>Ga0315282_10000810_pt1 | contig 61107 bp, 60 predicted proteins | sample YL17G07_20_MG_FD_203693 | JGI IMG/M metagenome (GOLD analysis project Ga0315282, IMG submission 203693) | Sediment microbial communities from Yellowstone Lake, YNP, Wyoming, USA - YL17G07_20 | ecosystem: Environmental > Aquatic > Freshwater > Lake > Sediment | place: USA: Wyoming | collected...
GTAACCAGCGTGGTCAAAAAAAATTGTTGCGTTCGTTTTTCCATCATGCACAATTAAGAATATGATGTGTTCTATTATTTATTCAAAACTCAATAATATCTGGGCAGGCGGTCGAGGACAGTTTTTTGGTAATCTTCTTTGCCGATTTTCAAGCCGGTAAGATTATTGTAGCGGGCGTTAATCCTCTGCGTCAAATATACTATGCGGTTTTGCGGGGACGGGTGCGTCGAGAGAAAATCAATGGTCGTAGAGCCGTGCTCGTTCTGAAGGAGCTGCATAGTCTCAATCATTCCGTAAGGATTGTAGCCTGCTGCGACCATATAATCGACAGCCGTTTCATCAGCGGTTTGCTCATCCTCCCTGCTGTAATGGAGGCTGAAAATCCGCCGGGTGAGGTTTGCGGCGGCGGCGACGCCCTGCGGGGTCTTGTCCGAAATCACCGCTGAAAGCAAAAGCTCAATGCCAATCTGATTGCTCATCGCATTCATACTGTCGCGTGCGACGACGTGGACGATTTCGTGGCTCAAAACGGCGGCCAACTGGGCCTCGGTCCGCAACTTTTCGAGCATACCGCCGGCGATGTAGACATAACCGCCCGGCAGAGAAAGTGCGTTGACCGATTTGTCCTTCACCGCCACAAAATGGAAGTCGAAATCGGCGTTGTGGCTGACGCGGACAATTTCCTGGCCGACATAATCGATGTAGTTCTGCAACTGCTGGTCGTCGATTCTGCCGGTGAGCTGTTTTTCAACTTCAGGGGCATATTTCTGGCCTATTTCAACGTCCTGTCCCTGCGGGAAGAACATAAGCTCCTCTTGGCCGGTCACCGGATTGACAGCACAGCCGGTGCAAAAATAAAACATCAGGCCCAGTATCAATAATCCTATTTTACGAAGCATAATCCTACTTGAACTCCAGCGTGCCGAAGAATTCCGGCATATGAAAACGAGGTTCGGGATAATCGACCGGCGACCAGGTCAGCCAGTGGGGATTAGAGGTTTTGTCGCCGCATTTGTAGAAGTTAGCCCGCCAGGTAACACCGGCCGCAGGCCTGATGACGGGACATCGTTTTTCGAGTATCTGGTAAGGCACACGGTATTCAATCAGCCAGGTGGTCGGCTGCTGCTTTTCCGGCTCAACGATTCCCGGCTCCGAGTGAAAAATCCTGAGCATCTCGATTTCATCATCGGTGAGCGGCTGCGGGTTTGTCCTGGGGGCGGTCTGGTGTCGGCTGACCACCGTTCCGCCGCAGTTGATTTCTATATTCATATACCCCTGCGAAATATCCTCGCCGGGCGTAAAGAAAAATTCCACGCAACTATCTATAAACACCGGGTCCTGGTGTTTTTGCGCGGTCGCCCTGACGTATTTGTCCTCCACGCGAAATATTACATATACAAACCGGTCATCATACAAAACTTTAGCCTGCGCTTTGGGCGCGTATTTCGGCTTCGGCCCCATCGGGTTTTTTATATCGAGTGGTTTGACCTTTCCCCATATTTCGCCGGACCAGTTGCCATCGGATTTCGGCTGTTTGACCGCTCTCAGCACTTCATATTTCTCATACATAACTGCCTCCGTTATTACATATATTGCTTCGCTCCCTTTGTCAGCGTCATTTTATATTCCGGCGCCGGTGAAATCAGAATCGCCTCTGCGCCTGTCAGCGATTCGATAAATTTCAGTCCATTTTCCCGCCCCATCACGCTTACCGCCAGCGCCAGGGCATCCGCATTGGCAGAACCTGCGCTAATAACAGTAACGCTCGAAAACTCATTACAGGGATAGCCGCTGTGAGGGTCGATGATGTGGCTGAATCTTTTCCCTTTTATCCGCACGAACCGCCGATAATTTCCGCTCGTGGTGACCGCCGCATTTTTAAGTTTCAGGACCATCAAACATCGGCTATCACCCAGCGTCGTTTCGGCAACGTTTGGGTCCTGCAGACCGACCAGCCAGTATTCCTTACCCTCCGGCGGCGTGCCGAAACACCGGACGTCACCTCCGACATCGACCAGGCCGCCGGCTGTACCGCACTTTTGCATCGCATCTGCCGCTTTGTCGATTCCGTATCTCTTTGCCGCTCCTCCCAAATCAAGCTTCATACCCTCGGCTGCAAATCGCACACTCATTTCATTCGCATCGAGTATCAGCTTTTCATAACCGACCTTTGACAGCGCCTGCTGCAATTCGGCACCGGCAGGAGTTGAGTTTGCCTCGCCCGCCGACCGCCAGAGGTCGATTAACGGCCCGACCGTAATATCGAAAGCCCCGTCGGTAAGCCTGCTGAACTTAACGCTCTTCTGAAGCACCTCAAAAGTAGCGCCGCTGACCTTCACAGGGCTTTTATAAGCCTGGCGGTTTATTCTGCTGATTTCCGAGGCGTCTTTATGTGCGCTCATTAAATTCTCGACATCGTTAAGCTGCCCAAAAGCAGCATCGATACTTTTTCGGGCCGTCCCTGAATCCGGCGCAACGGCGATAATATGCGCCAATGTCCCCATCACAGGCCGGAAACCGCTGTCAATATCGACCTGCTCCTTTTTTGCGGGAATCAAAAAGTACAATACAGCGATTAAGACGACTACACCGACAACTTCGATTGCTATTCGGTTTTTCCTGCTCATAGAAAACCTTTCATCCGACAGTAATTGATAATTGACGGCGAAACAATAATCAATAGTAAATCGCCGATAATCAATTTATAATGTCCGCGTGGAAAACAAAAGCATAATAATACTGGAAGAGCAGATTAACAGCGAATTTCTGCCATTCGTTCGCAGACCCGGCAGGTATATCGGCGGCGAGATAAACCAGATAAAAAAAGACCTCCGCTCCTGCGAGCTGACCGTTGCCTTATGCTTTCCCGACATTTACGAAATCGGAATGAGCCATCTTGGCCTGGCGATTATCTACGATATACTCAATAATATCGCCGGCGTTGCCGCCGAACGGGTTTTCGCTCCCTGGACTGATGCTGAAAAGATACTGCGTCAGAAAAACATCCCCCTGTTCAGCCTCGAATCCAAAGCGGCACTAAAAAGCTTCGATGTCATCGGCTTTAGCCTCACCAACGAGCTATGTTATACCAACGTGCTTAACGTAATCGATTTGGCCGGCCTGAACGTCAGGAGCAGCCGACGACAGGAGAGCGACCCGCTGATAATCGCCGGCGGCGGGCAGGCAAACTGCTGCGAACCAATGGCTGAATTCGTAGACCTGTTTGTGCTCGGCGATGGTGAAGACACCGCCCCTGAACTGATGCAGCTAATCAAGGGCGAGAAAAAAGCCGGTGCGACAAAGGAGCAAATCCTGCGGAAAGCTGCCGAAAATTTTGAATGGGTTTATGTCCCCAGCCTCTACAAATGTGAGTATGAAAACTCGAAGATAAAAACCATCGAGCCGCTTTTTGCCGGCCTGATGACCCAGCGAAAAAACGCCGTCACCAAAGATTTTGAAAACACCCCTGTCCCGCTTAGGCCTTTGGTGCCTTTCGTGCAGGCCGTCCACGAACGGGTCAGCATCGAAATAATGCGTGGCTGCCCGGGCAGGTGCCTGTTCTGCCAGGCCGGTTTCTGTAAAAGGCCCGTCCGCTTCCGAAGTCCGCAAAAAATCATCGATACCGCAAAGGCCTGTTATAATGCCACAGGGTTCGACACAATCAGCCTGCTGAGCCTCTCGACCGCCGACTACCCGAAACTCGAAGAATTGACCGTTTCCCTTCAGGAATATTTCAAAGATAAATACGTGGGGCTTTCGCTGCCGAGCTTGCGCGTCGACCAGCAGCTAAAATTGCTTCCTAAACTCGTAAACTTCACGAGGAAAGGCGGCCTGACTATCGCCGTTGAGGCCGCAGGCGAAAGAATAAGACAAATTATCAATAAACCCCTTAAAGACGAAGATTTGTTTGCCGCCGTCGAAGCGGCCTGGCGGGCAGGCTGGCAATTGCTGAAATTATATTTTATGGTGGGCCTGCCCGGCGAAACCGAGCAGGACATCAAAAATATCGTGGAGATGTCCCTTCAACTGGCCCATCTCTGCAAAAAAGTGGCCGGTAAATACGCCCAAATCAACGTCACCGTAAGCTGGCTTGTCCCCAAACCGCACACGCCTTTAGGCTGGCTGGCGCAAAAGCCAAAAGCATATTTTGAAAATGCCAAAAAGCTGATACTCGATGAGAAAAGAAGGCTGAATGCAAAATCACTGCACTTTAAATTTCATAATATAGAGCAAAGCATTCTCGAATCTGCGACAGGCCGGGGCGACAGACGGCTCTGCGACGTTATCGAGGCAGCCTGGCGGGACGGCGCAAGATTCGACCTCTGGGACGAGTGTTTCAATTATAAAATCTGGCAAAACGCCTTTGAAAAATTCGGATTGAATATCGATGCCGCCGCACAGAAGCATTTTGAGCCGGACGAAATCCTCCCCTGGCAGCATCTCGGCGGCCCGGACAAAAATTACCTGCTCACACTCCTCAATAAGGCGACAAAACTTATTGAAAACGTGGACGCTGAAAAAATATCCTCTGCTTAGTTGGCTGCCTTGGAATGATTTTTTGCCTTCGGCTTTAAGTTTTTCGCTTTTTTCATCCCCGACGGCAAAGCCAGCCCCCCGTATCCTTTCGCCTCCCTGAAATTCACTATAATCCTGACAGCCTCTTCCGGCTCATCCACTACCGTAAACACATTCAGGTCTTCCGGGTCGACATAATTGTGCTCGCCGAGCATCTTTTCTCTCATCCATTTGACCAGGCCGCCCCAATAATCGCTGCACATCAAAACCACAGGGAAAAATGCCTGCTTCAACGTCTGAATCAAAACCAGCGCCTCGGTGAACTCATCCATCGTCCCATAGCCGCCCGGAAAAACGATAAAGCCGTTGGCATATTTCAGAAACATCACCTTCCGGCAGAAAAAATATCTAAACTGCAGCGACAAATTCTGGTAATCATTCGGCGCCTGCTCTATCGGCAGCTCGATGTTCAGCCCTATGCTTTTTCCGCCCGCCGCCGCAGCGCCTTTGTTTGCCGCCTCCATAATCCCGCTGCCCCCGCCGGTTATTACCGCAAAACCGGCCTTCACCAGCTCCGAAGCCGTCTTCTCCGCTATCTTATAATACCGCTCCGCAGGCTTTATACGAGCCGACCCAAAAATCGAAACCGCAGGCCCGACCGCTGCAAGCTCATCAAAGCCTTCCGTAAACTCCGCCATTATCCGGAATATCCGCCACAGGTCCGCCATAGGCGGATTGCTCATCATATTCGACATAAAAACCCTCTTTCAAATCATCAATACGCTAAAGTCCGCATCACCACAAAGCCGGGTTGAATGCGCTGGGGCAGTGTTCTGAAATCCTGCAATTCTCGCAGTCCGGCCTGCGGGCCTTGCACACATTTCGCCCGTGAAAAATCAGCAGATGACTGAACTGCGTCCATCTCCTCCTCGGTACTATTTCGGCCAAATCAAATTCCAGCTTTACCGCATCGCTGTTTTCCGATAGTCCCAATCGCCGCGATAGTCTGATAACGTGCGTATCGCAGGCTATCGCAGGCTGACCAAAGGCATTTCCCAGCACAACGTTGGCCGTTTTTCTGCCGACGCCCGGCAGGCTGGTAAGCCCATCCATCGTGTTCGGCACCTGCCCGCCAAACTGCTCGATTATCTTCGTGCAGGCGCCTTTGATGCTCACCGCTTTATTATGATAAAATCCCGTGCTTCTTATGTCCGACTCTATCTCCTTCAAATCCGCCTTCGCCCAGTCCGCCGCTGATTTATATTTTTTGAACAAATCGCCGGTTATCATATTTACCCGCACGTCGGTGCATTGCGCCGACAAAATAGTTGCGATTAGAAGCTCCAGCGGGTTTGTAAATTTAAGTGCGGTCTTTGCATCGGGGTACAGCTTCTGAAGTACCGGCAGAATCTTTTTGACCCGTTCCACAGCCTCGGCCTTGTCCACTTTTATCTTTTTTGCCGCAGGTTTCTTCGCCATATATTTATTTCGAACCAGGAAGTTTCTCCAGCAGCGCCTTCAGCTCATCCGCAAAAAACATCCCGTGCCACCTGACCGGCTCTTTTTCGCCCGGCACAAACAGCATACTCACAGGCACCGCAGGCTCATTATAAACACTTTTTAAAGCGTATGTCGCAGGATAATTCTTGAGTGTCGTGTCCGCCCTGATTGCTAAAACTTTCTTAGCTTTAATCAAATCCGCAATGTCCTCCCGATGATAAACATTTCTGTCGGCGACCTTGCAGTTCAGGCACCATTCCGCGGTGAATTTAATCAATACCGGCCTGCCCTTCGACAAGGCATCATCAATCAAAGTGCTGTTGTATGGCTGCCAGTCGACAGGTTCAGCCGCCGGCGCCGGCAGAAACAACCATCCCGCCGCAATTGCCAAAACTACCGCGATAACTCGCACAATCCATTTGTGGGTCTGTTTCGTATCGTAACTGACCCAGCCGCTCCACATCCAGACGCAAAAGCTCAGCGACACCGCAAAATACAGCACATCAATCCTGCGAACCTCCGGCAGTGCGGCAATAAGCTTAATAGCAACACCCAGCAGGATAAACCCGACCGTCTGCTTAAAAATCTCCATCCACCGTCCTGCTCTCGGCAGACGATTTAACAATCCCGGCATCGAAGTCAGCACCGCATACGGCAGTGCCATTCCCACTCCGATAACCATTATTACAATCGTGGCCGGCAGCAAAGGCTGGGCCTGCGCCCACGCAAACGCCGCCGCCAGAATCCCAAAACTGCACGGCGTGCTCAAAACCGCCGCCAGAAATCCCATCCCAATAGCTCCTGAATAACCACTTCCACCCGACCCGCCTCCTATCGAGGCCGGCACTCCAATAGTAAAAATCCCGAACATAAACAACGCAAGCACGACCAGCAAAACTGCCATCCCGCCGACAAAAATTGGGTTGCGAAACTGGTCGCCCCATTGCAGCACCGTCCCGTAGAAAACCTGCAAAACGATATTCGCGCCGGCGAGACAGGCAAAAAACAGCAGTATCCCCAGGCAGAACAAAAGCCCCATCGCTATCGACCTGCTTTGCTCTTTTCTCGCCTGCTCGACAATCCGCATCACAATAATCGGCAGAATCGGCCAGACGCACGGCATAATATTCAGCGACAGCCCCGCCACAAATGCCAGCAGCAGCGCAAACCATCCGGAATACCCCAACATACCCGGCTGCACCATTTTTTCCGGAGCCGGCAGCACAAATTTCGCACTGCCCATATTCGCATCGGCGGCAATTTTCACCGTTGTCCCCAGCCCTTTGATATCGACCATTCGGCACAGCATACCCGAACAAGCCGCCCCCTCGATGCCGACCTTAACAGGGACATCGGCGTTTGCGGTCTTGTCGGCAACGCTAAACGGCAAAAAAACCGTAAACTTCCCGCTGAACACCTCTAATTTTCGGCTTGAACTCTCATCAGAATACCAGTGCGGCTGAGGAAACACGATGTCGGAAAACTTCAAAGCATCGCCGCCGGCGGGTACAACCTTGAGATTCGTCTGCTCCGGCGCCGTCTTCGCAGAGGCGTAGAAATGCCAGCCTTCCTTCAGTTCAAAATGAATCGCCAGTGCCGATTTCCCGCCCGGCCGAACGGCCTCGTATTGCTGCTCAACCGTAACATTAACAATGTCCGTAACAACCCTGTCTGTTATCGTCTTTGTATCGGCCTGGTTACTGTCCCCGGCACAAATGCCCCCGGCGAATGAAAAAACACATATCAAACAAAATGTCACTGCCACTTTTTTGCGCATAAATATCGTCATAAAATCGGAAAAACGCAGTCCGGCAGATATTATTGTTTTTCCGGTCCGGTTTTTGATTGTTCGTTTTTCGCCTGCTCGGCGGCCAGCAAATCAGCCACCGTAGGTTTTTCCAGACTGCCTCCCTCCAGAATCACCTTGACATCATCGGCATCGAGGGTCTCATATTTCAGCAAGGCCTTTGCTATTTGTTCGAGCCTGTCTTTGTTGGCCTCTATCAGCTCCCTCGCGCTTTTGTATGCCTCATCGGCGATTCTCTTTACCTCGCTGTCGATTGTTTCCGCGGTCTTCTCCGAATAATCCTTTTCGCTCTGCACCAGGTACAACTGGTTTTCGATTCCGCCGTCCGGCCCGTAACTGATTGCACCCAGCCGCTCGCTCATTCCCCAGGTCAGAATCATCTGCTTGGCAATCTTCGTGGCCTGCTCAATGTCGGACTGCGCTCCGCTCGATATGTCCCCGCAGAATATCTCCTCCGCAATCCTGCCCGCAATGCACACCTGCAAAAGCGCCTTGCAATACTTATTCGTAAATATCGTCCTGTCCTTCTCCGGCAGCGCAAACGTCGCCCCGCCCATCGGCCCGCGGGGAATAATACTCACCTTATGCAGCGGGTCGGCGTCCTTCAGCAGCGACTGCACAAGCGTATGACCCGCCTCGTGATAAGCGGTAATCTCCTTTTCCTTCTGGTCGATGACCCTGCTCTTTTTCGCCCGTCCCCAGCGGACCTTGTCCCTGGCCTCTTCGAGGTCGGCCATCTCGACATATTCCTTGTTCTCCATAGTCGCCGCAAGCGCAGCCTCGTTGATGATGGCCGACAAATCCGCCCCGCTGAACATCGGCGTCCCTCTGGCCAGTTTTTCAAGATTGATATCCGGCCCAAGTTTGACCTTTCTCGCATGCACCTTCAAAATATCAACTCGGCCCTTCAAATCCGGCAGTGGAACAAAAATCTGCCTGTCAAACCTGCCCGGCCGCGTCAGGGCATTGTCCAGAATATCCGCACGGTTCGTCGCCGCAATCACTATCACCTGGTCGTTGGTATCGAAGCCGTCCATCTCGACGAGAATCGCATTCAGCGTCTGCTCGCGCTCATCGTGTCCCCCGCTGACAAAGCCTGGGCCTCGCTTCTTGCCGATAGCATCCACCTCATCCAGAAAAATTATACAGGGCGAGTTCTCCTTTGCCTGCCTGAACAGGTCCCGCACCCGCGACGCCCCCACGCCGACGAACATCTCCACAAAATCGCTGCCGGATATGGTGAAAAACGGGACATCGGCCTCGCCGGCTATCGCCTTTGCCAGCAGTGTCTTGCCGCAGCCCGGCGGCCCGACAAGCAGAACGCCCCGCGGTATTCGCCCGCCAAGCCGCTGAAACTTCTTTGGATTCCTCAAAAACTCAATTATCTCCGCAACTTCCTCTTTGGCCTCTTCGATGCCGGCCACGTCCTTGAAGGTTATATTCATCTTGTCCTTGCCCTGCACCCGGTGTTTGCTCCTGCCGAACGACATCAGCATTCCGCCCGCCCCGCTGCGAAGATTCCTTGTAAAGATAATATAAATCGCAATAAAAAACAGGATGGGCAGCAATGCTCCCGCCAGATTCCAAAGCCACATATGCCTCTTGCTAAACTTCCATTTTACCCCGCTCTGGTCGAGAATATCCACCAGCTTGTCGCCGACCACCTCCGGCTTATAATCGACCACAAAGGAAGTCGGCGATTTTGCACCCCGGCTTGCAATGCCGGCCTGGTTAAACTCGCCTTCAATCTCAGACTCGCCTACATCGACTTTTTCTATCTGTTTATTTTGTAAATATTTCAGAAAATCGTCCCAGCCGATATTCTCGAAGCTTCTCCACTGCTGCAGCATCATCCACGCCGTAATGAATAAAAGCGCTATTATAAACCAGCCGAACGGAACGCGATTCCGACCCGGAATAGACAGCTTCTTGTTCTTCCTGTCTTCCGGGCCCGAACGAAGCCTCATCGACTTTTTTTTCCCGTTGTCACCCATATATCACATTTATACGAACCGCAAATTGCCGACCACAAACCGCTTTTACCACTTCTTCTCCATTAGCTCTACGATTTTCTGTGCCAGATTGTTTGCCGCCAGCGTCGAGGCATAGTCAAAACCCTGGTTCTGCCACTCCGAATAGCTCGCAGATGCACTGACAGACTGGTTGTCTATAAGCAGCTCTCCGGTTTTTAAGCTTTTCCAGCTCACAATCGCCAGCAGCTCAACCTGTTTTTCCAGCGGTCGTCCGGTCTGCCTCTCATAAGAAAGCACCGATTCGCCCACCGACATTATCTGCCCGCTGATAACCGTATCCGCCTGCTCCCTGTCGGAGATTATCTTATACGGAGTCGCGGCCTCGATACGCTTGGCAAGTGCATCGGTCAGGTTGTATTCCACGCCTCGCCGGAAACTCTTGTTGTCGAACATCTCCACGTAAACGCTGTTTACTTTTTCAGGGAAAAGCGACTCGCCGGAATACCCTCCTGCACAGCCGCTCATAGTCATACAGCACACCGTAATCAGCCCTGCCGAAATGATTCCGGCAAACCACACCCCGCCTTTTAGATAATTTATACCAGAAATTTTCTTTTTCATTTTATGCCTTTTCTTGTTTAAAATTCATACTGCCGGCTTATTTTTTCTCCTGCCCGGCCATTTTTGCCGCTGTGCTTTCCGGCCAATTGTCCAGGACCATCTGGTAATAAGAATTGGCCGGCTGCACACTGCCGGTCCTCTGATAATATTTGCCGATACTGAACTGCTTGTAGGCCAGTTGCTCAGTTATTTGTTTGATTTTCTCATCAACGCCGTATTTCTCCGCATCCGCAGGGTATCGCTGCCTGAAATCCTCGTAATAGCTCTTCGCACTGACCAAACTTGATGAGTCATACCCCGGCCCGCGGTAGGCAGCGTGTTTGCACCTGGCCATACCCAGCAGCGCCTCTTTGCCGATGTTTCCTGTCGGCCAGCGGTACGAAATCTCCGACCATTTATGATAAGCTTCGTTGAATTTTTCTCTCTTCTCGTAGCTCCCGGCAACCGCCAGTGCAGCCTTTTCCGCTATCGGTGCATCGCCGGCACGGTCGCTGATTTTCTCCATAATCTTTTCACCCTCTTCGTATCCCCTTATCCGGAAAATTCCAAGCACCGTCCTTTTTTCGCCTGCCAGAAAAGCCGTGCCGATAGCATACTCTCTGTCAAGCGCCGCCCCGTAAAGCTCGCTTTCCGGATACTTCTTCAGAAAACTGTCAAATTTCCTTATCGCCTTGTCATACTTCCCTCCGGCAAAAAGCATCTCCCCTTTCATAAAGGCGTCCAAATCACGACCTGCCACCTCCGGAAAATCCTTTTTCAACTGTGCCAGCTTCCTTTCAGCCTCGTCCGCCTTTCTCAGATTGACTAACCGTTTGATTTCCGCAACATCCGAGAGATACTTGTCGTAGCCCTGACCTTCTACCGCTTTCCAGTCTTTGCCTTTTTCCAATCGCCAGGTCTCCGCACCCAATGCCGCCGCAGCTTCAAACGCCGCCAAAATCAAAACCGACACCGCCAAAAATCGCACCTGCCGTTTAAGCATAATGCCGTTCTCCAAACTATATCAAAATTTCTTAACAAACTGTGGCTTTCAACATTATACTCGCCGCCGGATTCATTGCAAAGCCGGATTTTACGTCTTTTCTGCCTTAAAACCTGACGCCGCAAGCAGCTTCCAGCCCCCCGGCAATACCGCCGCAGCTATTATTATCTTCAGAATATCGCCGACAACAAAAGGATATAACCCTGCCGTCAGAACCATTCCGCTCATCCCCGTCAGGATGACAAGCCAGAAAAGGCCGAAACCATATATTGCCGCATTGCCCAGCAGCATTGCCAATATCGTCGTTGCAAATCGTCTGTCCCACCCCTTTTCAGCCAGAAATCCTGTGATACAGGCTGCTGCAGCAAATCCGATAAGATACCCGCCGCTCGGCCCTGCCAGCACCGCCAAACCGCCTCTGCCCAATGCAAACACCGGCAATCCCGCAGCCCCTTCGGCAAGATATGTAAGAACGCACAGGCTGCCGCGTGTTCGACCAAGCAAAGCCCCCGCCATCAAAACAGCCAGCGTCTGAAACGTAACCGGAACCGCAGTAAACGGCAGTTTCACCGCAATCTGTGCAGACAAGCCTATCAGCAAAGAGCCGCCTACAATCAGCGCAACGTCATATAATACAGCGCCTTTCTTTTCACAAGGCCGAAAAACATCCGCGTATGTCAAACTCGTTACCATATCGCCTCCAATTATTCAATTTTCGTCCCGACCATTATATCGAAACTGCTTCCAACGTCAAATGCCAAAAAATTTTAGCTAAATCGTCCTATATTATCCCCACCGTCACACGCCGGAGCAGCCAAACAAAAAAAATTTTTCAAACGCATATTTTTGTTCGGTTTTTGTTAGGGTTATTGCGTCCCCTTAACCGATAAATACGATAATGAACACCCGGCCAGTCAAACAAATTGTTCCGTTATGCAGTTTTGGACCGGGCGGCGATTTCGTCTGTCCCTGGCCGCTGGAATCACACCTGCCCATTCAATACTCATCAAACTCTCTCTCCAGGCTGTTAAGTGCTATCGGTGCTGTAATAACCACTATGCTCGACCTGGAACCCGACGACCCCTCCGCTTGCAAGGAGACACCCATATATGAATATACAAACGACCGAGTCAACACTTCAGCTCACCCCTCGCCAATCGCAACTATTAAAAGCAATCGCTTCCTCGCAGAAAACCAGGTGCTGTTCGCCGACGATTGCGGAGCTGGCAAATCAATTGAACATAAGCAGAACTACCGTATTCGAACATATCACAGAGTTGCGAAGAAAAAACCTGCTCTCAGATTACTCCGGCAGGGCTCGCTCTTTGAAATTAACCTCAAAAGCGCAAGAACTGCTTAATCAGCTCGATAACTACGCCCCCGACCTTTTTATTTCCGCTCAAAACATTCCTATGCTCGGCAGAGTGGCCGCAGGTCTGCCCATCGAGGCAGTCGAAGACAAAGAGCAACTGTCACTTGCATCCTGTTTCGGAAACAGCGACAGCATATTTGCCCTCGAAGTAAAAGGGGACAGTATGATTGACGATGACATTCGCAGCGGGGACTATATAATTTGCCGCAGGGCGTTTTCAGCCGAAACAGGTCAATTAGTCGTCGCCATCGTCGATGAAGGCAGCGCAACGCTAAAAAGGTTTTATAAGGAGAAAACCGCTGTCAGACTCCAGCCTGCCAACGATAACTACCAGCCGATTTATTCAGAAAACTGCCGCATCGAAGCGGTCGTAATAGGCCTGATAAGAAAATTTTGAATACTAAGTGGTGCTCAAAACCGCCTTCTTTTCCGCCATTGTTTTTAAAATCTCGCCAAGCCGCTCCACCATAGCTACAGCAGGATATTTCTTCTCGCTTCGTTGTTTATTTTCCTCGTACCACGCCGGCATCAGCGGTATCATCACCGCCTCCATACCCCTGCCTTCGAATTCGCTTGCCAACAGACCAAGCGCCTCCGGCATTTGCACCGGCATTTCAATCACTTCCGCCGTCCCCCGCCCGCCTCTGCATCCCCTCGCCGAACCCTTTACAAAATGCTCCCTGCACGCGAGCGGCCTCGATTCATAAATAGTACAGTTATTCCTGTGAAGAAAAGGACAAACCAATTTCAGGCACGAGTACCAGTTTGCCACCCTGTTCCGCTCATTTTCACTGACGGATTGCGTCCCTTCCGATTGGTCTGCGAAAAATTTCGGCGGTCTTTTCGACAAGACACGCCTTGCAGCAAGAAGGCACCTTCGCAGCATAACCCTTCGACTGCCTGCCGGGATGTTGAGAATCCCCTCCATCATCCGGAACACTTCAGGAACTGACACAGGCACAAGATAACAACAGCAGGGTGAACAACCAAGGCAACACGGCACCTGCCCCCCTTCTTCACGTATTCTCTCCACCGCCAAATCCGCAATTTTTGCCGAAATCGACCACGCCAGCGGAATAATGTCAGCAAGCCCGGCTTCTTCCGACGATATGTTTACCTGAATATTTATCGGCCTGTCAAAAACATCAAATTCGAGTCCGATAATTTTCCGACCGCCCCTGCAAATGCACCCTTCACTTTCGGATTCACCCCACTCAGCTATTACCAAACCTTCCGCCATCGTTTATTCTGATTCTGCTCGCTGCACTTCTGTAAATATATATTTTCGAACAAAATCATCTTTCCATAAGACAAATTTGCAGAAATGCTGTAATTGTATCGGAAAATAACCCCACCTGCTTAACCGTAAATCTCGCCGGTGTCTTAAATGCTAATTCATCTCCTGCCGTTCAGCCTGCCTCTCATTTTCCCCCAAAAACTCCAGCCATCTGCTCCAGGCGTCCTTATATATCTCCCTGGATACTAAAAAGCTTTCATTATGGCTGCCGTAAACTTCCACAAATTCCTTCGGCTCATTCGCAGCCTTATAAAGCTCTATTCCAAACTCGAAAGGCACAATCTCATCGTTCCTGCTGTGAATCACCATTACAGGACAATTAACATGTTTGATATAGTCAATGGTATTATAATTGAACTCGGCAAACCACCTTACAGGCATATAAGGATAAAACTTCCGCCCAATGTCAACGTATGACGTAAATGAGCTTTCTATAACCAAAGCTTTGACCCTTGCCTCACTCGCCAGCTTCGCCGCAATACTCCCGCCGAGCGACCAGCCGAAAACAATAATATCTTCCGCTTTTATCTTTTTCTCTCCCATCAGCCATTTATATGCAGCCTCGGCATCAAGATATGTCCCCTCCTCGCTCGGCCTGCCCTCGCTGCTGCCGTAGCCGCGATAATCGAAAATAAAAAGATTCAAACCCAGCTCGTTAAAAAACTTCACATTGTCTAAGCAATGCATCATATTCCCGCCGTTGCCGTGACAAAACAGAACCGTAAGCCCGGAATTCCCCGAAGGAACGTACCAGCCGTTCAACCTGAGTCCGTCTGCGCTTTTGAATGCCACCTTCTCGAAATTCAGCCCCAAATCGCCCGGCGTATAGTAAATATCACGCACGGGATAATACAGAAAGCTCCTCTGCATAAAATAAATCGTTATCCCGAAAACTGCATACCCAATCAGCACTATTGTAATAACGGTTAATAACAATGGTCCCATCTTTTTACCCTGTGCGTAACAATATCCGAAAACAACCTCAAGGCATTCCTTAACTATCTGCCGCTGTATTTTAGTTTGCTTCAGCCTTCAAAACAAGCTACAATTCTTATATGTTCGCAAGAAGAAAAACCATATCAGTCAGGGCAGGCTCCGTCGAAATCGGCTCTCGCTCGCCCGTTGTCATTCAGTCAATGACAAAAGTCTATACGACCGACATCGACCGCTGCGTAAACCAGGTAAACCAGCTCGTTGCAGCAGGCTGTAAGCTGGTTCGGCTCGCCGTCCCCACACGCGCCGACACCGCCGCTTTCGCAAAAATCGTTAAAATGGTAAACGTCCCCCTGATTGCCGACATCCATTTCAGTCCCGACCGCGCCATTGAAGCCATCGAAGCCGGTGCTGCCAAAATAAGACTCAACCCAGGCAATATAAAAAAACGCAGCAACATCCTGCGAATCATAGACGCTGCCAAAATGCACAAAACCGCCGTCCGCATCGGCGTAAACGAGGCGAGCATCAGAAACCTCAAATCAACAGATATGCCTCCGGAAAAACGTGTCGCTTTAATGCTGAAGGAAATGAAAAAATACGTCAGGCTTTTCGAAAGCCGCAATTTCACCCAACTGGTCCTCAGCGCAAAAAGCAGCGACACCGCAAGAACCATAGAAATCAACCGCCTCATCGCACGCTCATCCCGTTATCCGATTCATCTCGGCCTGACCCACGCAGGACTGCCCGAAGATGCACAAATACCTTCCGCCGTCACGCTCGGCACACTCCTCGCAGAAGGCATCGGCGACACCATCAGGGTAAGCGCAGCAGGCGACCCCGTCATCGAAACCGAAATCGCAAAGCAGATTCTAATCTCCCTCGGCTTATACGAACGCTCAACCCCCGAACTGATAGTCTGCCCGACCTGCGGCAGGACCCAAATCAACATAATCGAACTCGCTTGTCAAATCAAAAAAGTCATAGCCGAAATCGACCGACCCCTGCGAATCGCCGTGATGGGCTGCATAGTCAACGGTCCCGGCGAAGCCGCCGACGCCGACCTTGCCGTCTGCGCCGCAAAAAACAAGGCTTTCCTGTACCGCAAAGGCCGAAAAATCGCTATCGTTCCCCAGGCCAAAATAATCCCCACCCTCCTTGAGGAGCTGAAAAAACTCTGACCAGTTTCTATATCAGGACAATTTATCTTCTCTCGTACGAATTCGCTCCATTTACCCTTCTTTCCCGCATCCTGTCCCCGTTCGCCGCCTGTGCAAAATTCTCGAACTTCCCGAATATCATCTTGCCGGCAGAAGTCTGAAGCGAACTGGTCACACTGATGACCACATCTCTGCCTATCTTGTTCCTGGCGCCTTCCACTACAATCATCGTCCCGTCGTCCAAGTAGCCTATCCCCTGTTCCGCCTCTTCGCCCGGCTTTATTATTCTCAACGTCATATTCTCGCCCGGCAAAGCGACCGTCTTCAGGGAATTCGCCAAATCATTTATATTCAGCACATCAACGCTGCGAACCTGCGCAACTTTGCTGAGGTTATAATCGGTCGTCGCAAGCCTGCCGTTGCAGTGCTTCGTAAACATAACCAGCTTATGGTCGACGCTCCCCGACTGGTCAATTTCCGGTACAGGACTATCGTCAATCTCTATATCTATCTCCGTATTGTCCTGCATCTTTTTTAGTATGTCCAGCCCTCGCCTGCCGCGGTTGCGTTTAAGCTTGTCCGCCGAGTCCGCTATCAACTGCAGCTCATTTAGAATGAATCGCGGTATAATCAGCGGTGCGTCGAACAGCTTGCTCTGATACAGGTCCGCTATCCGACCGTCGATAATCACCGATGTGTCCAGCACTAATGGCCTGGCCCCTTTTGTCTGCTTGGCAAATTCCACATAAGGCACCACAAACCGAACATCGTCCTTGGTCCGCATCACTATACTGATTATCAGGTAGCATATACATATCCCCATCATCCATCTTATCGCCGCCAGCGCCTCCACCCTCAGTCCTATCCGATAAATCTCGTTTACCATATCCAGCACCGGCGTCAGCGCCCAGCTTATGAACATTCCTACCAACAGCCCGAAAAACACTCCTGCCAGCGCAGCCAGCGACCGTTTCGGCGTAAAAATATCTATCAGCAGAGCCGCCAGCGTAAGAAAAAGTCCGCTCCACAAAATTATGTCGAAACTTACTCTGCCCTGCTCGCCCGCTACCGTCGTCGAGCTTATGTTCACAAATATCACCGCCAAAACCACAATCAGAAATATTGCCCTGAAAATCCAGATTAACATAATTACATACCTCCCAAATATGACCTAAAATTTATAATGGCAGCATTATACCTGCCTGTAAACGCTATTATCAATTATATTATCACACATTCTGAACGTCTCTAAAAATATCGGCTCATTTTAACCCCCTTCATTAACCAAATATAGCCTGCCGACCACGGCAGCTTGTGCCAGCCTACACCCTGTGGTAACATAATTATATGAGCAAAACTCTCCTATCATCGTCAAAACCGCTGTATTTTGCCGCCGTTTCTCTGATTATATTACTTCTTATTACGCTCACGGTTCTTACCCGGCACACCTGCTCCGTCTACAAAGATTCCGAAACCCTCTGGCAGGATACCCTCCGAAAAAACCCCGACGCCTGGATTGCTCACGGCAACTTCGGCGACATCCTCCTCGCCAACGGCAAAATCGACCAGGCTCTCACCCACTATCGTCTTGCACTTCAGCTCAATCCAAACTATACCGAGGCCTACAATAATCTCGCCTGGGTCCTCGCCACACATCCCGACCCTAACATAAGACAACCCGAAGAGGCCATCCGTCTGGTCAAACACGCCTACGATTTATACAAACGCCCTAATTTTTACATCCTCGATACGTTGGCCGCCGCTCACGCCGCCGCTGGCCGTTTCGACCTCGCCGTCGAAATCGCCAACTCCGCTCTGTCGCTTGCAACACTCAACGGAAACGAAAACCGCGCCGAACGCATCCGGTTACGAATAGAGCTTTACAAACATTCTAAACCCTACCTCCAGCCTCCCCCAGACCGCTAACCACTATCTCGACCAACAACTTTTATTTGTAAATCAGAACAATATGGATTTCCCGGGACGCTCTTTTCATCATCGAAAACAAACACGCCCCGAAAACTGTTCCAATACACCCCCGCCCCGACAACTACCAGCGCCGCTAGCAAAATCACAGCCAACGGCAAAGTTCAGCACCCCTGTGAAATATACAGGTTAGTGACATAGCATACGGCGCAAATAGTCTGGTCCCCAGATAAAGACATTCTGGGGTCTGCGCTGCGTTACGAGGGGGTGAGGTGGGTCTCCTTAATTAATTGGCGACTTTAGCGTGCGTCTTGTCAGGCGGGTTTTTTGGCCGGCGGCAGGCGGACGGTGTTGTAGTCCCTAATGGTGAGCCATTTTGTGGAGCCTTTGATGTCGGGGGTGCCGATGACGCGGACGAATTTTCCGGCCATTTTTCTGCCAAGCTCCTTGCCTTTGATGTTGAGGGTAATCTGATAAATCATTGTTCTGTTGACCAGCAGTTTGACTTCGGAGAGCTTGCCGTTCCTGTCGGTGATTTCGATGACGGTGCCGCGAGCGACAATTTCTTTGGCGGGGATGTTGGGAGTCTGGTTGGGGTCTTGTTTTGGCGGATTCGGCGGCTGATTCGGTTCAACAGGGCAGGCACTGTCGGCAAAGACCAGCAGAGCGACAATGACTATTATTGCAGCCAGGATTTTGGTGAGCCTGTTCATTTTTGGACACGGATTCACACTGTTTATAAAAAACGGAACGGTTTTATTACTAATATCGTCAAATTGGGGCTGGTTTTTGCATTATTTAATTATTTTTGGCATAAAAAAAAGAAAACATCGAGAAGCGTCTTGATTCTCGATGTTTTCCGGAGGGGAGAAAAGTTTTTCTGCCGGATGGTTTATCGGCAATTAGATGATGGCTACTTTAATATAAAAACGCTTTTTATCGGGTCTGATAAAATACGCTGAATATTGTTAATCGAGGGTCATCGGCTCGCGTTTTCGGCTGTGCTGACGGTAAATCGTGATTCCTTTGCAGCCAAGGTTATAGGCCAATATGTAAGCCTTTTCGACATCGGCAGGGGCGGCTTTTTCGGGGAAATTTATGGTTTTGCTGACAGCGGCGTCGCAGTGCCGCTGGAAGGCGGCCTGCATAAGTATGTGCCATTTTGGGCTGATGTCGTAGGCGGATTTGAAGGTTTTTCTGATTTTGGCAGGGATTTGGGCGATTTTTTGGATGCTGCCGGTTTTTATGATTTGTTTTTCGAGTTTTTCGGAGTAAAGGCCGGCTTGCAGGACGGTTTGTTTGAAGAAGGAGTTTATCTGGAGCAATTTCAGGCCGCTAAGCACCCGGCGGATAAAGACCAGCGAATAGACCGGCTCAATTCCGCCGGAGCAATCGGCGATGATGCTGATGGTGCCGGTTGGAGCGACACAGGTAATGGAGGCGTTGCGGATTCTCTTTTTATTACGCCAGGTACTTTGGTCCCAGTTGGGGAAAGGCCCGCGTAAATCGGCGAGTTCGGCGCCGGCGGAGCGGGCATTTTTGTTGATAAAGCTCATAATGGTTTCGCCGAACGTGACGGCCTGCTGCGAGTCGTAGGGGACGCCGAGCATATAGAGGCAGTCGGCGAAGCCCATAACGCCGAGGCCGATTTTGCGGTTGGCCTGCGCCAGGCGGGCGGTGTCTTTGACCGGATAATTGCAGGCGTCGAGGATATTGTCGAGAAACCGGACCGCTAATTTGGCAATATCGGCCAGGGCGGGCCAGTCAATATCCGGTTTGCCTTTGGCGGCGGTTACGAATTTTGCGAGGTTGATGCTGCCGAGCGTGCAGGCTTCATAGGGAAGCAGGGGCTGCTCGCCGCAGGGGTTTGTCGCTTCGATTTGACCTAATGACGGCGTCGGGTTGTCGCGGTTTATGCGGTCAATAAAGACCAGGCCCGGCTCGCCGGTTTTGTGGGCGCAGCGGACGATTATTTTCCATATATCGGCGAGGGTGTAAAATTCATTCTTTTTGTGAGGAGGCGGCGGGGTATTATTTAATTTATACAGGTCTTTTATTGTGTAGGTTTCGATGTTGAGTTTGCGGGGAAGCAGATAAAGCTGGTTTGTGCGGGGATTTATTACGGTGTGAAGGCTGCCGGGGGATTTAAGCAGTTTTTTCATCCAGTTATCGGTGATTTTTACGGAGACGTTGAAGTTGGTAAAGGCGACGAGGTTTTGCTTGGCGTAGAGGAATTTGAGGATGTCGGGATGTCCGACGCTCATCATCCCCATATTTGCGCCGCGGCGGAAGGCACCCTGCTGGATGGCATCTGTGGTCTGCGAAAAGACGCGCCAGAAGCTAATAGGGCCTGATGTGGTGCCGCCGCTTGAGGCGACGCGGTCACCTGTGGGTCTTAATCTGTCGAAGGAAAAGCCTGTGCCGCCGCCGGCCTTTTGAATCAGTGCGGTCTGCTTTATTGCCTCGAAGATTCCTTCTATGCTGTCTTCAATGGGCAGGACGAAGCAGGCGCTGAGCATACCGCTTGGGCGATTGGCGTTCATAAGGGTAGGGGAGTTGGGCAGGAATTTCAGCGAGGCCATCAGGTCATAGAATTTTTTGTGCCACTGTTTGATTTTGTCGGTGTCGGCGCCATATCGGCCTTCGATGTCGGCGACGAGGGAGGCGACGCGGCTGAAAAGCTGGCCGGGCGTTTCGATGCAGTTGCCCGCCTCATCTCTTATCAGGTATCTGTTTTGCAGAACGGTTAAGGCGTTTTCGCTGAGGACGGGTTCATCGCCGGGCGGCGGTATTGGTTTGAAGTTATTCATATAGCTTCAAAAAAGACGTCGCTAAATTTTTCTAATCCATCTGAAGCGGAAAACCTCTCGTATGCGTTCGGTGAAACGAAGGCCGAGACGCTGTGTGCTGGTTTTAAATTCGGCGTGCTGCAGGTCGGCGGTGGTTGGTCTGGGTTGCGATTTGCCAAATATGGAGGACAGCATCCCCATAATAAAACCGATAACAGAGCTTTTGTTAGTCCTAACAGGCATAATTATAAACGAACTATCTTTGCACGGCGAGTTTCAGATTAGCGAGTAATTGTTCGCCGGTCCTGTTTATTATATCAGATTTTTCGAACAACTGGCATCTATCGATGATTTGCGGCTTTGCATCATAATATCTCTGCACTGCGCCGGTGCCGCCTTGGGCGGCGCCGGCGGTTTTATAATTGCCGTCCGAAAGCCATCGGCTGACTTCGTCGTCATACTCGGCGGGGTAAATTATGGCTGTTACAAATTTATCATTATTGTACCTGGCAAGGTGGACTTTTGCACTACAGGGGGGTGCGATTCTGACGGCGAGGCTGGTAAGCTCTTTGAAGTCGCGGCGGGTGGTTTGTTCATCCTGTGAGTAAAAAAACATTCCTGCCTCAAGTTGAAAGGTCTGGGGCTGAACGCCTTTTAGTTCGATTCTGCCATCTGGGTAGGCTTTGTGGATTTTGTAAACCTTGCAGTCTTTGTATTTTTCGCTTTCGAGGAGTTCGGCAACTTCCTGAGCGGTGAAACCAACGCCGGCGTGGTCGCCGAAGTCGAAGACATACAGGCCGATATATCTTTCACTATTTTGCAGTTTTGGCAGTTTCATAATTTATTTAACTTTCAGCCGGGCGAAACGGCGTTTTCCGACCTGAATGGTCATACCGTTTTTTGGGGTGATTTGTTCGTTAGGGTCGGTGATTTTTCTGCCATCGATTTCGACGCCGCCCTGCTTTATAATTCTCTTTGCTTCGCTGCCGCTGGGGACAAGGCCGCAATTGAATATGAGTTTGCTGGCCATAACGGGGTCGGCGGCTATTTTGATTTCCTCGATTTCGTCGGGCAGTTGGCCCTGGGCGAATATCTTGTCGAATTGTTCGGCGGCGGATTGTGCTGCGGCGTTACCGTAAAACTGGGAGACAATGGTTTTGCCGAGAAGAACTTTGGCTTCTTTCGGGTGCGTTTTATTCGGGTTTGTTAGCTCGGCGATTTTGTCGGCGGGCAGGTCGGTCAGGAGCGTAAAGTAATTTTCCATCATATCATCGGAGATGCTCATAACCTTGCCGAACATATTGTTGGGGTCATCCGTTACGCCGATGTAGTTGCCTTTCGATTTGCTCATTTTTTCCCTGCCGTCGAGGCCGACAAGGATGGGCATAGTGATTACGACTTGTGTCGGCTGGCTGTATGCACGCTGGATGTCCCTGCCGACAAGGTTGTTGAAGGTCTGGTCTGTGCCGCCAAGCTCAACATCGCTTTTTACCACATAAGAATCGTAGCCCTGCATAAGGGGATAGAGGAATTCGTGTGTGTATACATCAATGTCGTTCTGGAGGCGCTGTTTGAAGCTGTCGCGCTGGAGCATTTGAGCGATTGTTTTTTTTGCAGCCAGTTGAATCAGCTCCATCAGGGTCATTTTTTCAAACCATTTGCTGTTGTATCGCACCTCAAGTTTGTCGGCGGAGGTGTCGAGGATTTTGCCGGCCTGGTCGAAATATGTTTTTGCATTTGCCTCTATTTGTTCCGGCGTGAGCATTGGTCGGGTTGCGCTTTGGCCGGTCGGGTCGCCGATACGTGCGGTGTAGTCGCCGATAATCAGGACGGCCTTGTGGCCGAGGTCCTGAAACTGGCGCATTTTTCGCAGGACGACGGTATGGCCGAGGTGTATATCGGGGCTGGTGGGGTCAAGGCCGAGCTTGATTCGCAGTTGGCGGGATGTTTTTTCGGCGTCGGTGAGCTTCTGGGTCAGTTCGGCATCGGTGAAAACCTCGATTGTGCCGCGTTTTAGTAACTCGATTTGCTCTTTTATTGTTATGTTCATAAGGTTTTACCCGTAAATGGGCAGGATTATATGCGATAAGCGGGAAATAAGCAATAAAAGAATGGGGGTATTGGTGTGCGGTTTTTATGTTTTTGTGACTTTGCGTTGTTTTGCGGTTTTGTATACGATGATTGTGTAAAGTACGATAGCGGCGAGGAGGAAGGCAAGACATATTGCTTTTGTCTGTTGTTCTGTCAGCAGGTGCCAGAGGGGTCTTATTTTGGCGGGCCAGAAGAGGCGGACGTCCCAGTTGGCGGGTGCATCAATGAGAACGTGCAGCCAGATGCCGAGAATGCCGGAGATAATCATTTTGGGCAGTGTTATCTGGTACGGCAGGCGGATTGCGAACATTATTTTTCCGAAGATATTCCGCAGCGGATAAGCAAGCAGTCCCCAAACGGCACCTGCTGCCGCGCCGATAAGAAGATTATGGACGTATCGATGGACAGGCCAGCCGAGGCCGAGCAGTGTTATGGCCAACACTTCGATGTCGACTACGACGTTGGCCAGCAGGAGAACGGGGAGGTCGATGTATTTTTTGAAAACCAGCCCGAAAAAAGCACTCGGGCCAAAATGATAAGGCGTAAATGGCATAAATTGGTCATTTATCCGGCGTAGTCGCTTTAGGTTCTTCCGTAATATGCGGAATAAAAGCCTCAAGCATTTTTCTGTTCGACCGTCTTAGAAGAGGAGCGATAATAAACCAAGAGAAGAAAAAAACTGCCAAGACAAAAGAAGAACCGGCAGACCAGTATAGATTTGCAGCGGCTTTCATATAATCGGTAATAGAAGCCGGCGTCAAAGGGATGGATTTTTCTCCGTTTTTAGAAACATATGTCACCTGAGCTGTTTCGCTTGGTATCATTGAGTTAATCGCATGTTTGCCGAGATGGAAAGCCCAATAGCACAAACCGGCATTGAATATGCCAGCTATCAAAAAAAATGTTATAGTAAGTTTGGCGACTCTTCGGGATTTGACATAATTTGTCACAATTTCCCATTGCTTTTCAGTTAATTGCTCTTTTGAGGAGCCGAGCGAGGTTAGGTATTTTTCGGTTGCCTCTTGAACTTTGGGGGAAATTTTCTTTTTAGCCATTTTTTCCCAGTCCTATCCCTGAAAAAACGAAATTAAAAGTTGGAGAGATAACCAGTAATTTGCAAATAATTCTGCACGTAGTCTTTTATTGCGTTTTCTAATGTGGTTATGTCTTTTTTGTAGCCTGTGGAGCGGAGTTTGGCGATGTCGGCCTGGGTGAAATATTGGTACTGGTTGCGAATAGATTCGGGCATATCAATGTATTCAATGTTCGGTTTTTTACCCATTGCGGCGAAAACGGCTTTGACTAAATCGTTCCAACTGCGGGCCTGGCCGGTGCCGATGTTAAATAAGCCCCCAATGTGCGGGTTGTCATAGAAAAACAGCGTCATCTCGACGGCGTCCTTAACGTAGAGAAAGTCCCGCAACTGCTCGCCGTCCTTATAGTCCGGGCGATGGGATTTGAACAGGCGGACTTTGCCGGCAGCGTTTATCTGCTCGAATGACTTTAAGACGAAGCTTCGCATATCGGCTTTGTGGTATTCGTTTGGGCCGAAGACGTTGAAATATTTCAGGCCGACGATTTTTTTGAGCAGGCCGGCCCGTTTGGCCCATAGGTCGAAGAGGTGTTTTGAATAGCCATACATATTCAGCGGTCGCAGGTTTTCTATGGTTTTTTCGTCGTCGCTAAAGCCTGCGAAGCCGTCGCCGTAGGTGGCGGCACTGGAGGCGTAAATAAAGCGTATGCCGGCGCCGGTTGCCCATTGGGCGAGCAGTTTGGTGTATTCGTAATTGTTTTTTGCCAGGTATGAGGCGTTTGTTTCGGTGGTGCTGGTGCAGGCGCCAAGGTGGAATACGGCCTGAATGGGCGGGCAGAGCTTGTTTTCAATGACCATTTCGAGGAAATCGTCTTTTTCGACATAGTCGGCAAAAGACAGATTCCGCAGATTTTTCCACCGCTGGTCGCCGCCGAGCTGGTCAACGACCAGAATATCGGTTATGCCGCGTTTGTTTAGAGCGGCTATAATAGCCGAGCCGATAAAGCCTGCTCCGCCAGTAACTATTATCATTTTTCAATTCCTTAATCTATGTGATTTTTATAAAAGCTTAATTGGCGATAGGGGGTTATGTCAAACATTTAGCAGTTGCATATAAAAAAAACCGCCCTTTCGGGGCGGTTTAAAAAAGGTTAGAGAATAATGTTAATGATTCTAACACAGCGCTATATAACTTGCGATGGCCAGAATCAAGATACGCTTTTTGTTGAAGATGAATGGCAGCCATTTTGTGTAGTAGAACTCTTTCATATCCCCTCCGGATAACCGGCTTTACTTAATCTTTAGTTTCTTATTCTAAGGTCATTATAGCCGAAAAGGGTGTCCGAATGCAAGAAAAAAATACTTATTCCTGTCGTAACTACCTGACAAACAAGAAGTTATGAAATAAAAATATGTTGAAATTTTTATTTGTTTTTGTGCTGTTTCAGGCCAGTTTTTCGACAGCTTCGGCGACCAGGCCGGCTATGGGCATACGCTGCGGGCAGCAGGCCTCCGCAAGGCTGTAATCGGCGGTGAGCAGCCTGCCCCTGACATCAGACGGGATTTGGGCAAATAATTCTCTGGCACGGTCTTTCTCGCCATAGCTGTTGTAATACATCAGGTATCGCATAATGTCGCTGACATAGGGTATGCCGGGCAGGGCAGCATCACAAATATCGGCACAGCCGGCACAATAACCGCTGCAGGTGGCTGCGGCATATTCGTGCAGGACGGTTATGTCGGCCTGAGTCAGTTTGGTTTTATCCAGAACCGCCGCAACATTTGAGGTCAAAATGGCGACGTTTTTCATTCCTACGCAGACTGAGCTTATTCGCTCATCTGAAAGCATTGCTTTTATTCGAGCCTGTTGTTCGGTAAAGCCCTTTTGCAGGAAGTGGGTGAATAATTTTTTCTCGGTTTCTGATGCGGTTTCGCCGGTGCCGCCGGACTCCATTTGTTTCCGGTTCTGCGAGGTGAGTGCTACGGTCTTCATAGTAATAAGGCCGATGCCGGCTTTATTGCAGGCGTTGATGGCATCCTGCATTTGCGTATCCTGCGCCAGCCGGAAATTATAAGTCGTCATAACGACATCAATCCAGTCAAGTTTGGCGGCTGCGGCGAGGCACTGGGCCATATTGGTATGGGCGCTGAAGCCGAAGAATTTGATAAGCCCGCGTTTTTTGGCGTTTTCGGCCCATTTTCGCAGGTCTTCATTGAGGTCGCTGGTGTCCTTCAGGCCGTGAACGCCGCAATACATATCAATGTAATTGGTATTCATCCTTTTCAATGAACCCTGCAAACGCTCCTCGATAGCATCGATGATGGCCTGTTTTGATTTTGGGTTTTTGTGGGCGTCCGAGGCCTTGCTGACGATAAACAGGTTTTTTCTTGCATCGGGATTTTTCGAGAGGAATTTTCCGATACCCAGCTCGCTGTTTCCGCCTCCATAACCAGAAGCTGAGTCCCAGTAGTTGACGCCCCATTGGAAGGCATTTTTCAAGACGATTTGATTTTCGACGGTGTCGAACATCAGGCCGATAGACAGGCAGGGGACTTCAACGCCTGTTTTGCCGAGTTTTCGCCTCGGTACCTGCGGGTATTTTTGCTCCTGTTGTTTGGCGGGCGTATTTGGTTCGTTTGGGCCGGCTGATGAGTTGACAGAGGCCAGAACAGAACCTATGCCGGCTGTTCCGAGGGTTTTCAGGAAATTTCTTCTGTTGAGTTTGTTATTGTTTTCCTTCATTGCATTAGACTCCATTTTTAGACACGGATTAACACGGATTTACACTGTGTATATTTTACTTTTAACCGCGGATTTTGTGAATGGCTTATCTTACTATTTTTATTGTATCATCTCCTTTGAAATCAAGGCGGCTGCCGTTGTGGAAAACTTTGCCGGTTATGTTTATCAAAGCTTTTCCTCCTGTGCCGATGATGGACTGAACTTTGTTCCTTTCAAACTTAACCATCAGGTCGGCTGTTCCATCTTTATCGTGGTCGCCGATAGCGACAGGTTTGGATAAAGCCGGCACCGAATCATTCAATAATATGCTGGAAATATCAATTTGGTTCGCATCAAAACCGCCTGGAAGCTCGATATAAACTGTTACGAATTGGCCTTTGCTTTTAAGATTTAAGGTATCGGGGTCGAAATCAACGGATGTTTCCGTCTGCAAAATAAACTCATCGTGCGTAAGTTCACCATCGGCAATAACCGTGTTTTCAAAAACGCCGTCGCCGTCAGAATCCATCTGAAGAGTTACTCCCTCTTCGCCTTGAGAAAGGGCTTGCCAATCAATGGTATATTGGTGGGTTGCATTGGGCGAGGTGGGAATGTTATTGGCGTCGAAGGTAATTGCATTTCCATTCTCAACAGAGGTAATATCCAGCCCGTAAGTTCCTTCGTCTGTGCCAACTATCTCATAACGATAAGTATCGGATGGGAAAAATATTGTAACCGTATCCTCAGAATAGGTTGAGTACGGTATTTCATTTTTTTCCTCTCCATTCTGTAAACCGGTAATCTGACCCTGCGAATCGTAAACCATCAACTCGACAGGACTGTGAACCTTGGCGATGATTCTATCGGCACTAACGGGCGGGTCTGCAGTCCAGAGGTAGTAAGGGCCACAAGTTGTGTATTGTGGATAGCTAGGGTAATAGTCTCGCGTGGTATTAAGGTCGTAGGGGTCTGTCTTAAATTGAGCATATACTTGCCGTTGGACCTCAAAGTGCAGATGAATACCACTTTCCACAGCACCGGTGCATCCGGATACCCCGAGAAGTTCGCCCCGACGAACTGGTTTCCACTTGGTTGAGTTGCTATAATTGTAATCTATGCTATGTCGGTCTTGGTATGGAATTTCCGGACGGATGCTTCCGAGATGTGCGTACAGGGTGAAATAATCGTTGCCCGAAGCATCTTGGATGGCATGACGAATGAGAATAAATTTGCCGTATGTGTAATCTGCGCCAGTTCGTGGTTGCTCCGATTGCATTGCCCAGCCATCGGCTGCTGCAACAACGTCAAACGGCAACCAAGTGCTTGTTCCTTGCTTTACATAGTCAATTCCGTTGTGAGGGGGTGGGTTTAGCCAATTGTACACCCAGCCTTGTTGAATTATGATAGATGGGTCTTTAAAAGGCAGTGTGAGGAATTTAGTCTGTGGAAGAGTGGCGACCGTAAAGTCGGGTTGAGAAATAGCGTTGCCGCCAAACTGGACCCAATCGCTGGCTATGCCGGATTCATCGACAGTTCTGGCCTGCCAATGATAGTTGCCGTTAATTAAGCCATAGACTGCAATAGTTGCCTGACTGCCAGCGTCAACGAAGATGCTTTCTTGTGTAAAGCTATTGAGGAATTGGCCGTTATACTCATCGAGCCTTCTCAATTCTATTTGCAGTTTTACCTTGTTGCCGACAAGACTCATACCAAAAACATTCGAAGATTCATTTGGAGGTATTTCTCCCCATATCGGCGGCGGAAGTTTTGTGCTCGCTTTAAAAACAACTGTCGGCTCATTCGTTGTGCCACCGACAGATATTTCGGTTTGACCATCAGGCTTAAATTGTGCTAGGTTTGTGGGAGGATTTGGAGGATTAGATATTCCTTCCCGAAACCATAAATCGTAATAATAGTATCCATCTGGTGAAGGCGTACCCAACGCAATTCTTCTTCCATAAGGATATGGATTGCTTTGTCCGCCGAAGTCTTTGACGCCAAAGTTTCCTCCTCCCAATTGTTCGATTTCTATTACATACCGGTTTCCAGGTACCATCGGCACAGTATCATCAAAATCAAAATGAACAACCTTTTCTGACGGAGGATATGGAAGATTAGGAACTGAGACAGAAGCACTGGTTCCGACAATTGAACCATAAATTGTGTCCTCGCGAATATTAACGCGAACTATTGCCCCCAATCCATCGGATTGGTCAAAGTCCACCAGAAGTAATTCAACAACATTTAAACCGGACAGATTTGGTCTAAACTCCTGGCCTATCGGTGCCATCGAGTCTATATTGTAAGCACCGGATTCGGGCCAGTTAGTATCAGTCATTTCTTGATCCACTGTTTGAATGAGGAAAACAACAAAAATGGATAAGAAAGCCTCCTTCATTTTTCGCCCTTCCGCAAAATTACTTATCGCTTTTTATATAGGAACTTATTGTCGAATTTGCAAATATTATAACCCCAAAAGGGGATAAAAGCCAGAGAAAAATTTAGCGAATTGTGGTTTGTATATCGTGTTTCGCGAACAAAAACCGCGGGTAAAACCGCGGGATAAATATGGATTCCCCCTAAGGGGGAATGACAAATTATCGTTTTAATAAAAGTGTTCTGTTTTTGCTTCTGGTTTCTCCTTCGGCGGAGACCCTTACAGCTCTTTTACCGCTGACGGGGCATTCGTGTTCGCAAATTCCGCAGCCGATACACTTTTCAATATCAATATACGGTTTTTGCAGTCGAATTTGAATATCAATTTTGCTGCCGGCAGCAGGGATTTTTTCAAATTTTTCGGTCGTTATCGAATTTTCGGTGTTTTTTACGATTTTTTTGCAAATCTCGTCAATTTTACAGAAGTAATCGCCGGTGGTGAATTTGTCCGGCGGTATGGTTTCGGCGAATTCTATTGTGGTATCGGTCGCTTTCTTTATGGTCAGGGTGCCGTTTCTTATCGTGTTGAAGCATTCCTGCGTGTAGATTGCCTTTGGGCTGACGGGGCAGTTTTCCTGGCAGACGATGCAGGGTTTGTCCATCGCCCAGGGCAGGCACCTGTTGCGGTCGACAAAGGCGGTGCCGAGTTTGACTGGGCCTGTGGCGGCGAATTCATCCTTTCCCAGTTTTTCCGGGAGCGTAATCGGTTTGATGGCTGCGGTGGGACAGGCTTGGCCGCAGGCGACGCAGTTTAACTGGCAGCCGCTTGAGCCGATTCGGTTGTTCAGGACGGGCGTCCAGAGGTTTTCAAGGCCGCCTTCAATGCCGCCGGGCTGTATGACGTTTGTCGGGCAGATACGCATACACTGGCCGCACTTGATGCAGCGTTTTAGAAATTCTTCTTCAGCCAGCGCGCCGGGCGGACGTATTACGCTGAAAGACCAGTTGCTGCCCAGTTTGTTGCTTAACCTTACCGCTGGGACCGCCAATATGCCGCCGGCAAGTGACAGCACAAAGCCCCTGCGTGAGATGTCGGGGTTTGTTACTTCGCCTGACAGCGAGGGTGTGGTTTGGTAGTTGATTATATTATCTTTGCAGATGTGGAGGCAGTTGAAGCACAGGACACATTCGCTTATTTTTATGTTGCCGCCCGGCTCGCAACCGCCTTCGCAGGACTGCTCGCACAATTTGCAGTTTATGCAGTGACTTTGGTTTTTGCCGATGCGCCAGATTGCGAAGCGGTCGAGAATGCCAAACAGTGCGCCAAGGGGACAGATAAATCTGCAATAAAACCGGGGGATGACCAAATTGAGTAAAACTGCTGCGGTGAATATTGCAAATATGAGCCAGCCTGTTTCGTAAAATCGTTCATTGGCGGAGACAAAATGAACGGCCTGGTCGGCTATCGGCAGCAATACGAGATTGAATGAGCGTGTCACTAGGGGCATGGGGTCGAGCAGGCCGGTTTGGAGGGTGACGCCGAGCGGCTGGAGGACAGCCATAGCCAAAATGAATATCAGGACAAAGTATTTTATGCACTGGGCCTTTCGATATTGATTAAGTTTGATTTTTTGTACCGTTGTTTTTTTGCGGTTGCCTATAAAGCCGATGAAATGGTGCAATGAGCCAAAGGGACAGACCCATCCGCAGAAAAACCGGCCAAGTATGATTGTCGGTATAATGGTAATCAACGACCAGATGAGGGTTCGGTAAAGTGTGTGGGTAGTCAGTGCAGTGCTGATTGCGGTCAGGGGGTCGAGCTGCAAGAAGAAATTAGTCGGCCAATTTCGGATTTGCCAGAACTTATCGCCGATGGCGGCTACTATGCAGAGCCAAATAAATAATAAGAAAAAGAAAATTTGACTGATTCTTCTTGTCTGAACAATTTTCATAATCAAATCTTTTTCAGCTTACCTCTGCTAATATCGGTTTAAGCAACTGGTAATCGGTAGTCCCTGCACCGGCAGCGGCGGCTTTTGCGAGGTAAGGCAACTCCGAGACTTTCATATCAAGCAGGCCGCAGGCGTAAGAATCGGCGGCGACCATATCACAGGCTGCAATCAGGATGTTTGTGCGTTTGAGGTCTGAGAGCGAGCCGCCGGTGGGGCCATTGGTCATCATAACCTCGGTGCCATCGAGTATTACCAGAGTCGGTTTTACCAGCATAGCCAGTTCGGCGATAATGGTATTGATGTCCTGGTGAAAGATGTTTCGCCGTCCGCCCAGGAGGCCATACCAGTTTTTCATTGCCATTGAGGCGCCGCTTCTGTGATGACTTTTGACCGGTGCGATACCGATGAGTTTATTGGCCTTGCTGAACGGCTCATAAAGAATAGGCCAATCTTTGATAAGTGTGCCGCCGGCCAGAGTTGTATTTTTGAACAAGTTGCTCTTCGGCAGGATGATTTCACCGTCGACATTGGCGACCGCCTTGCTGATGCCGCTGATTGCGAAACAGCCTGCCGGTTCGTTTATAGGATTATCGGTAACGATGACCTTTTTTGCACCGGCTTTGTAACATAGTTTCACCACTTCAGCGACCAAGTCGGGGTTTGTCGTTGCGCCGAGCATAGGCGGCGATGCAAAAGCGACATTGGGTTTTATGGCGACCGTATCGCCGGGCTTGACAAATCTTTCTATGCCGCCGAGCAGTTCTATTGCTTTGGCAACAGTTTTTGCTCTGTCAGAGCCTTTGACGATGCTTAACGACTGTCCCTGAACGTGCGGGACAGAAAAGTCCGGCAGTGTTACGATATTTTCAGGCCCGGCGTTTTGAGCCGGATTTTTTTTGTCGTAAAGCAGATACGAAGCAGCGCCGGCGGCGGCCATTGCGATGCCGGTCTTTGCAGTACGTGCCAAAAACTCACGTCGTTTCAGATTTTTGTCATTTTGTTCTGTCATTGTTTGATGCTTCGGTAAATATGTTTAAGTCTGAAGTTTGCTTCTTATCCGTTCGATTTTTTTTCTTGCGGCAGGCCAGTCGGTCCAGGTTTGTTTTTCACAGGCAGGAAAATCATTGCAATGAGCGCAGGTTATAACGTGCCTTTCCCTGGCGCAATTTCTTACCTGACAAATAGCGGTATAATACGAAACAGGCCTGTTTTCTGTTTTGCAACCATAGCAATGCACATCTTCCGGCTTAAAATCCTTGCCATATTTTTCCGACCACTCTTTTGCAATTTCGGCCTTGCTGTAGTAGTTATTATTTTTAGTAGAGGCGAATATCCTGCAGCCTTCGCCGCATAGCAGGCCGCAGTAACTCAACTTACTAAAATCTTCACCGGTCGCTTTGGTTTGGGGAACATCTTTTGTCGAAGGTTTTTTTTGCTGCGGCTGTTTTCTGCAGGAAAAGCCGGCACAGCAGCACGCCAACCCCACTCCGATATTTACACCCTGTCTTAAGAAATCCCTTCTGTTCTGCTGTGTAGTCGTAATATATCTCCTTATTTCGGTTTCAAAGCGTCACTTTATCTGGGAAAGCCGTGTTGAAAGCATTGCTGCCAGTTTTTCGGCGGTCTGCCGGTTTTCCGCATCGTAAATGCCGCCGACGAATGACCCTGTTGTAAAAATAATCTCAGCAGCACCGGAAAGTTCTACAATCTTGCCTGTGAAATTTTTATCGGCGGCTGTTTCAGCGGCGCCGCCGTTGGCGATTAAAAAATTGTAGTAACTTTCAGCAATGGTTTCAGCATCCTGTTTGCTGGAGCGTTTGCTGAAAAATGCCGTAATGGTCTGGTCGTCAATTTTGTATGCAGCAGTAAAGGTATTGGTCAGGCCGTCAAAACCGAAGGCGCTTGCCAGATAGAACTTGATACTACCCGCAATCAGATTTTCCTGCGGGAAAAATGCCAATTCAGGTATTTGGGCATTTTTGTCTGTGACCAGATTTTTCTGAATATTTTGGGCGACCTCAAGTATTGCTTTTGACAGGCCGGTTGATTCTGAGAAGCCGATTATTTCCGCATAGCACCTGCCGTGAACAAGATACAGTGCGTTGGCGGTCCTGTATGCGAAATCAAAGGCAGGCAGTATTTCGGCGTCCGGCCTTCTTTGCAGGCTGTAAACGGAAAATGCGTTTCTGATATTGCCCATATCAAAAAGGTAAAGCTCCATTGCAAGATTTGGGTCGACGGGACTGGCGAATCGGCGGGTGTAGAGTTTTTCAAATCCTGATTCGGTATAAAGAGGGGCCTTGCCGTCGATTTTTTCGTAAAGGTTATCGGCGTTATAGATTTCGGTTTCTGAGACTGCATCGAACCCGGCTGGTGTCAGAATCCTGGTGTCTATTGCCGGATTTATTTGTTGAGGTTGTGTACCGCAGATAAACACTGCTATCGCTATAAGAATAATGGCCAGAAGCACAAGGATACTTACAAGTGATTCGAGCCAACTGACCTTCTGCTGAGCCGAATTCATTAATTGCTCCCGAGTTAATGGTTTACATAAAAAGACAACGTAAGTATAATTTTTGTAAGCGGTTGTGTCAATATCGGCTAATTATTTGAAGACGGATATGAAGGACAAAGGCTTCTCAAGAAGGTCGGCTCTGAAGGCGATGGGTGCGGTGGGCGCTTCATCTCTGTTTGGTGCGGAAACAATTGCCGGCGAGCAAAAGCCTTTCGAGTATGCTGATACAAAGGGCGGTTTGTCCGATGTGCGAAAGGCGATACAAAAAAGGGTTTTCCAGACGCCGTTTATTGATACGCACGAACACCTGCCCGAAGAAAAAGAGCGTCTGGCAGGCGAGGGTCATCCTCGGTTGAAAAGCGACGACTGGACGGTTCTGTTCAGCCTGGGGCTTAGCGCCGATATGGAAATGGCGGGTATGCCGCGGGCGGTGAAAGACAAATTTTTTTCGCCGGGCGTGGATCCGCTGGAAAAATGGAAGCTGCTTGAGCCATACTGGCCGTTCATCAAGAACGACGGTTATGGACTGACTTTGAGAAGAACCATCAAACAACTCTATGATGTGGACGATTTGTCAAACGATACGATAAAAAAGGTGCAGGAAGGCTATAAAAAGATTCGTAAGCCGGGTTTTTATGACCATATTCTTCGAGAGTTGTCCAATATCGAGTCGTGCCAGATTGACACGCAGATACCGCCGTTTGTGGAATCGGATATGCCGGCTTTTCTGATGCACGACATTGACATCACGGCAATGGTCGATATGAGGGATATAGCAGCCGTCAGTAAACCTGTGGGGATAAACGTTTTGTCGCTGTCGGACTGGCACAAGGTGATTGACTGGTGGTTTGACAAATATGGCCGATATGCTGTTGCCGTCAAATCTGCAAACGCATATAAGCGGGACATAGATTTTGAGAGGGTCGCCGCTGAAAAGGTTGAGGGCATTTTCAAAAAGAGACTTGACGGCCAGGTGATTTCTGAAAGCGACAAGAAGGTCCTCGAAGACCATATATTCTGGTATACGGTGGACAAGGCGACAGACTTGAACCTGCCTGTCAAAATACATACCGGCTATCTTTCAGAAGTGAATATGATGCCCCTGGGCCGAGTCGCTAAAAATCCCGATTCGGCTTCGAGACTATGCAATATGCAAAAAGACAAAGGCACAAGATTTGTTTTCTTTCATATTGGCTACCCCTTTTATGAGTCGATGATAGCTTTGGCAAAACATTACACTAATGCTTATATAGAGATGTCCTTTTCGTGGTTTATAAATCCTGTCGGGGCGAAGGACTTTTTAAAGAAATTTCTGGTCTGCGTTCCTTCAAACAAGATATTTACGTTCGGCGGCGACCTTCGGGCGGTCGAGATGGTTTTCGGGCACTCGGTTCTGGCAAGGCAGGGCATAACTCTGGCCTTGTCGGAACTGGTCGAAGAAGGCTGGATTAATCTGGATGATGCGTTGAACGTTATTGAGCCTGTGATGCGAGGAAATGCTCATAAGGTTTTCAGCCTTGCACAAAAATACGAAATTCTCAAGAACGTCAAATGGGCCTGATAAAATTTCCGGTTTTGTTGACGATTGGGTAGAAGCTGCGGTATAATGGTTTTACGAGATAAATTAAGGAGCAAAAAATGACTGAATATATGCGAGGTATACTGGCGTGGATGCCCGGCGGGTGGGAGTGGATGGTTATTCTGATAGTTGCTCTGCTGCTGTTCGGCAGGAGGCTGCCTGAGATTGCCCGCAGTCTGGGCAAGAGTCTGACCGAGTTCAAGAAGGGCCTCAGTGAAGGGCAAAACGCCATAGATGAAGCAACCAAAGAGATAAAGAAGGTCAAGGATGATGTAGTCAACCAGACCAAAGATGCAAGCGGACCGCATAACCTCAACCAAGATGACTGACAATAAACCTGACCTGCTTGATACAACTATGAGCCTGGGGGACCACCTTGAGGAGTTGCGTGCGCGAGTGATTCTTGCGCTGGCAGGTTTCGTGGGGGCTTTTATCCTGGCTGTGGCGTTTGGCAAAGTGATAATATCGTTTATCGAGGGGCCATACGTAAGCGTAATGGGGCAGGAGGCAAGGCTGCAAAGCCTGGCGCCGGCGGATGGTTTTACCACATATATGGAAATAGCGATGATTGCAGCGGTGGTCGTTTCCTCGCCGTGGATTTTCTACCAGTTGTGGATGTTTGTCGCAACAGGCCTCTATCCGCACGAAAAACGCTACATATATCTTGCGGTGCCTTTGTCGGCGGGACTTTTTATCACGGGCGCTTTGTTTTTTATATTTGTCATAGCACCGACCACGCTTAAAATGCTTGTGTTGTTCAACAAGGAAGTTCTCGGCGTCGCCTCCAACTTTACGTTCAAAGACTATGTGTCGTTTATAAATATTATGATGCTGGTTTTCGGCATTACTTTTCAGACGCCGATAGCCATTTTCTTTTTGAACAAAACGGGCCTGATTTCGGTCGAGGCGTTTTGCAAATCGCGGAGGTTTGTTATGCTCGGCGCAGTTGTTCTGGCCGCTGTTGCCACGCCCGGCTCGGATATGTTTTCGCTCTTTGCGCTGGCAATTCCAATGTATTTGCTTTTCGAGCTGGGTATATTGTTAAGTTATCTTTCGAATCGCAGACTAAAGAAAAATTCTGCTGAGTCTAATTTGATAAAGAGTGACTGATGCTGAAATTGGGCCGATTAGTTTTGGGGGCGCCTTTCTTTCAGGCTTCGCTTAGCGGCTATAGCGACTATGCGATGAGGAAACTGGCGAAAGCCTATGGTGCGCCGCTGACCTTCGGCGGCTGTATGCTGGATAAAAGCGTGCTGCATCCTGCGATTCTTGACGTAGCAGGATTTAAGCCGCGTGAAGACGAGCATCCTGTCGGTGCGCAGCTTCTGGGAAAAGACCCGGAAAAGATGGCCGAAGCCGCCAAAATGCTTGTTGAAGTCGGATATGATTTGATAGACCTTAATTTTGCCTGCCCGGCCCCGAAGGTCCTTAATCGTCAGCGGGGCGGTTACCTGCTCAAAGAACCTGCCAGGGTGATGGAGATTTACCATCGGGTGCGCGAGTCTGTCGATTGCCCGGTGCTTATGAAGTTTCGGTTTGGTTACGACAATAGCCAGGCCTCCCGCGATAATTTTTGGCAGATTGTCGAGCAGGCCTGCGATGCCGGCGTTGACGCTCTGATAGTTCATCCGCGAAACGTTCTCCAAAGATTTACCGGCTCTGCCGACTGGGGGATTTTGGCTGAGTTGAAACGCCGATTTCCCGGAAAAACTATAATCGGCAGCGGTGATTTATTCGATGTGCAGACTATCGCAGAGCGTATTAAAACTACCGGCGTTGATGGCGTTGTAATCGCACGCGGCGCGGTGGGCAACCCGTGGATTTTCCGCGACCTGGCAGCCGTTTGTGAAGGCAAACCTTTACCGCCTCCGCCGGACTTGAATGAGCAGGGACAGGTGGTATCGAAACATTTTGAGATGGTGGCGGAGTTGTACGAGCCGAAAAAAGCGGTCAATTATTTTCGCAAGTTTATTCTCGCTTACTGCAAGCTGCATCCGCAGCGAAGAAAGGCACAGAAGTCGCTTTTCGCCGCAAAAGATAAAAGTCAAATTTTTGAAGCGATTAAACAGTGGTATGGAATTAACTGAAAAGGAAGATTTTTTGGCACAGAATAATCTTCAACAAAGCAACGGTATCGTTCTGGACAAGGAATGTAGCAGCACTAATTTCAATTGGACGATTTTTCTGCTTGTTGTCAGCCTGTCGGCTGTATTGTGTTTTTGCGGGCTTGGCAGGCGCACCTTATGGCAGGATGAGGGTGAAACAGCCGTTCTTGCTCAAAGGGTACTTGCTTATGGATTTCCAAAAGCTTTGAGTGGATATAACCTGGTTTACCAGGGCATGCCCCAATATGATGTCAATTATCGCTGGACATATCACCCGTGGGGACAGTTTTATCTTACAGCCGCCAGCTTCGCGGTGTTGGGGCAGACGAACTTTGCTGCGCGTTTCCCATTTGCTGTTTGCGGCGTTCTTACAGTGGCCTTGTTATATATTTTTGTCTGGAGGCACTGGCATAATTTGACATTAGCGGCTCTAAGTTCTGTGCTATTAGCGACCTCGACCACGTTTGCTCTTCATTGTCGTCAGTGTCGTTACCACGGCCTGAGTGCGTTGGTGTGTCTGGCAACGGTGGCGGTTTTTGTAGAATTGATGAATCGGCCTTGCAGATTATGGTGGATTATGTTTGGCGTTGCTTTAGCGGCGCAATTTTATACCGATTTCGGGATTTTGGGGGTTATTTTGCCTGGCTTAATAGTTTCCCTATGGCCTATGAAAGCTCGCAGGCAGGAAATAATCGCGACAGCTAAGAGTTTCTCGCTGGCCGGCTTGCTGATTGTGCCGGGGTTAATACTGCACTGGCATCGCCTGACCGAAGGCAGCGGAGGAAATAATGAATTTTTAGTTACGCTGCTGGTTTACATATATTATTTCGACAACCGGTTTGTCCCGCTGTTGTTCCTCTTGCCGGCCGCCGGCATATTTTTGTGGTGTCTGATTAAATCCAAAGAACAGGTAAGCAGGCAGGACCGTGTTATAATAACCTGTGCTTTCATCATAGGAACAGCTATAGCAGGAATGGCCTGGACGGCGCCCCATCCATATATCCGCTACCTGATTCCTTTAATGGGTCTTTCTAAGCTTTTGCTGGCGGTAATTCTTATAAAAGGTTACTTCGCACTTCGCTCAAGGGGACTTTCTCTGCTGCCGGCAGGAGCGATATTGGTTATTACTGTTTTGGTGTTGGTGTTCACCAATGGTGTTTTTTCACCCTCTTATCATTTTATTGATATAGGCAAGGACGAGGAATTTGATTCGCAGTCCAAGTCAAAACCTTTTGCATCCATAGAATTAGCAGGTCTGATATATGAAATAACGCATGACTATATATGCCCCAATCGTGTGGTTATGAGCCTGATTAATAATATCACCGAGGCCGACGAAACAATTGTAGTTGACTATGGAGAGCTTTCTCTGATGTTCTATAGACCCGACCTGAGAATATACGGTAAAGCTACGTTGCCCAATCTCCGGACGGCGCCTGACCTGCTTATTGTAACGCCTTGCTATAATTTTGATAAAGAGCATCTCGATAGGGCGATATCAGGGTATGGATATGAGTATATTAAGCGTCTTATTTATATTCCGGGTGTTAAGATATGTTGCAAAGGCAATATGCCGGACGCCGAGCTGCATTATTTTGTAACACCCGTCGAGCAACTGCCGTTATATTTATGTATTCGTAAAGACCATGAAGATAGAATGTCCAGGCTGATACAGACCGTTGAGCAACTCGAAACAAGCTGGCAACAGCATCGTTAAAAAGCTTTAATGTTGTTGATAAATGGGTTCTTTAACAATAGAACTGGTGTCGGAACTCTACGAGCCGAAAAAAGCGGTCAATTATTTTCGCAAGTTTATTCTCGCTTACTGCAAGCTGCATCCGCAGCGAAGAAAGGCACAGAAGTCACTTTTCGCTGCCAAAGACAGAAATCAATTTTTTGAGGCGGTCAAACAGTGGTATGGAGTTAGCTGAAAGAGAAGATTTGTTGGCACAGGAAAATCTTCAACAAAGCAGCGGCATCGTTCTACCCAGAAAGTATAAGGGGGACAATTTCAATTGGATAGTTTTCTTTTTGGTGGTTGGCCTGTCGGCTGTGCTGTGTTTTTGCGGACTTGGCAGGCGCACCTTGTGGCAGGACGAAGGCGAAACAGCCGTTCTTGCTCGGAGAGTACTCATCGACGGTGTACCGGGAGTTTTGAGTAGATATAACCTTGTTGAGCAGGGATTGTCTCAGTACGACAGGAAATATCGCTGGACTTACCACCCATGGGGACAGTTTTATCTTACTGCGGTCAGTTTTGCGGTGTTCGGGCAGACAAATTTCGCGGCACGATTCCCATTTGCTCTTTGCGGGGTGCTTACGGTAGCTTTGCTATTTGTTTTTGTCTGGAGGCACTGGCAGGACTTAGCCACAGCAGCCTTAAGTTCTCTGCTGTTGGCGACCTCGACCGCATTTGTCCTTCACTGTCGTCAATGTCGCTACTATGGCCTCAGTATGCTGACATGTCTGGCAGTGGTAGTGGTTTTTGTTGAACTGATGAAGCGACCCTGCCGAGTCTGGTGGATTGTATTCGGTGTGGCTTTGGCTGCGCAATTTTACACTGACTTCGGAACCTTAACAGTCATACTACCCGGATTGGCGGTTTCCCTATGGCCTATGGATGCTCGTAGAGAGCAACTAATTGCAGCGGCAAAAAGTTTCGGACTTGCTGCTCTGCTGATGACGCCGGGACTAATATTGCACTGGAATCGCCTGACGATGGCCTGCGGCGGCGGGCATATATTTTTGCAGACGTTGCTGGTCAATATATACTATTTCGATAATTGGTTCGTTCCGCTGGTATTTCTACTGCCGGCCGGTGTATTGTTTGTATGGCGATTGGTAAAATCAGAGAAGAGGTTGAGTGAGCAGGATAGAATCATCATCGTCTGTGTTCTTGTGATGGGGACGATTTTGGTGGGTATGGCCTGGCCAGCGATGCATTCTTATGTTCGCTATCTCGTTCCTTCGATAAGTCTGGCCAAGCTGGTGCTGGCGGTGATTTTAATAAGAAGCTACTCTATGCTGAAAGAAAAAGTTTTGCCTTTGTTGCCGGCAAGGATAGTCCTTATCGCTGGTATTTTAATTCTGATATTCAGCAATGGTTTCAGCCTGGCCACGCAATACCTCGCCGGCGAAAACAGGGAAAACTATGAGGATTTGGATTTTTGCACGAAAACAAAACCTGCTGTTCGCTCAGAATTCTCTGGTTTGCTGTACGAGATAACGCATGACTTTGTGTGCCCCGACAGGGTGATTGTAAACGTGGTGGATGATTTGGCTGAGGCCGGCGAGATAGTTATGATAGATTACAGTAATTTTGTGCTGAGATTCTACCGCCCCGACCTTCAAACATACGACCCTACCGAATTTCCAAACTTTCAGAAACCGCCGGACCTTTGCATCAAGTGCCAGCAACCCTGGCGTATAGATATGAAAAATTCGGAAAAAGATTTTATTGTCTATGTAATTTCCGCTCCTGCTGCTTCGCCCGGCGGAAACATTCCTGAACCGGACGAGCATTGGTTTGCTACCAATTCAACTCGGATTCCTTTTTGGATATATCTTCGCCGTGACCACGGGGAAAGGACACTTAAATTACCCCAAAATGCTGAGGAACTTGAAGCCCGCTGGTTTCGCCGGCGTTAAACGGTTCGCCGGAACATGCACACACAGAGGCATTCAGAATAGATGATTGTCATAACGGGCAGAACAAGAGTAAAATGCTGCGATGATAAATTGGCGTGAAAAATGGATGCAGGTCATAAGGAACCGGCTTCGCACCCATTTTAATATGCTGGTTTTCCTGCTTGTAGTCGGCCTGTCGGTTGTATTGTGTTTTTGCGGACTGGGGAAGCGCACCTTGTGGCAGGATGAGGGCGAGACAGCCGTTCTTGCTCAGCGGGTACTTATTTATGGAACACCAAGAGCGATGGACGGATACAACTTGGTTTATCAGGATTGGGGCGGACACTATCAATTTGACAAGGAATATCGCTGGATATATCATCCGTGGGGTCAGTTTTATCTTACTGCGGTCAGTTTTGCGGTGTTGGGACAGACAAATTTTGCGGCGCGTTTCCCATTTGCTGTTTGCGGCGTTCTTACGGTGGCTTTGTTATATATTTTTGTCTGGAGGCACTGGCGTAGTTTAACTGCAGCAGCCTTAAGTGCACTGCTGCTGGCGACTTCAACCGCGTTCGTTCTCCACTGTCGTCAGTGTCGTTACTACGGTTTAAGTGCCTTAACATGCCTGTCAGTAGTGATAATTTTTGTCGAGTTGATGAAACAACCCTGGCGGCGGTGGTGGGTTATGTTTGGTGTGGCTTTGGCGGCACAATTTTATACTGACTTCGGTACCTTAATAGTCATATTGCCCGCTCTGGCGATTTCGCTGTGGCCGATGGGTGCTCGCAAAAAAGAAATAATCGCAGCAGCAAAAGGGTTTGCTTTGGCTGTTTTTATAATGATGCCGGGCCTAATATTTCACTGGCATCGCTTGACAGCGGCCGGTAGTAGCTGGCATATATTTTTGCAAACGCTGCCGGTCAATATATATTATTTCGATAACTGGTTTGCTCCGTTGATATTTCTACTGCCGGCCGGCGTGTTATTTGTATGGCGAATAGTCAAATCGGAGAGGCAGCTGAGTGAGCAGGACAGAATTATCATCACCTGCATTATTGTGATGGGAACAACTTTGGTGGGGATGTCCTGGGCAGCACCATGTCCATACATTCGATACCTCATCCCTTCAATTAGTCTGGTTAAACTGGTGTTGGCGGTGATTTTCATAAAGAGTTACGTTTTGCTGCGAGAAAGAGGTTTGTCTGTGTTTCCGGCGAGGATGGTTGTTATCTCTGGTATTTTGTTTTTGATATTCAGTAATGGTTTTAGCCTGGCCACACAATACCTCGCCAGTAAAAACCAGGATAACTATAAGGTTTTGGATTTCTGCACAAAAACAAAACCATCTGTTCGCTCGGAATTCACCGGTTTGCTGTACGAGATAACAAATGATTTTGTCTGCGCGGACAGGGTTGCAGTAAATGCAGTCGATGATTTGGCCGAGGCAGGTGAGAAGGTTGCAATAGATTACAGTACTCTTGTGCTGATGTTTTACCGGCCTGATTTGCGAGTCTACTTTGTCTCCGAACTGCCAAATCAGCCGGAACAGCCGGATATGATTATCACATACCATAACCCTGACAGTGTTGATATCCAGGGATGGCTCAAAAAATATCATTATTATTCCTGTACACTCAAGGTACCAGTTTCCACACGTGCTGGAAGCATTCCTGAACCAACCCAACACTGGTTTGCCACCGATTCAGCCCGGTTTTATTATTGGATATATCTTCGCGAAGACCATAAGGACAGGATGCTTAGATTGCCCCAAACTGCTGAGGGGCTTGAGGCCCGCTGGTTTCGCCGGCGTTAGGCGGGTTTTGTAATGGATTTTTTGTTTCAAAATAATTAGGATAGCAGCATGAAGTTAAGAATGAAATAAAGGGGATGAGTATGAAAAAAGTCGAACCATCTTTTAGCCGAAAAATTAGTGAGTTTGTGAAAAAAGGTTTTTCTCCGCAATTCGGAAAGCTGAAGAAGAAATTTACCCAAAATCCGATATGGCAGCGGCTGCGGGAGATTGGCAGTGAATTGTGGCTGGATACCGGCAGTATCGACGAGGCGGGGCAATACTGGACGCAGGAATTTTCGGCGCTGACGACAAATAACACCCTGCTTAACAGGGAGGTGCAAAAAGGGCAGTATGATTCTCTGGTTGCCGAGGCGAATGCGATTTTGACGAGGTATCCGGGGCTTTCAGAGCAGCAGCGGATGCTCGAAATCGCATTTATCCTCAATGCAAAGCACGGGCTTCGGCTGGTGGAAAAATTCGATGCGTATGTTTCCGTGGAAGAGCATACGGCTCTTGCCAATGATGTAAACCTGGCGGTTGAATGTGCCCATCGGTATTATGCTATCTGTCCGCAGCGGTTCATCGTCAAGATACCTTTTACGCCGGCTGGTCTGCTTGCGACGCGCCGATTGTCAAAGGAAGGTGTCCCCGTCAACCATACGCTGGGGTTTTCAGCCCGGCAGAATTATGTGATAGCCCGCATCGGTCAGCCGCAATATGTTAATGTTTTTCTGGGTCGGCTGAATAGTTTCATAGTCGACAACAAGCTCGGCAGCGGCGCTTATGTCGGCGAAAAGGCCACGCTGGCCTCGCAGGCCGCTGTAAAAAAGCTGCGCCAGGCAGGCAAAACGGTCTCCCGGCAGATAGGTGCAAGCTTCAGAGAAGGCGCCCAAATCAGGGATTTGGCGGGAATTGACGTGATGACGATGCCGCCGAAGGTGGCTGGTGAGTTTTTAGCGCTCAATATGGCGCCCGGCCAATTAACCGACAAGACCGGTATCCCGATTTATCGGGATAAAATCGGTCTTGCAGATAATGCTGACCCTGCCTCGATAAGATTGGAGACACTCTGGGACATTGATGATAAATTGGTCGCCTGCCTTGATGCGCTCGAAAAAAAAAATCTGGATAGCTTCACGCCTGATGACCTTATTACATTTTTTGAGAGCCATAACTGCGGCGATGTGTTAGTTCGATGGAGCGATTCGCAGATTGCGACCAGCACAAAAGAAGGTAAAATCCCCCGCTTGGAAAACTGGCGTGACGCTTTGGCGGATAAGTCAATAGGCCTGGACAGCCTGATGAACCTGGCAGGTTTGTGCAGTTTTGTGACCGACCAGAAGGCTATGGATGAACGGGTCGCCGGAGTGTTGACCAGGACCGTTAAATAATCGCATATATGTTGACGCTTATAAATGCCAATACGATGACGCCGCCGATAGCGCCTGTTGGGCTGGATTATATTGCGGGGACTGCCAAAAAGGCCGGCATTGATGTTGATATTGTCGATTTGTGCCTGGCAGATAATCCTGATGAGGCATTGCGAAATTATTTTGCTGCGCACAACCCCAAATTAGTCGGGATTTCATTTCGCAATGTTGACGATTGTTTCTGGCCGAGTGCACAATGGTTTGTGCCTGGTCTTGCAGAGGTCGTCGGCAAGGTAAAAAAACTGACCGATGCGCCGGTTGTGCTTGGCGGCGTGGGGTTTTCCATTTTCGGCAGGCGAATTGTGGAATACACCGGCGCCGATTTTGGAATTGTCGGCGACGGGGAGCAGGCGACAATCTCTCTTTTTAATGAGCTTCAGGGAGAGAAACATTTTGAAAGAGTAGATGGCCTGATTTGGCACAACGGTAATGTCATTTGCAGTAATAAACCTGCCTGGCCGAGACAACTTTCTTTGCCGACTGAACGCAATTCGGTTGATAATAAAACTTATTTTAAACTTGGCGGGCAAGGCGGTATCGAAACCAAGCGAGGTTGCAACCGCCATTGCATTTATTGTGCCGACCCGCTGGCAAAAGGCGCCGCAATCAGACTTCGCAGGCCGGCGGAAGTTGTCGATGAGGTCGAGGCATTGCTCGCACAGGGAATAAATGTGCTGCACCTGTGCGATGGTGAATTTAACATACCGGGTCATCACGCCTCTGCGGTCTGCGAGGAGTTTATCCGGCGGTCGTTCGGGGACAGATTACGATGGTATACGTATATGTCGATTGTGCCGTTTGATGCGAAACTTGCGGCGGCGATGAAAAAAGCTGGCTGTGTCGGAATTGATTTTACGACCGATTCCGCAAGCCCTGCGATGCTGAAAACTTACGGGCATAGATATTCGCAGAAAGATATTGCTTCCGCTGTCCGGCTGTGCAGGGAAAACGGCATAACGGTTATGATGGATTTGCTTCTGGGCGGGCCGGGCGAGACGCCGCAAACCCTCGCCGAGACTATCGGGTTTATAAAAGAGATTGACCCCGATTGCGTTGGTGCGCCGCTGGGTATGAGAATTTATCCCGGCACAAAAGCCGCAGGTATGGTGGCTGCCGAAGGCCCGCTGGAGACAAATCCCAGTATCAAACGCAAATATGACGGCCCGGTGGATTTTTTCAAACCGACCTTTTATATATCGTCCCTTTTGGGTAATCGGCCTGCAAAACTTGTCAAAGATTTAACTGCCGGCGACAAGCGATTTTTTGAGCCGATTGAAGAATCATCGCCGCAGGACAAGACCGACCATAATTACAACGACAACACCGCACTTGTAAATGCGATTGCCAAAGGCGCTCGCGGCGCATATTGGGACATCCTGCGAAAGATTCGAAACAATTGACTTCCGGTAAAACGGCGGGATTAGTTTTCCGCCAACTGATTTTGCAGGATTTTTTGCCGATTTTTTCTTCGTCGGCCTGTGGTTCTCATTTCGTAACTCTCTGCGCTCTTTTCAATTGCGGCTGCCTGGACGGCTTCCAACGCTGTTGCGGCAAACAAATCAGCCCCGATTTCCTCCCACAGACCATCGGCGCGGTTGAATATTCCGCCCGAGAGCATTATTCGCATATTGGGCCAGGCGTTTACGCCTTTTATGGTGTCTATAAAGTGACGTATGCCGGGGGTTTGTTTTGGCGTCGTGCCGTAAATCAGCAAAATGTCGGGACTGTATTCGTTTACAAATGCAAGGACATCATCGTTGGTCAGCCCGCCGCCGAGGAATTTTACGTCCCAGCCGTCGCTTTCGAACATATCTGCAATCATTTGTGCGCCGAGCTCCTGCAGCTCAGCCTGCGCACAGCAGACGACCACTTTTTTGTTTCTGGCAGGCCTGCGAGGCAGTTTGTTCTGAAGCTGGTCTACTATTGTGCGGTTAATTCGCGTGGCCAGATGTTCCTGCGCAGGGCTGATGCGGTCGGAACGCTGTAATTCGTCGATTTTAACCATAATGGGCCAAATAACGTCTACATAAACACTTGTGGCGGGTGTGCCGGTCTGAAGTACCTCTTCTATTACGGCTCTGCAGGTTTTTCTATCGCCGCGAAAAAGAGACTCTAAATACCGGGCGTGAACATTGTTTTTTAACATAAGCGAATCTCCATAATTATTTTCCATTCCGTTTATATTTCCCAAGTTCACAAATATCGGACTTTGGCCGACAAAAAATGTTAAAATAGGCAATATATGAGGTCGGTAAGAGGCGAGAAAAAACTTTAGTCTAAATAGGTAAAACAGTGAATATAGGTAAAAATAATATAAACGCAATGGCGACAGTCGGTCATAAATTTGGTGTAACTACTTTGTTGATAGATAGTTGTAAAAACAAGATTATATAAATTAGAAAGGTGCGTTAGAAAAAAATAAAATGAGGGTATTGTGAAATTAGGGGGTAATGAAGTTTCTATAAAGGTTTAAAATAGCGGTTTTTGGCAAGATGGGTAAAATTTAACGATTGTAGGGGCGAAAAAAGTGGGAAAAAGTGAGAAAAAATGCGAAAAATTTCGAAATTTTGCGAAAAATGTATGCGATTTTGCGAAAAAAAGTATGGTTTTTGCGAAATTTTTGTGCGTTTTGCGAGTTGAAAAAAAGTTTGTAGAAAAGATGAAAATTTTGGGATTTTTTCAAAAAGAGAGTTGCGTAAGTGATTGATTATCAGTTAGTTATGATTGATTCGTAGTGGGGGGCAGACCCGGCTTCGTCCCGATTAAATCGGGACTACGCCGCGGCAAGGGAGCGAGCAGCGGACAGGCAAGCGGCAACGTAAAATAAGGACTTACGGCAAATCATACCACTTAGTGGTATGATTTGCCGGGATAAAAGTGCATTTTCAGGGTAAAAATGCAGGCGTCGGTGGGTGGGCAAGACGCAAGACTTCAGACTTAAGATCAAAAGAAAGTCGATTGTCGATTTTAATCAACGACTAATTTTGCCACAGAGGACGCAAATAATTTTTAGCCACAGAGGGCACAGAGGTCACAGAGATATAGAATAAATAGACAAATAAAGCTGAAAATTAGCCACAGATGGACACGGATTTACACTGTTTAAATTTTATTTTTTTAGCCACAGAGAGCAAGAGGACACAGAGAATTTTCAGACAGGATTAACAGGATTTTTTTGGCCAGCGGGGTGTGCTTCGGCAGGTCTTTTCTCGATGTAAACATCTGTGAAAGCCCTGCCTGCGTCCACCGGCCATCCGTGATGGCCTTGCGGATAAATCCGCTGCTGGCCGAAAATAGTCATCAACCCCTTTTCCTAGTTGAAAGGGCCAGGAGCTTTTTATCGACTTTTTTGATTCGATGGTGATGCGGCGGAGATGTGGAATAGTATTGTCACCTAGTCGAAAGGACTACGAGCATTTTATGGACGTTTTTTTAATTTGACTGGAATACGGCGGAAAATATAGAATGATACAGGCTTCTAGTCGAAAGGACTACAGTCTGTCCCGGTTGCGGCCGGCGGAAGGCAGGTACAGGACGGATTCTTATTTAAGGAGAACATAGTATGATATTCAAGGCAAAGCAGTGGGAGCATCTAAGGAGGTGCTGGCACCTGACGAACAGAGAAGTTGAGGTCGCAAAGCTGGTGTGTGCGGGGCTGCAGAACAGCCAAATCAGTAAGAGACTGAAAATTGCGTATAATACTGTGCGTGCTCATCTGGGCAATATATTTCACAAAGTCGGGGTCAGGGGCAAGGCCGGTCTGATACTGGAGTTTATTGAGGTTTTACAGAAGGCAAGGATTTAGGGGGTATTCGGGTCTGGAGGGCAGGGAAATTCAGGTTGACAGTGATTCCGGTTATTTTATGAAAGCATAATCTTCTCGACTAGTCGAAAGGACTAGGAGCTTTTTATCGACTTTTTTGATTCGATGTAGGTGCGGCGGAGATGTGGAATAGTATTGTCACCTAGTCGAAAGGACTACGAGCATTTTATTAACTTGTTTTTTTTAACAGGATTTTTATGGCCAAATTCTTATTGCTATTTAAGGTCGTAGAATTTTCGCAGGAGTTCATCAAATAAGAGCCAGCAGATTTGCCGGTCGGTTTGCGAACAACAAATTTAGCCACAGAGGACAACAATAATTTTTAGCCACAGAGAGCACTCTTCTTCGCCGAAGCGGCTACGCAGGGCAGGCAGAGAACACAGAGGTATAAAATCCAAAATTAGCCACAGATTTCACAGATTACACAGAGAAAGTGAAAGATAAGAAAGTCTCAGAAAAATAATTTCACCACGAATGAACACGAAGGGACACGAAGGGACACGAAGGGACACGAAGGAAAAGACAATAAATTCAACCACCGAGGACACCGAGGTCGCAGAGATATAAAATAATAGACAAATAAAGTTGAAAATCAGCCACAGATTTCACAGATTAACACAGAGAAAGCAAAAAGAGTTTTAAGTTTTTAGGGACTATTACGATTAGGGTCGCTGATTTTAGTTTGGTTGGACGGTGAAGTTTTTTCATAATTAGCCGGTGCATTTGGCATTTTAGGGGGTAATATTTTTAGTTGATTGTTATCGTTCCGCCATACTTTCTGAAGAACACTTTTAAATGTTTGTGATTCATAAATTTGGATACATGTCCAAATAACACCTAAAATAATGGCTATAAAAACAATCCATCCTTTTATCTTTGATTTCTTTTTAGGCTTCTTTTCGTTCCCCACCTTGCCGCCGCTCTCTTCAGGAAGCAACCCTTTATATGACAGGTAAGCATCTTGGATTATTTTCATTGCGTCCGGCCTTGCGAGAACAGCGTCTTTAGCCAACTCTTGTTCAGTGAGGAGCTGTGGTAGCCCATTGCCTCCAGGTCTTATTACCTCATGACGGAAAGCATATTGTTCGTATTTTGTGATTCCAAGTTTGCTTTCAAAAAGATATTTATCTGTTACTAACCAGGCTATAAGCATAATTTTTCTGCTATCGGGTGGATATTCGCAGTCTGCCTTTGTAAAAGCCTTAGCCATCGGTATAATAAAGTCCAGATTATTCGGAAACAATCCATCAAGCCATTGTCCGGCAGATTTGAAATTTTTAGGATTTTTTTGAATAAAACTCTTAATCTCTCTGAATGTGTCTATATCATTTTGCATTGCATACTCACAAAAAAAAGTCAGGCAGGTGTGTGGTAGGGCTTTTGCCGGCCCCGCGTGGATTACTCCAACGCAACACCTATCTGGTTTTCTGGTTTTTTCTTTGGCAAAATCTAACCATCACAAGGTTGACATATTCGCCTTTGTTTGTCAAGTATATGTTGGCTGTGGTATAGTGGCTACCCACTAATCTTTTTTGGCTGGCGTTATTACGCTGAAAGCAGACTTTGTCTATCATAAATCGCACGTATGAGGGTTTTCAAATTTCGGTAGCCGCGACCGTTCGAGATACCTTTTCGCATAGTTTTCCCGACCTCGTTTTGTTTGCCGAGTTTTCTTGCTATCTCTATAAACATATAGAAAGATGGCCAGACATGTCCGACTTTAGCCCCCCCCGACCAAAGCTCGTACTGATATGAACCCGAATGACCACAAGAGCGGTTACTCTACTATTACTATCGCACTATGACTGCAAATAGGCATTATTGATAAGAAAGTGTTATTTCCCTTTTTGCTTTGGAGGATACGAGATATAATAAACTCGACAATTTAATAGTGTGAAGTACTGAACTTTTTAGCGTTCCAGTCAAAACCGTCAGTTTTGAAACTCCAAAACGCAGAGGCTCAGTGCCCCGATATGGGGCACTGCTTGCGTGTTTGGAGTAGGCTCTGACGGGCCTTGACTGGGCACGATGTAGCGGTGCCCTTTTTTATTGCGCCAGAAAAATGGAGAAAAATGGCAAATGGAAAAAGCGAAAAATAATTTTGTGTGGCCAGTTGTAGCCGTAGTGTGTACTTGCATTATAGCTTCAGGAGTTTATCTTGGCCTAAGAAACCATCAACCGCAGCCAACAATCCAATCTTACGCGGTAAGTCCGTCATCTGACTATGCTACTTCAGACAGCAGAGTTTCAACCGGCATAGATAAAAGTGACCCTATAGTTTATGTTACACAAACAGGTCAATGCTATCACAGCGGTACTTGCAGTTATCTCAGAAAGTCTAAAATCCCTATGAAATTAAGCGAAGCAAAGATGCGTTATAGACCTTGCAGTAAATGTGGGCCTCCGCAATAAAGAGTATGAACTCCAGAAACAAAAATATATCGCTCGTTTTATTTTCCGCTGTCCTGACGGGATTGGTTATATTTTCTGCACTCCGTGTTGTGACTTTGACACAGCGGGTGCAAACGCTTGAAAATATCATACATTCATATCAAGTCCCTTCTCTTTCTACTCCCTCTTTGTCGTCCGATTTAAAACGCACTAAAACTGCTCCGCTTAACGATAGTAAGCATAACGTTTTGAGGGTAATTGACGGTGACACGATAGAAATAGAGACAGAAGAAGGAAGCCTAAAAGTTCGTATCATTGGCATTGATACTCCAGAAACAGTTCACCCATTCAAACCTGTTGAATTTTATGGTCCGGAAGCATCGCAGAAAGCAAAAGAATTACTTGAAGGCCAAACTGTTGTAATTCATTATGACCCTGACCCGAAACACGACAAGTGGGATAAATACAAGAGGCTCTTGGCATATATTGATTTACCTGATGGTCGGGATTTCGGCTTGGTAATGATTCAAGAGGGTTTTGCAAGAGCGTATCCCAAGTACCCATTTTCTCGGCAGGAGTCTTACTTAAAAGCTGAGGAAATTGCAAAACACAACAAAACAGGTATATGGACTGAGCACCCCGACCCTTGCGAACTTATTACCAAATAATTGAAATAAATAAAGCCTATAGTTTCTTAACTTTTTGAAAAGAGCGAGGTCTATATGAAAAAAGGTATTAGATGGATAGTCTTGGCTGTAATAGCTGTGGTATTTACCGCAGTAGTTTTTTTGGCTTGGGAACAATCCAAAGAAAGTAAAAAGGCTGAGTCTGAATCATACGCCTCGCTGGACGCGGAAGCAAATAACACACAATCGTTTTACAACGAAGGCTTAAAAGAAGAAGGGCAGGAAAACTGGTCTGCCGCACTTACTTATTTTCAAAAAGCAACGGTGGAGAATCCGGACGATGCCGATGCCTGGCTTAGGGTTGCTTATTGTTACGACAAACTTGGCCGCTATCAGGATGCGATAGAATCCTATAAACAGGCCATCAGAATCAACCCAGGCAAGGCCTACGCCAGACTTGACCGCTGGCAAGATGCGATAGAAGCCTATAAGCAGGTCATCAGAATCAAGCCGAATGATGCCGAGGCACACTGTAATCTTGGCGTTGCCTACGCCAAACTTGCCCGCTGGCAGGATGCGGTAGAATCCTTTAAGCAGGCCATCAGAATCGAGCCGGATTATGCCGAGGCACACCATATTCTTGGCATTGTCTACACCAGACTTGACCGCTGGCAGGATGCGATAGAAGCCTATAAGCAGGCTATCAGAATCGAGCCGGATGATGCCGAGGCACACTATAATCTTGGCGTTGCCTACGGCAAACTTGGCCGCCATCAAGATGCGGTAGAAGCCTTTAAGCAGGCCATCAGAATCAAGCCGGATGATGCCAATGCGCGATATAATCTTGGCGTTGCCTATGCCAAACTTGGCCGCTTGCAAGAGACTAAGGAGGAACAGCAAGCATTGCGTTATGTGGATGAACAGCAACGGCGAATGGATGCGCAGAACACAAAAGAGGGTTATCGGTCGATGAAGTCTAACGGTATGGTAGATTTCCAGAGGCCAAACTTTAGTTCCGAAGAAGAATATGAGAAATTTATGCGCGCTCAGAGAATAACCGAAGACCTGAGAAAGCGTATAATCGCCAAGCGAAACGAAGAGCAAGGTCTGGTTTTAGGTTATACTCGCGAACAACAAGAACGACTGAAATATCTTAACAAGGCAGAGGACGCTGTAATCGCTAATCCTAACTTGTCAGCACGCCAAGTAAAGGAGGCCGTAGGCCGTATACGAGCACAGAGACATACGATTCTACCAAGCTATGTACCAAAACCGCCGACTCCACAAGAGGAACTTAGCCCTTGAAGAATACGAAATCTTAAAAACCATAGATAATGCTGAACTGGCAAACGAATTGTTTAACTGGATTTATAAGTAGGCAACCCCGAACCCGCCACGCTTTTACTGTTTGGCCTCGGTGTCCCGATAGTGTTGGGATTGAGAAGAAAGCAGCGATTGGTATAAGATTTTAATAAGCCTGAGGCTTATTAATTTGCTTTTCGGGAGGAATCTGTTATATTTTATTGGTATGAACAGGAAGACATCCAAAAGACAGGGTGCATTAGTTGCCGGTGCAAAATATGCAGGCCGGTATGTTGTATTCGGTTCTGCTAAAAGCAGCAAGGTCATCGCTTCGGGCGCAAGTCCCGCGAAGCTGATTAAAAAAGCCCGCGATAAGGGTATAGCCGTTCCTGCAATCGTATTTGTCCCCAAAAAAAACGTTATCTGCGCCTATTAAGCTTTTATGCCGATAAAGGATTATCCATTTACCAGAGTAACCGGCGACCATTCCCGCCCGATGCTGTGGGTTCGTGTAACCAATCCAGCGACCAGTTTGGCAGTAGAGACATTAGCATTGATTGATACCGGCGCAGATGACTGCGTATTCCCTGCTGAGATTGCAGAAGCACTTGGGCATAAACTCACTTCTGTTCCAGCCAAGCAGATGATAACTGCCGGCGGTGCTACCGTTGCTTATCCGCATACGTCCAAGATTGAGGTATTGGAGATGCTGCCGAGCGGTCGGGCAGGCAGCCGGATACTTTATACGCTTGCAGACACACCAATTGATTTTGCAAAGGGCTGTCAGACATTCCTTTTAGGCGCAAGAAGATTTTTAAGCAAGTTCGTTCTTACTGTAAACTACCCGCGTAAAGTCTTTTCTCTCCGCAAGCCATAATCTCATCTTCTTTTTTGAAAATTTGGCTTGCCAAGCTGCTGTTCGGCCTCGGTGCCGTTATTTTATGCAGGAAACGCTAAAATAGGCTCGGCGTAATTCAAAAAAATGAAAATAGGTTTCTGGGCGGATTATTGTCTGCAAGGGGGGGACGCCGAAGCGGAGGGAATTAGAGAATTAGCGAATTAGTTAATTAGAGAATTAGCGAATTAGGGAAAGAAAGTAACCCCTCAATAAATCCGCCAGACTGACGGCTGGTAAACCCACGGTAAAACAGAATTGAATATCGAATAATGAACAAGGAATTCTGAATATCGAAGTAAGAGCATCTAACATAATGAAAAAGACACGGATTGACACTGTTATTGTTAGACACGGATTAACACGGATTTACACTGTTTATAACTAATTTCTCTGTGTCCTCTGTGTGCTCTGTGGCTAAAAAACTCTGTGGCTAAACCTCTTTTTGTTAGAGGATTTAAATAAAAAATAGATTCTTCACTTCGCTGCGCTCTGTTCAGAATGACGGCGGTCAAGCGGTGCGGGCATAGGGCTTTTTGTGATGAACAATACGGACCCTAAGCTCAGCGGATTAAAATAATTAAAATAAAAAATTTACACTACATTTTTAATTTTACGATATAATGTAGTGTAAAGCAAAGGAGCGTAACGAAAAATGCTAAAAGGAATCTTATCAGAGAGCAAGAAATATTACCTTGACATCAAAAAAAAGATGGCGAGAAAATTAGCGAACCTTCCGAAAGGCAGCGTCAAGGAGCGAAAAATTGCAGGTAAAAAATATTATTACCTGCAACAACGGCGCGGGAAAAAAGTAGTCCATAAATACCTGGGGAAAAACAAGCCGGCGCTTATCATAAAACAAATAAAGGAACGTAAAGCCCTGAACGCCGAGATGAGAAAAGTGAATGAATCCCTCAGAATAATAAAAAGGTCTGAAGGCGGAAAACATGGTTGAACCGGTCGCAAAGGTTCTCAAAATTTTCGCTGAAAATAATCTCTTTGACGAAGGCGTTGAGCTTATCGGAAGCTGGTGTTTTCGGTTATATCAAAGGCATTTAGGAGCTTTAAGCTTCCCATTGCGGACACAAGACATCGATTTTTTAATTCCTAATCCGTATCGCGGCAAAGAACATAAAGATTTTATAAAGCAGCTGGAAAATTCAGGGTTTAACTGTGATTTCGACAGTTCCGGCTCTTTATACCTGTGGAATGCGGACTTAAAAATAGAATTTATAACCCCTCTAAAAGGAGCAGGATTAGAACATACCGTTAAAATCAAATCGCTCGGCTTTAATGCAACGCCGCTGCGGTTTGTCGACCTGCTGCTGGATAATCCGATTACTGTCATTGATAATGGCATAAAAATCAAAATTCCCAACCCGGCAAACTTTTGTCTCCATAAACTTATCATCGCTTCTCGCAGGAAAAAACCGGAGAAACGTTCAAAAGACTTACAGCAGGCAATCTGCACTTCCGTAATCGTGAGTGGTCAACAAATTAAAAACTTGTTCGACTCTTTGCCGAAGAAATGGAAACAGGCGATTCTGAAGATGTTAGGAAAAGCCAAAGAGGAAGTTCCTTTTTTAAGCAAAGAGGCCGATAAGCTTGAATTTACACTACAAAATTCCACGAAATAGTCAATGTAGTGTAAAATTCGATTTTCCTTTATTTACAGACTTGGCATACCCGAAATTCGAAAAAATGAAAAATATGTTTCCGGGCGGATTGTTGTCTGCAAGGGGGGGACGCCGAAGCGGAGGGAATTAGAGAATTAGTTAATTAGAGAATTAGTTAATTAGGGAATTAGAGAATTAGTTAATTAGGGAATTAGAGAATTAGGGAAAGAAAGTAACCCCGCAATAAATCCGCCAGACTGACGGCTGGTAAAACCACGGTAAAACAGAATTGAATATCGAATAATGAATGTCGAATTTCGAATAACGAAGTAAGGTAAAAAGATAATAGATCGGCAGGCAAGGGTAAAAGAGAAGAGTCAGACCTGGGAGGTTATATCGGGATAAATATTGTTGCAAGCAGAGGGCAACATCTTATAATAGCAGTGGGTGATGAATTAACGGTTTCGACTGGTTGAGCCAGGCTGGTAATTAACAATCTTTTTTGAAAGGATTTGAAAATGAGAGTAAAAAACGGACGGTTCTGGATGATTGTCGTTCTGGTGGGGCTGATGATAGTCGGCCTGGTGGGTATGGGCGGCTGCAAGAAGTCCGAGCCTGCTGCACCTGCTGCGCCGGCAAAGAAGGCAACACCTGCGGCAAAACCTGAAGCCCCGGCTGCCAAACCGGCTGCTCCAGCCGCACCTGCAAAACCTGCTGAAGCCAACAAACCTGCTGCGACTGCCCCGGCTCCGAAGTAACAGAGCCTGGCAGGTCAATACATCGACAGGGACGTAAAGGCGTGATATTTTGCCGATGCGCGAAAAAGGGAAACGCCAACCTTACTTTATTTTGATTTTTATTGTCAGGAACGTTTGCCGAACAGCAGGATGATTACCTGTTTTGCCGCTCCTGCTTATCATTTACTGCGAGCGCGCCGGTTTGCTTTATATTTTTGGCTTTCGGAAAGGTAAAGGTGGGTTTTTCCTTCAGCAGGGCATAGCCGAAGTTCAGCATCGTATCGTTGCCGTGCTTATCCACCTCGACCGGCTTTATAAAGAAATTGGCTATTATTCCCTTGATATCGCCCCACCAGGTATCACAGTCTGTTTTCCTGTTGACTGAGGCCACCTTTATTCCCATCCGGGGGCAGTTCTCGCTCTTTTTGAATGCAAGCCTGCTGACCCTGACAACCAGCTCATTATATCTATTCTCGTAATTATATTGTCCGTTCTGGGGACTGACACTATAAAGGCCGATGGTTACAGGGCTTTTTTGGTCTGTTGCACTAAAGTGCATATCTATCTCGGTAACGGTTTCCACAGAGGCGGTTATCGTTCCTTTAACAACTATCCGGCCGAGGCCTTCTCCTTCAAATTTGATGTAATCAAGCATATCCGTCAGCGGCTCTCCTTCTTTCACATCGGGGATATTTCTCGCTATCATCCCTGAAGGGTCAAATACGTTCCTGTGAAAGCCTTTGCCTGAAATCTTAAACTCGCAGGACACATAAAAAGATTTCCGACCAATTTTTTTCTCATACGAAATAATACCTACCTGCTGACGGTTATCTTCGCTGGTTTCTCTCTCGATGAGTATGGGGGATATGAGCGGCACAAAATACATAAAAGAGGCGAGAGGATTTTTGTGAAGCCCATCTTTACTGAAATCCAGCATAATAGTGGGGCCATTGCAATCTCCGGCGGCATTATTGGCATCCGCCGGCGATTCACTGCCGGGGCTGCTTATAACAGCAGTGAAAAGCAGGACAGCAACGACAACTGCGAAAAGAACTGCTATATGGCGGTTTATCAAAATCATAATCAAATGGTTTCCAAAAACAAGCCTTGAAACAACCGTTCAAACCTTCATTCCTGACACAGCGGTATCGAATACCATTGTATTATCGACAACCCCCTGTATATAAGCGCTGTATTTTCTGCTTTTAAATTCCGTAATATGGCCGAGCAGATACAGTCGCTTTCCCGGCTCGACAGCGGAGCGAAATTTCGTCGAATCAATACTGATAAAGCCGATAAAACCGGTAACTTCGAATATTCGCTTTACAAAGAAGCTCAGAAGCTGTGCGGCGGCCTCGACCATAATCACACCCGGCATCAGAGGTCTGCCGGGAATATGGCCGTTAATCCAGAACTCATTTTTCGTTACGTCTTTATAGCCGAGAACGAGGCGTTTTTCCTTGTCATACCAGAGAATGCCGTCAAGCTGCTGCATTTCGAATCGCTGAGGATTCTCCGTGCCAATCGCTTCCTTGTCGAAAAGCGGTTTGGCAGTGAGGTCTATCCGTGATAAATCGAACAATAACGGAGGAGGCATCAGCGCAACCCACTAACAACGATTATGTTCTCTGTATGATACAGGGCAAAATCGTTCATCGGAAATATTAAAATGCCGGCAACTATTTCGCTTCGGTCGACCTGATTTCGAGAACACGACTGCGAACAATCTGGGCAGCCTGTTTGATTTTCTGCATCTGCTTGCGAACCCTGGTTCCCGCAGCCTTATTCCCTCCTTCAGCTTTGTTAATATCCGCTTCAGTCTCGGCAACCAATGTCTTAAGAGTTTCGTATTCCTGCATTAAATAATCCTCCATAATTTATTGTTTCAAATGCGCAAAACATAATTATAAGGTATTATTTTGTCAAAAGAAAACGCTTTTTTACGTTAAAAAACATTATTTTTTTGAAGATTAGGGTTTACGGGAAGAGTTTTCTGGTCAATTCAGCGATTCTTCGGCCTCTCCTGCGGCATTGCTGGCGGACTCTTTCATCAGGTCTGCCGACCGAAACCGGGCCGTAATGGTCGCCCTCCGGGTCGCCCTGCACAATCATACCGCTGATAAGCATCCCTTCTATTATGCCCATAATGGTAGTTTCGTTGCCGCCGCCGATGTTGGCCGAGCTGGTAAAAGCAGAGCCGACCTTGCCGTCGAGTTTGCCGTGATTGGTCACTAATTCGTCAAACAACTGCTTAATCTGGGCGGCCATCTGGCCATAATATGTCGGGGAGCCGATAACTATCGCATCATAACCGAGCAAATCCTTGGCCCTTATCTTATCAACAGGCTTGCACTCGGTGAGCAGTTCGGCTTCATTCATCGCCTTGGCGATAATCTCGGCCATTTCTTTCGTATTACCACCCCTGGAATAATAAATAACAATCCCCTTCGCCATTTTTCTTATCTCCTGAAAACAGTATTTTATTTATCGCCGCAAGTATTCAAGTTTTTCCGGCAGAGCAACGTTATTGCCGAATTTATCTTCGCCATAGCCGTATTCCGACAGAAGCTTAATATCCTCCAGCACTCGCTTGTCGCCTATAAACGTTACCTTCAGGTCGGCATCAACATCTATTTTACCTATGGCAAGCAATTGTGCAATCTCGTCTATAACCTGCTCAAGCAATGTGCCGTCTTTGCGTGTCAGTCCTTCCGGCAGACGAAGAGGCTGCTCATAAATAACCAGCCTGCTTCGCTCGGCGAGCGTTATTACGCCGCTGCGGATAGTCGCAGTAATATCGCCGTTGGTCAGCTCTTTCGGAATAAGCCCAAGCCTAACGATTTCCGCAGCCAGCCAGCGACGTTTCTGGGCGTTCATTTTCTCATTTGCGCGGAAAAGCTCAAGAGGCGAGCCGGCATCGTATTTCTCATCCTCAAGCTCCATACTTACTTCGCTGCCATAGTGCAAAACAAGCCTTGAAATAAGGGTTGATGGTCTGACGTGAAAGCCGCGGTAACGCGGCACAGGCAGTTCAATCCGGCCAACGTCAATATATCGCTTGAGCATCGCGTGGCAAAGTCGCTGGGCACAGCCAAGATAGAGGCTGACAAATCTGACAGAGTAATTCATCAGCATAGTCAGCAGTGCATCGGGGTCGACAAGCTGGTCCTGGCAGGCTGATAAATCGTCTGCTTTCTTTTTCACGTGCCGCTCATAATAATGAGCAAATGATTTGGCAGTTTTGAGCAAATGATACACCACGGTGATATGACCCCGCATAACAGGCAGGTCGGCATCGATATTTTCGGTTTCCGTCTCCGAAACATAAGTGTCATACAACGACTGAAGATTATGAAACCGCAATTGTATGTTTCTAAGCATTTCTTCGCTGATGGTATGAGGTATATAAGACTCATACTCCTCAGGCCGGGCCTGACAGGCAGCGTGCACCAGCTTGCTTTCAGCCGCCTCATTCAAAAATGCAGTTGAGAGCATTGTTACGGTCTTTGCAACGTCGTCTATTTTATGAGTTGCACGGTCGTGGTGCAATCTGCCGGGCGGCAGATGCTCGGCATAAGTCTCTTCGGCAACATCCGCTTCAGGAACGGGCAGGTTGAGCTGGTGTGCCTGACTGACCATTCGAGTCCCTGTCCGCAAAATCACATCGCCGGTAAACATAAGCGCCTGCTCGGTGGCCTTCACAAAATCCTCCTCTATCGGCAGTAATTGATAAGCCGGCAGAGCGTGCTGGATGTGAAGTATCTCGTAACTGACATCTGAAAAAAGCTTCAATGTGGCAGTAAGCAGCCGAAACGTGCACCAGCGACGGTTGTTACGCGCACCATAAGCGTCGAGAAGCTCCTCAACCTGCGCCGACTGCGACAATACCGTGCCCAGCAGCGGACGCTTGAGAATCTCGCCGGGCGAGTGCCTCTGCGACAGGTAATTGGCCAGCTTCAGCAAAGTCTGCCCCCGCTTTGCCACAAGCCTGCGAAATTCTTCATCAGAAATCACTACCGGAATCATACAAACCACTCCTGTCTGTCATTGCGAGCGCAGCGAAGCAATCTAATAACGAAATAGATTGCCACGACCTACACGACAGGCCTCGCAATGACAAAAAATACATCACATTAGTCATTGCGAGGAACGCAGCGACGAAGCAATCTTACAGTTCATCATACAAATCTCGCCAATCTTTGTTAATACTGTTTATCAATTCTTCTTTCTTTTTTCGAGGCCCTGCCTTGATTTGCTTCTCTCTCTGAATGGCACTTGTGCAATCTTCAAAAGCCTCATAGTAAACAAGTTTAACCGCATTATACTTCCGGGTAAAACCCGCTACAAGCTTTTGTTTATGCTCATATACCCGTCTTCTGATGTCGTTCGTCATACCTGTATACAAGACAGTGTTTCCGGGATTTGTCATTATGTACACATAAAACCGTTTTGCCATCATTAAGGCGTTTTTCTAATCTCAATACAACACCGAGATTGCCACGGCCTAAACGACAAGGCCTCGCAATGACAAAATAGCATATATCGTCATTGCGAGCGAAGCGAAGCAATCTAACGATAACAGGATTGCCACGTCCGCTTTCAGCGGACTCGCAATGACAAAGTAGCATATCACGCGAGTCATTGCGAGGAGTGCAGCGACGAAGCAATCTCTACGACGAATTCTATTCTCATAAAATCACGGAATAATGTTCCAGAATATGCCTTTTCAGACTGGGATTCTCGTCTATTGCTTTTATTACCCAGGACCGAAGGTTAAAGGCAGAATGGTTATACGTCCCAACACTTACTGGACGATATACAATACCTTTTAATTCCAATCCATTTATAACTCCATCGTCAATCCCAAATTCCAAACTGGAGACATTTTGTTTAATATACTTCGCTATATAGCCCTTCTCATCATCAGCTAACTCACGAAGAATCTTTGGTGCATTCTTTTGTAATCTCCACTCCTGCAACTTTTCCCAAATATACGTAACCCCACTCAGTGTGATTAGTACAAATGCGTACACAAAAGAGGCAATTCCTACCAAATTAATCCATCCCCGATATGACTCAACAAGTTTATAATAACCAAGATATTCTCGACATACCTTCGGCAATCCTGCCACAACAAGACACACTATTGCAAGCCCAAACAAATATTTTGGCTCTATCTTAAGACATCTCAAAAGCGATTTTAATAAATCTGACATTATAAGGTCACCTACCTCATTTCATGTTTTTCTTGAGTAGGATTGTTTCAGGTTCTCTGCCTATCCACATTTAATTCTTTATACGGTAATACCTTATATCGATTTGCAAATTATGAGCCTTATAAGGCTCATAATTGGAAATCACTCATAACTATTTGTCAAACAATATCTTGTGTGATGCAAATGAACACACTATTCCGGCAACTTATCCAATAAATCACTTCCTGTCTTTCACCTCTTCAACGGGATTACTTCCGGCTCGGCGAAACCTTGCGGTATCTTATTGCTCTTTGAAAAGTTAAACGAACGCACAGTCAATATCCGATAATACGGGAATGAGACCCGTAGGAAGCCCTCAACAATTGGAGCAACGGCGGCGAAAAGCCATCTCGTTGCTGGAACAA
>Ga0315282_10000811_pt1 | contig 61040 bp, 47 predicted proteins | sample YL17G07_20_MG_FD_203693 | JGI IMG/M metagenome (GOLD analysis project Ga0315282, IMG submission 203693) | Sediment microbial communities from Yellowstone Lake, YNP, Wyoming, USA - YL17G07_20 | ecosystem: Environmental > Aquatic > Freshwater > Lake > Sediment | place: USA: Wyoming | collected...
CATCTGGTTGTAGTCAGCCCTTATCTCGTGGCTCATCCTGTCTCCTCCTCACTTCCTCTTGCCAGCTTCCCCTTCTACAATATCTCGGTAGCCTTGGCAAGTGAAAATGAGTTTTGAGACAGACTCCGGAGCCCCGCCCCTACGAAAACATGCGAGCAAGGCGGTCAACTGAGGGTTGAGGAGAGGCCTACTATTGGCCCGGTCGTCGATTGACACAACTGCTGTGCCGTGAACAATGTCGCTCTATTGCGGATGTTTCGGACTAATGAGATCAGGAGGCAGCCAATGCAGAACCCGACCGTCATCTTTACCGCCCCAAAGAAGGCAGCCGTTGAGGAGAGGCCCATTCCGAAGGCCAAGGAGGGGCAGGTTGTAGTCAAGGCCCGCCGAACGCTAATCTCGACAGGGACGGAGCTTACGATATTCAAGGGCGAATTCCCGAAGGACGGGGCGTGGGACCAGTGGGCGAAGTTTCCGTTCCAGCCAGGCTACGCGAATATTGGCGACGTGACCGAGGTCGGTCCGGGCGTGGACAAGTCGCTCATGGGCAAGCGTGTGGCAACTTACGCCGAGCACGGCCTTTACGGCATTTCGGGGGTCCAGAAAACATGGCCGGTTCCTGACGGCGTCTCCGATGACGAGGCGGCGTTTTTCGTGATCGCCCAGATATGCTTCAACTGCGTCCGCCGCGGGCGCACCCAGTGGGGCGAGTCGGCGGTCGTATTCGGTGCGGGGCTTATCGGCCACTTCATCACCCGTGGGCTCCTCTTCGCGGGCGCGCGCCCGGTCATCGCGGTCGACGTGACCGAAGAGCGCCTCGCGCTCCTTCCGAATCACCCCGCGCTCATCAAGGTCAACCCGAAAAAGCAGAACCTCAAAGGCGTGGTCAAGGAAGCCACGCGCGGCAGAATGGCCGACATGGTCTACGAGGTCACCGGCGCGCACTCCCTCATAGAGAGCGAGTTTGAGGTCCTGCGGCCTCTCGGGCGGTTCATCATGGCATCGAGCCCCTCGGGTTCGAGCGTGTTCAATTTCAACGACCTCGTGAACGCGACGAGCACCGAAATCATCGGCGCGCACGTCTCCTCACAGGGTGATATCGAGACGCCCAATCACCAGTGGACACGCACGCGCAACGCCGAGCTTTTCTTCGACCTGGTTCTCTCCAAGCAGCTTGACGTGAAGCCGCTTATAAGCCACAACGAGTCCTACACGAAGGCGCCGGAATTCTACCAGATGCTCCTCACCGACCGCTCCAAGGCGATGGGAGTCATCATGCGCTGGAGAGATTAGGTGAGTCTGCGTTGACGCATATCCATCCGTAGGGGCGCGCTCGTCAGTCGCCCCATAGTCGCTGAGGAGGGGCATCAATGGTGAGAAGGCTGTCTCTATGGATTCTCGTTTTCGTGGTTGCTCTCTGCGGGCGCGCCGGCGCGATTGAGGTCAAAGAGAAGTTCCTCTTCTACCAGGACAGCCTCGACACGAGTGCCGGCGTTGACAAGTTCATCTCAACCGCCGAAGCGGCGAAGAAGGTAGGGTACACGCACATTCTTCTCGACGACGTGTACCTGCAGCTTGCGCCCTTCATGCCGCAGAGCTACCTGGATAACACCGCTCGCGCACGCAAGGCTGCCGCCGACATCGGCATTGTTGTGGTGCCGAACATCTTCAACGTTGGGTATTCGTGGCGGGTGCTCTATTACGACTCGAATCTTGCCGAGGGCATACCGGTTCGCGACGCGCGGTTTGTCGTGAAGAGCGGCGTCGCGACGCCCGACCCCGCGGAAGTGCCCAAGATCGTGAATCCCGGTTTCGAGGGCAAGCCCGGCGAGCTTGTTGCCGGCTGGGCGCCGGACGAGTTCTCCGCGCCGTGCGTATCGCTCGACGCAGAGACGAAGCATTCCGGCGCTTCGGCTCTAAAGATGACCGCGTTCGAGAAGATGGGCGGCAAACGCAGCGAAAGGGACGAGGGCGGCTGCTACGTAACGCAAACGGTTCCCTGCGAGCCGTTCAAGTACTATCGCCTCACGATCTGGCGCAAGACGAGGAGCGCGAAGGCCGCCGGCTCGAGTGTCATCGTTACATCGGGCAACGGAAACCGGCGTCTGTGCTATTCGCAGTTCGAGGCGGAACCGGGCGCGGACTGGAATGACTTCGTTGCGCCGGATTCGGACTGGCGAGAGTTCCAGCTATCGTTCAACACCCTCGAATCCGACACGCTTACGATCGGCGTGGGAGTGGAGGGCCCCAAGGAAGGTACGGTCTGGTGGGACGATCTCAAGGTCGAGCCCGCGGGCCTTGCCAACGTCCTTCGCCGTGACCTTGTGCCGCTTGTCGTCAGGAGCGCGGACGGCAAGGTCACGTACACGGAAGGCAAGGACTTCGAGCCGGTCGTCGACCCGAAGCTCGGAATGGCGCCCATGCCTGACTGGCTCTCGGCGCTTCCACATCCGGGCGGCAGCTACGACATCTGGCACGAGGGGCCAGCGATAAAGCTCACGGAGAAGTCGGCGATCAAGGACGGCGATACGCTGCTTGTGTCGTTCTATCATCCACACATCATCTACAGCCATCAGGTCAACGGCTCCATCGAAGACCCAAAGGTCTTCGAGATCTTCGATACTCAGATGAAGTGGGCAAAGAAGCTTTGGGACGCGCCTGCTTACATGCTGGGCTACGACGAGATCCGCGCCGGCGGCTGGGAGAAGCAGCCCGGCGGAGCGACGCTTACGCCCGCACAGCTATTGGCGGGCCATATCTCCCGCGCGTACGGGATCGTGATGAAGTATTCGCCGAATGCCAAGGTCTACGTCTGGTCGGATATGTTCGACGAGTTCCACAACGCGCGCGACCGCCAGGGGAAGCCGTACTATCTGGTCAACGGCGATTGGTACGGCTCGTGGGAGGGGCTTCCCAAGGAAATGCGGATCGTCAAGTGGGGCGGCGCAAGGCCTGAGGGCATCCGCTTCTTCACGGACCGAGGCAATGAGGTGTTGTTCTCCGGCGGCGATGCAAGGGCAGTGGACCGTTACCTGACCGCGGCCGAAGGCGCACCGGGGATACTGGGATTCATGTTTACGAACTGGCAGAAGGACTATTCGGGTATGGAAGCGTACTCGAAAGCCATAGACGAGTGGAAGCCGCCGGCCAAGTAGCCGGGTTTTAAGGAAAGAGAAGGAAAACACCATGACTGCACGACGCGTCTGTTTCGCACTCGCGATTGCCGCAACGCTGTTCGCTTGCATGAAGGCAAGCGCCGCCGACTTCACGCAGCGCTGGCTTATGTACGGCACTGACCTTTCAAAGCCTGAAGAGGTCGACAAGGCCGTCGCGATGATGAAGGAGGCCAAGGACGACGGCTGCACGCACATCCTATTTGGCGAGCCGATAACGACCGAAATCCTGAACCCTACTCCCGAGTACCGCGCGGCCGCAAAGCGGATTGTCGACGCCGCGAAGGCACAGGGCCTGGAGCTCGTGCCGGGCATATTCGCGATCGGCTACTCGGGCCGCTACATCCTGAGAGACCCCAATCTTGCTGCGGGGCTTCCGGTCAAGAACGCGCCTTTCATCGTAAAGGACGGCGTGGCGTGGCCGGATCCTGCCAACGGCCCCAAGCTGACGAACCCCGGCTTCGAGGACGTCGTGAACGGCAAGCCTGCCGGGTGGGTCATGGACGGACCGGCTGGGAAGATCACAGCCGATAGTTCAGTCAAGCATTCCGGCGCGTCTTCTCTCAAGGTCTCCGGTCTGGGCAGGGGCGCCAATCAGGCATATGCCAAGCAGACGCTGAAGGTCACTCCGTTCCAGTATTACAGGGTGACCGTCTGGGTGAAAACCAAGGGCATGCGCGCTGAGGGCGAGAGTTACATAAACGTCCACAATTCGGAGGGCACACGCCATCTGAGCTACACAAACCTCGAGGTAAAGGAAGACGAGGACTGGACGAAGCATGAGACGGTGTTCAACTCGCTCGACGCGACGAGCGTGGAATTCTGGGTAGGGGCGGCGGAAAGCAGGGGCGGCACGATATGGTTTGACGATCTGACGCTTGAGCCGGCGGGGCTCTTGAACGTGGTCGTCAGAGAGGCAACGCCATTCAAGGTCACAAGCGCCGACGGGTCAGTGACGTATACCGAGGGGCGCGACTACGATCCGATTATCCCGTCCACAGCCAATGAGATCTACAAACGCGTCGCAGTGGCGAGGCCGCTTATCCTCCCGCTCACGACGCGGATCAAAGACGGCGAGAGGCTCCTCATCTCCTACTTCCACACGGTGCTCATCTACGACGACCAGATCGGCTGCTCGATGGAAGACCCCAAGGTGTTTGAGATGATGGAAACGCAGATGAAGAACACGGCCGAGATATGGCAGGCCAAAGAGTTCATGATGAACTACGACGAGATTCGCATGGGGGGATGGGAGAACCAGCCCGGCGGCGCGCACATGAAGCCCGGCGAGCTTCTTGCCAATCATATAACAAAGGCTGTCTCGATCATACGCAAGTACGTTCCGGACGCCAAGCTCTATGTCTGGTCGGATATGTTTACGCCGGAGCACAACGCCTACTCTTTCGAGCAGCGCCACCGCTATTACTACCTTGTGAACGGGAACTGGGACGGTTCATGGAATGGCCTTCCCATGGACATCGTCATCCTGAACTGGAGCTGCAATGCCGCGGACCTGAAGTGGTTTGCCGACCGCGGCCACGAGCAGGTGATTGCAGGCTACTACGACGGCGATCCCAAGGAAAGCGTGGACGCATGGATGACGGCATCCAAAGGCATCCCGCGCATTACCGGCATTATGTATTGCACCTGGCACGACAACTACAAGGATATGGCGACGTTTTTCAGCTATGCGCAAACATACGGCCAGAAGAAGACCGGAAAATAGCAAGGGAGGGGACCATGAGGAGACTGGCGGGCATCCTGTTTGTTGTCGCCATGGCATTTGTATCGGCGGGCACGGCACGAACGGCTGATTTCCCCGAGAAATGGCTCTTCTACACGGCCGACCTCTCAAAGCCGGAGCAGGTAGACCGGTCAGTGGCCATGATGAAAGAGGCCAAAGAGGCAGGCTGCACGCACGTCCTCTTCAACGAGCCGATAACGACGGACGTCATGAGCCCGACTCCCGAATACCGCGCCGCGGCCAGGCGCATTGTCGACGCGGCAAAGGCGCAGGGCATCGAGCTCGTGATGAACGTGTTTTCCATCGGCTACTCGGGCAAGTATATCGTGCGCGACGCCAATCTCGCCGCGGGCCTGCCGGTAAAGGACGTGCCGTTTGTCGTGAAGGACGGCATGGCATGGCCCGACCCATCGACTGCGCCGTCGCTCGCGAATCCCGGTTTCGAGGAGTTTGCAGGCGAGAAGCTCACCGGCTGGGAGATCGAGAGCAGCGGCGGGGGGATCTCGATAGATAAGTCGACGAAGCACTCCGGCGCCGCATCGCTCAAAGTAGCCGACATTGCCCAGGCAAGGGACACGGGCAGACGCAGATGGAGCGGTCCCCAGGCGCTCGCGAAGCAGCGCTTCAGCGTGAAGCCGTTCCAATACTACAGGGTCACGGTGTGGATAAAGACGGAGAACCTGAAGGCCGACCCTGAGGGGTACATCAACGTCTCGGCCGTCGACGGGACCCGTCAGCTCAAGTACACAAATCTCACGGTAAAACCCACCGAAGACTGGACGCAGCACGAGACGGTGTTCAATACCCTCGAGTCGACGGACGTCGAGTTCTCCGTCGGCCTGTCGTCGTACGGCGGCGGGACGGCGTGGTTTGATGACTTGAAGATCGAGCCCGCGGGGCTTTTGAACGTCGTTGTCAGGGAGGCGACCCCCTTCAAGGTCATGAGCGCTGACGGGAAGATGACTTACGCCGTTGGCAGAGACTACGACGGCGTGCGCCCCTCGACCGCTAACGAGATATACAAGCACGTCGCGGTCGCGCGGCCGCTGTTGTTGCCGCTCACGACGCGCATAAAGGACGGAGACAGGCTCCTGGTCTCGTATTTCCATACTGTCCTCATCTATGCGGACCAGTTGGGCTGCTCGCTCGAGGATCCGGCGGTGTTCGAGATGATGGACAGGAATATGAAGAACGCGGCCGAGATATGGGGCACGAAGGATTATATGATGAACTACGACGAGATTCGCATCGGCGGCTGGGAGAACCAGCCGGGCGGGGCGCACCTCAAGCCCGGCGAACTCCTCGCGCAGCATGTCGCGAAGGCCGTCCAGATAGCGCGCAAGTACGTTCCTGACGCAACGCTTTATACATGGTCCGACATGTTCTCGTCTCGCGGCAACGCCGCCCCGTTCGAGCGCAGACATGCCTACTACTACCTTGTGAACGGTAATTGGGACGGCTCATGGGAGGGGCTGCCGAAGGATGTCGTGATCCTGAGCTGGAACGGCGGCGCGGCCGGGCTCCAATGGTACGCGGAGCGCGGCCACAAGCAGATTATAGCCGGCTACTACGACAGCGATCCCAAGCGCAGCATCGACCGCTGGATGAGCGCTTCAAAAGGCGTCACCTGCATAATCGGCTTCATGTATACCACCTGGAAGGAAGACTACAGCAGGATGAACGAGTTCTTCACTTACCTCAAGGAGTACAAGTATCCGGACGTTGAGAGCACGCCCAGGTAACATGCGCACTGACATGACACGAACGCTTGCCGCTGCGGCGGTTGCGGTTCTCCTTGTGTCGCTTTATGCCGCCGGAGCGGAGTTTCCCGAGCGGTGGGTGTACATCAGCACCAACCTTGCGACCGATGCCGCCGTGAGCGATACGATCTCGATCATGCGGCAGGCGAAGGCGGCCGGGTGTACGCACGTGCTTTTGTCGGACTACAAGTTCGGCATACTCTCCGAGATGCAGCCGAGCTATTTCAAGAACGTCGGACGCGTGCGCGATGCCGCCGCCGAAATGGACCTGGCGATTGTACCGGAGATATTCTCCATAGGGTATTCGAGCGCGATACTGCACCTTGACCCGAACCTCGCCGCGGGCATACCCGTGCGCGACGCGCCATTTATGGTCAAAGGCAAGAAGGCGGTGCCGGATCCGGCAAGCGTGCCATCGATTGCGAATGCCGGTTTTGACGACGCAAAGGGCGACAAACTGGCGGGATGGGAGCAGGACTTTGCCGGCGAGGAGACGTTTGTCGATAGGGAGGTCAAGCATTCCGGCGCGGCATCGCTCAAGATGACGAACCTTGCCAGGATCCCGAAGATGTTCGCGGGACACTGTCGGGTAATGCAGACTCTGAAAACCCAGCCCTTTCAGTACTACAGGCTGAGCGTGTGGACGAAGACCAGGGGTCTCAAGTCCGACCAGACGCAAGTGCTGCTTCTGTCCGACGGTGGCAAGCGCCAACACTGCTATATGAGTCTGGGCGTCAAGGAGACGGAGGACTGGACAAAGCACGAGATCGTGTTCAATTCGCTGGAAGCCAGTTCGGTTCTGATGTACGTCGGGCTGTGGGGCGCGAAAGAGGGGACGATCTGGTGGGACGACGTGAGGATCGAGCCGGCGGGGCTTTTGAATGTCATTCGCGGTGACTATACCCCGGTCAAGGTTGCGAGCAGCGACGGCGGGACGATCTATAGCGAAGGCAAAGACTTCGAGCGTGCCGTCGATCCGCAACTCGGGAAGAACGACTATTCGATCCGGCATGACGCGCCTACGATGGCGCTGACCGGCAATTCACGGATCAAAGACGGCGAGAGGCTCCTCGTATCGTTCTACCATCCCGCCGTCATCAAGGACGACCAGGTGACCTGCTCGCTTGTCGATCCGAAGGTCTTCACGCTCATGGAAGACCAGATGAAGCGCATCGTGGAACTCCTCGGCGCGCCGGGGTACTTCATGAGCTACGATGAGATTCGTGTCGGCGGATGGGAGGAGCAGCCCGGAGGCGCGCACCTGACGCCGGGACAGTTGCTCGCAAAACACGTCAGCCGCGCAGTGGAGATTGCGCACAAGTATGCCCCGAAGGCGACTCTCTACACGTGGTCGGACATGTTTGACCCTTATCACAACGCGCGCCCCTTCAGCAAGGGCGGGTACTACTACCTCGTGAACGGCACATGGGAAGGCTCATGGGAGGTGCTGCCGAAAGACGTTGTGGTTTGCACGTGGATACCGCAGGCAGAGAGCCTGAAGTGGTTTGCCGACAGGGGCCATAGGCAGATACTCGGCGGTTACTATGATTCGGCTCCGGGCGAAAACGTCGCGACGTGGATGAAGGCGTCCAGGGGCGTACCGGGCATTGTTGGGATGGTCTACACGACCTGGGAACACCAGTACAAAGACTTGCCCGAATTCTTCAGGGCGCTTAAGGAATACAAGGCTGACAGATAACGGGTCACGGGAGGATTGTGAGATCGTGGAGGAGACATCGATGAAGACAAGATGTATGGTGCTGGTTGCCGCGATAGCGGTACTTGCTCTTTGCGCCGTTTCAGCGCGCGCGGCCGACTTCGCCGAGAAGTGGGTCATGATGGGTGGCGACGTTTCAACGAGCCAAGGGCTTGAGCGTACGCTTGCCTTGATGAAGGAGGCAAAGGACTGCGGCTGCACTCACATTCTTTTCAGCGACGGCATGATGTCGCGGCTCGATGAGGCGACGCCGGAGTATTTCGACAACGTCAAGAAGTTCCTTGCAGCTACCGACGAGATGAAGCTGCAGATCGTGCCGCAGGTGTACGCGATCGGCTACTCGGGAAGGTATCTCCGGCGCGATCCCAACCTCGCCGCAGGCATCCCCGTGAAGAATATGCCGTTCGTAGTGCAGGGGAAGACCGTTGTGCCGGCGCCGTCGCTTGATCTTGACGTGGTCAACGGCGGTTTCGAGAAAAGCGCGGACGGAATGCTCACCGGCTGGACTGCGCCTAAGTACCCAGGCTTCATCTCGACGGACGCGGTGGCGCACTCGGGCAAAGCGTCTCTGAAGGTGGCTAACATCGACAAGCTGCCGAAAGAATCCGGCGGCGCGATCTCGGTGGGACAGACGCTCAAGGTAAAGCCGTTCCAGTACTACCTTGTGAGCATCTACACAAAGGCCAAGGACCTCGACGCGACCGGCGAAGGGTACGTTATTGTCACGTCGAAGGAAGGCAAGCGCCGCAACCTGTATACGAACCTTGGCGTGCGCGACAACGAGGAGTGGACGAAACACTTCACCGTATTCAACACGCTCGACGCGACTGAAGTCCAGTTGTCGGTAGGGGTCGATGAGGCCAAGTCGGGAACCATCTGGTTTGACGACCTCGAGATCAAACCGGCGGGCTTCATGATGGTCGTTCGGCGCGACCTGACGCCGCTGGTGGTTACGAACGAAGACGGCTCGGTGACGTATGCCGAAGGGAAGGATTTCGAGCCGATCAAGGGGATGGAAGCGCGCCAGCGCGGCCGCAATGCGATCTTCTCGCAGGAATTCAGGCTGACGGAAGGCTCGCGCATCAAGGACGGGCAGACGATCCTCGTTTCGTATTACCACACGGTACTCATATACGGCGATCAGCTGGTGATCTCGATGGAAGACCCCAAGGTCTTCGACATCATGGACGCCCAGATGAAGGACATGGCCAGGATATGGCCGACCGGCGCGTATTTCATGAATTACGACGAAATCCGGATCGGCGGCTGGGAGCCGCAGCCCGGCGGCGCGCACCTCAAGCCCGGCGAGGAGCTGGCGCAGCACGTGGCCAAGGGCGTCGCCATTGTCCGCAAGTATGCCCCCAAGGCGCGGATTTACACCTGGTCGGACATGTTCAGCCCCTACCACAACGCGCGTCCCTTCGCAGAGAGGGGCTATTACTACCTTGTTAACGGCAACTGGGATGGCTCATGGGAGGGGCTCCCGAAGGACGTTATCATCGCGAACTGGTACGGCAAGAGCCACGAGAGCATGATGTTCTTCGCCGACCGCGGTTACAAGCAGTTCATCTGCGGCTATTACGACGGGGATATGAAGGAGAACATCGAGTCGTGGATGGCGGTTGCCAAGGGCGTGCCCAACGTGGTCGGAATCATGTACACGACCTGGCACCGCAACTTCAGGGACATGCCGGAGTACTTCAGGCTGGTCAAGGAATATCCGGCGTGGGTGAAAGTTGAGAGCACGGAATCGTTGCTTAAGGAGAAATAGGAGCGGGTACGACCGAGTGACTTGGCCTTGCGGGGAAGGCCCCGCAGTACGCAGAGGATGACCTTCTGAAAGGAACACGAGATGGCAGAGCGCCGCAATCTTACGGAATTCTGGATTCAGCATGGGACGGATCTTCGCGACGACGCGCGGCGCGCGGCCTCGATGGAGCTCCTTCGCAAGGCTAAAGAAGCCGGAGTCACTCACATGACGCTTGGCGAGGTCAGCATGCACCGCTGGGACCTCGTCGACGACGCGTACATCGCAAGGATCAATGAATTCCGCAAGGCGGCCCAGGACGCCGGGATAAACATCGTCCCGGCTATGTTTCCAATCGGCTACGGCATCCGCTATCTCGTGCACGACGCGAATCTTGCCGCCGGCATTCCCGCGAGAAACGTGCCGTACGTCGTCAAGGGGAATGAGGCCACGCCGGACCAGGCGGCTGTTCCGGTGATTGCCAATCCGGGCTTTGAGAAGGCCAGGAACGGCCAATTCGAAAGTTGGAAGATGGATTACCCGGGCAAGTTCTCCTTTGTCGACGCGAAGGAGAAGCACTCCGGCAAGCAGTCGCTTCGGGTATCTCTCAAGGGGGAACTGCCCGCCGAGGCCAAGGGGTTCGTTCGCGCGACGCAGGTAGTGAAGGTCGAGCCGTTCAAGTACTATCGACTGTCACTGTGGATCAAGACCGAGGACGTGAAGACCGAGCGCGAAGATTACGTCATCATATGGTCGCAAAATCGAAAGCGCCGCCACAACTTCCTCAACATGCCGGTGAAGCCCACGCAGGACTGGACGCGTCACGAGCTCGTTTTCAACACGTTCGAGGCCTGCGAGGTGGAGCTCACGGTCGGGACAAGCGAGTACAGGGGCGGGACGGTATGGTTTGACGATCTTGAGGTCGCGCCGGCAGGGCTCTTGAACGTCGTGCGGCGCTCTATTGTCCCCCTTGTCGTTACAAGCGCCGACGGCAAGACCGTGTACAAGGAGGGCAAGGATTTCGAACGCGTTGCCGATCCTGATTTCACGGACAAAAGCCTCGGCGCCATCGACCACGAGGCGCCGCCAATCAGGCTCAAGCCAAAGTCGCGAATCAGGAATCGCCAGAAGCTCCTGGTGTCGCACTTTCACGCGATGCGCGTTTACAATGACCAGATGTGCCTCTCAATGGAAGAGCCCAGGCTCTACGAGTATATGGACAAGCAGATGGCGCACGTCTCGAAGCTCTGGCAGCCGCGCGGCTACTTCATGAATGCCGATGAAATCCGTGTGTGCGGCTGGGAGAATCAACCCAAGGGTGAAGAACTCGATTGCGCCGAGCTCCTTGCGCGCTATATGAAGCGCAGCTTCGAGATCGTCAAGAAATATGATCCCGCGGCGGAGCTTACCATCTGGTCGGATATGTTCACTCCGTTCCACAACGGACGGCCGTTCGAAGAAGCAGGCTACTATTACCACTGCAGCGGCACATACTACGGTTGCTGGAAGGAACTGCCGGGCGAGGTCCGGATCGCGAACTGGTACTCGCCCAACCGGCTCAATCCGATCTGGTTCGAAACGCGCGGACACAGACAGGTCATGTGCGGCTACTATGACAATCCGAACCTCAAGGCCAACATTGGCGCGTGGATGAACGCGACGAGCAGCGTGGACAAAGTCGTGGGGATCATGTACACCCAGTGGAGCACAGGGTTCGAGCATATGAGCGAGTTCTTCAGGCTCGCGAAGACATACCCGGACTGGCTGGAAACGGGAGTGAGCGGGGAGTCGGGCATAAAGGAACGATAGAGCGGCCGCATCTTTCCAGACGCGTTCCTTCCCGCGGTACGCCATGCACGGAGGCACTGTTGTCAAGGTACGCAATACTCGCCGCGTGTGTCTTGATCGACATCTTGCTGGGCTTCCAGTACACGTGGTCGATGTTCGGGCGCATCCTGCAGGACAAGTACCACTTCTCCGGCGTTCAGGCGAATATGCCTTTCTCCGTGGCGGTCATCTGCTTTGCGCTCGGATTTGTGGTAGCTGGACGCATCCATGACCGGACCGGGCCGCGCTTTACCTGCGCCGTGGGGGCTATCATCTATGGGGCCGGGCTTGCTATCGCGGGGCTGTGCGGCCCGCGATTCTGGACTGTGCTTCTCGGCACCGGCGTGATGATGGGGCTGGGGATAGCCTTCGGATACATAGGGCCGCTCGCAACGGCGGTAAAGTGGTTTCCCGAGCGAAAAGGCACTGTAACCGGCATCGTCGTGGGATCGTTTGCTTGCGGCGCTTTCATCCTGGGCGCTGTGGCGAAGGCACTCATAGCCCACGGCATGACGATTTTCGGCGTATTCGTGCTGTTCGGAATCGTCGGCGGCGGCGCTGTGCTGCTGCTTTCGCTCCTGATGAAGGTGCCGGAAACTCCGCCCGGAGACGAGGCCGGACGGGCAACCGGACTGCCCGACGGCCTCATGAAATCCGGGCACTTCTGGTCACTGGCGCTGGCCTTCTTCTCGGGGACGTTTGCCGGCCTCGCGGTAACCGGAAGCCTTGAGAAGATCGGAATGACAATGGGGGCCGCCGAATGGTGGGTGGGCGCGGGCTTTCTGCTCTGGTCCATAGGCAACATGTCCGGCCGCGTTGGCTGGGGGCTGCTCTTTGAGCGGATTGGCATGCGCAGGGCGGTAGTCGCTTCGCTCGTCTTTCAGTCTGCGACGATTGCGCTTCTCCTGCTATTCGGCAATTACGGCCCCGCTTTCGCGGTGCTTGCGTTCTGCAGCGGGTTCAACTACGGTGGAAACTTTGTTCTCTACGCCGCGGAGGTCGCGCATACATATGGAGCCCACAGAGTAGGGACGGTCTACAGCATCATTTACGTGGTCTACTGCGCATCCGGGTTTCTGAGCCCCTTCATCATGGGCAAGAGTTTTGACCTTCGCCAGGCGTACACGCTGGGGCTTATTATCGCGGCCGTGGTGCCTGTGGCAGGGGTGACGGCGTTCCTGCTTTTCTACCGAAGGCCATGGGAAAAGGCGCCCTTGTAATTGCTGCCGGCCTCTGCTACAATCCGCTCCTGTCAACAGTTGGGGGAGAATACCGGTCGAGGGGCAGGAGCTCCGGGAAACGGGGCCTTTCCGCACACGTATTCAGGGCAAAACACCACGGAGGGAGCATGAGCGGCCTATTCGGCATCGTCGCGACTGGTGACTGCACCGAGAAACTCTTCTACGGGACCGACTATCACTCGCACCTGGGCACAGAGGTCGCCGGGCTCGCGGTTCTTGGCGAGTATTTCCAGCACAGAATTCACTCGCTTACCAATTCGCAGTTCAAATCGCGTTTCGCCGAAGAGATTACGAAGATGTCCGGCCATTCGGGGATAGGCGTGATCTCCGATTCCAATACCCAGCCGTTCGTCGTCTCGTCGAGGGTGGGCGACTTCGCGCTCGTTACGGCGGGGCTTATCACGAACGTCGACAGGCTGGCGCACGAACTGCTGACCACTGGTCACTCCTTTGCGGAAGTTGCGAGGGGGCGGATTAACCCCACTGAGCTTGTGGCGAAGATAATCTCTTCGGGCAAGAACCTGACCGACGGGATCAAGAAGGTCTACGAAAAGGTTGAAGGCTCCATCTCGATGCTGGTTCTCACGCGCGAAGGGATACTCGCCGCGCGCGACGCGCGCGGGCGGCTGCCTCTGGTCGTCGGCAGCGGGGTAGGGGCGTGGGCGATAGCGAGCGAGACGTGCTCGTTCCCGAATCTCGGCTTCACCGCGGAAAAGTACATCGGGCCCGGAGAGATTGTGAAGATCACCGCTGAAGGCATGGAAGTGCTCTCGCCCGCCCACGAAGGAACTCAGATATGCGCGTTCCTGTGGATCTACACCGGCTATCCGGCATCGAAGTATGAAGGGATCACGGTTGAATCGGTGCGGGAGCGATGCGGGCAACTCCTGGCCAAAAAGGATACCATAAAGGCGGACTTCGCGACGGGCATTCCGGACAGCGGCGTCGGGCACGCAATCGGGTACGCGATGGAGTCGCGCCTGCCGTACAGAAGGCCGCTCGTCAAGTACACCCCGGGCTACGGACGAAGCTACACTCCCGCGTCGCAGGAGGTGCGGGACCTTGTGGCGAAGATGAAACTCATACCGATACGCGACATAATCGAGGGCCAGCGCATAGTCATATGCGACGACTCCATTGTGCGGGGCACGCAGCTGAGGAACCTGACCATCCAGAAGCTGTGGGATAACGGCGCGAAGGAAGTGCACCTGAGGGCCGCGTGCCCTCCGCTTATGTATCCGTGCAGGTATGCCGTATCGACCCGCTCGGAAAAGGAGCTTGCCGCTCGGCGCGCAATCCGCGATCTGGAGGGCGAGGCGGTAAAGAACGTCGCCGCCTACTGCAACCCGAAATCTCGCGAATACGCCGAGATGGTAGAGTGGATCCGCCGCGACCTTAACGTCACAAGCCTCGCCTACCTCGACGCGGACGAGATGATTCAAGCGATAGGATTGCCGGCTGAAAAGCTGTGCACTTACTGCTGGCTTGGCGAATAGCGAGGCGTCCGGCAGACCTAAAGGGCGAAGACAGCGGAGGAGAGATAGAGCTCGCCGCTGTCGGGAAGTATGCAGACGATGTACTTGCCGTCATACTCCGGCCGCGCAGCGACGCGCGCTGCGACGGCGGCGGCCGCTCCGCTCGATATGCCACAGAACAGCCCCTCCTCGGCTGCCAGCCTGCGCGTCCATTCCATGGCTTCCTCGTCGGTAACGCAGGCTATCTCGTCGACCACGCTCATATCGAGGACCTTCGGCACGAATCCCGTTCCGAGCCCCTGTATTTTCGTCGGGCCGATGGCACCGCCGGTCAGCACCGAGCACGACGCCGGCTCCACGCCGATCATCCTTACGTTCGGGTTGCGCTTTTTGAGAAACCGTCCCGTGCCGGTTATGGTGCCGCCGGTGCCGATGCCGGCAACGACCGCAGAGACCTTGCCCTCGGTGTCGATCCATATCTCAGGGCCCGTTGTTTGGTAGTGGATATTGGGATTGGCGGGGCTCGAGTACTGGTCGGGGTAATAACAGTTGGGATCGCTCACGGCGATCGCTCGGGCGCGCGCGGCCGCGCCCTGTACTCCTTCGCATGACGGGCTCAATATCACCCTCGCGCCCAGTGCTCTCAGGACCTTGCGCCGTTCCGTCGACGCCGACTCCGGCATCGTGAGCATCAGGCCATAGCCGAGCCGGGCACATGCCTGCGCGAGCGCGATGCCGGTGTTGCCCGTTGTCGACTCAACGACGGTCATGCCGGGCCGGAGCTTGCCGCTTTTGATGCCTTCCCACATGAGCGCGGCACCGAGGCGGCACTTGAGGGAACGCGCGGGGTTACGGTACTCGATTTTCCCGGCAATGATGCCACCAAGGCCCTTCGTCAGGCGGGCAAGGCGGACAAGAGGGGTGTTGCCGGTTGCGAGCCCCATGTCGTCGTAGATGCGCACAGCAGCACTCACAATGGGTTGGAGTTGCACGGAGGGTTCCCGGCGGCATTGAGACCTGATAATCGTTTCCCAAGACATGACAAGCACTTACGCTGTTCCGTCGAACGTAGAATACATTCTGCGGCGCTCCTGGCGGGGTACATCCGCCAGGAGCCGGTCCGGGACGGGCTCATTTGTCTTGATTTCGCAGCGGATAGTGAGACCATAGTAGCAGCGACTGGGGTCCGGTCTCATGAAAGAAAGGAGCCACGCGATGGCGCGCACCAAACTCGTCTTCCCTGAGGGAACTGTCGAAACGATCGAAGCGACGCGGTCGAGAGGCACGATCCTCTGTGCCGGGACAAAGGCAGGTTACAACGGCATGACCATCGGCTGGATAACCATCGGCAACGCCTGGGGGCGCCCCTGCTGCGCCGTCCTCGTGCGGCCAAGCCGGTATACATACAAGTTCATGGAGGAGGGGAGCACCTTCACGGTGAGCACGCTTTCCACGGAGTTGCAGCACGCGGTAGACCTTTTCGGCGACAAGTCCGGGCGGGACATGGACAAATTCAAGGCCGCGAAGGTCACTGCGGCCAAGGGTCTTGCAGTGGAAGCGCCGTACGTCAAGGAGGCCGACCTCGTCATCGAGTGCAAGATCGCGTTCAAGTCGCCGATAAACCCCAAGCTCATCATGGCGGACTACGTCAAGGAGATGTACGAGGAAGGCGACTACCACACGATCTACTATGGCGAGATAGTGTGCGTGCACGCGAAGTAAGCGCGGAGGCGCAGCGTCAGAAGAGGGGCTTGTCCCCCGGGTACGTTACGCGGCCGTCGAATACTTTCGCGAATTCCGGAAGCTTATGCTCGCGCGGCCTGCCCGGCCCCACAATGTCAAGCACCGTGACCCCATGAGCGACGATAGCATCGGCGAGCACAGACCGATGGCAGCGCCAGGGGACCGCCTCGGCGCACATGATCGCGGTTGGCTTTTCGGCGCCGAGTGCCAGCAGCTCGTTGAGGGCCATCCTGAATTCTTCGGTCTCCATGTAGTCTGCATATCCGCGGAAACCCGCGTTCCTCCACCCCGTGTTGGTCGAGTCGGGCCGAGGCTTGCGCAAGCCACCCAATGCTTCCATGTGTCTATAATCGATACCGCACCGGGGGAGTGCCTCTGCAAGTGAGTCAGCGTTGAATTGGGGATTGTGCGCGGAGCGAGGGATGCGTCGGATATCGACAAGGCGCTCTATGCCGTTCGAACGCAACAACCCAACGAAATCGTCGAACGAGCGGTTGGAGTGTCCGATCGTGTAGAGCACCATCCGGGATCTCCGTTCATGCGCTAAAGAAGCCGACAAGGCGGTCGAACGCATGTTCCCGGCATCTCATGCTCGCGCAGCGAAGCCGCTACGTCATGAGGTCGTACTTCCTGAGATCGATCACGCTGTCGACCGGCTCGCCTTTGATGAAACGCGTGATGTTGTCGACGCCGTGCTTGCCCATGACGAGGCGGTTGTCCCACGTGGGGCCTGCGCGGTGGGGGACTATGAAGCAATTCGGGAGATCCCTCAAGGGGGAATCGGCCGCCAGGGGCTCCTCCTCAAAGACGTCCAGCCCCGCGGTGATGCGTCCTCGCTTCAATTCCGCAACCATCGCGTCGGCGTCGAGGATCGCTCCGCGCGCCGTGTTGATGAAGAAGCCACCGTCTTCGATCATCGCGAGGAGCTTCGCGCCGATTATGTGGTAGTTCGCCGGCGTCTTCGCTGCGTGGACCGAGATAATCCTGTTGGTGCTGTAGAGCTCTTCAAGCGTCGTCATCCGGCGCACGCCGAGCGATTCGAAGATGCTGTCAGGGACATGCGGAGAGTACGCGCTTACTTTGCACTGGAATGGCGTGAGGAGTTTGGCATATTCCTGTGCGATGGCACCGAAACCGTGAAGGCCGATGCGCTGGTAGAAGAGCCCCTCGTCCTGTCGGGGCGTGTCCCAATAGAGCCGGTCCCGGCGCATCCAGTCGACCATGACGTGATAGTTGCGCAGGAGCGCGAACGTCATGGCGAGGGCGCCTTCGGCTGTTCCCTGGGCCGTGCAGTCGCCCCAGTTGGTCACGAGCAGACCCTTTTCGATCGTGCCCCTCTCGACGCACCACTTGAGCTCCCCGGTGAAGTGGCAGAGGTACTTGAACGTCGGGCAGGAATTCATTACTTTCACCGTGATGGGGGGCGCGCCCCAGCCGCTGATAACGACATCGGCCTTCGCCGCGTTTATCGCGTCAATAAGTCTGTCCTCCAGGCTCTTTTCGAATTTCTCGCTGCCGCGCGTAAGATCTGGGCGGTAGTGAACCGTCGCGATTTTCTCCAGACGTTTGCGGTCTTCTTCGCCGAAGATCGTAGGATAGTGTTTCTCCTGTAACGTGACGATCACAGTGTGCATGGCAAGCCTTTCTTCAAGGGATCAGGGCGGCGAACCGCCCGCCTAAGTCATAAGGTCGTACTTCTTCACGTCCACAACGCCGTCAACAGGCTTGCCGGCTATGTAGGCAAGCACGTTGTCGACCGCGTGCGCGCCCATGTCGCGCTTGCGGTCCGGCGTCGGCCCCGCGCGGTGGGGGATTATGAAAAGGCCCGGTATATCGCGCAGCGGCGAGTCAGGCGAGAGCGGCTCCTCGTCGAACACGTCGAGCGCGGCGAAAAGCCTGCCGGACTTGACCTCCGCGACGAGCGCGTCGTGGTCGACCACCTGGCCGCGCGAGGTGTTTATGAAGAAACCGCCGGCCTCGATCATCGCGAGGAGCTTTGCGTTCACGATGCGGTAGTTGGCAGGGACGTTTGCCGCGTGGCAGGAGATGATGCGGTTGGAGCTGTAGAGCTCCTCGAGCGACTTCGCGCGGCGGATGCCCAGTTCATTGAAGATGCTGTCAGGCACGTGCGGCGAATACGCGCTCACCTTGCATCCGAAAGGCTGGAGAAACTTCGCATACTCCTGTGCGATGGCGCCGAGCCCATGTAGGCCGACGGTCTTGTCGAACAGGCACTCGTCGCGCCGAGGCGTTTCCCAGTAGAGCCTGTCGCGGCGGGTCCAGTCGACCATGAACTCATAGTTCCTCAGGAGCGCGAAGGTCATCGCGAACGCGCCTTCGGCGGTGCTCGCCGCGGTCACGTTGCCCCAGTTGGTGACGAGCATGCCCGCTTCGATGGCTTCACGCGAGACCTGGCTTCTGACGCCCCCGGCCGCGTGGACCATGTACTTATACTGCGGGGCGCCCTTCATGACCTTCGGCGTCGTGATCGGCGAACCCCAGCAGGTCATGTGAATATCCGCGCCGGCCTTGTTGAGGGCGGCGATCAATTCGTCCTCCCCTTTACCCCAAAGCTCGGCCTTCGTGACCTTAACGGCCTTGGACATCCGCTCGATGTCTTCGTCCATCAGGACGGTGTTGAACCACCTCGGGGAGAACGTGATCAATACGTGATGCATGGTCACCCTTTCCTAAGCATGCCATTGGAATAGGCATATTATTGAAGAAGAGGCGCGAAAGCGCAAGGCGGAAGATTGCGCGTCGAAACTGGAGCCTCCTGGAGGGGAGTCTGACGATTCAGTCGCGTGTCTCTATAAGCAAGGACGTGGAGGATAACGAGATGAGCGTGCGTTCGATCCTCATTCTGGCAATCCTCATCGTCATACTGCTCACGCCGGTGGGTTGCCGCCGGGCTGTGCCTCAAGCCCCGTCACGCGGAACCGTCGCGTTGGGGCATGCGCGTTAAGCGGATTGCTGCGATGGCTTCGCCGCCAGGAGTATGAATCCGTTGGCCCTCACCGAGGCGAAGGCGCCAGTGACCTCACCCGTCCGGTCGTCGTCGAGGCACACCGTTCTGCGGATGTCGAACCCGCCCTCCTTGAGCAGGCGCTTCACTTCTCCCAGCGAAAAGACGTGCAGGTACATGTCGGGGATGCCGCGGTAGTCGTCAAGTATCTTGTCGCCGCACTCGAGACTCGTGAATATGCGGTCCAGGGTGTACGTCTTGAACAGCCACCAGCGGCCCCAGCCGGCCACGATGTTGTACAGGCGGTTGTGCACGTGGAGGATGAATGAGCCGCCGGGCCTGATTACGCGACGTACTTCTTTCACAAATGCAAGCCTCTCCGCCGTCGACGGGATAAGCCCCAGCGTCGAGAACATGCAGATGGCGTTGTCGAACGAACCATCCTGAAATGGCAGCGGCGCGCGCAGGTTGGCCTGAAGGAGGCGGGGGAGGGGCGCGGAAGCGTCTCTAATCTCACCGACCGCGGCCGCGGCCTTTGCGCGGGCTATCTCCAGCATGGGCCAGGAAAGGTCCACGCCCGTGCACGGATGCCCGTTTCTGGCCAGGGCTGTAAGGTGCCTTCCGGTGCCGCAACCGAGGTCAAGGACGCTACCGCCGGTAAGCTCGCCGCAGAGAAACTCCGTGTCAAAGCGCAGAAGCTCCGTGAACCGGTAGTGATCGTCGTAAGTCGCGGCCTGCGCTACATCTGTGACATAGCGGGCAAGGGCGGTAGCGATTAATGGGGTCTTGTTTTTGGGCATAGCGTAACTTCAAACAGGCCATGTACTTGACACGCGTCCGGCGGCGCCCGCGGCGTTGAATTTGCTTGACGCGCAATCGCACGGATATAGAATAGCCGTTTCGGGTTTCCGGCGCAAGATTTGACGCGGCGAGGGTTCCGCAATCACAGTACGGAAAGGAGTTTATGATGCCAATTCGAGTGGGGATCAACGGTTTCGGACGTATCGGTCGGCTTGTGTTCCGCGTGCTCATGGAGCGCAAGGACTTCGAGGTCGTCCACATCAACGATATCACCGACGCTGCGACCAACGCATACCTTCTGAAGTACGACAGCACACACGGCAGGTACAAGGGCACCGTGAAGGTTGAAGGGGACGCGATCATCGTCGACGGCAAGCGTGTGACCTCGTCGGCCGAAAAAGATCCCGCCAAGCTGCCTTGGGCCAAGCTGGGCGTGGACTTCGCGGTCGAATCTACTGGCGTCTTCTCGAAGAAGGAAGACTGCATGAAGCACATCACGGCCGGCGCCAAGAAAGTGCTCCTCACAGTCCCGGCCAAGGATGAGATCGACGCAACGATCGTCATGGGCGTCAACAACAGCGATCTCAAGGCGTCCCACCAGATCATCTCCAACGCTTCCTGCACGACCAACTGCCTCGCGCCGATGGTCAAGGTTCTCAACGATGCATTCGGCCTCGACAAGGGCCTCATGACCACCTGCCACGCATATACCAATGACCAGAGGATCCTGGACCAGCAGCACAAGGACCTCCGCCGAGCCCGCAGCGCCGCCATCAACATCATCCCGACGACGACCGGCGCCGCCAAGACGGTCGGCAAGGTCATCAAGGAGCTCAAAGGCAAGCTGGACGGCTTCAGCCTGCGCGTGCCGGTTCCCGACGGCAGCGTCACAGACTTTGTCTGCATCCTGAAGAAGCCCGTGACCGTTGCGGACGTCAACGGCGCGATGAAGAAGGCCGCCGAAGGCCCTCTCAAGGGCATTATCGAATACACCGAAGACCCAATTGCCTCCAGCGACATCGTTGGCACGACCGCATCCTGCGTCTTCGACTCGCTGTCCACGATGGTCATCGGCGACAACATGGTCAAGGTCGTCGGCTGGTACGACAATGAGTGGGGCTACTCGAACAGGGTCGCCGATCTCATGGCCTTCGCGATGTCTCTCAAGTAATAACGGTCCGGCCGGGGAGGAGATCGACCTTCCCGGCCGGCCTTTTGTTTTGACCCTAACCACTGTCGCATTACCGGAGGCGCGAAAATGGCCAAGAGAGGCCTTGAGGACCTGAACGTCAGGGGCAAACGCGTCCTGATGCGCGTCGATTTCAACGTACCGCTGGAAGGGGGCAAGGTCGGCGACGATACCCGTATCCGCGCGGCTCTTCCGAGCATCAAGTACGTGCTCGATCACGGCGGAAGCCTGGTGCTGATGAGCCACCTCGGCCGCCCCAAAGGCAAGGTCGTCGAGGACCAGAGAATGGCGCCCGCGGCCGCGCGCCTGTCGGAGCTTCTCGGCAAGCCGGTCAAGACCGTCAAGGATTGCATCGGACCTGAAGCCGAGGCGGCTGCCAAGGCACTTAAGCCCGGCGAGGTCCTGATGCTCGAGAATCTGCGGTTCCATCCCGAAGAGGAAGCCGGCGACGAGAAGTTCTCGGCCGACCTCGCGAAGATGGGCGACGTCTACGTCGATGACGCGTTCGGCACCGCGCACCGCGCGCATGCATCTGTTGCGGGCGTCGTGAAGCACTTCAAGGATGCCGCAGTAGGGTTCCTCATGGAAAAGGAAGTCAAATACCTCGGGGATATGATGGCGTCGCCCATGCGCCCCTTCGTCGCCATCCTCGGCGGCGCTAAGGTGAGCGACAAGGTGATGGTTATCGACAACCTGCTGAAGAAGGTCGATTCGATCCTCATCGGCGGCGCGATGACCTATACCTTCATGAAGGCCCAGGGGCTTGGCGTCGGGGATTCACTCGTCGAGGCCGAGCGCGTGGACGTCGCGAAAGACATCCTCGCCAAGGCCGGCGGCAAGCTCATCCTGCCTGTCGATCACGTCGTGGCCAAGGAAGTGAAGGCCGGCGCGGAGACGAAAGTCGTCGGCAACGCCATTCCCGACGGCTGGAAGGGCGTGGACATCGGTCCGAAGACGATTGACCTCTACACGAAGAAGATCAAAGGGGCCAAAACCATAGTGTGGAACGGCCCGATGGGAGTTTTCGAGATCGACGACTTCGCCAAGGGCACGAAGTCCGTGGCCCAGGCGATCGCGACCAGCGGCGCGACCTCCGTCATCGGAGGGGGCGATAGCGCGGCGGCCGTGGAGAAGTTCAACCTGGCCGACAAGATGACGCACGTGTCTACCGGGGGCGGCGCGAGCCTGGAATACCTCGAAGGAAGAGAGCTGCCCGGCGTGGCGGCGATTCCGGACAAGTAGAGCTGACGATGGTAAAGGTATCGCCGAGCCTGTTATCGGCCGACTTTGCGCATCTCGCTCAGGAGATAGCCGACGTGGAGGCTGGAGGAGCAGACAGCCTCCACGTCGATATTATGGACGGCCATTTCGTGCCGAACATCACGATCGGCCCCGTGGTCGTCAAATGGATCGCGAAGGTGGCGACCGTGCCCCTTGAGGCGCATCTCATGATAAGCGATCCCTTCAAGTACGCGCCTGAGTTCGTCAAGGCGGGAGTCAACGGTATTTCGTTTCATCCCGAGGCGGCGAAGAATCCCGGCGAGGTGCTCGGTTTCATCAAGGGGCTCGGTGTTCGCGCTGGTATAGCGATCAATCCCGACTCGAATTTCGAATCGTTCGAGCCGCTCGTGCGCCAGGCGGATTTTCTTCTCGTGATGACCGTGTTCCCAGGCTTTGGCGGGCAGGAGTTCATTGAGTCGGCCCTTGAGAACGTGCGCAAGTCGGCGGCGATTTTCAAGGGTGACGTCGGCGTGGACGGCGGCGTGTCTCCTGAGACCACGCCCGCTGTCGTGTCCGCCGGCGGCAACGTTCTCATTGCGGGATCGGCAATCTTTGGCACCAGAGACCGGCGCGCGGCCATCGAGGGACTTCGAGCCGCCGCGCCAGTCGGAGGGTAGACCAGTGGCGTGGAACAACATCTTCAGACGCAAGCGCGACCTTCCCGACGGGCTCTGGCTCAGGTGCCCCGACTGCGAGAAGATGGTCTTCAAGAAGCAGGTCGAGGAGCGCCTCCAGGTCTGCCCTGAGTGCCTTTACCATTTCAATATCTCCGGTCCCGAGCGCATTCGCATTCTCGCGGACGAAGGCACGTTCGAAGAGTTGTGGGGCGACCTTGCTCCCATCGACGTGCTGGAGTTCGTGGACAGGAAGAGCTACGCGCAGCGCCTTGTCGACGAGCAGAAGCGCACGGGCTCCAAAGACGCCGCAATTGTGGGCACCGCGAAGATCGAAGGCAACGGCGTCATCCTCGGCGTAACCGACAGCCGCTTCATGATGGGTTCGATGGGCGCTGTGGTCGGCGAGAAGATTACGCGCGCGGCGGAAGAGGCGATCAAGAGGAATCTGCCGCTTGTCCTCGTTAGCGGTTCCGGCGGCGGCGCGAGAATGCAGGAGGGCATCATTTCGCTCGCACAGATGGCCAAGACCTCTGCCGCGATAGCCCGCCTCGACAATGCGGGGGTACCGTTTATCTCAATCCTGACAAATCCCACGATGGGCGGCGTCGCGGCTTCATGGGCCGCTCTCGGCGACATCATAATAGCGGAACCCAAAGCCCTGATTGGGTTTGCGGGACCGCGGACAATCAAGCTCACCCTCGGCATCGACCTGCCAGAAGGCTTTCAGACCTCCGAATTCCTCCTCAGACATGGCTTCGTGGACCTCATCATCAACCGGCCCGACATGAAACGCGAAGTCGGCCGCCTGCTCGGACTGGTGGCGCCTGCCTGCAAAGCATGATCAGCGTACCAATCCCACGGTCGAAAATGTCAGGATTTGTGGATATTTTTGGCTTGCCAGTCGATTAAACAGGCGCTAACATAGCGTTAAGCGACCCGGCGACCGATTGGGATTTCGTCGTGGTGCGGGAGGTCATGGATGCTGTCGCGCATTAAAGCGTGGTTCAGCTCCTCGGGTGGCGGTGGGGGTCCTAGCCAGCCTCAAGAGCGCTTAGGCGATTACCAACTCGGCGAGACGCTTGGCAAAGGCGCCATGTCCGAGGTCAAGAAAGCATTCCAGAAAAAGACGTTCCGCGCTGTTGCCGTAAAGGTTCTCACCCCCGAAAGCCGCCAGATAGTAAACAAGATCGAGCAGACCTACCGTCACATGACCGAGGGGCAGACTGCCATGCTCTTCGAACACCCGAACATCATCAAGACCCTCGGTTGGGGCCGCGACGGCAAGACCGAGTTCATCGTCATGGAGTATTTCGAAGGCGTGCTTCTGAGGGACATGCTTCACGAAGGACGCTTCAACCCGAAACAGAACCGTATCGATATCTTCACTCAAGTGGCCGAAGCGCTCGACCATGTGCACTCGAAAGGCATAGTGCACCGCGACTTCTGCCCGAGAAACATCCTGATCAATCAGGAAGGCCAGGTGAAGGTGTTCGACTTTGGGCTCTCCGTCGAGTTGGAGATCGTAAAGCACACGCGCGGCAATCGAACCGGAACGCTCGCATACATGGCGCCGGAGCTCATCAAACGCCAGTACACGGATCAGCGCTGCGACATCTACGCCCTGGGCGTGACGATGTATGAGCTGTTCGCGGGCCAGCGGCCGTTTCTGGGGATGGACAATATCGCCCGGCTCATGCAGCTGATGAACGCCGTTCCCGAAGCTCCGAGCAAACTCAACGCGCAGGTCTCACCCGAGCTCGAGCGCGTCATCCTCAAGGCCATCCAGAAAATGCCCGAGAAGCGCTACGCAACCGTGCGGGAAATGATCGATGAGCTTGCCCCGGTCATGGAGCGGGAGCGCCCGAAGTGGAACGTCTCCCCGCCGACGCCGGATACGACCATCCTGAACGTGAAGGACCTCGCCTCATAGCGCGCGCAGGTGAACGGCTCCCGTGGACACTCGCAACAGGAATCACGCGCCACGGATGACGCTCATCCATCAGTCACAGCAGCTCCCCGATGTCGCTGCCTGTAACCACTGGATTTCCTGTTGACGGGCACGCGCGGTTTATTAGAATGTGCGCAGATACTTAAATAGCATGGCGTTGGAGACGTTGACATGCAGGACTGCAAAGAAGCGGCGCGGATGCTTAAGGTCCTATCGCTTGACACCCGGATTCGTATTGTGCAGTTGCTGTGTGAAAGGACACTGTGCGTCGGCGCGCTGTCAGCACGCTTGGGCGTTTCGCCCGCAGCCGTGTCGCAACACTTGCGCATATTGCGGGATGCGTCGCTGGTGGAAGCCGAACGGCGAGGCAACCAGATACATTACGCGGCCAATGTGGAAAGCCTTGGGAGGTGGAAATCCCTGATTGTCGAGATTCTTGGAGATACAACGGAAGAGCGAACGGGACGCGATGGTGCCGAGGGAAGCAGGCAAGGTGGGCGCACGTGTTCAGCGGGGCGGCAAAAGGCATGCCGGAACGGTGCGGGGAAGGGGAAGGGCACGCGATGACGCGCCGAAGAACGAGAGCAGCCGCGCTCTTGGCCCTCGGGATTGTATGCGTGGCTATAGCCGGGTGGTTGTGGGCTAACGGATCGGCTGCGCCGAAAGGCGCGGGCCAGCCCGTGGTGAAAGTGACGCGCCGTACCCTGACCTCGTCAGTTCTTGCCACGGGGGCTGTCAAGCCCCAAGTCGGCGCGGAGGTCCGCGTCGGTGCGAGGATCTCCGGCAAGGTGGAGAAGCTCTACGCCAACATCGGCGACGTTGTCAAGAAAGGACAGGTAATCGCGGAACTGGAAAAGGCCGACCTCGAGGCGAGCGTCAATCAGCGCAAGGCGGAGCTCGACATGTCGGAGGCCAAGCTCGCGGCAGTGAAAGTGCTTTCCCCCAAGCAGATAGAGAAGGCCAAGGCCGATCTGGCCCAGTGTAAGGCCACGCTTGCTCTGAACACAAGGGAGGCGTCACGCCAGGAGGAGTTGCTCAAGAAAGCCTTCACCTCGGAATCCGAGGCGGACCATGCGCGCGAACAACTCGGCGTAAGCGAGGCCAAGGTTGCCTCGGCCCAAAAGGCTCTCGAACTGGCCGAGACGCAGTATGAGCAGGACATGGTACAGGCAACCGCCGACGTGGAGCGCGCCAAGGCGGCACTTGCCAATGCGAAAGTGGAGTTGTCCTACGCCACGCTGACCGCGCCAATAGATGGCGTCATCGGGCTTGTCTCCACCCAGGAGGGAGAGACCGTCGCGGCGGGACTCAACGCGCCGACATTCGTGACCATTATCGATCTTGGTCGGCTTCAGGTGGATACGTTCGTGGATGAGGTCGACATCGGCAAGGTGTCGGTAGGCCAGAAGGCGACATTCACCGTCGATTCCTTCCCGTCCCGCGAGTTCGCCGGCAAGGTCGCGGCTATCTATCCCAAGGCGGTCATTCAGGAAAACGTGGTCAACTATGACGTGGTTGTCCAGATCACCGACCCGTACGAGGGGTTCCTCAGGCCGGAGATGACCGCAAGCGTGAATATCCTGCTCGGGGCCCGCGAGAACGTCCTTACGGTCCCCGTCAAGGCGGTCAAGAGGGAGCGCGGGAAGAGCGTTGTCTACGTCCTGTCAAAGAGCGGTCCTGAGCCGCGCGAGGTCAAGGTCGGCTGGAAGGATTCGCAATGGATAGAGATCGTCTCCGGCCTTGACGAAGGCCAGACGGTACTCGCGGAAGCGCCGGCGCCGCCGCAGGCAAAGGAGTGATGAAGCAGAATGATCTCACTTGAGGCCGTTGAGAAAAAGTATACCGCCGGGGCGCTTGAGACCTCCGTGCTGAAAGGCGTATCGTTCCAAGTCCAAGCCGGGGAGTACGTTGCCATCATGGGAGCGTCGGGCACGGGTAAGAGCACGCTCATGAATATCCTCGGCTGCCTTGACAAGCCCACCGCCGGGCACTACCGCCTGGACGATACCGACATGGTGACCCTCGACGACGACGCCCTGTCGCGCCTTCGCAACAGCAAGCTGGGATTTGTGTTCCAGCAGTTCCACCTTCTGGAGCGCACGACCGCCCTCAAGAACGTGATGCTGCCCCTTGTCTACACGGACGTGTACCCGGAGGACGCGCGCAGCCGCGCCGAGACGGCGCTTGCCGCCGTTGGGCTTGCCGACCGCGTGTCGTACACCCCGGGCCAGCTATCGGGCGGCCAGCAGCAGCGGGTGGCTATCGCAAGGGCGCTTATCACGAACCCGTCGATCATCCTCGCCGATGAACCGACCGGCAACCTCGACACAAGGAGCGGCATGGAGGTCCTGGCGATCTTCAGGCGGTTGCACCGCGAGGGACGCACGATCATTCTCGTTACCCACGACATGGCCGTAGCCGAGCATGCCGAACGCGTCATAGTCCTCAAGGACGGCACGGTCGCGGAGGATCGGCCAATCGCCCGGCCTCGCGACGCTGAAGCGGAGCTTGCAGCATTGGCGGACAAGGAGGCGGGCAAATGAGGGCTACGAGAATCGCCGCCGAGGGCGCCCGCGCTCTTGTCGCTCACAAGCTGCGCACCTTCTTCATGATGGCCGGCACCGTGGTCGGCATCGCCGCGCTCGTCGTGATCATGGCTATCGGCCAGGGCACGGAGAAACGTGTGATGAAGCGCGTGACGAGCTTCGGTACGCGTGCGATCATGGTAACGGCGGGAGGAGGCAAAGGGTTCTCGCCTCCCCAGGAAGGCATTACCACCCTTACGATGGCGGATGCAGACGCCATCCGGTCAGAGGTACGTGAAATCGACGTCGCTGCGCCATTCATCGTGAAGAGAGGCGTGCTCGCACAGGCCGGTTCTGCGCAGGCTCAGGAGATTATTGTCGCCATCGGCCCCGAATGGCATGACGCATGGGACTGGTACGTCAAGGACGGCGATCCCATCACCGAGGAGGATACGGCAACTATGGCGCGCACGTGCCTTCTGGGCGTGCATCTCGCGAGAGACCTCTTTGGCGACCAGGACCCGATTGGTGAGTATGTCCAGGCTGCCAATGTGCGCTTCCGGGTGAAGGGAGTCCTGGAGCCGCGTGGCACGGACCCGATGGGGAATGATTTCGATGCCAGGATGGCGATCCCGCTCACCACGGGCCTGCGGCGTGTGTTCAATCAGGATTACATCTCGAACGTGCGCGTGAAGGTGCACGACGCGAGCCAACTCGTGCAGGTAAGCAGCGACATCCGCGCCCTTCTCCACGAGCGCCACCACATTACACCGCCCGAGGAGGATGACTTCGCGGTATTCAGCGCGGCGGAGGTCGCCAAGCAGGCGCGCGGCATAGCGGGGACTCTGACACTCCTCCTATCGGCGCTGGCGGCCTTGAGCCTCCTGGTGGGCGGCGTGGTGCTCATGAACATCCTTCTCATCTCCGTAGGCGAGCGAACGAAGGAAATCGGGCTGAGACGGGCACTTGGAGCCTCGCGCAAGGATATCTTCGTGCAGTTCCTCATGGAATCGCTTGCCGTGACCGTCTCGGGCATGATCCTCGGCAGCGGCTTGGGGCTCGCCATCAGCAGCATGCTCTCTGCCTTCACGCCACTGTCGGGCGTGATCTCCTGGCAACCATTTGCGCTGGCGCTCGCGTTTGCGATTGTCGTGGGGACAGCCTTCGGCGTTGCCCCTGCCAGAAGGGCGGCCAATCTCAATCCCGTTGAAGCGCTCAGATGAAGCTCCTGAAGAACGCCGCTTTGTCGCTGGAGATTCTCCTGGCGCACAAGGTCCGGACGGCCCTGAGCGTTACCGGCATCGTCGTCGGCGTCGCAGCCGTGATCCTCATGGTCTCCGCCGGCCGCGGGGCGCAGAAGGAGATCACCGACCGCATCGAGGGCATGGGCACTAACCTCATCGTCGTGAGTGCCGGCCAGACAACCGTCGTCGCCGGCAGGCAGCGGCAGATCGATATAGTCAGAACGCTTCTTGTTTCCGATGCGGAAGCGATTGCCAGGGAGTGTCCATCGGTCTCTCGCGTGGCCGCTGCGATCTCGCGAAAGACGCAGGCGCGTTGGGAAGGCGAAAACGTCAGCACTACCGTCGCGGCGATGGACGCGGAAGGCTTCGAGATCAGGAATATGACGATTGCCACCGGGAGGGCGTTTGACCCCGAAGAGGGGCGCGCGGCCATGCGCCTGGCGATTCTGGGACCGACAGCCGCGGCGAACCTTTTCGGGAATGTCGATCCAATCGGCCTCGACATCCGCATCGGCAAAGTACCTTTTGAGGTCATCGGCATAACCGCGCCCAAAGGGATGGATGCCAACGGCCTCGATCAGGACGATCTCATCATCGTGCCCCTCGAAACCGCGATGCGCCGCCTCTTCAACGTAACCTATGTCCAGACGATCTATGTGCAGGCGCAGGGCGGCGCGCTTGACCAGGCGGAGGCCGACGTGCGCGAGCTTTTGAGGCACAGGCACCGTCTGGGAACGAAGAGAGATGATTTCACCATCCAGAACCAAGCCACACTTCTGGCCGCCGAGAGGGAAACGACACAGGCGATGACTGCCCTTATTGCAAGCGTCGCAGGCATCTCCCTCCTCGTGGGCGGCGTCGGCATCCTCGCGGTCATGCTCATGTCCGTGCGCGAGAGGACAAGGGAGATCGGCCTCCGGCGAGCCATCGGCGCGACCCGGCGCGATATACGCAATCAGTTCCTCGTCGAGTCGGCGCTCCTGGCCGGCTCCGGAGGCGTCATCGGCGTAGCCTGCGGAGTGGGGGCAGCGCTACTCGTCTCGGCGTTCGGTTCCTGGCAGACAGTCATCTCGTGGCCTGCGGCGACGGTCGGTTTTGTCTTCTCGGTCACCGTCGGGATCGTCTTCGGCCTATACCCCGCGACGCGCGCGGCGAGACTCGAACCGATCCAGGCGCTGCGAGCCGAATAGACGCGCATGCCGCCGCGCTAGCGCGAAGCCCTTGGCGACTGCGCTTTGACCGACACCGCCAATTGGCGGGCTTCTACGCTCTCTCCAATTGCTGGGTCCCCCAACAACAGTTCAGGCCGCACTTCAGTATGGTGATTCGGCCGTCAGACCAGAAGGGATGCTATGGATGCCGCCGAAGAAGCACAAGGCGGAAAGAGGTGCCGCTGGCATGCCTTGAGGACGTCCCGCTCGGTCTTAACGGATTTTAGGCCATACGCCCGGTCGACCTGGAGTGTCTATTCATGAGGAACCTTCTAGGAGGATAAACGTGTCGCGGCCTACCCTGGCCAGGATCGTGGAATCGGCCCGGCGGAAGGTCGCCGAGACCATGGTGCTGGGAAAGGCGCTTACAGTCAAAGGAGGAAACGTCATGGCTGACGCTATGAAGGGATTCCACTGCGCGGATTGCGGCCACCACTGGGAGTCGTCGCAGGGTGCACAACGGCCTGATGCCTGCCCGGAGTGTGGGAGCCACAATGTCCATAGCGCCGAAGGATGTCAGACGGCGCACAGCCACCGGGGTGGGCATCATGGAGGCCGCCAGCGTCACGGAGGCGGAAGGCATGAAGCAGGTACGCCGCAGGCCGGCCAAAATAAGGGGACCTCAGGAAAGGGAGACTGAGATCAAGGCAAGGAAAACCCGTCGCCTTCCTGGCGGGCCCAACACCGGCGTACAGGGTGAGCGGCGAAGGCTGCTGTCACGACTCCGAGCCGCAGCACTCCTCATGTCGCGCTACTTTCCGACGACGGCTAGGGCCACTATCCTCACCGCCACCGCCGCCAGCGCCACCGCCAGTCCGCGCACAATCCACTTCCCGTGAACCCTTCGCGACAGGAGCGCGCCGAGCTGCGCCCCGACGACGACCCCGATACTGAGGTGGATCGTCCTCCATACGCCCCTGGTGAACGCGCCTCCCACTACGTGCGTGGCCGTCCCGGCAAATGCGGTCACCGCCAATACGAAGTGCGATGTAGCCGTCGCAATATGCGTCGGAAAGCCGAGGAAAGATATCAGCGCCGGTACGTGAATGATGCCGCCGCCGATCCCGAGCAGGCTCGACCAGTACCCTACAAAGAGACTCAAGACAAAGCCGGTCTTGGGATGCCAATCGAAGTCGAACAACTCACCGCTTGGGCCATTATCACGGTGCGCGCGTGATCGTTCCGCGGCTTCATTTGCGGGTTTCAAGATCAGAAACGCGGACACCGCCAACAGCACGACGCCCAAGATTCCGTTGAAGATGTTCCGGGGAATGTAGTTAGTGGTTACAGCACCCAGCACAGCGCCTGGGACCGTCGCCGCCGAAAATGTGAGCCCCGCCTTATAGTGCACTCGGCCCATACGCGCGTAGGCGATTGTTCCGGAAAGTGCGTTGAAGAACACTACAGCCAGAGAGATGCTCGTAATGACTGCGGGGCTCTCATTGGGGTAGAGAAGGACAAGAAGCGGTACAAGGACAAACCCTCCCCCCGCGCCTATGAGCGTCCCGTAAGCGCCTACAACAAATCCTACTGGAACAAGCCACCAATATCCCAGATGCAGCGCCGCGTCCCTCCTGGATACCGTTCCTTTGCGAGGTATTGCGATTATAGTCGTACAGGTGGCTTCGGAAAGACGAATCAGCCAGGTTCTTGTGGCCGGTGACGTTAGGCCCACACGACGGAAATGAAGGATGCGGCCCGCCAGTCGTCGGCGAAGACGAATTTGGCTACTTCGCCGCCTTGAGCGCCTTCGCAATGTCGCTTTGCAATCCGCCCAGGTTGAACTTGTCGATATACCTCGCTATCACGTCGGCTATCGCCCGTACCACGCGGGGCTCGCCTTCTATGCCGTTCGAAACGAGATTGCCGTAGAGAACCTTCCTCGATGCTACGACACCCGGCGCGGTCCAGATATAGCGGCAGCCGGTCTGGGTGAGCCAGTCCTGCCTGTCCGCGGCCAGTTGGCGGAAGCCCTTGCCCTGTTCGTCCGCGTGGAGCCACTTCTTCCAGCGCCCGGAGTCGACGACCGCCTGCGTAAGGCTTTCCTTGAACCCCGATGGCTTTGCCTTGCCGGCCTTGACGAGCTTCGCCTCTTCGGCGAGAAGCTCCATCAGTGCGCTGTACTCCGCCATTGTAAACTCCGGTCCCACGTTCGCGCCGCCCATGCCGCTGGCGGGATACGCTTCGAGATTGGTGCAATTGTCCGTATAGTGCCCCTTGATGAATGACGCCGATTTCGCGGCGATGTCCACAAGAGTCTCGGCGACCTTCGGATCGAACTCGGTCGTGTCGAGATCGGTGCCGACCTTGCCTACGATAAATATGGGCCACACGTCGCTGTAGCCGAGCACGGCAAGCCCCGACTTGAGGCCGTCGATGAACTTCTGAAATGTCGCGACATCCGCGAGGCCGCCGTGCACTTCCTCGGTGCCGACTTCATAGCCGATGTGCGTATAACCGCCGGAGCGGCGGAATCTCTCGACTGCGGCGATGAGCGCGAGCGTGCGCTCGATGACGGTCTCGATCTTGATCGATTCGCCCTTGGGGAGCGTCTTGTCGATGGTCGGGTCGATGTGCAGGAGATCATAACCTGCTTGCATGCATGCCACGACCGATGCCGACACGCCCCACATCGCCGCGTTGACGGGCCACTTCTCGATGGAGTGCACGTCCTTGCAGTAGGGGCCGCAGTGATCGCTGCAAACCGCCACGTCGCCCTTGTAGCCGTACTCCGTCACGAAGCCGTCAACAATCTTCATCAGGTCGTTCGGCGTCCAGCCGGTATAGCCGCCATCGAGGTCCACCTGGTTCAGCGTCGCCGCGTAAAGCATCGGCGCGTCGTGCTCGTGCGCGGCCAGAATGGCGGCCTTCGTGACGGCCTCCGAGTTCGGACAAACGGCCAGAAGCGTGGACTTGCGCCCCATGCGCTTTATGGCCTTGAGCATCACGTCGACGACGGGGACGTTATTCTTCTCAGCGTACTTGCGAATTGCGCCCATTTTGCCGCTCCTGAAGGTGATAGTTGAATGCCCGTGCAAAATGGAAGTATGATAACCGGCATGCGGCTTCCTGCAAGGTCATGTTACGGACAGACGTTTTGCAGATTCCTGACCAAGGATTCTTGCGCAAGCTTCGAGCGCCCCTGAAGACGTGGGGCGACGCATGTGTCGCCCGACAAGGGCATCGCAGAGGTCACGGTTCCTCCTGTTGCCGGCTTACGGCCGAGAGCAACTATCGCAGGAAAATGCTCAGCGGGATGCTCTGGCCATCGGCAGGCGACGTGTGCGTTGGCCCCACAGATCCCTGAAGCAATGTCTTGTGGCGAAACTGCCTTCGTGTGCAAAAAAGCAAGTCGCGCACTTGTGCAACGCGAGACGCGCCGGTCGGCCGCAAGTGTGTCACGTCCCTTTACGGCGAGACCGGCGGGCGGCGCCTGGGCTGTGGCCAACACAGGCGCGCCCTGCTGCGCTGCGTGCCTGTTGCTACAACTTGATCTGATTCAGGGTCAGCCAGTCCCGTATGGTTGGGTTCTCCAAGATGAGGTCACGGAGCCATGGGTCGCTTGTCGCTGCTTTGAGATCGGCGATGATCTGTTTCTTCATCTGCTCTTGGGGTTCGCTTCCTTGCTCAAGAGACTGGTACATGTTTATCCCACAGAGCGCCCGGTTGAACTCGTAGTATAGCCACCCGGTGGATTGCCAAGGCCCTCTTAGCGTGATCGCGTCGGTGAGCGCCTTCGCCGCCTCTGCCCATGCAGGTTTCCTCTGGTCCTTGAGCGCGTACCCGAGTTGTCCGCGGCTGAGATGGTCGTTCAGATCGTTGTTGGCAAGCCCTTTGAACACGGCGATGGTGCGTTCCATGACCGCTTTGTTCTGCGCCTCTTTCCAATTCGCCTGTCGCACGGCCCTGGCAAGGTAGTATACCTGAGTTCTGGCGGCGGACGACGCGCGCCTTATCGCGGTGTCGATCTCCGGCTGTTTGATGTCAGGTGCCCCCGGTGCAAGATTGATCTGTCTCTGAACAATGGTCATGGCATCTTCGTCGATCTTGGCTTGACTCTCGATTGCGCTGACTCTCCCCTCTACATCCGCGATTCTCGAAGACGGATCGTTTCTCTTAAGCTCCGCAGCGAAGTATAGCCTTGTCCAGAGATAGCTGACAAGGAAACCGCATGCCGAATAGAACACAAGAATGGCGACAGCGAACGGCGCTGCGCCAGGGCCATTGCCAAGGCCCGCTGCTACAGAGCGGGCATAGCTGTCCAGGCGGGACGGTACCGACGATATCTCTGTCAGCCCGACCCCTACAAGTATCTTGGTTAGCCAATCGGATATCTGCTCAAGGTTGGTATTGGCTTGAAAACAGACTGCATCGGTACCTGCCCCTTCTCCGTCCTGTCCCGGCACACGGCCTCCTGTATGAGCCTGCTGGAGTGTCTTGGGGATTCCGAACAAGAAGCCCAGTATGGCGCCCGATAGCGTGCATGCGGCTGCTATCAACGCGGATGTAGCGAACACCGTTGCGAACTGTACACGGTTGGCTGCTTGTAGTGCGAAGAGAGCTACTCCCGCGAGGCCGCCGAACATACACCAAACCACAACCAAGAGGGCTACTTGGCTTTGCGTGAGATTGCCAAGACCATGCGTTTGCGTCCTCTGCTCAGATCGTTCGACAGATGGAGATATTTCCATCACAATTCCCTCCCGTGTTTCCAGAACAGCTGTGACCTCTCTTGGCAGGAAGCGCTCTTGTCAGTCCCGTCAGTCTACGACAGGGCGCCGAGCGTATGAAGAGCGATCCCGAACGTTTCGAAGCAGTCGGACTTGCGTTGCCTGATCAACCACCATACTGCGGTGTTACTCGGTGAGGGCTAACAACGAGCAACCGGAATCGTCGAGATGTATGCCCGGGACCGCCGCGCAACACACTGCTGATTATACCGGTTCAATCGACAGATGCGAAGCGTATTCTGGACGTTCCCTCAGTCTTTATGGTGTGAGGAACCGCTGAACGCGTAGCTGCCAGCTCGCAGGCGCAAAGCGCAGCGAACGGGAATCTCGTCTTACAAGACCAGCGCTTCACTGAACCGCGACCGTACTGCTGGCAACGCTGCTTGACCACGCTGGCAAAGCAGGCGCAATGAATCATGTCCTGTTCGCATACGGCCCCATGCTCATTAGCTTTCCCTCCGGCATTGCCGTGCTTTGCGGGCCGGTGTGCCGCTCCGCGCATCTATGTCGTTGACGATATGCGCCCGATGACGACAATTGCCTTGTATCCCGTGGACTGCCTTCGGAGGAAGGGATACGATCATGGCAAAGACGCCTGGGTACGTCGGTCACGTCGTGTCGCACACTCATTGGGACAGGGCGTGGTACCTGCCGTTCGAGGTCTTCCGGATTCGGCTTGTGACGCTCGTGAAGAAGCTCCTCGACATCATGGAGAAGGACCGCGCCTACAAGTTCTGCTTCGACAGCCAGATGCTGCCGCTGGAGGACTACTTCGAGATTTATCCCGAGGACAGGCCGCGCGTGGAGCGGCTCGTGAAAGAGGGGCGCCTCGCCATCGGCCCATTCTACGCGCTCCCGGACCAGTACCTTGTCACCGGCGAATCGCTTATTCGCAATCTTGCGATTGGCATCAGGCAGGCGAAGGCTCTCGGGAGCGTATCAATGGAAGGGGCGTTGTCGGACGTCTTTGGCCATCCGGCGCAAGTCCCTCAGATACTCGCAGGTTTCGGCATACGCTCTGCGATATTCGTGCGCGGACTGACTCTGCAGCAGAAGAAGCGTGGCTGGGTCCAGCGGTGGATTGCTCCCGACGCCAGGAGCTCCGTGATCATGTATTTCCTCCCCGGCGGCGGATATGCGAGTCTTTACCTCTGGGGGACAGACTCCTTCGACCCTGCGCTCTACCCGACCCTCCCGACTGACATGGACGAATGGTCCGTCGATCTTGCCCTGAAACACGTTGAACGCGCCTTCGCCGACTACAGGATCGGCGGCATGACTACAAACCAGCTGTGGTTCGGCAACGGCGTTGACCATCAGGAGGCGCAGCCTCACACACCGGCGCTTATCAAGGCTGTGAACGAGCGCCAGGATTGGATCCGCCTCGTGCATTCTACCTACGAGCAGATGATCGATGCGGTCGTCGCGGAGAAACGCAGGCTTCCGATCATCACAGGCCAGTTTCGCCCCGGCCTTCACGGCACGATGACAAGCCGCGTCTATCTCAAGCAGGATTACGCGAGGATCGCGGGTAGACTGGAGATGCTTGCGGAGCCGCTTCTCGCTATTGCCGACATCTTCGGCGCCGGACACAGGGCATTCCGGGAGCCGCGGCACAACGCATACACGTTCAATCCCGGCCAGAACTGGGCGGCGTTCCGCTACTACCCGGCAGGCCAGATGGAGCACCTGTGGAAGCTCCTTCTCCAGAACTCTCCTCACGATGACGTCTGCGGCTGCTCGGTCGACCGCACGCACCGGGACATGGAGAACCGCTTCGAGCGCGCCGGCGAGATGTGCGAGTACTTCGTGAAGGACGCGCTGCTCTTGTGCGCGTCGCGCATTGCCCAACGCCTGGGTGAATCGCGAATTCCCGCCGTCGTTGCGTTCAACCCGCATCCGTTCACATGGCGGGACCGCGTCCGCGTGAGAGCATTCCTGCCTGGTGCACGAACCTCCAAGGCCCTGTCGGTAGTCGACTCAAAGGGGAGGGCGATCCCATTCGTCGTCGAATCCGCCGCCCGCATCGCCCGCTATCCCTGGAACGGCAACAACTTCCAGAAAGACGGTGTGCCCGGCCTTGACGTTGCGCTCGCGATTGCGCCCGAAATGAAGGGACTGTCTTTTGCTGCATTCAGAATAGCGACGAACGCAGCGCGCCAGCGTGAAACTGCAGGGGCATCCGCAAAGCGCGCCGATGGAAAAGCAATCATCGAAAACGCGTTCTACAAAGCGAGCATTCATCGCGATGGCACATTCGACCTCCTTGACAAACGGCTCGCCAAGCGCTTCAACGGGCTGGCCGCCTTGGAGGACGTCGAGGACTGTGGTGACAGCTATATGTTCAGGCGGTTCGAGAAGCCCGGAGAGCCGGTGTCCTCAAGGGGCGCAAAAGGCAAGGTACGGATCATCTCGCATGATGCCATATCCACCGTGGTCGAGGTTGCCTTCGATATGCTGCTGCCGGTCAGCCTGACACGGGACCGCAAGTCACGCGATAAAACGACCATTGCCTGCCCCGTGCGGATCCGCTATGAGATGCCGCACTTCCGCAAAGGCCTTCGTATCACTGTCAGCGTGGACAACCGGGCGAAGGACCACGAGATGTATCTTGCCTTTCCCACGGGTCTCGCGACGGGCAGTTACGATTTCGATTCCAAGTTCGACTTCGACACCTACAAGATCGGCGAGCCGGTCGGACGCATAGACTCGCTGGCCATAGTGAAACAGGGCAGGGCTGCGCTCGGTGTGGTGGGGGAGTGCCCGACGCTTCTCCAGTCGCGCAAAGACCGCGGCCGCGCGACGCTCCTCTGGAGCCTCTTTAGGTCAGTCGATTTCGTCACCGCAAGCATCCCGCGGGAGTTCTGGGACGCAAGCGAAGCCCAGTGTCTGCGCAAGATCACCCGCACGTATGAGATCGTGACCGGAGACTACCGGCATGTGCGCAGAGAAGCGCTCAAGCTCCGCCGCGCCATCATAGCTCCGGTGACGGCCGTGCCGGTTACGCCTTGGGACAGAAACCGCTACAAGGACAAGAGGTTCACCGCCCTCGGCATTCCCGATGGAGGGCCAATCGTCAGCATTCCCGGCGACGATGTGCACTTCTCTGCGTTCAAACGCTCGGAAGACGGCGGCGGTTGGGTCGTCCGCGTGTACAGCCTGGCCCCAAGCCGTCAGAGGTGCTCTATTGCGACGCGCGTTCCTGTCACTGGCGCCTGCCTATGCGACCTTAGCGAGAAGCCGCAGTCGCGGCTGACAATGAGCGCAGATGGTCAGTTCGCCTTTGCCATAGGGCCTAAAGAGATAAAGACGATTCTCCTGCGCCTGGATCGCGCGGCGCTGGCCGCAAGCATGGTCCGAAAGCCCGCGGTGCGGCACGATGCGTAGCCACTTGGGTTCTGCTTTCGTGAACGCGCGCTGATGTTACCTTACGACGTTGGGATAAACCCGCGCGGCTATGGTGACCATGACGGCCGCCGCTGCCACAAGAACGCACAAGTCCAGCCCGACTCCATAAACGCTCGTGCCGTTGGCGAGCATCAAGCCGCGAAGCGCGTCCACTTCGTACGTCAGCGGATTGCCCCTCGATATCACCTGGAGCCACTTGGGCATCATGGCGATCGGGTAAATGGCATTGCTCGCGAAGAAGAGCGGCATTGTCATTATCTGCCCGATGCCCATGAAGCGCTCGCGCGTCTTGACGATGCACGCGATGACGAGGGACATGGTGGAGAAGAAGGCCGCGCCGAGAATGACGGTGCACACCACACCCGCCAGCGCCAGCGGATTCCATGACACGCCGACCCCCAGAAGGAGCGCGAGGATATACACGATCACGGCCTGAGACAGGGCCCGCACCCCCGCGGACAGCGCTTTCCCCATGACCAGGGCCGCGCGCGGAGTCGGAGAAGCAAGGAACTTGTGGACGATGCCGAGATCCCGCTCCCAGATTATCGAGATGCCGTAGAAGATCGAGATGAAGAGGACGCTCTGGGCAAGGATGCCCGGCGCCATGAAGTCGATATAGCGCATGTTGCCCGTCGGGATGGCCCGCACGCGGGTGAACACCTGCCCGAAAACCAACAGCCACAGCGCCGGCTGCAGGGCCCGCGTGACGAGCTCCGTCGGGTCGTGGCGGAGTTTGCGAGCTTCGAGCTCGGCGATGATAACCGTCTTGCCTATGAAGCTCGCGATCCTGGACAGGGGGTCTCTGCGCGTACGCACCGCAGTCGGACTATCCAAGACGCCGGGCTGTGCGACGAGCTCTGAAGGTCTCACGATAGGTTCCTCCCGATTCAGTTACTGCCCCTACGTAATGCACGAATACCTGCTCCAGCGTCGCGCCGTCGCCGCCGATGGATTCCTTGAGCTCGGACGGCGTGCCGACGGCCCTCAGCTTGCCGAGGTGCATGATAGCCACGCGGGTACACAGGGCATCCGCTTCCTCCATGTAGTGTGTTGTGAGAAGAATCGTTGTGCCGAAGTCGACCTGAAGCTGCATGATGCGCTCCCACACGGTCTGCCGCGAGACGGGGTCGAGGCCGATGGTTGGCTCGTCGAGAAAGAGCACTTTCGGCGCGTGCAGCATTGACTGTGCGATCTCGAGTCGCCGGATCATCCCGCCCGAATACGTCCGGACCAGTCTGTCAGCCGCGTCGGTAAGGTCCATAAGCCGCAGCGCGTCCCTCACGCGCCCCTTGCGCTCGCGGCGCGGCATGTCATAGAGCTTCGCGAACACGAGCAGGTTCTCATAGCCCGTAAGCGTGCCGTCTGCGGAAAGCATCTGAGGGACATAACCGATAGACCTCCGGACATCGCGGGCGCGGCGTACGATGTCGAAGCCGTCCACGCGCGCGGTCCCGGAAGTCGGCGGCAGAAGGGTGGTCAGCATCTTTATTACGGTCGTCTTGCCCGCTCCGTTGGGTCCCAGAAGGCCGAATATCTGGCCCTGTTCTACTGCGAGCGTAAGGCAGTCAACCGCCGTCAGGGTGCCGAAGCTGCGACACAGGCTCTCTGTTTCCAAAATGGGCACGTTCTTACCTCTCCATCTCTGCTTGCCTTGTTCCTGCTGCTCCGAAGAGCTGCTGGAGCACGTCCATTGCATGTGAGACAACGTCGCGGTCCGAACGGGAGAGGGTTGCCAGGCGCTCGGCAAGGGCGGCGTGCGTAGCCATGCGCGCGGACCTGAGAAGCGCCTTGCCTTGTGGTGTCAGCGATAGCGTCAGCCGTCTGCGGTCGCCTGGATGCTCTCCGCGCGCCACGTCCCCGCGCGCAACAAGCCCGTCCAGCATCCGCGACACCGACGGGAGCGCCAGTCCCAGATGTTCGGCTAAGGCTGAAAGCGAAGCCCCTTCGTGTCGATCTACGAAACCCAGCGCGCGGAATTGCGAAATGGACATGTCCGGCGCCCTGTGCCGGCGCATCTCGCTCCTGATATCCCGCATTACCGGTGGAACCGCTTCGAGCACACGCCGTGCACAGTCGTTGGGATGAACCGCCATACTTGTATCCCCTAATAGTTAGCTTATACAAGTATATCAGCATGAACTCTGCCTGTCCAGAAGAAAGTCGACTTTTGCGGAATGTCACGTTTCTCCGGCGACGCCCGCGCGTCGGGAAGTGCAGTTAGTGTCTGGATTCCGAGATAGTGCTCTCCACTCGTTACCCTGTCACCGCGGAGCGTTATGGCTAGTCGCTGGACAGGAGCACGCCGGCAGAGGTATAATCCCTATGAATCGGCCACGACGCCGTGCGCCGCCACTTTCTCTTCTCAGGGCCGGGAGTGCCATGGAAGGGAGGGCGACTGACACCAACCTATAGCTCAGTCGGGCGCGTTTCCTGTCCGGACAATGAAGGAAAGCGCCCCCATCGCGACGGATGCAGCTTGAGGGTCTGTTTCCTGCGCGTGGTTCAGGAAGGATTCGCCGAGAGCGTGTGGTAGGAATGTGAAGAAGGAGGCGCGGAACGGGAAAGCCAGGGCCGTTCTTGCCGGGCATCAGAATAACCGGGTGGCTTGCCGGGATTGCCGTTGTGGCGGTCCTCTGTGGCATTGCCGTTGCGATAGGCGGGGGCAGTGCAAAGGCTTCGGGCGACAGCCGGCCTGCACTCAGAACGATACCCATTTCCCCCGTGCATTATGGCTGGCAGCTACCGGGCATCCGCAGCGCCAACCGCAACAGTCTGAACTGGAGCGCCAATGCGTTGACGGGCATTTTTGGCCGGATTCATGCAGTCGTTCAGGAGGGCAATGAAATGCAACTGCCGGAGCTCATGGTGACCCAGGATGGCACGCCCGTGAAGTCCGTCTCCCAGTGGCGCCAGACGCGCAGGGGCGAGATCCTCGAACTCTTCCGAAAGCACGTTTACGGTCGCACGCCGGACGGGCCGTTCAAGATGTCGTCTGAGGTGTTCGAAGAGGACCCACGCGCCCTTGGCGGCATTGCGCTTCGCAGGCAGGTAGCGCTCACCATTTCCACCGCCGCCGGCAAGATCCGTATCGACGTTCTCATGTATTTGCCGGCCGCGGCCAAACAGCCCGTACCGGTGTTTCTGCTTCTCAACTTCGGCGGCAACCACACCGTCCTTCCCGACCCTGCAATCGCGCTGGCTCGCGGCTGGGTGCAAAAGCGCTACTCGCCGCCGGAGCAGTACCGGGGCGCAAGGCACGACACCCATCCCGTCGGGAGTATCATCGAGCGCGGCTACGGGATGGTCACCGCCTACTGCGGCGACATCGACCCGGACTATGACGACGGCTTCAAGAACGGCGTGCATCCGCTATTCGACGCCCCTGGGGAGCGCCCGGCCGACGCCTGGGGCGCAGTGGGGGCCTGGGCATGGGGCCTGAGCCGGGTCATGGACTACCTTGAGACGGTGCCCGCCGTCGACAGCTCGCGCGTGGCGGTGCTGGGCCACTCGCGGCTCGGCAAGGCGGCGCTCTGGGCCGGCGCGCAGGACGAGCGGTTCTCGGTTGTGATATCGAACGACTCCGGCTGCACGGGGGCGTCCCTGGCCAGGCACCCCAAAGTCAAGGCCGAATCGGTCCAGGCAATTAACGAGAGTTTCCCGCACTGGTTCGCCGCCAACTACAAGGCGTACAACGGCCGTGAGAACGACCTGCCGGTCGACCAGCACATGCTCATCGCGCTCATCGCGCCGCGGCCGGTGTACGTTGCCAGCGCCAGCGAAGACGCCTGGTCCGACCAGGAGGGGGAGTTTCTCGCGGCCGTCCATGCCGCCCCCGCATATGAACTATACGGCCTCAAAGGCCTCTCGGCGACCCGGATGCCCCCCGTCAACACACCAATCCAGGACGGGCACATCGGGTATCACCTTCGCGAGGGCGGGCACGCGCTCCTGATATATGACTGGGAGCGCTACATGGACTTCGCCGAAAGGCACTGGAAGGGAGCGCATCCAGCGCCCAAGTGAGCCGCGCCAGTGCTCATCACACGGCCGCAGTTGGTCAAGTCCGGCTCAGGCGGCCGTCCCAGCGGCATGTGAGAACGCAAGATGCCTTTGGCAAGGATAGCTGCCGTTTGCCTCAGGTGTTCTGCGGGTGCGTGCGCATCGGACCCCATACGGTGCGACTCGCTGCGCCCGCTCAGGGCCCGCGACGAGGATCCAGGGCCATTTCGACGCACACAGTCTTGCGTATTCGTGGCCCCGCGATTGCGGCGGCGACGTTTTCATTGTATTCTGGCGGGAGTCTTGAGCAAGAAAAAGGCCAACCGGATGGCTGGCCTCTTCGCGTCGAAATGGCTCCCCGACGAGGGCTCGAACCTCGAACCTAGCGGTTAACAGCCGCTCGCTCTACCAATTGAGCTATCGGGGAGCATCAATCAGATGCGCGTATTTTAGCCTGAGAACGGGTCGTGTCAATACCACACAGGAGGGCATTTTGTGGGTTGCGCCAAGACATCGACTATGCCACAGGGGCACCGCTGCCGGTTGAATAGTGTGTTGAAGCGATCTACAATGTAGAATACCCCTTATTCCTGAGGGAGGATTGCCTTGCAGCGCGATGCGAACACAAAGGATTCGAAAATGACGAGCGCAGGACTGGAGACCCAGCGGTGGCGGGAAGCGTCATCCGGGAACGCCGCTATTGCGCCGCTCCCGATTCAACCAGAGAACCGCTGCACACGAGCACGATCTTGCCCGTCACGCCTCCCTTCCCGAGCAGTTCGTGCGCCTGTCTTGCCTCGGCAAGAGGAAACTGCTGCGCGATGAGCGGCTTGATCTTCCACTGTTGAAGGAGGTCGAACAGGGCGATCAAATCCTGTCGAAACTCTGCCGGCTTCAGCCGTTTGCGCCACTGGATGCTGTAAGGGACCACCCGTCTCCGGCCCGGGAGAAGCCAGCCGCCGACAATGTACAGCCCGAAAAAGCGGATTTCCTTGAAGCGATGGCGCCGGCCTGAACGTCCTGAAGCCAATCGGCCCCCGCGTAGCGAGGCAGTAAGGCCGTAGGCCACTACCATCCCGCCGGGACGAAGAGCCTTGCGGGAAAGCCAGATATGGGGGCCGCCGATGCCGTCAAACACAACGTCCACGCCGTCGCCCGTGAGGCGTCGGATTTCTTTCACGAAGTCGGACTGCTGGTAATCAATGGGGATCCCGCCTATTTCAGAAACGGCCGGCGCTCCCCGTGATGAACAGGTGCCATACATCTCCAGCCCGGCGAGACGCCCAAGCTGCAATAGCGCAGAGCCGACCCCGCCTGCCGCGCCGTGGATCAAGACGCGCTGACCCTGTCTGACTCTGGCCGAACGATGGAGCATCTGGTACGCCGTGACGTAGTTCAGCACAAGGCTGACAGCCTCGGCGGCGTCCAATCCCGGCGGCACCGGGACCAGTTCGCGCTGCGGCAGGCATACAAACTCGGCATACGCGCCGCTGATCGGCAGCGCTGCAACTATCAGGCCTGGTTCGGGTGCAGAGACGCCATCGCCGAGCTGATCCACCACGCCGATTAGATCCCACCCCGGCGTAAAGGGCAGCGGGGCGTCTCGGGATGGATGCCCTCGCGCATCATTACGTCGGGCAAGGAAACGCCCGCAGCCAGCACTCTCACCCGCACTTCACCTTTCTTGGGCTCGGGGCGTTCTTCTTCGACCACCTGAAGTGCGTCGGGCCCGCCGTAGTGAGTAACGATGATGCGCGTGTGTTTCATAGGCCGCTTCCTCGCTTACTGGATTGTTTTGCATGACAAGTGCAGAAAGCCTGGCGATCACCGCATCCCGGTCCATCGTGCTTGCGCTGGCGCAGATGCCCAGAGCAGTCTGGATGGTACCGTTTCCGCCCGTGCGCTTTGACTATCAGGACGCTGTGGCAAGAAGCCAGGTTCCAGGCTAAAATGGGAGAGATACCCGGACCCAGCAAAGCGGCCATGTTGTCTGGAGGCATTACCATGACAGTCGAGGTTCGTAAGCCGACGAAAGCTGATATCGACCGCGTCAAGGCCGAGAAGTGGGGCATCTGGGAAAAAGAGGTCTCTGAATTCCCTTACGAATACGACGAACGTGAGACCTGCCTCATCATCGAAGGGGAAGTGGCGGTCACGTGCTTCGATGGCGAAAGCGTGAAGTTCGGCCCAGGGGACTGGGTCGTATTCCCGCAGGGCCTCGAATGTACGTGGAAGATCACCAAACCCGTGAGGAAGTATTACCGCTTCGGATGATCTGCTCGAACGCGCCATTCCCGTACGCCTGTGACATGGCTCACCGAATGATGGCGCTCTGCATCCCAAATGCGTCACGCCACGGGCACCACCGGGTGCCGCATACTGTCAACATGTGAAGAAACGCTATTGACGCGCAGGTTATCGAGGCCGGAAGCCCAAACGCCATGATGTCACAGAACCGGCACTGGACTGCACTTGCGGTAGTTGCCTGCATTTCGTTTGTCCTGGCCGTCCTGACCGGCTGCAGGAGCACCCGTCAGGCACAGGTACCGGCCGGCCCCCGTTTCACGCTTGCCACATACAATATCTACTACAAATCGAAGCGTCCCGATCTGACCTGTGACGTAATAAGGGGGGCAGGGGCCGACGTTGTGTTGCTTCAGGAGATCACCTCTTCTCTGGCGACGGTTATCCGTAGCTCGCTGCAGGATCGCTACCCCTACATGAGATTCCGCCCTGACCACATTGGCGGAGGCATGGGCGTCATATCGCGCTTCCCGTTTGAGGACGTTGCGTCTGTCCCGTCTCCGGTCAATGGATTCTTCTGCTGGCTCTTCGACGTGGCAACGCCCGTCGGCGATGTCGAGGTGCTTGCCGTGCACCTGGACCCCGACGTCAATGAATGCGACGAGTTCAGCCCCGTGGCATACCTGAAGGGGCACAGACGCCGGCTTGCCGAGATGAAAGCGTATGTTACCTTTATGTGTTCCGAGGGTCCGAGAATAGTCGCTGGGGACTTCAACGAGGATAATGACGGAACGGCCGTCAAGTTTCTCAAAGCCAACGGCTACACCGATGCTCTTCCCGGGTTTAACCGCTGGAGTCCCACGTGGGCGCTCTGGTGGCCTATCCCCCTCATAAGCACCAGGCTTGACCACATTCTCTACAGCGCGCCGCTCCAGTGCTATGACGCGCGCATCCTCGGCAATGGCGGTTCCGATCACAAAGCAGTCGTTGCGTCATTCACAGTGGCGCCCACTACTCAAAATGCGAGTAGGCAAGAGAACGGCGCCGCACCAACCGAGCCGATACGCCACGCCGACGCAACAGGCCTCGCCCGCTCTCCGTAACGGCGTGGGGCTGCTAAAGAAGGCGCCTATGTGCTTTCAGCACGGTCCACTCGCTATACGTCTCTGTACATGGCGCTACTGGGCGTCGAGAGGCAGGCCGTAGAAGCGCAGGCGCTTCATCTTAGCGTTCCCCGCCGCGCCTGTCGTTCGCCAGTCCATATCCACCATTCTTGACGAGGTCAGGCTGCGAATGTCTACCGAGCTGTAGTTGAGCAAGTCCGTCGCACTCCTGGGCTTCATCAACTGATCGCCGCATGTGACCGAGTTGTTGAGCTGCACCCTCACTTCCGTCTGGCAGGCCGTTGACGAGTTGGCAATTCGGGCGCTGTTGAGGAACAGCCACTTGCCGTTCACGCCGCAAGTCCACGTCACGGAAAGCGCCTGCTGGAAGGCAGTCTGCGTGGTGTTCTGCTCATTGGCGGAGGCGAGAGCGGCGTACCTGAAGCGGCTCCCCGTGAGTCGTATGGCCAGTATCCTCGCGCGCCTCATATAGTGGTTGGCTGCGTCTGGGGAGACCTTCTTTGCGGCGATCTTGTGAGTTATGGGTACGCCGGCAGGGGCATTGGCGAGGTAGTTGAAGCTCATGAACGTGGTGAAGTCGCCGTTGTCGGCTGCGCGAATGATCCCCTCATCATTGAGCGTTCCGTTATAGAACGTCTGCACGTCAGTCGAAACGGCCGTTGTAGCGTTGATCTCCGCCGTCGATATGACCAGATAACTGCCCGTCGCAGACGGTGTCCAGTTGAGAGTGACGATGTCCGCAAGCGCAGACGTCAGAGGAACGCCGTTATCTTGGGTGACGTTATAGAACTCAAGCGCCGCCTTTCTTACCGCGCATACTCGCGCCCTGCGCACGTACGCCGCGGCAGACGAGTTGCTTGTCTTGAACATCAGTTGAACTGTGTGTTGCGTGGCCGTGAGGTTCTTCACCTTCACCGTAACAAACGGCAGGTAGTCTGTCGGATCGACCGGCTTTCTCGTGTTTTGCCCCTCGCCGACGCCGTCGATGAAGAGCTGCACGAACGTTGCGTAGTTGACGTTGGGACACTTGAACTCGCAGAAACCGAAGATGATCCAGTCATCGGCGGCTGGCGGCGTGAAGCTGAGCGATATCCTGCTAACGTAGCTGGTCCTTGTCGTGGCGGTTTCCGTGTCACGTGCCGCGAAGTGATACGTCGGGCCCGGCGGCGCGACTGCAATGCTTAGCGCCTTAGTCGCCGTATCGGCAGGTATCTGAGAGTCCGTTACTTGCGCGCAGAAGTCGAACGTCCCGAGGGCGCGTGGCGTGCCCGAGACCACTCCCGCGGCAGCGTCCAGAGAGAGCCCGGGAGGGAGTGTCCCTGCGGAAATGGACCACGAGTACGGTGTCATACCGCCCGTGGCGGCAAGTGTACCCCTGTAAGCCGCCCCCGTCGCGCCAGCAGGTAACGAGGCGGTAGTCAGCAGCAGCTTTTCGCCCCTGATAGTGATACAGATCGTTGCCACGGCATCCTGAGGCGGCGCATCGGAGTCTATTGCCTGAACTATGAACATAAACGGCCCGGCCGCCATCGGCGTCCCGCTGATCACACCACGCGAGGTATCCAATGAAAGTCCCTGCGGCAGTTCGCCGCCTTGGAACGACCACGTATACGGCATGAAGCCGCCGAAAATGCAAAGCGTTTGGCTGTATGGGGTCCCTACCGTGCCGTCAGGAAGCGACGTCGTGCCTATGACAGGGGAGGTAAGCAACACCTCCAGACATATGTCTATTAAGCCGACATGGCATGGGTGCTGGGAATCCCAGACTGTGACCTCGAAGCTGAATCGTCCGCAGGCGGTAGGTATTCCGCTTATCGTTCCAGTAGAGCTATCGAGTGAGAGGCCGGGGGGAAGGCATTCCGGCGCGACCCACCATGTGTAGGGGGGCCTTCCGCCCGTGGCGCCGAGGTTGAATGAGTACGGGTATCCGAGAGCGGCGCTCGGGCATCCTACGGTAGTGATCTCGATGTACGCGAGGTCGATGTTCATGCACAACGCCTGTGTCGCTGACGAACCGTTGGAATCAGTCACTGCGACGGCGAACCCGAACGGCCCGGCCTCGGCAGGTGTGCCACTGATGACGCCCGTCAGAGGATCCAGAGAGAGGCCGTCGGGCAGGAACCCCGCGGGAATTGACCATCTATACGGCGCCAGGCCGCCCATGGCGACAAGCGTTTCGTTGTAGGGCTCGCCGGCATAACCGACAGATAGCCACGTTGTTGCCACGAAGAGTTGCTCAAAGGCATTGACTGTAATGGACACCGTCGCTGTTGCCGTCTGAGGCGCATGGAGAGAGTCAGTTGTGCGGACCGTGAAGGCAAACGTTCCTCTCTCGGTCGGTGTGCCGCTGACTATGCCGGTCGTGGAATCGAGCGACAGGCCCGGCGGCAGCTTTCCGGCGACGACTGAACCCATGTATGGCTCAACGCCTCCGCTGCAGCACAGCGATCCGCGATAGGCTACGCCTATCGCCCCGTCCGGTAGTGTATTCGTCGTAATGGTGAGGCGGGGGGCGGAACGGATCTTTGCCACAAAGGCATCGCCGCATCCTCCGTACGTCCTGAAACCGCCGGGCATGGAGAAGTCCGGTGAATAGGTAAGACCCGTTAACCAGGGGTCGCCTGTGGAGTCTATGGACACTGCGTCGCAGTAATCACCGCGTTGTCCGCCAAGACAAGTTGCCCAGGCCAGCGCGCCTGAAGACGTGACCTTTGCCAGGAAGCCTTGGGATCTGTGTCTTCCATCGGGCATGAGACTGTCGCTCGCCCGGAATCCCCAGAACGTCGGGAAGTCGTCGGAAGTCGTATACCCGGCCACCCATGCGTTTCCGGCGGCGTCCGTGGCGATGCCTGTCACATAGTCATATGTATCGCCGCCCAGACAACCGGCCCAGGCCAGCGACCCTTGAGGGTTGAACTTGGCCACGAAAACATCACAGACAGAGCTATCAGGGTTGGGGGGCGACACTATCCGAAACCCTCCCGGCGTGGGAAAGTCGATGGAGCTGGTTGTTCCCGCTACCCATATGTTGCCGGTGGAGTCCAGGGCAACGCGGCTGCGAAAGTCCCAACCGCTTCCTCCAAAGTAGGTCACCCATGCAAAGGTTCCCCATCGACTGATCCTGCCAAGAAACGCCACCCCGGAATTTCCGCCAAATTTCTGTCCAACTTCCTGCGCTGGAAGGTCGTACGAACTCGCTGCACCCGCAATCCAAGCGTCACCGGTGGAGTCTATGACTATGCCTGTAGCGCCGGCGCCACTTCCGCCAAAGCCGCTTGCCCAGGCAAGCGCTCCCGATGGCGTAATCCGTGCGATGAATCCCTCGAAGAAATTCCCCCACCTGGAGGCGGCAAATCCGCCCGGCGTGGGGAGATCCCCGGAGTTTGTATCTCCTGTCAGCCAGGCGTTTCCCGTCGAGTCTACGGCTATTGCAGTAGCGGTGTCACCCCAGCTGCCGCCGAGGTAGCTTGCCCAGGCAAGCGTCCCCGACGGAGTTATCTCCGCTGCGAAAGCATCGCCGTACTCACAATCCCAGTAGTAATCATGCCCGCGCCCCATGAAGGTCGTCTGGAATCCGCCCGGCACTGGGAAATCGGTGGACATCGTCATCCCAGCCACCCAGACGTTTCCGGTGGAATCTATGGCTATCGCATTAGCCGTATCCTCGTCGGTGCCGCCGAGGTAACTTGCCCAGGCGAGCGTCCCCGATGGGGTTAACCGGGCGACAAAGGCATCGCCGTGGTATTCCCAGAGTTCGGGGGGTACCCCTGCGAGAGTCGTCTGGAAACCACCGGAAGCAGGGAAGTCCGATGACCAGGTCTCCCCCGCGATCCAGACGTTGCCGGCGCCGTCTATCGCGATCCCAAGACCGTCGTCATAATCCATTCCGCCAAGGTAGGATGCCCAAGCCAGGTCCGGGTCGATAACAAGGGGCAGCGAAGCGTCGATGTCGCCGGTCAGATCAAAACCATAGGAGGAGTCGTCGATAAGACGGAAGCGTGAGTCAACGCTCCTGCGTCCGTCAGACGTTTCCTGATAGACAACCGGTGCGTCGTCTACCATCTCGCCAAGGGCGGTCTTAACGTGGAGTGCGCCTCTGTCATCGATGGAAAGTCCCTCAATACCCTCGTAGCGAATGACGATCTGCCGCCAGTCAGCGCCGGATGCCACATGGAATTCGTACTTGAGGCCGGAGCGCTTGCCCCAGGTGTAGAGGTCCACGCCGTCGTAGAGGCCGCGGTAGACGATTCTTTGATACGAGGGAACGCCGGAGTGCCACTTGGAGGAATCATTGCCGAGGAAGTAGTTGGTCGCGCCGGGGGTTTTGTCGAGGCCGAGAGGGCGAACGGTCTTCGCGCCGACGAAGGATGCGGAGAAGACCGTTTGGGAGACTGCTTCATTTTCGCCGGTGGATTTGGTCATCTGGAAGACAGGTCCGGAGTCGGTGAAGGAGATTCGCGTTCCCTTGCCGTCGAAGCCGTAGCGTACGCTCTCATCCCACTGCCCTTTGTTCTCGACAAACACAGCGGGACATAGATTGAACGCGTCTATCGCCCTAAGCCTCTCCTTGCCGGATATTTCCTGTACGCTCGGTGCGAAACACGGATCTGAAGGATTCCGATACTGCCCGCTCGGGCCAGCCAAGCCAACGCCCGTTAGCAGAAACAGCCCTGCTATAGCCCCAAGCACAGTAAGCACCGCCCGCCAGGCGCGACTTGTTTCGTTTCCGACATCCATGCGTTCCTCCTCGGTCGATGCGGCCGTTTCGGATATAACGCGCCAGAGGCGCATGGGGACACAGGAAAATGGGCCGAAGCGTGAAAAACTGTCATCATGGCGTGTCTGGAGTGGCCGGAAACGTGGCCACATAGGCCAGAATGAGAGGCCGGGCCCCTCTCCCACGGCCCTTTGTTCGCTGACAAAGCAGGGATTCCGAGGCTTACGGACGGTTCCCTGAGGGCCGACTCATAATGCGTTGCGCCATGTCGAGGAACTGATACGCGATCACGCCTATCGCGCCGCCGGCCATGACGGCGTCCCGCCCCACACCGTCGAGCGCGCTTCGAAGTCCCTCCGCCGCGGCATCCAGTGGCGTGGCAGGCGTCTTTCCGCGCATCGTTGCCTTGATGGAGTTTCCCATGCGGACAATCCAGCTGCCGATCTCGACCTCTTCTTTGGACATGCTGATCGGTGCCGCCGTGACGCATGCGGACATGCCTTGACTCCGCTTCTGTGGCAGCCCCAGCTCACGAATCATCATGGCGTGCCCAAGGAGAACCGGCTCCCTCAGTTGCCTGTCATAATCCTCCACTGAATGGAGCGAGACATCCAGCCTGTGAAATGGCGACTCGCCGGCGAACCAGTACCGTCCCAAAGGCTGTGGGGCGGAAGAGAAAGGTCGATACAGCAGAACTGGTTTCGCTTCTCGAATCGCCTTGGCGGCGGTCCAGCACGTCCTGTCGCAGTCGTCACATGCCACAAGCATGTCTACGTCCGACCATGTGTCGGCCGTTGCGTCCGCGAGCGTTCCGAAGAGTGCCAGAGAGCGCACGAACGGCAGAGTACCAAGCGCGGCAACGATTTCGCCGGCTATGCGTGCGGCGCCCGCAGGATCACCGCTTAGAAGTCTTTCCACCTCCGAACGCTCGTCGGTCATACCTTCTGCCGCTCGTCAAGCGCTGGCCACTTCGGGAACGCCGCGTGCGGCTCGGTCTGGTACCAGTACGCCACGGATGCGATTATGTCCTGCAGCTTCCTGTACTTCCTCGTCGGGTTATCGAACGCAAGGGCTTGCACGGTAGCCTTGAAGTCCTTCTTGAAGCCGATTGAATCCAACAGATGCCACCGATACAGGCTGAAGTGCCGCGGGATGATTGTTTTCTTAGTGCGTAGCGGCATCCCGAGAAACGGCGTGTTGAACACCGTCTCATTGCCGTCGTCGTCTGCGAACCCCCAGGCACCGCCGAAGTAGTCCTCCGTGCCGTTATCCGCCATCGTCGGAAACTCGCCGTCGCCGTCGACATAGAACTTCACTTCGCCTTCGCCCCACCAGCCGTAATCGAATGTGGTCCAGGCCAGGTACGTTCCCACATACAGTCCGTGCCCCTTGATGCCGTCGACTATCGTGTGCTCGGGCCAATCGAGAGTAGTCTTCGCGCGGCGCCATTGCGCGTGGAAATACCCCGCGTCAGCCGGGACGTCTATGAGTTTGTAGAGTATGCGATATGCGACTATCCTCGCGTTTGTCGGGCTCTCGTTGGTGAGCGTGATCCGCGCGTGCTTGCGAAATGGCATCTGCCAGTAGCAGTTGAGCGCGCGCTGGGCGTTAACCGCTACCGGCAGGGAGTTGACTGTGTGCGGGTGTGCGTCATGCCCCATCGCGAAAAACGCCCCCATCGGCGCCTCGACCGACGGCGTCGCCTCATTGTCCCAATACATGCGCACCACGAGCGCGCCATAGTTGGCAATATCGCTCGTCAGAAAGATCTCATTTATGCACCCCGGCCCCTCTATATCGGCCAGCGTGACCGTCTCTCCTGCCTTCACTCCGATGAAGGGTCGCACCTTCCATCCGCGCCCGAGGTCTACAGCCTTGTCACTATGCACAAGAAAAGGATCTGAAGGATTAGGTGCCCACAGGCAGGCTTTGCCTTTCTCTCCGGTGGGGTTCTCGCCCGATATCTGCCTCGTCTCGACGCCCATTTGCATCGGCAGTCCGCCGAGTATCCCGCCCAAGTAGTTCGCCCAATCAGCCATCTCTCCCTCCGTCCGTATTACCCCTTGAGCGCGCCCAACTGAATTCCCTTGACGAAATACCTCTGCCCGAACAGGAACACCACAAGCATCGGTGCCAAGACTATCAGTGACCCCGCCATGAGGAGTGTGTATTCAGCACCGAATTGCCCCTGGAACCTCTGCAGCAGCACCTGCAGCGGCAGCAACTCCTCACGCGAGCAGATGATAAGGGGCCACATGAAGGATTTCCAGGCGCCCATGAAGGTGAAGGTGGCGAGGGTGGCGAGGGCGACCTTGGAGAGGGGGACGGTCACGTGCCAGTAGACGCGAAGATTGCCGCAGCCGTCGATGCGGGCGGCGTCTTCGAGGTCTCGGGGAAGGCTCATGAAGAACTGCCTCAGCATGAAGGTGCCGTACGCGTCGAAGAGGCCGGGGGCGATCATCGCAAAGTAGGAGTTGCCGCCAACAAGCCGCCCGACGTACTCCTTGCCCATGAAGTACAGATCCGCAGTGAAGAACTGCGTATGAAACAGCGCGTTAAGCATCTCCGGCATCTTTACGAACAGAATGTACACTGGTATCAGCGTCACCGCCCCCGGAATCATCATTGTTGAGAGATAAGCGAAGAAGAGCTTGTCGCGCCAGGGGAAGCGGAGGCGGGCGAAGGCGAAGGCGGCGAGAGAGCAGGTGATGAGCTGGCCGAGGGTGATGATGACGGAGATGAGCGTAGTGTTGATGTAGCTGCGACCGAAGGGGAGCTTGCGCCATGTTTCGGGGTAGTTCGACCACTCAAGGCTGATCTCGGAGCGGTCGGTGACGGCGCTCGACGGGAGGTCCGCGATCTCGAAATGCCGCGGGCCGGGGGCGAGGAGGCGAACCATGGAAGTTGCGGAGACGACCCGGACGGGCACGCGGGTGCGGGTACCGTCGGCGGAGGCGATGTTGGCGGTTGTAGTCGTCGCTGCCCAAGGGCTCCAGCCGGATTTCTCGGTCCGGACGGCCTGAGCGTAGACCGTGAGGGTTTCGCCGGTGTCGAGACGCTTGACCACGCAGGTGTCCTTGAGGCGGCGGACGGGGACGCTTTGTCGATCGACCTCGGCGTATGTGGCCAGTCTTCGCGGCATCCAGCGCGGGGGTATCTCGACCGCGGCGTCCTTGGTCTTCAAGGACATGCTCACCATCCACACGAAGGGTAGAATCATCGTGACGCCGATGACAATGAGCACCGTGTAGTGGACGGCGAGAAAGAGGTTGCGCTTGATTCGCGCGCGCGTGAAGGCAGCTTTCGGGTTAGTCATAGTGCACCACCTTCCCGCCAAACCGCCAGCTCACCATCGTCAGGATGAACACAACCGCAAAGAGAAACCACGCGATAGCAGACGCGTACCCCGCCTGGTTCCGCATGTAGAGCTCCTGGAAGATCTGGTAGCTTATCGTCGTGGTCGAGCCTTCAGGGCCGCCCTGGGTCATGACGTAGGCCGCTTCGAAGCCGCCTTGAAAGCCGCCGATAAGGCTCATGATGAAAATGAAGAATGTCGTCGGCGACAGCATCGGCCATGTGATGTGGCGGAACTTCGACCACGAGCTCGCGCCGTCTACGTTGGCCGCTTCGTAAAGCTCGGGGCTAATGCCCTGCAGTCCCGCGAGGTAGAGAATGCAGTTGTACCCTCCGGCGCCGCCCCAGAGGCCCATGAGTATGAGAGCGATTTTCGACCAGTAGCACATGGGGTCGATACCGAAGCGCGAGAGGAACCCTGCATTCACGCCCCCGACAAGCCAGTTGGGCCCCTGGATACCAAGGCGCGCGAGCGAGCAGTTGATGAGCCCGTAGTTCGCGTTGTACATGACGAGCCAGAGCACAAGGACCGCCACACCCGAGGAAACGGTGGGCAGAAAGTAGATCATCCTGAAAAGCCGGATCGCGCGGAGCCCCTTGTTGAGGAGCAGCGCAAAGGCAAGACTTGCGGCCATACCTATCGGCACGCCGAGCATCAGAAACGCGGTGTTATACGTGTAGAACCAGAACTCGCGGCTCTTCATGAGCGTGAGGTAGTTGCCCAGCCCCGCGTGCGCAGCCATGTGCGGCCGGGGGTCATTGAAAATGTGCCACTGGCAGAAGCTCAACGCCAGCGACGCGATGACCGGCAGCAACACGAAGATCATGAAGCCCACGAAGTTGGGCATCAGGAAGGCGTATCCGCCGAGGGAGTAGTCGGGGCCGTGATTGCGGTTCATCTCGTGGCCTCCCCGTACTGCTCGGCAAGGACGGCGTTGGTCTTGGCGTCGATCAGTTTGCAGGCTTCTTCAGGGGTGCGCACGCCGCTCCACACGCCCTGAAGCACTGTGCGCGAATAGTCCTCATACTCGAGATAGCCCTTGGTATACCGCGGCCGATACTCGCCGTTCTCCAGATTCTTGAAAATGATCTTGTAGCTCTCCTTCGGCGGCCGGTCAAAGGGGGCGAGGAAATCATCGGAGTAGGCGGCGCTCTTCAGTGCAGGGACGGACGTCCCGGACTTGGCGAGCGCACGCTGCGACTCGTCGTCGCTGAGGAATTTCACAAGCCGCCATGCGGCCTCGGGGACCTTGGTCCGGGAGTAGATGCAGTGGCCGGTGCCGGCGGCCTCGCGGCCGCGCTTGCGGCCTTTCTTGTCGACGGGTATCGATGCGATGTCCCAGAGCGACTTGCAGCGATTGAAGTTGCGGATCTCCCACACGCCCTCGACGATCATCGAAACTTTGCCGGTCACAAAGGCGTCTCCTTCAAGCTGGATGCTCGGCGACGGCGCGACGTGGTACTTGTAGATGAGGTCGCGGCAGAAGGTGATGGCGTCGAGTACTTCGGTTGCGCCGGGGCGAGGGGCATAGATGCTCTTGCGCGCGATCGGGTCCACGAACTCGCCGCCGATGGTAGGCGCGAGGTAACTCACCGACAAGGGGCTCGTGCCCCACTGATCTATGAAGCCGTCGCCATCGAAATCGATTGTGAGCTTCTCAGCGGCCTTCTCGAGGTCGTCCCAGGTCCAGTCCTCCGTGGGGTAGGGGACGCCGGCCGCGTCGAAGTGGTCGCGGTTATAAAACATAATGTTGCAGTTGTAGTCGCGCGGGAAGGCGTAGAGGCGGCCGACGCCGACAGGGGCATTGCGGAGGTCATTGCCCTCGCCGGTGTAGCAGAAGTCTTCGAAATTGTTCGGGAAGTAGTTCTTGATGTCGAACGTGGGATCGGCCTTGATGAAGGGCGTCAGATCCAGTACGTGCCCCGCGGCGACGTAGGGCTCGAAATGCGCGGGGCTCACGAGCCAAACGTCCTGCGCTGTGCCAGTCACGACGGCGGTGGCCATCTTCTGCCAGTACTGGCGCCATGCGACCACGTCCACGCGAACGACGATATCGGGGTTTTCCTTCATGAACTGGGCGATGAGCTCACGGGTGGACTCAAGCTCAGCGGGGTCACCCCAGCGGGTGTAGGCGACGACGGTCTTGCCCGCGTCGGCACCTCGGGTGGAGCAGCCGGCGAGGAGGGCAGCGATCAGGAGGACGAGAAGAATAGTCCGAAGTCCGAAGTCCGAAGTCCGAAGGAAGCATGAAAACCAAGGGATTATCCGCAGATTACGCAGATTACGCAGATTAGGGGTCCGGCTTGCGAGGCAGCTTTCGCAGCAGCGGAGGCTTGTTCGCGCGAAGGGCAAAAAGCGAACTGCAAGAGAAACCATTCGGGACGTAGCAGCATAGATGTCGAGTAGTTTCACGCGTCTTCCCGCAAAGTCATTTGTCTGAGACACTTTCATACCGGCGAGTCTCCTTATTGTCAAGTCGGCGTGCTGGAAGGGAAGCGTCGTCCTGCGGCCGCTTGTCGGTTCTGCCGACGGGCGACACGAGTTGTCGGGGCTACATGCTGGAGCAGGGAAGACTGGAGACCGGAGACTGGAGACTGCGAAACCAAACCGATAGAACCACGTGCGCGAGCGTGAACAGCGGGCACAGTCAGTATGTGCTACTTGCTTGTTGGCTTTCATACAAAGAGCCTCCTATATCTCGTACGACCAGTTGGCCAAAGGATCGGGGGACGGCGCGGGCGCAACGGGCTGCGGGTCGGCGACGGCAGGAAGCACATTAGCAGCGGCGCGGCGACGATGGCGTGCGTTGGCTCTGCGCATTCTCTCGCACTCGCGGCACTTGCGGCCGATGTTGCCGTTGGTCTGGCGATGGTAGATGACATTGTCGCCTGAGAGGAGATGGCCGCGACAGCAGTGGGTGCGGCCGCCGTTGTGGTGGTCGGCGCCGTAATAGAACGTCCCTCGACGCACGTTGTCGGAACTGGTCGTCAGCTCCTGATGGGCGGGGTTGCAGCAGGCGCGGTTGCCGCATGTGTGGTGGACGACCAAGTCGACCGGCACATGACCTCTGAATATTTCGTGGAAAAGACGATGGACCCGCCAGGACCGTCCTCTCAGGGAGATGGACCCGTATCCCTCGGGGTCGGTATAGGCGATCCACGTCCAGCAGCCGTTTTCGTCGAAGCGGCGGCGGGAGAGAAGACGGTTCATCTCGTCGGCGGTGAGGGGCAGGATGGAACTGTAGTCGCGAATTCGAAACATACTAACCTCCTGTGCGAAAAGTGTGAAAGGTGCGAAGAGTGCGAAGGGTGCGAAAGGGGAGGTAAGCCACCGATTCACACCGATGCACGCCGATAGAGAACCAATCCAAAGCCAGAAGGAACTGCAAGACCTTTCTCACGCCGAGTCCGCGGGGTCCGCAGAGGGTGGCGTGAATCGACAAAGGCGTTTCACCACCAAGGCACCAAGAAACCAGTCCGAAGTCCGAAGTCCGAAGAGAAGCAAATGGACCAAACACCACGATCCGCAGATGGCGCAGATGAACGCAGATGTAGCGGCCAAGGGCCGCAGGCTTGAGGCTTGGGACTTGGGGCTTGAGCAAAGTCAACACCCGCACACCAATCCAGAAGCAGGAACGACCCGCAGACACGGCTGCGCCGTGGCAGGCCGAACCGGACAGAAATCGAGCCCTCTGTAAGTAGGGGCGGTTATGCACGGTTTTGGCGGATTGGAGCGGTTTTGGAGGGGGAGAGCGGGGCGATGATTGACGTAAGTGGCGTATGAGTACAAGGTTAGGGCAAGGGCAAAGATTTCGGAAATTTCGGGTTTTTTTGCAGAGCCTATGCATTAAGCGTTTTCGTGAAAGCGATGGTCAAGATATGCTGGAAAACAAGGCATTCTTGAGTTGGCGCGGCAACGGCAAACTCCTATGGAGACGCCTTGTCGCGGACGTGGGCGAGGAAGCGGGAGGCTGGAGGAAAGGCAAGACCACAAGAAACGAACCCCGCGATCCGCAGATGTGCGCAGATGGTCGCAGACGGGCGCGCCGGAGGCGCGAGAACAGGAGAGCAGGTGAGCAGGGGAACAGGTGAGAGACGAAGGGGCAAAGGCGACGGAGAGAAGCACGCGCTATGAGGAGGATTTCAGCTCCTTGAGAAGAGCGCGGACGTTGGGGGTCCAGGGGTCTTCGATGGCTTCGTGGATGGCGAGGGAGGCTTCGGCGAGGGGGATGGCTTCGGCGCGGCGGCCGAGTTTGTAGAGTTGGCTGGCCATATTGTAGAGGGCGGTACATTCGCCCCTGCGGTCGCCGATCTCTCGGGCTATGGCAATGCGCCTTTCGTAGTACTCGATAGCCTTTCGCGCGTCGCCGAGGTTCTTGTAAGCGACGCCAAGGTTGCCGAGGGCGGCACCTTCGCCCCTGCGGTCGCCGATCTCACGGGCGATGGAAATCCGCTTCTCGTAGTACTCGATGGCCTTTCGCGTGTCGCCAAGGTGAGCATAGGCGAGGCCAAGGCTGCCGAGGGCGTTTCCTTCGCCCCTGCGGAAGCCGATCTCGCGCGCTATGGCAAGATACTGCTCGTAGTACTCGATAGCCTTTCGGGCGTCGCCAAGGTTCTTGTAAGCGTTGCCAAGGTTGCCGAGGGCGATGCCTTCGCCCCTGCGGTTGCCGATCTCGCGCGCTATGGCAAGATACTGCTCGTAGTACTCGATGGCCTTTCGGGCGTCGCCAAGGTCAGCATACGCGAGGCCAAGGTTGTTGAGCGCGGCGCCTTCGCCCCCGCGGTCACCGATCTCACGCGCGATGGCAAGATGCTTCTCGTAGTGCTCGATCGCCTTTCGGGCGTCGCCGAGGTCAGCGTAAGCGAGGCCGAGGCCGCAGAGGTGGTTGCCTTCGGACTGCCTGTCGCTAAGCATGCGGGCGGCGGCAAGAGCGGCTTCGAACCAGGGAATCCTCTCCGCGCCGGGATGTTGGCGGAGTTCCAGGATGCTCCATGCGCAACCATAGTCATTGCAGACCTTGGCGGCATCGTCAGCGTCGAGGCTCACACAGGCCCACTTGAAGCCGGTCTCGATATTGGTGCGCTCAAGGTCGAAGAAGGCAAGACCCTTGAGAACGTTGTCGCCACCCTTATCGTAGGTGTCGTCCGCGGCGCGGATGACGCTGGCATAGTGGGCGGCGTGACGGAGACGGGCGGCGCGCTCTTCCTGTGGGTCTCCATTGAGGCGCGACGTGGCGAAGTCGCGGGCGAGGTCGTGAAGGTGGGCGCGGCGGGCTTGCGGGTTCCATTCGACGAGACTAAAGGAGACGAGAGCGCCGAGAAGGTCTTCAGCGGTTTCGAGGCCGACTCCCCAGACGGCGGCAGCGGCGGCGGAGTCGAAGGTGGAGGGGAAGACGGCGAGTTGACGCCATGCGCGCTTCGTGTCGTCGGAGAGGAGGTCGTAGCTCGTGGCGAGAGCGGGCTCGGCGAGTTCTTTTGACTTTCGTGCTGTATCGGAGAGCCGCTCAAGATAAGACTCCACGGAGATCGTCTCGTGTTCGTTGAGGGCGGAGGCGGCGAGGCGGAGGGCGAGGGGCAGGTAGCCGCAGGCTTTGGCGAGGGCGCCTGCTTTGTCGGTGATACGGCGGCAGATGGAGAGAAGCAGATTCTCGGCGTCCTTGGGCGGCAAAGTGTCGAGGCGTGTCGCGTGGAGGCCGGGGAGTTCTATGTGCTGGCGAGAGGTTACGAAGAGGAAGCAGCCGCGAGGGGGGATAAGGGGCTCGACCTGCTTGGAGTCGCGGGCGTTGTCCATGAGGAGGAGAACCTTCTTATCCGTGAGAACGCTGTGATAGAGGGGACTGATTTGCGCGGCGTCCTCGGGGAGCTTGGAATCGGGGTGGAAGGAGCGGATGACGTGCTCCATGGCTTTCGCGGGCGAGAACGGCGTCGTGGTGCCGAGAAGGTCCAGATAAATCTGCCCGTCTGGGTAATACGGTTTCATTTCGTCGGCGAGAACGAGGGCGAGGGCGGTCTTGCCGACGCCGCCCATGCCTTTGAGGCCGCTGATGGCGACGTTGCCTGAGCGGATGGCCTTCCGTAGTTCGTCAAGTTCCTTCTCGCGGCCGGTAAAGTCGGCGGGAGGAGTCGGCAGTTGGTAGGGGGCGGAGAGCACCGTCGCGGCTCTGCCTGACGGCAGATCGGGACTGGCTCCGATTGGCGGAGCGGTGATTTCCGGGTTGCCGGTCAGGAGTCTCAGGAGACGGACATAGCCTTCGTCGGTGCCGACGACGAAGTATTGGAATGATCGCAGGGGCTTGGGCCTGTGCTGCCTGTCCTCGTCCGAAAAAAGAACCGGGATGAATTTCGTGTTCTCCGTGGCGCTCTCGACAAGGTCATCGTAGGTGAGGAAGGACTCGAACTTCACGCCTTTGCCGCCGGGGACTTTGCGGCTGGCCTTGGCGCAGTAGTCCTCGGTGCAGATGATAAGCACGAATTCGGCCTCGTCGATCTGGCGGTCCATCCAGACGGGCCAGCCTTCTTTGGGGAATTGCTCGTATTGGTCAATGCGGGCGTCGATGCCGTCTCCGCGGAGTCTATCCGCAAGCGCTCGAATGCGGGAGTTACGCTCGGCGGGACCCTGGCTGTAGCTGATGAAGACGCGCTTGGGGCGGTCGGCTGATGTTGACATGGCGGCCATGGATTTTCCTCGTGTTGCGATACGTGCGCAATCGCCGGGTGTCGCGTCGGTGGTGAGGTACTTAATGTAGCGGGGCACGTGTGAAATGCAAGGACGCGCCGGTGGCGCGCAGGGTCTTCCAATTCTCGCGATGGCACGGGGGCACAGGAAGGGATGCGTGGCAGATGGTCAGGCCGACACTGCGAAAGAGACGCGAAATCGGCCTCCAGCCAGGGCGGGTACGGAGCCCCGCCCCTACGCAAACAGGAGGAAGAGGCGCATTCAGTCGAGAGATGAAAGACCCTGCGGTGGCGCGAGACCAGGAGAGCAGTTGAACAGGTGATCAGGGGAGCGTGAGAAGATGGGGGAGGGCACGCAGATGCCGAAGCGCACCCGCCATTTGTAATGGCATGCTCGGAGTAAGTGAGTGTGGCTGGTCGGGGACGTCCTTCTTACAGTTCGAGAGCCGGGGAGAACGCGTGGGCTGAAGCCCACCCTATCCATGAAAGGCTGCCGGGATGCAAGGGGATTTTGTGCCGCAATCTCATCCTTTTCTCGGGCCTCGAACTTGCATCTGACTCGGCTTTCGCCTTGCGCCTTC
>Ga0315282_10000812_pt1 | contig 61029 bp, 60 predicted proteins | sample YL17G07_20_MG_FD_203693 | JGI IMG/M metagenome (GOLD analysis project Ga0315282, IMG submission 203693) | Sediment microbial communities from Yellowstone Lake, YNP, Wyoming, USA - YL17G07_20 | ecosystem: Environmental > Aquatic > Freshwater > Lake > Sediment | place: USA: Wyoming | collected...
GGCGCATCGACGCACCACCCGGACACGGGTTGTAGACGATCAGGCCGTCGGCGCCAATCCCGGTGTGCCGGTTGCACGCGCCGCGGGCCAGCGCGGGGAGATCCTCGCCGCCCACCCCTTCAGCCAGCGTGAAGAGGAAGTCGTTCCCGTACGCGTGCGCTTTGACGATTTCGGGCATCGCGATCCTGTACCGGAGTGATACTCGTCGAGGTCCGCGAAGAATCCGGACGAGCCGACCGGGTGACGCGTGATCTCCAGGTCGTGGATGTGCTCGTTCTAGTACTCACAAACGCTCGCCCTGAGCGCCGCCGGCGCCGCGTCGCGTTGAGACACGGCCGACTACTATAGAATAGGCGGTCGGCCCGCAGCAATCGGCCGCGGCCCGCCCTCGCGCCGGCTTCCCGGTAGCACACATGAAACGCGATCTTGCGCAGCTCGGCTCGACCGAGCACGATCTCCTGATCGTCGGCGGCGGCATCCACGGTCTCGCGGCGGCGTACGATGCCGCCCAGCGCGGGCTGAGGGTCGCGCTGGTCGAGCGCGGCGACTTCGGGTCGGGCGCCTCGTTCAACCACCTGAAGACTGTGCACGGCGGGCTCCGGTACCTGCAGAACGCCGACTTTCCGCGAATGCGGGAGTCGATCCTCGAGCGGCGCACGATGGCGCGCCTCGCGCCGCACCTGGTCCGGCCACAGGGCTTCCTGATCGGCACCTATCGATCGCCCACCAGGAGTCGCACCGCGATGCGCGTGGCGTTTCTCGTGGACGCCTTCATCGGGCGGGACCGAAACGGCGGCCTTCCTCCCTCGTTGCGCCTGCCGGCGGGCCGCACGGTCGGCCGCAACGCGTGCGTCCGGTTGTTTCCCGGCGTGCCGGCCGACGGCCTGACCGGCGGAGCCATCTGGCACGACTATCAGATGCAGAACTCCGATCGGCTGACGCTCGCGTTCGCAGAGGCGGCAGCCGGGCAGGGAGCGGTGGCGGCGAACTACGTCGAGGCCGTGGACGCCATCAGGAAGGATGGCCGCGTCCTCGGGGTGCGGGCGCGGGATCTGCTCGGAGGCGCGGAGCTGGAGGTGCGCGCGCGGGTCACGCTCAACGCGGCCGGCTCTCGAGCGGGACCCGTCATGGGCGCCTTCGGGGCGCCCCGTTCGTTCCTGCTGATCAAGGCGATGAACGTCGTCACGTCGCGGCCCATGGACGGGCTCGCGCTGGGCGCGCGATCACCGGACGGCCGGGTGTTGTTCATGGTTCCGTGGCGCGGCCGCATGATGGTCGGCACCGCGCAGTCGGCCAACCCGTGCGCGCCCGAGGACACCTCCGTCACCGACGAAGAGCTACGGGCGTTTCTGACGGAGATCGACGGCACCTTTCCAGCTCTCCAGCTCGCGCGCGAGGAGATCACGCTCGTGCACCGCGGCGGCGTCCCTGCTGTCAGGTGCAGGGACGGCCGCCTCGATCTCCAGGGCCACTTCGAGATCGTCGATCACGCGCGCGACGGCGTCGCCGGCGCCGTCTCCGTGATTGGCGTCAAGTACACGACCGCGCGGCACGTCGCACAGGCCGTGGTGGATGTCGTCGCGGCAAAGCTGAGTCGCCCAATGGCGCCATGCAGGACGGCCGACCTGCCACTGCCGGGCGGCGAAACAGCCGACATCGACGCCCTCGTCCGGGAGGCGACCGCCGCTGCGGGCGACGCCCTGGACCCGGGCACCGTCCGGCACCTCGTCGAGACCTACGGCACCCGCTATCGAGCCGTGCTGGCCGTGGCCGCCGAAGACTGCGCGTGGAAGGAGCGGATCGAACCCTCGCACCCGGCGGTCCTGGCAGAGGTCGTCCATGCCGTCCGGGACGAGATGGCACAGACCCTGACCGACGTGCTGATACGCCGGCTCCCGATGGGATCGGCCGCCTATCCGGGTCACGAGGCCGCTCGTCGAGCCGCAGCCGTCATGCAGCAAGAGCTCGGCTGGAGCCAGGCGCGCGTTGAGCAGGAGCTTGAGGGGCTCGCGGCGTTCTACGCGCCGATCGTAGTCGATGGTCGATAGTCGTCAGTCATCAGTCCATTAGTCAACAGTCGATAGTCAACAGTCCATCAGTCAACAGTCCATCAGTCAACAGTCAACAGTCGATAGTCATCAGTCGACAGTCATCAGTCGACGGTCGTGCGCGCCGTCACGGCGTCTTGAACGCGTCGAACACGTACGTGAAGCCGACCGTGAAGCCGAGTGCCGGATCGGGCGTCGTCACGCCAAGCAGCAACGCGGCATCCACCCGCGCGGGCCCGCGGGTGTAGCGGGCGCCGGCGCGGATGACGCCCCGTGACTCGGTCCCCGGCGGCGCGTCCCCGCTGCGCGTGTTCAGTCTCCCGTTGATCTCCCCCACCAGCTCGATCTCGCCCGTCACTGCCCGCGCGATCGAGACGCCATAGAGCAGCACGTCGTTCTGCCGATCGGCCCGCGTGGGGTCTGGCATGATTCCGAGCCCCATGTTCGCCACGATCCGGATCGATTGAAACGTCTTGCCTACCAGCGCGGTCGCGTAGAAATCGATCGTGTCCTGTCCAAGGCCGCTCGCGTGCTTCGCGTTGGGCAGACGCGTCGCAAACCGAAGCCCGAAGGCCGGCCGGCTCTGGGTCTCGCCGGCCACCCGGACCTTCGTGGCGAGGATGATGTCGTCCACGTCGCTGGTCGTGTCGCCGGTGAACGTCGTCATGGAGGACAAGGGCGCGGGCTGGCGGCCGGTCACCGTGAGCCGATCGTAGGGGCCACCCGTGAGCTGCACCTCGGCGATCGAGCCAACACCGACGATCACGCCGACGACCGGCACGCGCCAGAGGTTGCCCGTCAGCCCGGACAGCGGGTAGTAGACGTCCGCGTCGTGCTCTACGCCACCTTCGATGAGGACACGACCCGCCCCGATCGTCTCGGGATCCTGCGTCAGCAGCGGGCGCTGCTGCGCGAACGCGGACGACGAGGCTATGAGCACCATCACGATCAAGGTGCTCCCCAGGAAGTGGCCTGTTCGTGCGGTCATGCGGTCTCCTGAAGGGGTGTCGATGTGATCATCACCGGTCTCCTGCCGACGGTTGATCGGTGGCCTCCGGCGGCTGGTCCCCCGTGCCGGCACCACCGCCGCGCGAGGGGGAGAGCGGCGGCCCCCAGCGGATCAGGCTCAGCGCGAGGCCGTCGTACACCACGTGCGCCGTAATCGGCGCGACGAGGCCGCCGGTCCACAAGGCCAACCAGCCGAGGACGAGACCGGTCCCCGCGGCCCACACCCCGAACGGGATCATCTGCCGCCCGCCCACGTGCACGGCGCCGAAGAGAAGGCTCGCGGGGATCCACCCGAATTCCTGCTGAACGGCGCCACGGAAGAGCATCTCCTCTCCGAAGCCGGCCGCGAGGCTGATGACGACGACCTCGCGGGCACCGACATCACCGAACAGCGGCTTGAAGACCTCCCGATACAGCGTTCGCATCGAGCGCACGCCCGGGAGGTCGGGACCTCGCAGCAGCAGCGTGAAGTACACCACCGCAAGCGCGACTGCCGCGAGCAGCCCGACGCCCAGGCTGCGCGCGAGTGGCCCGGCCACACAGGGCAGGTGCCGCACGCTGATCCACAGCAGACCTGAGGCGGCGAGCGCCCCCTCGGCCGAGAGCGCGACGAGAATCAGCCAGGCGCGCTTCTGCATCGACCTCAGAACTGCTTGCGACTGTCGAGCAGGATTGTGACCGGGCCGTCGTTCACGACCTCGACCTGCATAAGGGCCTGGAACGCGCCGGTCACCACCGGCACCCCGCTCTCGCCGAGCCGCCGGACCACGTCCTCGTACACCGCCTTCGCCACAGCCGCCGGGGCAGCCGCGTCGAACGACGGGCGCCGGCCTTTGCGACAATCGCCGTACAGCGTGAACTGCGACACGACCAGGGCGGCGCCACCCACGTCGACGAGCGATCGGTTCATCTTGCCGTCCTCGTCTTCGAACACGCGCAGATCCCGGATCTTTCCGGCCATGTACTCCGCGTCCCCTGGCCCGTCGTCGCGGGACACGCCAAGCAACACCAGGAAACCCGGCCCGATCTCGCCGACGATCCGACCGTCCACACGCACGCGAGCGGACGAGACACGCTGCACGACGGCTCTCATTGGTCGTCGACGCCAGGCAAGACTGCCCCGCTCGACCGAGCCAGCTTCCGCGCGGCCGCGGCTCGCAGCTCGGGTCCGGGGTTGAGGCGGGTGTCGAGAAGGTGGGTGGGCACGACGTTGGCGAGCGCCTTCAGCATGGAGCCCTTCACGCCGGGATACTCGCGTTCCAGATCGAGCAGCAGGCGCTTGACGCGCCGGCGCTGGAGGCTCAGGTCGCCGCACGCGGGACAGCAACAGCCGACGATGGGCAACCCGCGCTCCCGCGCGTAGGCGCGCGTCTCGGCTTCGGAGACGTACGCCAGCGGCCTGATGACGACATGGACGCCGTTGTCGGACACCAGGCGCGCGGGCATCGCCTTCAACGTCCCCTCGAACAGGAGGTTGAGCACGAGCGTCTCGATGAAGTCGTCCGCGTGATGGCCGAGAGCGATCTTCGTCGCACCGACCTCGGTCGCTGCCCGGTAGAGGACGCCGCGGCGCAAACGGGCGCAGAGCGAGCACGGGGTCTCGGTTGGCTCCAGGAGATCCTCCATGACCTCGCCAATCGACCTGTGCATGACGCGGTACTCCCACCCGCGCCCGTTGCACGTCGCCGCGATCAGGTCGTGGCGGTACCGCTCGTAGCCGGAATCGACGGTCGCCGCGACCAGCGAGAAGTCAATCGGCGCCCGCTGGCGAAGCACATCGAGGATCTGCAGCAGCGCCCAACTGTCCTTGCCGCCCGAGAGCCCGACCATGACCCGGTCGCCGTGCTCGATCAGGCCGAAATCGACGATGGCGCGCGTGGTCTTTTTCGCGAGTCGCGTCTCGAGCGGGGTCGTGTAAGACATGATCTCGTCCGATGGTGCTCGTTCCGATCCTACACCAGCACCAGCTTCTCGACAGCCGCCCGCCAGGACATCGCCGACACGCGCGCATGACCGGCTTCGCCCATCCGCTCGGCCAGACCCTGATCCTCCATCAGCCACCGCAACGCCGCGGCAAGCACCCGGGGCTCGGGAGGGCATACGAGCCCGTTCACACCGTCTTCCACCAGCTCGACCGGGCCGCCACTGTCCGTGCAGGTGACAACCGGCTTGCGCGAAGCGAACGCTTCGACGGTCACGAAGCCGTAGTCCTCGTCGCGCGGAGGGAAACAGACGGCCCGGCATCGCGCGAACTGATCGACCAGCACGCCGGGCGACGCGCTGCCGATCAGGCGCACGCGGCCCTCGAGGCGCAGCTCGCTCACGAGCGCGGCGAGCGCGGGGGCTTCGGGGCCGTCGCCCGCAATCACGCACCGGACCGCCTGCGCCTCCGGTTGCGCGAGAGCCCGAATCAGGAGGTCCATGCGCTTGAGCGGCGTCAGGCGCGAGACCGCGAAGATGAAGTCGCCGTGGCCGTCGCAGCGGTACGGGCGCTGCGGCGGCGGCGGATACAGGACATCGGCGCCGACGCCGCCCCATCGCCTGAGGCGCGCCTGGATCGTGCGCGACTGCGCGTAGACGCGCGTCACGTTGTGTGTGAGCAGGTAGCGATCCACAGCGTGGAGGAAGGCGCGGCGGATTCGCTCCTTCGCGCCGTCGATCAGTGACAGCGTTGCGGAGAAGCGTGTCCAGAGGTCGTAGTACTCGCGCATCCGGTGGTTGAGCCAGCAGACATGCACCGGGTGGCGCACCGCGTAGCTCGGGTAGCGGAAGCTGATCACCTGGTCGATCGGCTCGCCGTCCTGCCCCAGGCCGACATCGGTCAACCAGGTGGCGAGGTAGGCGGACACCTGCCGCCCGAAACGGTTCTGGGGCGTGAGCAGGAGCTCGGCGCGATGACCGGCCTCCCGCAACGCCTGAACGACGCAGTGCGCGATGACGAGGTGCCCGCCCTGGGCGAACGGCGCCGTTGAGGTAACGACCGCCACGCGGCTCATGCGGCTCCACTCGGTGCAGAAGGCGCACCTGCTGGCGGCACCATGGCGGCCCGGTCTGAATCATCCGACGGCGCAGCCCCCTGCCGCATGGCCACCACTCTAGCCGGCATACCCACGGCAATGCTGAGCGCCGGCACGGCGTCGCGCACAACGGCGCCGGCGCCAATCACCGCGTTATCGCCGATGGCCACGCCATCGAGCACCTTCGCGCCGGCGCCCATCCACACGCCGTCGCCGATGCTTACCCCCGCTGATCGCCGCCCCTGCTCGATCACCGGGCGGGACGTGTCGCTGAAATCGTGATCGCCGCCGATCAGGTAGCAGTACGCGGCCAGCAGCACGCTCCGTCCGACGACCACCCGGCTGGCCGAGAAGACTTCGCAGTTGAACCCGAAGTTGGCGCCGTCACCGATCTCGATGTCGCCGTTCTTGCAGGAGAGGATGGTGTTGCGGCCGATGAAGACGCCGTTGCCAATCGTCACACCCTGGTTGGTGTCCCCTTTAGCGTCGATCAGGCAGTTGTCGTCGATGACGACGTTGTCGCCGATGCGGATCTTGTGCGGGTGCCGGAGCACCACGTTCTGGCCGAAAACGACGTTCCGGCCACAGGCGCCGAGCAGGCGCGGGTAGAGCAGCTTGCGCAGCGCCAGACCGAGCGCGCCCGGGACCGACTGCGCCAGCAGCACGATCAGTTCGTACTTGAGGAGCGCGCCCCAGCCGCGGCGTCCGACGACCAACGTCTCGTACTTCTGCCGCGCCGACAGGCGGCCATCGAACAACTGCTCCTGCACCCGGGGGATCTCCCGCTCGACCATCCGCAGCCCCAGTGAGATCTGTTGATTCGTTGAGCACCAGAACAACGAATGCTCAGACCCAGCCTCGTTCCCGGTACCACGCCAGCGTCCGTCGAATGCCCACACGCAGGCCCACGCGGGGAGTGTAACCGATTTCCCGGCGGGCGCGGGAGATGTCGAACGCGCGGCTCTTGGTGAAGAAGTCCACCCGGGCGATCTGCTCGCCGGCGAGCTTGGTCCGCTGGTAGACGTCACCCGGCCGAAACGCCGCGTCCTCGCCGACCGGCGGGCGCTCGACGTCGCCGTGGACCCCGACGGTGCTGCAGTGCACGAGCCGGACGACCGCCGCCTCGCGCGCCGCATCCGCCAGCGCTCCAACCGCCTCCACGTTGACGGCCCGGTACTCGGAGGCCGGAATGCCCGCCTGCCGGTAGATCGCCGCGAGGTGGTAGACGAGCCGGACGCCGGCCACGGCCCGTTCGAGAGCGGCTCGGTCCTTCAGGTCGCCCTCGACCAGCTCGATGCCCGCCGCTGTCAATGCCTGCGCACGGCCGGCGTCGCGCCAGCCGCGCGCGCGAGCGCGCGCGCCTGGCTCACCTGGCAAGGGTGGCGGCCGCCGGCGAGCAGTAGCCGCGCCTCGGGTCGGGCTGATCGCCGCCCCTTCCTCGTGCGAGTGGATCGCGTCGTAGCGGGTCGCGAGCGCTCGACGCATGGCGGTCCACATCAAGAGGAAGTCGAGCGGGAGCTTCGCCATCGAAGGACCAACCCTGACGCTCCGGATGAAGGGCGGCCGTGCGCACCGGAACAGGCGGAGGCCGGGCATCGAGACCGGATCGTCAAACGGATAGGTGACCAGCTCGACGCTGTGGCCGAGGTCGGTCAGCGCGCAGATGCGATGGTATTTGCTGAACGGGGTGCCCCGGGGCTCGAAGAACGGCTCCGGCGCGATCATCAGAATTCGCATGAACCACGCGCGCCCGTGCCAGCAAGCTGGGAAAAGGAGGAAGGAGGCCGGAAGGCTGCGACGGGCCGCTTCCGCAACCCGTTCACATGCTTCGAGATGGGCCGATTATAGGTGAGCCTGGGCCGAAAGATCAATGAGCCTCACCGCCGGGTCCAACGCTCGGCGTTGCAGGCGCTCTTGGACAGCTCAGGGACGGCATGGTATATTTTAAGGTTTGCAATCTGCGGGTGCACGCGGCATGATACTGGCCCTTCCCGGTCGCCGGCCGTGCCCGCCGACCTCTTCCATGCGGAAGACCGATGCTGAGGTGACGCACCTGGCCGATGGACATTGAGACACAACTGGAAGCCACGCCGTCGCGCGCGCGCCAGCTCCTCATCGCGCTGGGCAAGGCCGTCGTCAGTATCGGCCTGCTCGCGCTGCTGTTCTCCCGAACGGACCTGCCCAGCCTCTGGCACGACGTGCAGAAGGCTTCAGCGCCCTGGCTCGTGGCCGGGCTCGCCCTGTACCTGCTGGTGATGCTGATCAGCACCTGGCGCTGGGCGCTGCTGCTCTCCGCGCAGCGTCTGCAGCTCCCACAGCGGACCCTCTTCGCGTCCTACCTCGTCGCGACGTTCTTCAACAACTTCCTGCCCAGCAACATCGGCGGCGACGTGATTCGGATCCGGGACACCGCAGGACCGGCCCGCTCCAAGACGCTCGCGACGACGGTCATCCTGATGGATCGCGGGCTGGGCCTGATCGGCCTGGTGCTGGTGGCGGCGGTGGGCGCGACGGCGGCAGTCAAGGTGGGGGCCGGCATGGCGGTGCCTGTCTGGCCGGTCTGGCTCTGGGCGGGGTTCGTCCTGGCTGCCGTGGTGTCGGCGCCGGCGCTGATGGCACCGGCCGGCGTGGGGCGGCTGCTTCAGCCGCTGACCGTCTTTCACCCCGAGTGGGTGGGCAACCGGATCACGTGCGTCACCGATGCGCTGTCGCGGTTCAGACAACATCCGCGTGTGCTCCTCGGCTGCTTCGTCGGTGCGGTGCTCGTGCAGGCCGTGCTCGTCGTCTTCTACGCGGCTGTTGCCCGGAGCCTGAACGTCCCCATCGCCGCCTGGAATCTGGCCGTGATCGTGCCACTCTCGTTCGTCGTGCAGATGCTGCCCGTGTCGGTCAACGGCTTCGGCGTCCGGGAGGCGACCTTCTCGTTCTGCTTCGCCCGCCTCGGTCTTCCGATCGAGTCCGCCCTCGCGGTGTCGCTGGTGGGAACCGCGCTCGTGATGCTCTTCTCGCTCTCAGGCGCGGCCGTCTACGTCGCGCGGCGCTCGCCGCGCGCGGCGCACGGAACGGCGTGAGCGGTCAGCGGCCTTCCGCCTGGTTGGGGAGAATCCCGGTCAGCTGCAGCAGCGCCCCGAGGTAGCGGCCGTCCGTCGCTCCCGGCGTCTCGAGCTTCGGCACCGCCCCGCTGTCTGCCTTCACCGAGAGCACATACCCGAACCCACGGTCCGCGTAGGAAGTAGCGGTTCCCGGGCGGACCCCCGCCGCCGCCCCAGGTGTAAGGCAGGAGCACCAGGACGGCGAGCGTGGAGGCGACGCCGCCGCCGAACGCGAGCACTTGCCAGACGTGGATCTGCTTTCGCGCGTAGATCCACAGGAAGAAGACCACGACGGCGGGGAAGTAGTACGGCACGAGCCCCGCGTGCCGGCCAATCAGGAAGTAGACGGTGTTGTAGCCGAGCCGGGGCCAGAAGGTCGACTGCTCCAGCACGTTCTGGGTGTCGGCGTCGTTCGTGCTGCTGCCCCAGCCGCGGTTCTCGAAGGTCGCACCCGGGTTGTCGAACGGGAACGTGCCGTAGAAGGTCTTGCCGTAGCCGCCCTGGTAGTTGAACTCGCCCGACACCATCGCGTTGATGGAGAAGAGCACGCCCACGGTCGGGGCGAACGCGAGGGCCACGAGCAGGCCGCGCAGCAGCTTCCGACGCCACCAGCGCAGCAGCACCGGCGGCCCGATGAGCAGCAGATTGAGCGGCTTCGAGAAGGTCACCAGACCGAGCAGGAACGCCGCGACCAGGTCGGTGCCCCGCCCGCGGAGCAGGCGGCCGAGCGGGTGCGAGGCGGGCGGGGCCACTTCCTTGTAGGGCCACAGGAAGTAGGCGAAGAAGACGACCGACAGGTTGAAGATCTCGGGCGTGAGCCAGACCGCGTAGATGGGCAGGATGGAGGCGCCGAAGAACGCCACCGTAAAGGCGAGCGCCGCGGGTCCTGGCGAGCGTGCGGCGACGAACAGATAGCCGCACACACCCACCCCGGCGAGCAGCAGGACGTGGAAGACGAGCAGGCCGTTCAGCCCGAGCAGGCGGACGAACGGCGCGGCGATCACCGGATAGACGTAGGCTTTGCCGTAGTACAGCTTGTCGCCCGGCGCATCCGCCCACGTGATGAGACGCACGAACGGCCAGTGGCCGACCACCTTGAGGCGCAACATCTTACCGCGCTTGAGGAAGATCCCGTCCGGTTCCGCCTGGTACAGGCTCCAGAACCGCTGCAGGTCCTTGCGCTCGAAGACCAGGTCGCCGTCCTCGGCGGCGCTCAGCACCATGGAGACGTAGGTCGCTTCGTCACCCTTGATGCCATAGCCGGTCCGGACGATGTCCACGTTGAGCGCTGCGTACAGCGCTACGATCAACAGGGTGATCGGCAGGAGGAACTCGGGACGGACCAGTCGCCGCGGCGACGCCGCGACCGGCGCCGCGTCCGGCCGGGACGAGGTCAAAGGCTGCACGCGCAACAGAGTATGATACTGGGCCGCCAGTCGGCGTGGCGCGATCGTGTATGCTTGACGCCGATGAGTGGCACGTCGAGCCGGGTGCCTTTCGGCGAGCGCGGCGGGCCGTTGCGCGGCATCGTCGATCTCGTGACCGGGTGCTACCCCGCGTTCCTGTTCGGCGGCCGGGTCTCGGGCCTGTTGCCGGTGTTCCACTTTCACGAGGTGACCGTCGAGGCGCTCGAGCCGCAGCTGCAATACCTGGCTGAGAACGGCTACCGGACAGTGACGAGCGACGAGATCGCGCGGCTCGTGCTCGACGGGCGGCACCCGGGCGATCGATCCGTTGTGCTGACGTTCGACGACGCTTGGTCGAGCCTGTGGACGGTCGCAGCCCCGCTGCTGCGGAAGTACGGGATGCGGGCGATCGCCTTCGCCATCCCGGGCAGGATCACGCCGTCGGACGATCTGCGGCCGACGATCGACCATGGCCTGACAGACCCGCCGGCGCTCGATCGGTCCGACACTCCCTTCGTTCACTGGGCCGAGCTGAAACGGTTGCATGCGTCGGGCGTCATCGACGTCCAGAGCCATACGCTGTCGCATGCGATGATCTTCTGCGGCAGCCAGGTGGTCGCTTTCGTGACACCCGACTACGCGCGGCAGCCGCTGCTCGCGCGGCCGATGATCGACGCCGACGACGGCCCGAGGTTCGTCACGCCGGGCGATCTCGGCGCCCCGTTGTACGCCCAGCGCTCGCGCATGTCGGACGCCGCGCGCTACCTGGACGATCGCGAGGCGCGTCGCCGCTGCATGGAGTACGTGGCGAAGGCCGGCGGCGCGGCGTTCTTCTCGCGGCCGTCCTTCGAGCACGAGCTGCACGCCGTGGCCGGCCGTGTGAACGGCAGGTTCGAATCGGACGCGGAGCGGGAGCGCGCGATGGCCGAAGAGCTCGGCCGGAGCCGGGAGATCCTCGAGGCGCAGATCGGGGCGCCGACCGTACGTCAGGTTGCGCTGCCGTGGGGCATCGCCGGCGAGGCGGCACGCCGTGCGCTGAAGGCCAGCGGCTACGTCGTCGCGTTTGCCGAGCGGCCGTTGCGCCTCCGCGCCGTGCGAGCGGGTGACGACCCTTTCTCGCTGATGCGGCTGAACAACAAGTTCCTGCGGTGCCTGCCCGGCAAGAGCCGTCGGTCGTTCTTCTCGGCCGCCTGAGGCGCGTGGCGGCGCCGGCGCGTCTCAGCTCTGGCGGCGCGCCGGCCGGGCTGAAGCCAGGCCGGGACCTTCGATGAAGATCTGATGCCCGACTTCCCTGTGGACGCCGACGTGCTCGCGCGGCCCGACACGGTGCAGCTGCTCAGGGACGCGATGGCGCGCGACTCGCAGATCAAGGTGGGCAGCCCGATCGTCGTCCACGCCAGCCGGCCCGACGTCATCCAGTACGCGGGCGGCGCGATGCACTTCATCTGCGAGGCCATCAACCCGTGGCTCCATCGGCCGCTCGCCGAGCGCGGCGCCGAGCCGCAGGACATCGGCGCGGCGCCGACGTGCGCGCTGCTGCTGGACCGGCAGACGGCCATCGACGTCGGCCTCTTCGACGAGCGGTACTTCATCGGCAAGGAGGACGGCGACTTCACGCACCGGATCAAGATGGCCGGCTACAAGATCTGGGAGCTGCCCGCCGCCCTGGTCCTGCACGACAGCCGCCCGCGGGGGACTTGGCTGTTCTACTACCAGATCCGCAACCGCTGGCACTTCATGCTGAAGAACTACCAGACGAGCACGCTGCTGCTGCTCCTGCCGCCACTGCTCGTGCACGAACCGCTGCAGATGCTGGTCCTCGTCGCGAAGGGATACGCGCGGGTGTACCTGAAGGCCGTCTGGGGACTGATCGGCATGCTGCCCGCGCTGCCGGCCGACCGCGCCCTGGCGAAGCGGATCCGGGTGCGGCCGGACCGCGACCTGCTCATCAGCGGCCGGATGGTCATCCGGGAGGACCTCGCAAAGAACCTCCTCGTGAGGCACGGCCGCGCGTTATACGAAGGGGCGCTCAACGGCTACTGGACGCTCCTGAAGAAGACGGTGCTCGCGCGATGAACGCGCCGCGCGTGCTGCTGCTGACGACGTACTATCACCCGGTGCTGGGCGGCGTCGAGACCCACGCCCGGCAGCTCGCCGTCGCGTTGAAAGCCCGTGGCTTCACCGTGGAGGTGCTGACCAAGCGCGTGAGCCGCGACCTGGCGCCGCGCGACCTGATTGACGGCATCGAGGTGCGCCGCCTCCGTCCCATCGGCGACCGGTCGGGGCTCGGCAAGTGGCTGCTCCTCCCTTCGGCCTTCGTTGCCCTCCTCCTTCGAGCACGCCGCTTCGACATCGTATGCTGCATCGACTACCGCGGCATCGGCCTGGCCGCCGTGGCGGCCGGCAGGCTCCTCCGCCGTCCCGTCGTGTTCCAGGCCGGCACGACCGGTGTCGTGTCCTGCTCCAACTGGAACCTGTCGCTGGCCCGGTGGCATGTGCGTCCGGACGGGAGGCTGGCCGCCGCGCTCACGTGGCCGGCGCGACGCAGCTACGCGGCCGCCGATCGGTACGTCTGCATCTCGCACGAGATCGAGCAGGAAGCGCTGAGCGTAGGCATCCCCCCCGCGCGCGTCCACTACCTGCCGCACGGCGTCGCCCTCGAGCGGTTCCGGCCGCCCGAGCCCGGTGAGCGCGAGTGGGTCCGGAAAGACGAGGGATGGCCGCTCGATCGCCTGCTCTGCCTGTTCGTAGGGCGACTGAGCACCGAGAAGGGCATTCTGGAGCTGCTCGAAGCATGGCGTCTGGTCGATCACCCGGGCGCGCTTCTGGTGGTGGTCGGCCCCGAGATGCCGGCACACCCCTGGAACGCCGGCCCGCAGGCGCGCCGGTTCGTCGCGGATCACGGTCTCGAGGATCGGGTGGTCCTTCACGGGCCGACGGCCGATCCGTCGCGCCTCTATCGCACGGCCGACCTGTTCGTGCAGCCTTCGCACTTCGAGGCCTTCGGTATCTCCGTGATCGAGGCGATGGCCAGCGGCGTCCCGGTCGTGGGTTCGCGCGTCGGCGGCATGCTTGACTTCCTCGTCGACGGGCAGAACGCGCTGCTCTCGGAGCCGCGCTCGGCGCCCGACCTGGCGCGACAGCTGCGCCGCATGCTCGACGACGCGGCGCTGCGGCGCCGGCTGGCCGAGGCCGGGCACGCGACCGCCGTGCGCGAGTTCGACGAGCAGAAGCTGTTCGACAAGTACGCGAAGCTGCTGGTGGAGGTGGCCGCGGCGAGACGGTAGTGGTTCAGCGTGGAGACGATCGTTGGCATCCGAGACCGATCATTCGCTGGCGGGCCTGATCCGCAACATGGCCTACGCGGCAGTGTCGGCTGCGAGCGCCGGCTTGCTGCTCGTGCTGCTGATCGTCGCCGGCCGAATCCTCGGCGAGCAGGAGTACGGCAAGTTCGGTTTCGCGCTCGCGTTGGGCACGATCTTCGAGACCCTGATGGACTTCGGGCTGCACCAGGTGACAATCCGCACCGTTGCGCGCGATCGGGACTCGGCGCAGCGCATCTTCCAGAACACCCTGGCGCTCAAGCTCATCTGGGTATCAGCCACGCTCGTCGCACTCGTCACGACCGCCACCCTTCTCCGGCGCCAGGCCGACGTCCGCCTTGCCTGCTACCTGATCGGCGGCTCGCTGGTCCTGCGCTCGTACATGCTCACGGTCCGCGGCGTGCTGCAGGGGCTCGAGCGGTTCGCGTGGGACAGCGCGGTCGTCGTGGTGGACCGCCTGCTGCTGCTCGTGGCGGGGACCGCCGCCCTGATGGCGGGCTACGGTCTCGATGGCCTGACGATCGCGTTCGTCGTCTCGCGCGGCGTCGCGCTCGGCCTCACCGCGCTCCTCGCGCACCGCCAGATCGGCCGGATCCGTCTGCGGTTCGACCGCGACATGTGGCGTGAGCTGCAGATGACGGCGCTCCCGCTCGGCTTCTTCCTCGTCGTCCTTAACCTGTATTCCTACGTCGACGCGGTGATGCTCGGCGTCATGCGGAGCGACGCCGAAACGGGCCTGTACACGGCGGCCTACCGCCTCTACGAAGGACTGACCTACGCCCCCTCGATCATCGCGGCGGTCCTGATGCCGCGGCTGTCCGCCGACTTCGTGACCGATCGCCGGCGCCACCGGCGCCTGGCCAGCTTGGGACTCGTCGCCTCGGCGCTGCTGGCGCTGCCTATCGGCGCCGTCGTGTACGCCGTCGCCCGGCCGCTGATGACGCTCCTCTTCGGCGCCGCCTTCGCGGCCTCGGCCGCGCCGCTGCGCATTCTCTCGGTCGGCCTGGTGTTCGTCTTCACGATCTGGGTGCTGCATGCCATCGCCATCTCCGTCAATCGCGAGAAGCTGCTGCTCAAAACGGGGATCGTCGGCCTGGTGGTGAACGTGGGCGTCAACCTGTACCTGATTCCGAAGCTTGGCATGAACGGCGCCGCGCTGGCGACGATCATCGGCGAGCTGGTCAGCATGGCGATGCTGCTCGTCGGCCTGAGGCGAACGAACCAGGCCGGGCAGGCGGCCGTCAACGCGTGAACCGAACCGGCGAGAACCGTGAAGCGTGAACGCCCGAGGGTTGAAGGCCGAGATCCCAAGTCCGAAGCCTGACATCCGACGGCGACGCGGCCGCATTGACCGCCCGAGCCCAGGCAGTCTAGGATTCCGCTTTCTGACGCCGCACGAGTCGCCGTCGGCCTGCTACCTCCTTGCACGACACCACCACGGACCGCACGCCGCCGGTTCTCCCTTTCCAATCCGACGTCCGCGCGGCCGCACCCCGCGAAGTGCGCCTGCACGCGCTCATCGTCGGCCGTGTGCTATTCGCCTCTTACGGCTACTTCTACCAAGCCGGCGGCTGGAATCAGAACTCGCAGTTCGCGCTGCCTTGAAGGACGCCCATGAGCCGGAAAGGCGTACGCTGCTCGGCGGGGCGGTCGGGTTCTCGGCCGGGTGGGCGACCATCACGGAGTTTCCCGGCGCCATTCCAGCCGTCCTTCTCGCGCTGCTCGCAATGGTCTGCGTCTGGCCCCACGGCCGGCGCGCGACCGCCATGACAGCCGTCCGCCTGGCAGCCGGCGCTCTCGCCTGCGCTGGGCTGCTGATGGCGTATCAGTACGCCTGCTTCGGGTCGCCGTTCCACGTCGGCGACGCGAGCGAGCAGGCCTTCGCCGCGCTGCACCAGGGGTTCTTTGGCATCGGCGTGCCGAAGCTCGTCAGGCTCCGTGCGATTCTCACCGGCCAGTATCGCGGGCTGTTGTTGATCGCACCGATCCTTGGGCTCGCGCCCGGCGGCCTCGCAGTTCTCGTCTGGCGCCGGTCCTCGCGCCTGCCGGCGGTCGTCGCCGTTCTCATCGCCGCGTAATACATCCTGCTCAACTCGGGCTACGTGTACTGGGACGGCGGCTGGTCGTACGGCCCGCGGCACATGTCGCCGGCGCTGCCGTTCCTCGCGCTCGGGCTGGCGCCGCTTTGGCCGCGACGTTGGAGGCTGGCTCACCTCCTCCTGGCGCATAGGCGTGAACCTAATAGCCAATTCTCCAGCAGTCCCGCGTTCGACCGTGTATTGCCAACCGATCGTGTTGAATGCGGAGGGCTGGGAAATCTGCCGTTGAGCTGAAGGCCGTCTGAGGACACGCTGTCGGGCTGCATGCGTCAAGAGAGACCGCCTCTTCGGTACCGTTACTCATGGCTCGACGGGGACATGACGCGCCCCTTGGCCCCCGCCGCCTGGCCGCGCGGCACCTGCCCAGCCGGCTCCGGACCCTCCGACTGGCGGATCTCCCGGATCGCGTAGGTCGGCTTGTCTTGCGACTCGTGGTAGGTGCGTGCCTGCAGCTCCGCCAGCAGGCCGAGCGTGATCAACTGCACGCCCGTGAAGATGAGAAGGATGCCGAACAGAAGCAGCGGACGGTTGCCGATCGCCTGGTAGCCGGCCAGCCGCTGGTACGCCAGCCAGCCCGTGACCGCCAGCCCGACCGCCCCCATCACCAGGCCAACCAGCCCGAAGATCTGCAGCGGCCGCGTCGAGTAGCTGAGCAGGAACTTCACCGTCAGCAGGTCGAGGACGACGCGAACCGTGCGCGACAGGCCGTACTTCGATCGCCCGTGCGTGCGCGGCCGGTGGTTCACCTCGACCTCCGCGATCTCCACCCCCAGCTCGCTGGCCATCGCCGGCAGGAAGCGGTGCATCTCGCCGTAGAGCTTGAGCGGCTTGACGACCTCTGAGCGGAACACCTTGAGCGAGCACCCATAATCGTGCAGATGCACGCCGGTCGCCACCGAGATCAGGCGGTTGGCCAGCATCGACGGCAGGCGCCGGGTGATGAACCTGTCCTTGCGGTGCCGGCGCCAGCCGCACACGATGTCGGCGCCCTGCTCGAGCACCTCGACCATCCGGGGAATGTCGCGCGGGTCGTTCTGCAGGTCGCCGTCGGAGGTCACGATCAGCCGACCGCGCGCGTGCGCGAACCCCGCCGCAAACGCCGCGGTCTGTCCGAAGTTGCGGCGGAACCGGATGACGCGCAGCCTCGGGTCGGACCCCTGCAGCGCCGCCATCACCGCAAAGCTCTCATCCGTGCTCCCGTCGTCCACGATGATGAGTTCGTACGGACGGCCGAAGGCTTCGAGCGTGTCCGTCAGCTCCCGGTACAGGGTCGGGACGTTCGACGCCTCGTTGCGGACGGGAATGACGATGGACAGATCTGGTGTCATGCGGGGCCGGGCCGGCCGCGCCCCTGCGGAAACCGCCGGGCAGCGCGGAAGTGACCGATTATAGGGTGCCCTCCGGGGAAGGTCAATCCAAGCGACTGGAACGACGAGGGTTACCGCTCACCCAGTGGCCCGCGCTCCTGCCCCGTCCGCGCCCGCCACACGACATAGGCGATGCCGGCAAGCAGCACCAGGACGGCCACCACGATCGCAATCGGCTTCCCATTCTCGCGGATGTAGGCGATCGCCATGTCACCGTAGAAGATCGCGAGCAACCCTTCGGCGACGTAGCGGAGCCCCCGGCCGACACCGATCGCCAGAGCGAACGTGCCGATCGGTACGCGCGCGACGCCGGCGAGCAGCACAAAGATCTTGAACGGCGCCGGCGGCGGCAGGATTGCCGGCACCAGCACCGCCAGCAACCCGAAGCGCTGGAACAGGCGCATCCCCTTCTCGATGTGCCGCTCGTGGAAGCGCTTTCGCAGCACCGCGTCGCCACCCGTGCGGCCGATCCAGTACAGCAGGAAGCAGCCGGTGATCGAGCCGAGCGTGGCCAGCAGCGCGTAGTAGAGCATCCGCTCCTTGTGCTGCATGACCATCCAGACGACGAGAATGTCGTTGATCTCGGGCAGCGACAGGACGGAGGAATCGAGGAACGCGATGACGAACAGGCCCGGCCCGCCGATCGTCGCGGTCAGCCACTTCCCCCAGAGGAAAACGCGGCTCATCGAGCCGCCGTCCGCGACGACGGTTCACGCCGGTCGAGGCCGCCGACCGCCGGCGCGATCAGCGGAAGTACGGTACAGTTGAAGGGATTGTTGTCGATGCAGGCGACCGGCATTGAATGACTCGCGTTACGCCTCTGATTATATCTGACCACGCCCCGAGCAGGCGACCGCCGGCTCGCCTCGTCCTGACGCCGGAACGGTTCGCGCGGCTGATCGCGCTCGCGGCGCTCCTCTTCGGGTGTTGGGCCGCCTGGGCTTACCACCGGGCCGGTCTCACGCTCAGCCACTACGACGCCAAGGCGCACCTCGTCGTCGCGCGCCGGGTGGTCGACAGCATCACCCCTGGCTGGCGGCAGATCGGCGCGGTATGGCTGCCCCTTCCCCACCTGCTGGACCTGCTGCCCGTGCAGGTCGATGCCTTCTATCGCACCGGCGCCTCCGCAGTGGCAATGTCGGTCGTCGCCTTCGGCCTCGCCGTGTACGCCACAGCCCGTCTCATCCTTTACCTGACCGGGTCGCGGGTGGGCGCCGTGGCCGGCGCCGCGGTCCTCGCGCTCAACCCTGACGTGCTGTATCTGCAGGCCACGCCGATGACCGAAGCGTTGCTCTTCGGTCTGACGCTGCTGGCGATCGCCCTGCTCACCGAATGGGTCGATGGACGGCAGCCGACCGGCGCAGTGGGTGTGACCCTGGCGGCGGCCTGCCTGACACGATACGAGGCGTGGCCCGTGACCGTCGCCGCGCTGGCCCTCGCCACCCTTGCGCGCTGGCGCCGCGGCGAGACGCCCGGCCGGGCCGTAGGGCAGGGGATGCGGCTCGGTCTCTACCCGGGGCTTGCGGGGCTCGCGTTTCTGGCACAGAGCCGCCTGACCGTCGGGCAGTGGTTCGTGACCGGCGGCTTCTGGGTGCCGGACAACCAGGACACGGGACACCCGCTCAATGCGGTCGCGTCGATCTGGTGGGGCACGGGCATGATTACCGGGTACGGGGTGCTGCTGCTCGGCGCCGCGGGCGCCGCAGCCACGCTGGCGATCGCGCTCGCATCCCGGAGCCGCGCTGCCGCGCTCGTGCCTCTGGCGCTCGCGGCTTCCGGCGCGCTGCCCTGGTACGCGTTTGTCCTCGGCCACCCGTTCCGCATCCGGTATATGGTCGCCCTCGCCCCGTCGGTCGCCATAGGCGCCGGCATCGGCGCCGGCCTTGTGCGTCGCTGGAGCCTGCCGGCCGCCGCGCTTGTCCTGGCGGCGGTCGCCATCGAGACCCGGCCGATCGACTTCCGGGCGCCGATGGTCGTCGAAGCGCAACTGGACTCGGCCAACGGCGTGGGGCGGCGCGTGGTTACCGCGTACCTCTCACGCCACTACGACGGCGAGAAGATCATGGCGAGCATGGCCTCGCTCGCGCACTACATGCAGGAGTTGTCGTCGGCCAGATTCGCCATCCGCGACTTCGTTCACGAGGGCAACGGCGACATCTGGCTCGCCGCGCTCGAACGGCCGCGCGCGCACGTCGGCTGGATACTGGTGGAGGAACGGGCCGAAGGGGGCGATCGCCTGGCCAACCTGACCCGCGAGGATCCGCGCGTCCTCGCCGGGTTCACGCGCGTGGCGGAAGGCGGGGGCGTGGCGCTCTATCGGCGAAACGGCCAGCCCGCGGTGCCTGGTCCCTGATTTCCGGTCCCTGGCCTCTGGCCCCTGGACCCTAGAACTTGATCTGGAACACCGCCTGGTAAGTCCACCCGCCCAGATCGATCTTGTCGCCGACGAAGTCGCTCGTCAGCGTGCCCTCGCCTTTCTGATAGCGGATTTCCCCACCCGCCGCGAAGCTCGACCCGATCGGCACCCGCGCGCCGCCCATCGCGATCGGTCCGACGTTGGTGCCCGAGGCCACATACGACGCGTGGAAGATGTTCGAGTTGACGTCGATGAAGTCGCCGGTCTCGCTGTAGCGCCAGGCGTAGATGCCCAGCCCCGCGCCGACATACGGCTGGAACCCGGCGTGCCGGGAGAACGGGAAGAACCGCACCGCGAAGGTGATTGGCACGATCCGCAGCTTCAGATCCTGCTGGATTTCGGAGCCGTCTAGGTTGACGAAGTTCGCGTACACGCTGGGCACCGTGCGCCGATAGTAATTCACCCCGGCGCCCGCCTCCATGTAGTCGCCCAGCCCGATGAGCCACTCGCCGCCGACCGTCGCGTTGCTGAAGTCGGCGATGTTGAACGACAGATCCGTCAGGTCGGCCACCAGCACCTCGCCGGCGACGCGCGCGTCCTCGCCGCGCACGGCGAAGTACCCGACGTTGAGGCCCACCGACTGCTGCTGGGCGGCGGCCGGTGCAGCGGTCAACAGCACCGACGCGGCCATGAGTACGCCTGCACAAATGGATGTGCGGAACATATGCGCCTCCCAAAGATGATGGCGGCCCCCGAGGTGCGCGGCCAGAACGGTGTTCGGACGCCCTGCCCTGCCGCGCCCGGCGAAGGCCGAGGTGTTGCCAAGCGCCCCTAGGCGCCACCGCCCGCCCTCCAGCCCGCCTGTATCGCCGGTGAGCATGAAGGATGCCACCCCGGGAGGCCCCAATCAGCCGAGATTGCGCGGCAGAGCCAGGGAGGTGTCCGGGATGGGTATCAGTGCGTCCCGTTTGGTGAACGACCGGCCCGGAAGGACGCGATGACCGCGAGCATCTCGTCGTGGACCCGCCCGTTCGACGCGAGCACCTGGCCGCCCCGCACGTCCAGGGCTGTCCCATTCAGCCCTGTCACGCGCCCGCCGGCCTCCTCGACGATGAGCGCACCGGCCGCGAGGTCCCACGGTTTCAGCCGCTGCTCCCAGAAGCCGTCCATCCGCCCGGAGGCAACGTAGCAGAGGTCGAGGGCAGCAGAGCCGAGCCGGCGCACGGCGCGCGCGCGTTCGATGAACGCGCCAAAGAGGCCGACGATCTCGTCTGCAGTCTCGTGCACGTCGTACGGGAACCCGGTGACCAGCAAGGCATCGACCAGCGGGGCGTGGGTCGAGACGTGAATCGGCCGCCCGTTGAGGTGCGCGCCGCCGCCCCGCTCCGCCGTGAACAGCTCGCGCCGGGACGGATCGTACACAGCGGCAACGGCCAGGCTGCCGTCGATCTCGAGCGCCAGCGAGGCGCAGAAGATCGGCAGGCCGTGTGCGTAGTTGGTGGTGCCGTCGATCGGATCGAAAACCCAGCAACAGCGCGAATCGTCTTTCGAGCGATCCGGCCCGAGCTCCTCGGCGAGCACGGCGTGCCCGGGGAGCCGGTCGGCGATGAAACCTCGGAACGCGCGCTCGACGGCCACGTCGACCTCCGTCACCAGGTCGATCGCCCCTTTCTTGGCGACCCTCATCGCGTGGCCGAAGCGCGCCATCTGCAGATCTCCGGCGTGCAGGACCGCCTCGACGGCCGTCGCGAGCAGGAGCGGATCGGGCGACATGGGTTCAAGGATACTCGAAGAAGGGAAGGAGAGAAGAAGGGAAGGAGGGAGCTCTGCTAGACGTGGCTGCCCAGCTTCTTCACCATGCGCACCTCCATGCCGCCTTCCGGCAGGCGGCGGAGCACGACGTCGTCCATGAAGCTGCGGATGAAGAAGATGCCGCGGCCGCTCGACTTCAGCAGGTTCTCGGGCGCCAGCGGGTCGGCGAGCGTGCCGGGATCGAAGCCCTGTCCCTGGTCGCGCACGCGGACGATGAGCTCGGTTGGATGCGCGGCCGGCGACGTCGTGAACTCGACGAACACGCGCTTGGTTTCGTCGTTGTGGTTGCCGTGCTTGATGGCGTTGATGACCGACTCGCGCACAGCGACGCCGACCCAATGGCGGGCCTCCTCGTCGAGGCCCAGGAGGCGTCCGAGGTCGTCGGCCACCACCTGGACGAGGTCGAGCATGTCGAACAGGCTGGGGAAGTCGAGGCGTAGAGTGGCGTCGCTGTTCGTCATGCATCAAGCCGCAGGGGCAGGCTGCGGAAGAGCCGCCTTGTTAACATATGCGACGAGAGACGGTCAAGCGCGGTTCCCACCGGTCTGCGCTACCCCGCCGGCGCCCTGCTGCCCACGCCCGGTGCACCCGCAATCACGTCTCGCCGCACGGTGGAACCCGGACGACAATGTTATAGTGCGGAGGTGGCGCTCGAAAACGAGATTCGGATGGCGCCGGCACGGCTGATCCGGGGCCGCGTGCGCGTCCCGGGCGACAAGTCCGTCTCGCACCGCTATGCGATTCTCGCCGCGCTGGCGGCCGGCCGGTCGTCGATCGCCGGCTTCGCTCCAGGGGCGGACTGCCGCGCGACGCTCGCCTGCCTCGCGCAACTCGGGGTGGAGATCGCAGTCAAGCCCCGCGCGGAGGCCGACCAGGGACCCGAGGTGGAGGTGCTCGGCCGGGGCGTCCGCGGGCTGCAGCCTCCCGCGGGCTGCCTTGACGCGCAGAACTCCGGGACGACGCTGCGACTGCTGGCTGGTGTCCTCGCGGCGCACCGGTTCGAATCGATCCTCACCGGTGATGCCTCGCTTCGCCGGCGCCCCATGTGCCGCGTGGTCGCGCCGCTCGAGCAGATGGGCGCACGGATTACGAGCGATGAGGGCCGGGCGCCGCTGACGATTGCAGGCGCCGACCTCCACGGCATCAGTCACGTCCCGGAGGTGCCGAGCGCGCAGGTGAAGAGCGCCGTCCTGCTGGCGGGCCTGCAGGCGGCGGGGACGACATCGGTCGCCGAGCCGGCCCGGACGCGCGACCACACGGAGATCGCGCTGGCGGCGTTCGGCGCCGAGGTCCAGGTGTCGGGCACGACCGTGTCGATCGCGGGCGGCCAGCGGCTGCGCGGCAGGCGCCTCCGTGTGCCGGGCGACATCTCGTCGGCCGCCTTCTGGGCGGCCGCTGCGGCGGCCCTTCCCGGCTCCGTCGTGGAGCTCGTCGACGTCGGGCTGAACCCGACGAGGACCGCGTTTCTCGACGTGCTGCGGCGGGCCGGGGCGACAGTCGCGATCGAGCTGGGGCCCGCGGACGCCGGCGAACCGTGGGGCCAGGTGCAGGTGAGCCACGGCGAGCTGCGGCCGGTCACGGTCGGGGCGGACGAAGTGCCGGCGCTCATCGACGAGCTGCCCGTGCTCGCCGCCTTGGCAACCCACGGAGGCGAGATCCGGGTGACGGGCGCGTCCGAGCTTCGCGTGAAGGAGAGCGATCGCATTACGGCCCTCGTCGCCGGCCTGCGTGCGCTGGGCGCGGACGCCGAGGAGCTACCCGACGGCTTCCATGTCCGGGCGACGCGCCGGCTGAGCGGCGGCACGGCCGACGCAGCCGGCGACCACCGTCTCGCGATGGCCTTCGCCATCGCCGCCCTCGGGGCGGCCAACCCGTCGATCATCGCGGGAGCCCGGTCGGTCGAGATCTCCTACCCGCAGTTCTTCGACGTGCTGCGGTCGGTGGCCCGATGAAGACCGACAAGATCTACCTGGTCGGGTTCATGGGCGCGGGCAAGACGAAGGTCTCGCGCGCGCTCGGGCGCCGGCTCGACTGGCGCGTCGAGGACATCGACGAGCTGATCGAGGCGCGCGAGCACCGGGCCATTGCGGACATCTTCGCGCTCGAGGGCGAGCCGTACTTCCGGGCGGTCGAACACCAGGTTCTCTGGAGCCTGCTGCCGGGGCGCAACGTGGTCGTCGCCACCGGCGGCGGCACCTTCGTCGATCCGGACAACCGCGCGGCGATTGCGCGCGACGGCGTCTCGATCTGGCTCGACGCGCCGCTCGACACCATCGTGGCGCGCCTCCCGGCCGACGGCCGGCGCCCGCTCGCGGCCGACCGGTTCGAGCTCGAGCAGCTCTACGCGCACCGGCGGGCGGCGTACCAGCAGGCGAATTTGCGGCTCGACGCGTCGCGCGCGCCCGTCGAGGAGCTGGTGGAGCGGATCCTGGACTGGCTGGGCTTCTGAAGGTGCTAGGTGCCGAGTGCTGGGCGAGGGGTGCGACGTGCCGGGTGCTGAGTGCGGGTCCCAGAGTGCAAGGTGAAGCGCACCTGGCGCCCGGGCACATCGCACCGCGCCGAGCCCCGGGCACCTGCTGATGCCATGCGTTATCTGATCCTGAGCGACATCCACGCGAACCTCGATGCCCTCGAGGCGGTGCTCCAGGCGGCGGCCGCCAGCTATGACCGTGTGGTCGTGCTCGGCGACCTGGTCGGCTATGGGCCGGAGCCCAACGAGGTCATCGACCGCGTCCGCGCACTCGATCCGGTCGCGATCATCCGCGGCAACCACGACAAGGTCGCGGCGGGTATCGAAGACTCTGAGGGCTTCAACGCGATCGCGCAGCGCGCCGCGAGCTGGACGCTCGGCCGGTTGACGCCCCAGAACCGCGACTATCTGGTCTCGCTGCCGGCGGGGCCGCTGTCCCTCGACCCGCTGGCCGAGATCTGCCACGGCGCTCCCTTCGACGAGGACGCATACATCTTCAGTGAGCTCGATGCGCTGCGCGCGCTGCGCCTCTCCCGGCGGCAGGTCTGCCTGTTCGGCCACACGCACTTCCCCGTCGTGTTCCGGCTGTCGGACACCGGCTTCGACGTGCTCACCGAACGTGGTGAGTCGGAGCTGGAGGTGCCGCTGGAGAAAGGCGTGAAGTACCTGATCAACCCCGGCGCCGTGGGCCAGCCGCGCGACGGGGATCCGCGAGCCGCCTACGGTCTGCTGGACGAGGAGCGCCGGAGGATGAAGCTTTTCCGGGCGCAGTACCCCCTCGAAGCGGCGCAGGCCAAGGTGATCAGGGCGGGGCTGCCGCCGGCGCTCGCCGAACGGCTGGCGGCAGGTAGGTAACAGTAACGGGTAACGCGTAACGAGCGACGAGCAACGACGCACACTCGTTACTCGTGACTCCTCGCTCGTTACTTCACGTTCTCTCTCCTTCTCGCCTCCACCTCTTCCCGTCGTCGCAGCTCGACGGCGTACGCATCGCGGGCCGCGCGGGAGCCGAGGATCCATCCGATGACGATGCCAAGGAAGAGCACGGTCGGTATGTAGATGAAATGGCCGGCGCCCATCTGATTGAAATCCATCAGATCCTCCGTTGCTTCTCGGCGAGGCGTCGCGACAGATCACCGAGCTCGTGCTCCACCTTGGTGAGCCGGCGCCAGATCGACCAGAGATAGACCAGCAGGACCACCCAGACGAAGGCGTAGGCGCCCATCACGAGAGGCGCGGCTGGCAGCGTTTCCTGCGCGGCAGGCAGCGATTTCACCGGCACGTACTCGTCCTGGGCGGGCGGTTGCGCCGGCGGCTGGGCCACGACCGTGGCAACCACTGCGATGCAGGCCGCCGCGACAAGGACGGCTGCGAACAATGCTCTGAACGGCCGACTCATCTTGGCTCTTCCCTTCTTCGCAGGCTTGAACGACTTGGGCTACAGGTGCCGGCACGACTCGTGACTCGTTCCTGGCGCGTTTCTCCCGTCCTCGCCCGCTTCTCGCAGGGCTGAAGCCCTGCGCTACGGGTCGGGCTCCTACGCCTCGCCGACCTATTCCTCCTCTGCCTCCAGGTACAGCTCCTCGACGGCCGCACGCTGCCGCTCCAGACGCACCCGCGACGCGAGCATGACGGCATAGAGGAGCAAGAAGGCGGCCACCGAGAACCAGAAGGGCCCGCGCATCCCGGGCGCGAGCGAAGGCACGACCGTGGTCTTCGGGTGAATCGTGCGCCAGATGTTCACCGAGACGTAGACGAACGGAACGTTCGCCATCCCGAAGAGCGCCATCGCGGCGGCCAGCTTGTCCGAGCCCGGCCCGCCGTACTTGCGCACGAGCAGGTAGGCGACGAAGATCATCCAGAGCAGCAGGGCCGAGGTGAGCCGGGCGTCCCACTGCCACCACACGCCCCACGCCTTTCGCGCCCACAGCGGGCCGGTGACCAGCACGATGAGGCCGAACACCACGGTCAGCTCGCCGGCGGCCGTCGCGAGACGGTCGCTGGCCGCCTTGCGGCCAAACAGGTAGAAGGCGCTGGCGATGCCGCAGACGAACGCCGAGAGGAACATCACCATCGCCGAAGGGACGTGGAAGTAGAAGATCTTCTGCACGAGCCCCATCGTCGCCTCGTACGGCGCGCCGACGATGAGGACCGGAGCGCAGGCGAACATTGCGGCGGCGACGACGAGCACGGGAACGAACGACTTGCGCATCTCGGTTCCCTGCCAAGGACACGGTCGTTATTCTGTCATCAGCGGTTCGAACGTCCAGAGCGACAAGGTGACGAACACGATGTCGAAGAAGGCCAGCAGCGCAATCCACATGCGTGCGACCTCCGCGTCGGGGACCGGCTGCAGCAGCGCGGCGGTGCCGCGCACGCCCGCAATGATCACTGGAATGGTAATCGGATACAAGAGCACGGGCAGGAGCACATCCCGGCTGCGCGCCCGGACGAGCATGGCCGCGAACAGGGTGCCGACGGCCGCAAAGCCGCCCGTGCCGGTGACCAGCAGCGCAATCATCAGCACCGGGCGGGAGAGAAACGCCGCGTGGAAGAGCAGGCCGACCAGCGGGACGAGCACGACCTCGACCGCCGCCAGGAGCGCCAGGATGCCGAGCAGCTTGCCGACGTAGATGGCCGGGCGGCTCGCCGGCGCCAGCATCAACGCCCGCAGTGTCTCGGCGTGCCGCTCGCGCTCGAACGTCCGGCCGAGGGCGAGCGTGCCGGCAAAGGCGATCGCGATCCAGAGGATGCCTGCGGCCGCATCCTCCAGCGGCCGTCCCTCCCTCACCAGGGCGAAGGCGAAGACCAGCACGCACGACACCGCGAAGAACGCCGTCGTGTACAGCACCTCGCGGCTGCGGACCTCAACCGTGAGGTCCTTGCGCATGACCAGCCACGCGACGCGGAGGAACATCATCTCGGCTCTGGGCTCTCGGCTCTGGGCTCCAGGCTCTGAGCGCCGGGGAGAGCGCCTCGCGCGATGTGCGCGCGGTAGCGTTCCCTGAGTGGTCCGTGCCCCTCATCGATGGCGATCAGCCTGCCGTCGCGAAGGACGGCCGCACGATCCAGGAGGCCGTCGGCGACATCCAGATCGTGGGTCGCCGCGACAACCAGGCGGCGCTCGGCCCGCAGCTCTCGCAGCCGAGTGACCAGCGCCGCCGCCGAGGCATCGTCGAGCCCCGTGAACGGCTCGTCGAGCAGCAGCAGGCGGGGGTCGTGCAGCAGCGCGCGCTCGAGCGCCAGGCGTTGCCGCATCCCCCGCGAGAAGCCGGTGACGATGTCGTTGGCGCGCGACGCCAGCCCGGCACGCTCGAGCCCCTCGGCCGCCCGCGCCCTGGCGTCAGCGACGCCGTGCAACCTAGCGAAGAACTCGAGGTTCTCGCGGGCCGTCAGCTCTGGATACAGATGCAGATCGTGCGCGAGCAGCCCGAGCCGGGCGCGCAGCAGCGGCCCTGCCTCGTTGGCCGTCCGATCGCCGTACCGGATCTCTCCGGCGGAGGGTGTGAGCAGCGTCGCCAGGATCGAAAGGAGGGTCGACTTGCCAGCGCCGTTCGGGCCCAGCAGCCCAAGAATCTCGCCCGCCCGGCAGGTAAAGGTGATGTGAGACAGCGCGCGGCGGCGGCCGTAGTGACGCGAGACGTCACGGACGGCCACCTGGTCGAAGTCGAACGTCACGCAGCCAGTCCTTCGTCGCTGCCCTTCGGCCCATGAGCCGCCGCGTCAAGCTCTCCGTAGATCCGCTCGAGCTCGGCCATCAGCCCCGCGCGCCTGGCCTCGTACCGGCCCTCGCTCAGCCTGCCGCGCTGGTGCTCCTCGTCGAGCCGCAGCACCGCAGCGAACAGCTCGTCGCGGCGCGCCCGCAGCCGCGCTTGCCCGCTCCTCGCCCCGCTGTCGCCGGCGCGGAACGCCGCCCACCCGCCGAGCGCCACGATGACGAGCGCCAGACCGAGCGCGATGAACCGCGGCGCGGCGCTGCGGTGCGGCAGCCCCGAGACCTCGAAGGCGATCGTCCCCCCGGCCTGCACCGCCGGCCCGCTCCCCAGGATGAAGGTCTGCCCGTCGCTCGTCACGTCCTGGGTGTTCGTGATCTGCGGCGAGGAGATCTTCAGGCCTTCCAGCTTCTGGGCGACGATGAGCACTTGCGGAACGGCCGCCGGGACTTTCTGCGCGATCTGCACGCGGCCGTTCCCGGGTGGCAGCGCGTACGCCACCTGCACCAGCGTCGTCCCGGGCTTGAATGGCCCGGCCACGGTGACGCGCCCACCTCCGACTGTCGCCTGAGGCGACGAGCCTTCGAGGATTGATGCGCCCTCCGCCTCCCCGGGCAGATCGAGCACAACCGGCGTCGGCGGGCTGACCGGGTGGCGGGCGGTGTTGACGATCTCGAACAGATAGAAGACCTGCAGCTGGTCGTCCGCAAACTGCAGCTCGACACGGGACTGACCGCCGAGGACGACGATGCCGGGCACGGGCCTGGAGGAGGCCGGTGGCGCGGCCGCCCCGCCCGGTGCGCCGCCGACGAGCATGAGGACGACGCCGCCTTTGCGCGGCACACGGAACTCTTCGGATTCGATCCGCTCGCCGTCGATGGTCGTCGCCGCCTTCACAGCAGACCCGGGTGTCAGTCCGGGGAACTTCGCGTGGCCGGTCTCGTCACTCCTGGCGGACCGCGGCTGGCCGTCTACCACGAGCTCGACCGGGTGTCCGGCCAGGATGTTCGAGAGGTCTTCCCGTCCGACGCGGACCGAAATAGTCCCATCCGGCAGGCTATCGTCAGGCCGAGGGATGCCGGACATCGCGCGCACGTCGGGCATGCCCATCTGCGCGAGGGCGCCAAAGGGCGCGGCGGCCAGACTGGCGAGCACGACGAGCGCGAGAATGAATCGGTTCACGGGGATCGATGCCTCTCCGAGTAGTTCTTGATTCTTCGTTCCTGGTGCTTGGTGCGGTTCCTCGTTCCTGGTGCTTGGTCGTGACGTCCTAAACCGCAACAGCCAGCTTCGTTCCGCACGTCTTGCAGAACTCGGCGTCGGGGTCGTTCGGCGTGCCGCACCGCGTACAGGCCACCGCCGCCACGTCGAGACCGGGTGCCGCCTTCGCGCCGCCTCCATTCGCAACAGGCGCACGCGCCGCCATCGGTGCCGGGACGGCAGCGCCGCCCGGGCTCGGGCCCGTCGCGCCCCGGTTGGCCGTCGCCTGGCGCGCGGCCAGCTCTTTCTCGATCAGCTCGCGGTAGCCTGCCGCGCCCGCGTCGAGCTGACGGATCAGCCGCACCGCGCGGGCCCGGAGGCGCGCGATCATCTCCTGGCAATCGGCTTCGGACACCTTGCCCATCGCGCGGTCGAACTCGAGCTCCTTGATCGTGCGCAGCACAAGCATCTTCTCGCGCTCGAGCGCCGCGCGCGTCCGCCCCCCCAGCATCTCGGGCCCGGGCACCGGAGCCTCCGCGAAGAGCGGCCACAACGTCGCGTACAGCGCCAGCCCCACCCCGCCGGCGATCAGGATCGCGAGCGACACGAAGATGACGTTGGCCGGACGCGTGCCGTGCAGGAGGAGCGCAGCCGCGCTGGCGGCCACGAGGGAACCCAGCACGAACAGGTGCCACGCCTGGAGGCCTTCGCTCGCCTGGCTCTCCTGCTCGGGCTCCTCGTCGACGGAGGCCGCCGCCGGCCGGGTATCCTTTTGTACGGCGCCGTTGGCCGCCGCCGCGGCACGCCGCTGCTTCCGGTTCCGCCTAGTCGAGGTTTCTGAGCTCATCATCCAGCCGCGCTTCCAGTGCGGGGTCCGCCGGCTCCGGCCGTGACGTCTCGACCGAGGGAGCGGCCGGCCGTCTCGACCAGCGGACCGCCACGATGCCGATGGCCACAGCGCCGCCGGCCCCGAGCACGTATGGCAGCAGCCAGGCAAGGCGGTTGAACCCCCTGTCCAGCGGCTCGGCCAGCGGTTCCTCGCTCCCGTACTTGGCGATGTAGTACTCGATCACCTCGTCCCTGGTCTTCCCCTGCGCGACCAGCGCGGTGATCTCCTGTCGCATGTTCTCGGCGTACTGGCAGGTGCACTCCCCCACCAACTGGCGCCCGCAGGTGCCGCACATGCAGATGATCGACCTGAAGAGGTCGCGCTCGAGTGGGGTGCGCGCGATCGTCTTCACGGTCTTCGTGTCGACGTGCTGCGCGCGGGCCGGCGCCGCGAAGAGCACCACGGCCAGGAGCGCCAGCAGCGCCGTCGTGGCGCCCGCGGGCACCCTGGCCAGCGCGAAGCTGAAGGTCTGCTCCGGCAGCAGTGCGATCCCCGTGCCGACGGCAAGGATGCCGAAGCCCATCCAAATCCAGTCCACCAACGGGTTGATGTGCACCTCGAAGCTGGCCGTCTGATCCTGCAGGTCCACGCCCGCCATCACGACGTAGAGGTCTTCGCCGAGCGACCGGCGGATGGCCACCTGGCTCGTCGGTTCCTCCTCGTGCTTCCGGTAGGCCCACCGGGCCGGGTACATCCTGCCGATCTGCTTGCCGTCCTCGAACACGGTCAGATGCGTCGTCGTCATCTGCTTCTGGCCGTCGTCGGTGACACGCACCTCGTCGTAGCGGATGACGTACTGACCGACCTTCGCCTGCTGGCCGGGCTTGAGCAGCATCTGCTCGTCCACCTTGAAGCCCTGCCCGGCGAAGCCGAGGAACATCAAGACGATCCCCAGGTGCACGATGTAGCCGCCGTAACGGCGCTTGGAGCGGGCCACCAGCCCGATCATCGCCGTGAGCAGGTCGGTGCCGGTCGCGTCCTTGCGCACGCGCGCTCCCCGCACGAACTCCTGCACGATGGTCGCGCCGACGAAGACGCTGAGTGCGAAGCACAGTCCCGATGACCAGACGCGGACGCCAAGCGCGACGAGACCGCCCGAGACAACCACCGCGAAAGCGACCGGCCACAGGAACTGGTCGCGCAGGTTCGCGAGCGTCGACTTGCGCCACGCGAGCAGCGGCCCGATGCCCGTGAGGAACAGCAGGACCAGACCGATCGGCAGCATCCACTTGTTGAAGAACGGCGGCCCGACGGTCAGCCGCTCGCCGGTCACGGCCTCGCTCAGCGTGGCGAACATGGTGGCGAACAAGATGAAGAGCGCCGCGAAGAGCAGCACCCAGTTGTTCGCCAGGAACGCCGCCTCGCGCGACACCCACGAGTCGAGCTCGTGGCGCGCCCGCAGCAGCGGCAGCCGGTACACCACCCAGCTGAAGCTGAACACGATGATCGCGGCCATGAAGCCGGTGAACATGATCGCCAGCTTCCGGTCCTCGCCGAAGGCGTGCACTGACTGGACGACGCCCGAGCGGGTCATGAACGTGCCGAAGATCGTCAGGAAGAAGGTGAGGACGACGAGCGTCACGTTCCAGACGCGCAGCATGCCGCGCCGCTCCTGCACCATCACCGAGTGCAGGAACGCGGTGCCGGTCAGCCACGGCAGCAGGCCCGCGTTCTCGACCGGATCCCAACCCCAGTAGCCGCCCCACCCCAGCACCTCGTAGGCCCAGATCATGCCCAGCGTCAGGCCGAACGACAGGAACAGCCAGCTCACCATCGTCCAGCGGCGCACCGCCCGCAGCCACGAGTCGTCCAGATGGCCCGTGATGAGCGCGGCCATGCCAAACGCGTAGGGGATGGTCATCCCGACGAACCCCACGTACAGCGAAGGCGGGTGGATCGCCATGTACGCGTTCTGCAGCAGCGGGTTCAGACCCCGCCCGTCCGCCGGCGCCGGGCCGAGGAAGGTCTCGAACGGGTTGTTGTGGACGACCATCACGAAGAGAAAGAACATCTGCACGACCGAGATGATCGCCACGACGTACGGGATCAGCTCGCGGTGCCGCTCACGGTTGAGATAGACCGCGGCAGCCCCGAACACCGCGAGCAGGAACACCCAGAACATGATCGAGCCGTCGAGCCCGCCCCAGTAGGAGGTGAACTTGTAGAAGAACGGCTGGACCGAGTCCGAGTAGTGCTGGACGTACTTGATCGAGTAGTTGTCGGTGACGAAGGCGTGAACCATCACCACCGACGCGAGCGTCATCAGCGCCGCCATCAGGGAGAAGGCGCCGAGGCCGCTGTCGATCAACCGCCTGGAGCCGCGGCGCGCGCCGGCCACCGACGCCGCGGCCGCATAGCTGCAGATGACGAAGGTCGCAAGCAGGAGGAACGTGCCTAGAGAAGCCATCAATCACTCATCAGGCCGCCAGCGAGGCGTGCCACGGCCCGAAGGGGCCGGCGGCGACGACCAGCTTGGCGACCGGGGACACTCGAATGCGGGAACAACGGCGAGCAGCAGCCCGTCAGTTTCCGGGCGACGCGTTCGCGCTTTGCTTCGGCTCGTACTTCGACGGGCACTTGGCCATGACCCCGTTGGGCGCCACGTGGAACCCGTCCGGCTCCAGTGTCCCTTTCAGCACGACTTCCGCGTCGTCCTTGAAAGTGTCGGGCACGACGCCGGTGTAGACGGCTTCGACGGTCCTGCCCTTGTTCGCGATGGCAAAGCGGTACTCGAGCGAATCGCGCTTGCGGTAGATCGAGTCGCGGACGACGAAGCCGTGAAGCTGCAGGCGCTTGCCCTGCCACGCCGCCGGGTTCGCCATCACGTCGTCAACGTGCTTGTAGTACTCGGTTCCTTCCCGAAGCGTCGAGTACAACAGGCCGGTCAGCGCCAGCAGCAGCACAACGGCGGTGATCCCGATCCTCAGAGCTTTCCCTGTCATAGGCCCTTTCGCGGGAGGTATGTTGATCCAGAATATCGCCGAATCGAGCACCCGGTCAATTGCTGATCCCGCGGCCCGATCACCACTGACCCTCAGGCAACGCGAAGCAGCCAAAGGAGTTCCAGCTACCGGCGCGGCGAGCTCCAACGCGCGTCCTCGACGCCGACCTGGTTGAGCAGCCGGTAGACGGTCGCGATCGGCAGCCCGACGACGTTCGAACACGAGCCTTCGAGGTGGTCGATGAAGCGGGACGCGAGACCCTGGACGCCATAGGCGCCCGCCTTGTCGCGCGGTTCCCCGCTGCCCACGTACCAAAGGATCTCATCCGTGGTCATTTGCAAGAAGTGAACCCGTGTGACCACGGCGTCGCTTGCCTCCTGCCCGTCGCGGCAGATCGTGACGCCTGTCCACACCTCGTGCGTGCGCCCGGACAGCATTCGCAACATGTTGGCGGCGTCAGCGTCATCGCGAGGCTTCCCGAGGAGGTGACCATCCACGACCACGACGGTATCGGCGCCGATCACCGCGGTGCCGGGATTCCGGCATGCAACCGCGCGCGCTTTGGCGCTCGCGAGGCGGACGACGCATGCTCCGGGCTGCTCCCCGGCGAGTGGCGTCTCGTCGACGTTCACCGGCACGACGTCGAAGGCAAACCCGGCCGAGCGCAGCAGTTCGGCACGCCGAGGGGACGCAGACGCGAGAATGAGGCGCACGCTTCGATGATACACTGTCGGGTCTTGGCTCTCGCGTCTTGGGTCGCCTGGCCGCACAGCTCGGGCCGCAGCCGGGGCGCCGGCTCGCGGCCACCCGCCCGGGTGTGAGATCAGTTCTAGAGCCGAGACCCCAGAGCCGAGAGCCGAGAGAATGGAACCCCTGTCCCGCGTGTTGCCCGCCGCGCTCAGAGAGGTGCTGCGGCAGACCCCGCTGTCCCGCGAGAAGATCTCGTTCGCGTGGCGGATGGCGGTCGGCCCTGCGATCGATCGGGTGACCACTGTCGAGCTGACCGGCGACGGGACGCTCGAGGTGCGGGCGCCCAATCAGGCGTGGCGCCGCGAGCTGACTCGCTCTTCCGGCGTCATTCTCGGGCGGCTGGCCGAAATGCTGGGCGCCGGGACGGTCAAGACCATCGCGCTGCGCGTCGAGGGAGGCCACGAAGAGACCCGCCCGCGAAGACAGGCGCCGAGGACAACCTCTCGCCGGTCCCCCGCTCGCCGACCTCACAAGCGGAAGAGATAGCGTCGGTTTGTCATCTGCTGATCTGTGTCTGCCCCATTTGCTTGAGGAGAGCATGGATACCAAGAAGCTGGGGTTGCAGAAGCCGCTCGACCTCGGCGCCGATGAGGATCTGATTGCGGATCTGGAGCAGGCGCTCGCGAAGACATGGGAGTAACGAGTAACGAGTAGCGAGTAACGAGTAGCCAGTAACACGTCGCGAGTGGCGCGCCGCGAGCGCGGTGCAACTGCCGGACGCGCTGCTTTCTGTCACCTGTCAACCGTCACCTGTAGACTATCCGCCGCCCCCGCCCGCTGCTTACTGATTGGAGGCACTCATGATCCAGACCGTTGGCGTCGTCGGCGCGGGAACCATGGGAAACGGGATCGCGCAGGTGTTCGCGCAAGCGGGGTTCAACGTGCGGCTGCAGGACGTGGCGGCACCCGCGCTCGACCGCGCGCGCGCCACCATCGAGAAGAGCCTCGCGAAGTTCGTCGAGAAGGGCAAGCTGGCCGCGGCCGATCGGGACGCCGCGCTCGGCCGCCTCTCGACGAGCACGGCGCTCGACCCGCTCGCTGACGCCGACCACATCGTGGAGGCGATTGTCGAGGACGCCGCCGCGAAGCGGGCGCTGTTCGCCAGGCTCGACACCCTCACGCGGCCCGACGTGATCCTCTCCTCGAACACGTCGTCGATCTCGATCACGCTGCTCGCCGCGGCGACGAGGCGGCCCGACCGCGTGCTCGGCATGCACTTCATGAACCCGGTGCCGCTGATGACGCTCGTCGAGCTCATTCGCGGCCAATCCACCTCGCCGGAGTCCATGGCGGTCGCATCCAACCTGTGCAAGATGCTCGGCAAGACCGGCATCGAGGCAGCCGACTACCCGGGCTTCATCGCCAATCGGATTCTCATGCCGATGATCAACGAGGCGATCTACGCGCTGATGGAAGGCGTCGGGACCGCCGAGGCAATCGACACCGTCATGAAGCTCGGCATGAACCACCCGATGGGCCCGCTCACGCTCGCCGACTTCATCGGGCTGGATGTCTGCCTGGCGATCCTGGAGGTAATGCACGAGGGCCTGGGCGATCCGAAGTACCGGCCGTGCCCGTTGCTCCGGCGCCTCGTCGCCGCGGGCCACCTGGGGCGCAAGAGCGGCAAAGGCTTCTACACGTATTAGCGCGGGCGGCGCAACCACCACGCGGCAATCGCGATCGGGGCGAGGGTCAGCACCTCGCGGCTGATCGATCGCAGGTTGTCCTGGAGGAACCCGGGGCGCCAGTACTGCCGCATGATGCCCATGAAGACGTCCAGGTAGGAATGGTAGTAGGCGCGGCTGAAGGGCCACAGCGCCATGATGCCGATCGGCGGCGACGAATCCTCGCCGAGCCAGTCGAGCAGGACGTGCGATCCGTACGCGGCGGCGCAGGCCACCGCGACGAGCGCGTGCCGCCCGCGGAGCAGCGCGAATGCCGCGAGGCCGACAACCAGCGCGGCCCCGACGCTGTGCGCGTAGGTGCCGTGCGCGCCGAAGAGGAGATCGAGATCGGCGGCCACCCCGAGGCCCGCGAAGACAATCATCCGGGCGGTGGGGTTCCGCACCCACGCACCGCGCGCCGTGAGCACGCCGGCCGTCGTCTGACTGACGACTGTCGACTGTTGACTGACGACTGACGACTGACGACTGTCGACTCCTGCATCGACTCGTGCGTCGCCGGGCCCCGCCGTGAGCCAGCCGGCAATGAATCCTCCAAGCGCGTGTCCGATGGGGCTGGGCATAAGCGAGGCTCTGGGCTCTTGCCTTTAACGTCTGGCCAGGAGTGGCCGGGAACCGGGGGGTCAGGCACCCGCCTATCGCCTATCGCCTATCGACTATCGACTATGGACGACCCTCGTGGCAAGCCCGGCAGGTCGCAGCCAGCGCAATCCCGGGCCGGGCCGCGCATGTCATTTCTCGCGACCCCGGGCCCAGGCGCTCCAGGGGGCGAAAGCTCGTATTGCCATAACTAGCTGAAAAAGCTAGCATTAGTCCTGCTGCCAAGCCGATCTTCGCTTGACTTTCGGTTCGGCATGTCCCTAGAATGCAAAGCTCAGGCGCTGGGCCGACATGCTCGCCTTGCGCTCAGCGCCTAGGGAGAGGAGCCGCCGAATGCCCGCCGATGACCGCAACGAACGCCACAAGGCCCTGGACGTCGCCGTCACCCAAATCGAGAAGCAGTTCGGCAAGGGTTCGATCATGCGCCTCGGGCAGAAAGGCGCGATCGCGCCCGTCGACTACATCCCCACGGGTGCCATCAGCCTCGACTTTGCGCTCGGCATCGGCGGCGTGCCGCGCGGCCGCGTCGTGGAGATCTTCGGGCCTGAAGCGTCCGGCAAGACGACGCTGGCGCTGCAGGTGATCGCGCAGGCGCAGAAGCTAGGCGGCATGGCGGCGTTCGTCGACGCCGAGCACGCGCTCGACGCGACCTACACCAAGAAGCTCGGCGTGGATCTCGACAACCTGCTCGTCTCGCAGCCCGACAACGGCGAACAGGCGCTCGAGATCGTCGAGGTCCTCGTCCGCTCCGGCGGCGTGGACGTCGTCGTCGTCGACTCGGTGGCCGCGCTGGTGCCGCGCGCCGAGATCGAGGGCGAGATGGGCGAGGCGCAGATGGGCCTCCAGGCGCGGCTGATGTCGCAGGCGCTCCGCAAGCTGACCGGCGTGGTGTCGAAGTCGAAGACGTGCCTGATCTTCATCAACCAGCTCCGCGAGAAGATCGGCGTCATGTTCGGCAACCCCGAGACGACGACCGGCGGGCGCGCGCTCAAGTTCTACGCCTCGGTGCGCGTGGACATCCGGCGCATCGCGAGCATCAAGGACGGCGACCAGGTGATCGGCGGCCGGACGCGCGTGAAGGTGGTCAAGAACAAGGTGGCGCCGCCGTTCCGTGAGGCCGAGTTCGACATCCTCTACGGCGAAGGGATCTCGCACGAGGGCGACCTGCTCGATCTGGCGGTCGAGCGGAAGATCATCGAGAAGAGCGGCACCTGGTTTGCCTACAACGGCGAGCGCCTCGGCCAGGGGCGGGAGAACGCGAAGCAGTTCCTGAAGGACAACCCCGAGACGGCCCAGACGATCGAGGATCGCCTCCGCAAGGAGCTCGGGCTCGTCCGCGATGCGGAAGCGGCCGTCTAGCCGGGCCAGGCGACAAGTCCTCAACGGCCTTGGCTGCCCCGGCATCTGCGCGTGCGTGCTTCACCGGGTGAGGGGCTGGGTGGCGGCGCCGCGTTTCAGGCCGACGCCCACGGCTGCCGCATGAAGCGGTATTCTTCGATCCTCACGGCCAGGCCCGGGCGCGCGTCGATGGGCGTGGGCGACACCGTGCGCACGATGCGCGCCTGACAGACCACCTCGGGGCGACCCTCGACGATCTCGACCGGCAGCACCACGCGCAGCTCGATGCGCGTGTCCACCTGCAGCAGGTCTTCCGCACGGAACAGTACACCTGAGTAGCTGATGTTCTCCGTCCGACCGCGGCGCCACGTGGCATCTCCCATCGGACGGTACCGGACCGGAAGATTGAGCACGAAGCGTTCAGCACGCATGGCTGTACTCCTGGGGCGACCCGAAGTGCGGGCCTGACGAGGCGACGGCGCGGGACAGGTGCATCAATTCCTGCGCCGGACCCGGCGGCAAGAACCTGCCCCGCCTAACCCTCACGGTCAGCTCAGCTTCCTGTTTCGCGACCTGGCAGCGGTCGTACTTCGCACGTGCGCCTGTCTGACAGAATTGAAACCCGGCTGACAGAATTCGCACGCGCAGGCGCAGGGTCGACTCTGGCGTCCCACGTTCGGGCACTCACGGCTGGCGCGGCGCACCTGAAACCTTGTGGCTGGCTCCGGCAAACCCCCATTGGGGTTGGTCGGCAAGTGTCCTCCTCCGCGTCCGTCTCGCGCGCGGCGTTGGCCACGACGGACTGTCGCGACCCATGCCGGCACGTTGATACGGAGGCTGAGCCTTGGCGAAGGAACTCGATCGGTTCAAGTTCTTCCGATCGACCCATCCCCCCTCCAGAGCCCAGACCCGAGAATATAATGCCCGTTCGGCTGTTCGACTTCGTGGAGCGAGGCTTCAGCCTTGCCGGGCGCGCCGGGGGCTGGCAGTCGTGGAGGAGCCGTGGGAGGACTGCTCGGAGGATTGCTGAGTGCCGACGGTGTGGTGCGCCACTGGGTCGTCGTGCATCGCTGGGCGCCGCTCGATGCGCTGATGCTCGCGCTCAGCACCGTCGGGCGCCTCGGGCTCGTGTGGCTGGCGTTGGGGTTCGTCGCCTGGCGGCTGGATCGCCGGCGTGCCGCGGGCGTGTGGCAGATGGTGCTGGCCGCGAGCCTCGCGACGACGCTGGCCGAGGCCGTCATCAAGCCGATCGTGCACCGTCCCCGGCCCTTCGAGGTCGTCGCCGACGCGCCGCTGATTGGCGGCGAGCCAGGGGAGTACTCGTTCCCGTCGGGCCATGCGGCCTCGTCCTTCTCGGCGGCCTTTGCGCTCTCGCGCATCTGGCCGGCCGCCCGGCTCCCCCTCTGGGCGCTCGCGGTGCTGATCACGCTTTCCCGTGTCTACATCGGGGTCCACTACCCGCTCGACGTGATCGCCGGCGCCCTGCTTGGCCTCGCCGTCGGGTACTTCGTGATCGGGCGGACCCGGTGGAGGATCGAGACGCGGAAATCGCGCGACGAACGGCCCGCCGACGCGCCCGGTGGGATGGGGCTCTAGCCCTGTCCACAGCGCAGGCGGTGCCGGCGGTCCGACTTGGCGCGCTGCATTTCCGCGTGCTATATTGGTCGTTCCGCCGCGCACGGTCCCGACGTGCCGAGGTAGCTCAGTTGGTAGAGCACGTGACTGAAAATCACGGTGTCGGCAGTTCGATTCTGCCCCTCGGCACCACCTAACCAAGACCCCACTGCTGTCCAGATGTTGGTGCCGGGGCGCGTCTCGAGCAGCCGACCGTGCGAGCCGCGCGGTCTCGACGGCGCCAAGAAACGCGCTGCAAGCGCTGATGCGGGCGGAGACGAGTTGCCTAAGGGTTGCGGATGGGTCCGTCAACGCCGTGGATCCCGCGACCACGGCCCTTGAGGCGTCCAGCCGTCGCAGACGAGGGAGTCCTGGAACTCGGAGATGCGCTTCGACAGGTCCCGGTCGTCGGTGATGACCTCGGTGTGCGTGTGGCCGTCCGGGTAGGTGAGAACGATCTCTAAGCCAGGCCCATCAATGCGGGGTCTGACCTCGTAGACCAGTCGTTGCCCAGCGCGCTCGTAGAACCACACCATATCGCGTGTATCGGCCGGGTCGCGCGCTGACGAGAGAGGCGCCCCACCACGCTGGCGGTGTGCCCTGACGGCCCGGGGTGAAAGTCGATGAAGTCGTCAGATGACCTTCACCTCGAGGTCGACCCTGATGGTCGCCCCCGTCTCGACGACCGCGGTCCGCTTCGCGTTGTTGAAGCCGGTCGCTGTCGCTTTGAGCTCGTATCGACCCGGCGGCAGCCCCTCGAAAATGTAACGACCCTGATCGTCCGTCACGGCGCGGCGCCGGATGCCTCCCGGGCCGAACAGCGTGACGACCGCCTGGGCGAGCGTCGCGCCCCACTGGTCTTTGACCTGACCCCTGATCGCGGCAGCGCCTGACGGCAACTGGACGGGGTCTGACTTCACGGATGGGAGGCAGGACACGCAGACGAGGGCAATGGCCAGGCATGTGACGGCGCCCAATACCTCCGCTGACTGTCTTGCGTTCACGGCACGTCCCCTTCCTTGCTCCTTCAGCCAGATTCTACGACGTCCCCGGGAAACCGTTCCAGTCCCGCGGCGGGCGAGAAGGAGGTGGGGCTCGCGTCCGGGGCGGTCGCCTGTGGCACCAAGCGCTACCGTCACCGCGCTTCGATGGCGAAGCACACCTTGAGGCGGTCGGCGACCTTCACGAGGCCCGCGGCGACGCTGACCGGCTCGATGCGGAAGTCCCTGTGCCGGATGGTGAGCTCACCTTCTGCCCGCACGCGATCCGGCGCGAGGCGGACGTCGGCTTCGAGGGTCTGTTCGCGCGTGACCCCGTGCAGCGTCAGATCCCCGGTGATCCTCAGCCTCGCCCCGTCGGCGGTGCGCCGGACCACCTCGAGACGACGCGACTCGAACAGGATCTGCGGGTAGCGCTCGACCTCGAGCACCTTCGTCTGCATCGTCCGCTGCACCTCGGGCACGTCCTGCTGCGGCTCCCCCTCGCCGGTCACCTGCAGTTGCCGCGCGTCCACCTCGACCCGGACGCTCGACCGTGCCGGCTCCTCCTCCACGACGCGCACCTCCCCCCGAATTGACGCCCCGCGTGCCGCCACGTGGTGGACGTGGCCCGCACAGCCGAACGCTCCCGCCTTGTCGACCAGGATGGAGATCTCGCTCGACTCCGGTCGGATCAACAGCACGCGTGCCTGTTGCCCGACGCCGCGGCTGCCTGCAGGACGAGCAGTACCAACGCCGACCAGCGCGAGCCGACATCGATGGGACGTCTCAATCGCATCGCCGCCTCTCGTCTGCTCCAGTATGCACCGGCCGACCGAGATGGCAGGCCACCGGTGGAGTCGGGTCGCGTGCTTCACGGGGGTGAACGTCAGCGCAATTGTGAACTGTTGCGCTGAGACAGTGTGGTGGCGGGAGGAGCGCGTGGAGAGGAGGCACGGAGCCCGACGCGCTCCTCGACGCGCGGGATGCGCTCCGTGCCTCGTCGGTGACCGGCTACTGGTTGTCGATCGAGAGGAGCTCGACGTCGAACACCAGCATGCCCTTTGGCTTCCCGTCCTGCCCGCCGTAGGCGAGCTTCTCGGGAATCCAGAAGCGGCGCTTCTCGCCCGGGACCATGAGCTGCACGCCTTCGGTCCAGCCCTGGATGACCTGGTTGAGCGGGAACTTCGCCGGCTGCCCGCGCAGGACCGAGCTGTCGAACATCTTGCCGTCGGTCGTCCAGCCCGAGTAGTGCACGGTAACGGTGCTCTCCTTCGTCGGGTGCGCCGTGCCCGTGCCTGGCTGCAGCACCTTGAACGCGAGGCCCGACTTCGTCTTCTGCGCATCGGCAGGCGGCCGGGCAACGTCGGGCGGCGCCTTGGGTCCCTCGGTGATCTCCAACAGCTCGATGTCGAAGGTCAGCGGGCCCGCCGGCTTGCCGGTCTGGCCCTTGAAGGCCAGCTTTTCGGGAATCCAGAAGCGGCACTTCTGGCCGACGACCATCAGCTGCACGCCCTCGGTCCAGCCGGGGATAACGGCGTTTAGCGGGAATGCGCTCGGCCGGCCGCGCACGACGGTGCTGTCGAACATCTTCCCGTCGGCGGTCCAGCCCGTGTAATTGACCGTCACCTTGTCCACGACGGAGGGATGTGCCGTGCCAGTCCCGGGCGTGATTTCCTTCCAGGCGATGCCGGACGCTGTCTTCTTGGCGTCCGCGGGCGGAGCCGCGACATCCGGAGGAGCCTGAATTGCGGCCCCCACCTGCGCGGGCTGTTGCTGAGCGAGCCCTGAGTGGGGGACACAGAGCACGAACGCAATGATGGCTGCTACGACCAACGTGAGCGTGAGAGGTCCATGTTTCATAACCGCGTATGGTCTCAGGTTTCGGGGGCGCGGGGCAAGCACTCTTTTGATGCGCTATCATCGCCTTGGTGGAAGTTCGCACACTGCACTCCTGGGATGTCGGCGCGCAGGAGGCACTCGCGATCCAGGAGCGCCTGCGGGTCCAGGTCTGCATCGCGCCGCTCCGAGGGGCTCCTCACCTCGTCGCCGGCACCGACGTCGCCTACTCGGTCACGACCCGCCGGTTGTACGCGGCGGTCGTCGTCGTCGCGCTGCCGGATCTCTCGGTGGTCGACCGCGCCGAGGCGACAGGCGAGGCGTCGTTCCCCTACGTGTCAGGTCTCTTCGCGTTTCGCGAGCTTCCTCCGCTCCTCGACGCGTTCGGCGCCTTGAGGAGCGAGCCGGACGCGATTCTGCTCGACGGGCACGGCATCGCGCATCCCCGCGGCTTTGGTCTGGCCTCGCACGCGGGCGTGCTGCTCGAACGACCGACGGTCGGCTGCGCAAAGTCGCGGCTCGTCGGAGAACACGGTGAGGTTGGACGCGAGCGAGGCGCATACGCGGACGTGCGCTGGCACGGCCAGGTCGTCGGCGCGGCGCTGCGTACGCAACACGATATCGAGCCTGTGTACGTATCGCCCGGGCATCTGATGGACGTGGCGTCGGCCATCGGACTGGTTCTTACGACCACGCGCCGATGTCGGCTGCCCGAGCCCATCCGGCTGGCGCATCAGGCGACGACGGCCGCACGCCGGCGGAACGAAGGACCGCGAGGCTAGACACCCCACGGGTTACACCACGAAGGTGCGCCACGAGGGGGCGCCACGAGGGTGCACGACGAAGGGGCACGACGAGGGGGCGCCACGAAGGGGCACGACGAGGGTGCACGACGAGGGTGCGTCACGAAGGGGCACCACGAAGGGGCGCCACGAAGGTACACCACGAAGGTGCACGACGAGGGTGCGTCACGAAGGTGCGCCACGAAGGGGCGCCACGAAGGTACACCACGAAGGGGCACGACGAGGGTGCACGACGAAGGTGCAACACGGAGGTGCAACACGAAGGGGCGACGCAAGGGTATGAGGTGAACGATGGCGAAACGAAACGTGATGGTCGGGTGGCTCGCGGCGGCGCTCCTCGTCGCGGCACGCGCGGCCGCCGCGCCGGCCTACGCGGCGCCGGTCGCCGGCGACTACGTGATCCGCGATTTCCGGTTCACCACGGGCGAGACGCTGCCCGAGCTGAAGATCCACTACATGACGATCGGCACGCCGCGGCGCGACGGCGCCGGCGTCGTCCGCAACGCGGTCCTGATCCTGCACGGTACGGGCGGCACGGGCCGCCAGTTCCTGGCGCCCAACTTCGCCGATGTGCTCTTCGGCCCGGGCCAGATCCTCGACGGGTCGACCAACTACATCATCCTGCCCGACGGCATCGGGCACGGCGGGTCGAGCAAGCCGAGCGATGGCCTGCACGCCCGCTTCCCGCGCTACACCTACGCGGACATGATCGAGGCGCAGTACCGCCTGCTGACCGAGCACCTGCGGGTCAACCACCTGCTGCTCGTGATGGGTACGTCGATGGGCGGCATGCACACCTGGATGTGGGGTGAGGCGCACCCGGACTTCATGGACGGTCTCGTCCCGCTGGCCAGCGTGCCCACTCGGATCGCCGGCCGCAACCGTGTGGTGCGCAAGATGATCATCGACGACATCCGGACCGACCCGGAGTGGAACGGCGGCGACTACAAGACGCAACCGCGTGGCCTCGTGCCCGCCATCCACATCCTGATGCTGATGACGAGCAGCCCGATCCAGTGGCACACGCTGGCGCCGACACGCAACGCCGCCGACACCTTTCTGGCGGAGCAGGTGCAGGCACGGCTGACGACGACCGACGCCAATGACATGCTCTACGCGTTCGAGGCCTCGCGCGAGTACGACCCATCGCCGGCGCTCGAGCGGATTACGGCACCTGTGCTTGCCATCAATTCGGCCGATGATTTCGTCAACCCGCCGGATCTCGGCCTGATGGACACCCTGATCAAACGGGTCACGCGCGGCCAGTACGTGCTCGTCCCGACCAGCGAGCAGACGCGGGGACACAGCACGCACTCGTGGCCGGCGGTCTGGCAGAGCTATCTGAAGGACTTCCTGAGCCGGATCCAACCGCAGCGCTAGCTTGCCGAAGGCCACGCCCGCGGGTCCGGCGCAGCGCTCAAAAGAAAGACGGGCGGGCGAGGGCGAGATCGAACGAGGCTACCGGAAGTTGGCGAGCGCGGCCTCGTCTCGGTTCACTTCCACCTTCCTGAGCTGGCCGGCCAGCGGGATCCGCGTCTCGCTGACGCTGCCGGTGATCTTCACGAGCACGTCGACCGGCGGCTTGTCGACGTAGTCGATCGACACCGTCACGGGCAGGTCGAAGATCTGACCGGTCTGGTCGAAGCGCAGCACCAGCTCCGGTCCCTGCGCGCCCTGCTCGGTGCGCGAGGCGAACTGCACCTGGGGCAGCGCGTCATCGTAGATCCAGCGCTCGAAGAACCGCGCCAGCGGCACGCCCGACTCCTCCTCGAAGGCCCGCTGGAGGTCGTCGGTCCCGGCCTTCCGGAACCGCATTTCGTCGTAGAACCGGCGCACTCCGCGGAAAAACGCGTCGTCGCCGACCAGTCGCCGCAGCATGTGGAGAACCGCGGCGCTCTTGTTGTAGACGATTGCGCGGAACAGCCGGCTGTCGCCCTTGATGTGGCCGATGCGATAGCCAAGATACACCGGGCCTGCACCCGACTCCTCGATGCCCCACTTCCGGAAGCGCCGGATGATGCTGTCGAACACCTCGCGCCCGCGCGCCCGTTCGGCGTAGAGCGCCGAGAAGTACTGCGCAAACCCCTCGCTCAACCACTGCTCGTGGTAGTTCTTCCAGCCGACCGCCTGGCCCCACCACTGGTGCGCGAGCTCGTGCGCGATGTAGAACTCGGGGAAGTCGGGAAAGCTGGCCGGGTCGCCGCGCCAGTTGAGGCGCGACCCGATCACCGGCTCGCTGAGCGCCGCCAGGTACGCCGGGCTGTGGCCGCCTGGGCGATCCTGCTCGACCAGCGCGAGGGTCAGGCTCGGATACGGGACGTCACCGACCAGCGAGGTGTAGAAGCGGAGGATGTCGGCCGCCTGGTCGGACACCTGCCGCCCGCGGTTCCGCTCGCGCGGGTTCGTCTCGACCCTCAGCTCGAAGCTGTCGTAGTAGACGCCCGGGCCGCGCCGCACGGAGCCGGTACGAATCGCGTCTTCGACCCGCACGACGTCCGACCTCACCTGGACGAGCGGCGTAATCAGGCACGCGAGGTAGCGGAGTGGCTGCGGCGCGACGAACACATACTGCCGCCGTGGCACGTCTGCTTTTCCGGCATTCGTGGGCGGGACCGGCCGGCTCGACGTCAGGTTGCCGCTCGCCACGCAACCGTAACTAGTGGGCACGGTGAGCCGAAGCGTCGCCGTCGCGTAGCCGGTGACCGCGCCCTGCGGATACCAGTACGAGCGATTGCTGTACATGTAGCTGTCCTCGATGGACAGCTGAAGCACATCCTGATCGGTCCCCCGCTGCGGCGCAACGCTTTCGCGGTCGATCGGCTGCGGCGGCAGCCGCCCCGAGTAGTCGACCGTCAGCGTCAGCTCCTGGTCCTTCATGAGCGGAGAGGGCAGGTTGACGACGACGCTGTTCTGGTTCCGGACGCGGAGGGCTAGCATCCGGCCCCACGGCGGCGCGAACACCGAATTGATCGTGACCGAGTCGGCCAGGCGGAAGGTCAGCGTCTGCAACAGCGGCTCCCGCACGCGCAGGTGCATCAGGGCGCGGCCTTCGACCCACTCCCGGTCGGGCGAGAACGAGGCGTCGATGTCGTAGTCGAGGACATCGTAGTCGGACTGGTCGTCCTCGTTGTAGAAGCGGCCGCGCGCGGCGAACTTCTCCTGGGAGGTGTAGACCGCGATGTTGCGATGCGTCTTGCGGTTGAACAGGCTGATGTCCTCGGGGTCCCCCGTCGATCGCGCGTAGGTCAGGGTGTCGAAGCGGCGGGTCCGCACCTCGGCCAGGACGTCGCCCGAGCTGGGCATCAGCGACCAGCCGTCAGGCGAGAGATCGCCGAGCTCCACACCGAACGACTTGCCCACCTCCTGGCGGAACACCTCGTCTGCCCGCTTCAGGTCGCGGGCGTCGAGCCGCTGGGACTCGAGCGACCCGCGCGCGATGTAGCGCGGGAGACTGCCCGGGCTGAAACGGATGAAGGCGGCGTCGAACGGCGTCTGCAGGACCTCGGCGCCGCAGAAGATCCGCAACTGGCCGCGTTCGGTCGCCGGCGCGGGCGAGAAGGTCATCTCGCCGCGGCCCAGCAGGACGAGCGCGGTGACGCGGCCGTCGGCTTCCGAGGTGAACACCGAGCCCTCAGCCATCGACAACTGCAGGTCTTCAGCGGCAATCGTCAGCCCGCGCGCCGAAAACTGTCGCACGGGGTTGAGCGCGAGCTTGTAGAGGCCGTACAGCGTCGAGACGAGCTCCTGGCCAGCGACCAGCCAGGTGCCCTGGGCAGCCGTCTCCCCGCCCGACCCGCCGCGGCGTCGCACGTCGAGCTGCCAGGTCGAGAGTCGGGCCCGCGGCCCCGACTCGATGAGGACGTCGAGGAGCAGGCGGTAGCCATTGCCCGGCAACGTGCCCGCCAGGTCGGTCCGATCACGTTCGCGGATGACGGCGCGGGTCACCCCGGGCGCGAAAGCCGTGTCGGCGAACTCCCGCGCCCGCCGCTCGCTGGCCGTCGATGACAGCAGGGCCAGATAGCCGGCGGGATCGCCGGCCTCGAGCAGCCGCTCGAGGCGGCGCAGCAAGCCGTTGACCCCGTCCTCGAGCGCAGCCGGCTGCTGGACGCCCTGGACCGGCACGGAGAGGAACGCGAGCGACAAGAGAAACGGCACGATCTGCTTCACGGTCGTTCGCCTGGCCGTCACCGCCTGCATGATTAGACCCCGCCCGTATCCTGGTGGTACCTGACGGCAGGCGCCCTGTCGCGGTTCCGTCGCGGGTGCCGATGAGCCAGGGCACCCAAAGCCTTCACAACTCAGGAGCTTCAGCCGATGGCTCCGTTCGCGATGGCAAAGATCCGTTCCGGCGCCCCCCGCCCTCCCCTTTCACCCCAGACCATCCGGCAGCACCCGGGCAGGTGCTCGAAGCCGAGCGCGGCCACCAGGCGGCAGCCGTCCTCGTGGGCGGCCGGCTGCCCGACCGTGACCGTCCCGCCCGTTCGCCTTCGCGATCGCCGCCCGCACCAGCTCCGACGCGGTCGGGCGATCCTCTGCCCCGCACGGCCCGATGTGCAGCCCGCCGGAGGGCCGAATCGTCCAGTCGACAACGGGTAGAGACGAACTCGTCGACGTCGGCCGGCCCAAAAGGACGGGTGCGAATCTGCATGGTGCTACGCGCTGCCGGAGAGAGACCACCCCTCGATCGCTGTTCGCCGAAGACCGGCCATGCGTCTCAGCGGCTGGGCGCTATTGTACGTCTGTTGCAGAGTCGGCGAAGGCGGCTTCGAGGTGTACCGCGAACCGGCACCGGTGCGCCCCCGCGCTTGAGCGACTCGAGGAGCTCGACCCGCACCGGCTTTCTGGCCACCCGCCCGAGGGCAAGCCAGGCGACAAAGCCGAGTGTCTCTGCCCGCTCGTGCAGACCGCGCCCGCGGGCCTTTCCGGGACGTTCTGTGCCTGTTCGGTCGGGTACGTCAGCGAGATGTTCGATCGGAGCTGCCGACGTAGCTGAAGTAGACGGTGTTGCCCTCGCGACGACAGTTCTGATCGCCGATCTGCGCGCGAATCTCGGATAGCATCCGGTCCAGGTCGCCGTTGTCGCGCGCCGAGCTGTGGGCGACCTCGTCGTCGTACCAGGCGTAGCACGCGCGCCCCGCGTCGGCCATGATCGCCTCGCGCATGGTATGCCCTCATGAGCGCCGACAGATCGTCGGGGAAGGATGTGGCGGCCATCCGTGTTGGCCGCTCATTGTAACGCGGTCGCGCCCCCGAGAATGTCCGGTACTCGACCTGCGCCCTGCATCCGGTCGTCGCAACCACCCGGCAAGCCTGTTTGCGTCGGCTTCACATGTGCCAGGGGCGCGCGGAGAGTATCACCGTCACCGACAGAATCCAGAACGCAGACGGCGCGTGGCGACCCACCGCTTGCCTACTGCCTGCCGCCTGCTGTCTCTGCCCCTCTGCCCTTCCAGTGGGCCATGCTCGAGGTCGCCCCGACGGACCATCCTGCTCGCTCCCTCTGACAGCGTGACGTGCGGTCGGCTACCCTCGCATGGCGGCCAGTCCCAACGGAATCAGCCGGCTCCACGACGGCTTCGCCTCGTACTGGGCCGCCAGGCGCCCGACGTCGGCCAGCGTGCGGTGGTCGGCAAACCAGACCGGCGTCGGCCGCAATCGAAACGGCGCGCGAATGACAGACTTCTCCGGATAGTCGAACAGACAGGCGTTGTGCACGACCCCGCGTCCCGACCCGATGTCCTCGAGGCGATGGCCCGGGTAGGCGCCCCAGGTCGTGACGCCCAGGCTGAAGTTCGCGCCCGTCCAGGCATTCACGCCGATGGTGCCGTGCCGCAGATCGGCAATCGCCTGCTCGACCAGGTCGCGACGCTCGCGCGCCGAGCGATCGTCGACGAGGATCACGCACGAAAGCGTGCCCCACAGCATCTCGTTCGCAAACGCCACCGCTCGCTCCACGAACTCGCCCGTGCTCTGCCCTTCCAGCGTCACCTCGGCCAGCACCCCGCAGAACGCCTCGCTGCTCAGCGCATACTCGCCCTTGATGGGCGGGACGTCGGGGATCAGCGTCCAGGGGATCGCACCCGGGCCGCGGCGGCCCAGCACCCGGCTCTGGGGGTAGCGATCGAGAACAGCACGATAGCGGTCCTCTGCCCCGGGGTAATAGGCGTACCGCGCCGGCATGCGCGCCAGGGCGTCGGAAAGATGCTCGAGGAAGTCCGCGCGCTGAGGCCACCCGCGGGCGAGCACCATCACCTTTCCTGCCGTGCAGTTGAAGCTGGCGTTGTGCGCGACCATGCTTGCCACCTGCCGCGCCTGGAAGGCGAGATCGCTCATCGACCACGGCCCGGGCACGATGAGCACGGGCGTCACGCACCCGAGTTCCGACGTGAACTCCTTGTCGAGGAGCGGCTCCCCCGCCGCCTTTCGCCGCGCCCGTTCGTCTGGAGACGCGCCCCACACGATCGTGTCGTGCGTCCGGTCCGAGCCGGTGAGGTGAATGCTGTCCACCAGCGGATGCCGGGTGAGCAATGCACCGACGTCCTTCCCGCCGGTCACGATCGCGACGTACCCCGCCTCGATCAGACTGCGAAAGACGCGCTCGAAGAGCGGTGCCAGGTAGTCGTTGACCGGGTTCATCTTGAGCACGGCCACCTGGTCCTCGACGACCAGCTTGGTGAGCACGTCGAGCGGGCCGATCGAGGAGATGTTGCCAGCGCCGAGCACGAGCGCCACCCGTCCGGGCGGATACCGTCCCTCGGCTTTCTCCTTGTAGATCCGTCCCTGACTGGCGGGCTTGCCCGGCTCTATCCAGACCTCCGCGGTCATTCCCAAGTAGACGATGCGATCCCTCGCCGTCCGGGGAAACACGCGGGCGACCGTCCGCCCATCCGGCCGCCGGAGAATGGCGCGCGGGCGCGGCTGCCCGCCTTCGGCGAGCGCCTCCACCAGCAGTCGGGTCCCGCGCACGGTGGTCATCACGCCGCTCATCCACTCCTCGCCCGCAAGCGGCGACCGGGGGTCGATCTGACGGGCCCGGCAGGCTCGATCGATCCATTCGTCGGCGACCTCCTGCACACCCGTCAGGCACGCGCGGAGCAGGCCCATCCGCTCGGGGATCGGGGTCCGCACCCAGGCGTCCCTGCGCGCGGCAACCCTGTCGAGCGCGGTCACCGCCGCTTCACGGGAACCAGCGAGCGACGGAGAACCTGTCTCTGTCTGGCTCATAGAGCACGCATACACGCGCAGCGATGACCGCCTGCGCACATGGATCACAGACAGTCGTCGTTGATTGAGTGTTTCACTGACATGGAGGCCGGACGATCGGATGGGGTTTCCCTACTCCCCGGCCGCCGCCGGCGGCTCGCCGCCGCGCGGCGTCGCGCGCGCCCCGGCTCGCAGCTTCTCCACGCTGGCGGTCAGCGAGTCCACACGCTTGGCCAGCGTGGCGATCTCGTCGCGTGTCGGTACACCAAGCCGGTGCAGCACGGCCGTCAGCTGCGCGTCCACGTCCTTGCCGACCTTCTCCCAGGTTGCCGCGGCCCGCTCGCGCGCATCCTTGATGCCGCCGGTCACGCTGGGCGCCGGCCAGTCGCCGCGCCCCTCGAGCTCCCCGCCGCGCTTGACGAGGCTGCTGAACAGCTTGCCGCCCTCTTCCTGTGCGATCGCGAGGGCGCCAAGGCCCGCGAGCCAGATGCGATGCACCGACCGTGTCACGTCGGCCTGCACGTCCTTTGCCTTCTTACTCATCGGCCGCCTCCTTCCGGCTGATCGCCTCGACCTTGGCGGTCAAGGCTTCCACCCGGGCGATCAGCGTGTGGATCTCCGCGTGCGACGGCACGCCCACGCGGTGCAGCACCGCCTTGCTGGTGTCCTGCAACCCGCTGTCCACCCGCCGTCCGATCGCACGCACCTGCGCGGTTGCCTCGTTGAACCGCTTCTTGAGGACGCCGCTCGCCTCGTACTTGCGGCCCTTCGCGACGAGGGTCTCGAACGCGCTGCGGCCCTCTTCCTCGACCGCCGCAAGCGCCCCCAGCGTCGCCAGCCAGACGTCGCGGCCTGCCTGTGACAGGTCCTCGCGCAACGTCTTTAAACTCGCCGCCATTCTCCGTCGCTCGGTCTCCATCATGAATGAACTCCTTTCCGCCTCGCTGCACGCACACCCGTGCTGCTCGATCCCGGTTCCCGCGCCGCGCGTCCGCCCGGCCGTGCCCGCCTCCGGCGCTCCGCCTCGATGTCGGCCAGCGCCGCCTCGAGCGCCTCGAGCCGTCCCCGCAACTGCGCCGTCTCCTCGCGCACTCGACGCAGCGGCGGGATGCGGTCGATCGACGCCTGCAACGCCCGATCGACCCCGTGCTGCAGCTGCTCGACGCCGCTGGTGACGACCCGCTCGCCGCGCCGGATCAGGTCGTGCAGCAGGGCGCTGGTCACCGAGGAGGTCCCCTTCCGTCCCTCCTCGAGGATCACGAGCGTCAGCGTCTGCGCCGTCACGTCCTCGGACGTCTCGTTGTCGATCACGCGCACCTGCTGGCCGCCGCGGACCCAGTCGCCGATCTCGTCGAGCGACACGTACCGGCTCTCTTCGGTGTCGTACAGCTTCCGGCTTCCATAGCGCTTGATAAGTCTGATCACCGCCTCGCTCCTCTCATCCGACGGGCCGCCGCACGGCGCTCGGCCCTGCGTCCAGCCCACCCGGGCACGGGAACACCCCGTCGCCCGGGATGGGCCTGCCGAAGAAGGACAGGAAGGGCCCCGGCGAGATGTTTGCCGCAGTGCGGCAATCCCCTTATACCGCGATGCGGCAAGAGAGTCCAGCGGAATGTCCGCACCGCGGCAAGCGCCCTTTCAGCGCAGAGGACGCGGAGGCCCTCTGCACTTGCCCGCTGGTACGCCTCAGCGCGCTCGGGCGCGCAGGTCGCGACCCTCGTGCCGGTCGGCTTCGCGGAACGACCCGGCCAGCTTTGCGCCGACGATGTGGCCGAGGGCTCGGAGAGCGGGGATGTCGGTCGGTTCGTCCGGCAGCAACGGGAGGTCGATGAGCGGCTGCGACGGCGCCAGCAGCGTGTCGAGCGCCGCCAGGCCCTGCGCGTCGCGCTCACCCAGCCAGGCAAACACGCGCACGCCGGCGGCGGTCTCCTCGTCCATGTCTGTCACCGGCGCCGTCCCTCGCGGGTGCACCATGTTGACGATCAGAGAGCCCAGATGATGGCCGGCCTCGCCGAGCCGCCGTGCGAAGAACAACGTCTCGGGGATCCGCTCCTCGCCGGGGCCGGCGACCAGCACGAAGGTCGTCTCGGGCGCGCCGAGCAGCGCCTGCACGTTGGTGGCGCGCTCGCGGAAGCCCTCGTAGAGCGGCGCGAACGCCTGGAAGAACTCCGCCATCTCGCGCAGCAGATCCAGCCCGATCACCCGATCAAGAAACACCTCGACCCGATGGCCGAGGCCGCCGAGGCGCGCCGTCGCCTTGAGGCGGCCTTGCGCGTCGAACCAGGGCCGCAGCGCGAGTCCCAGGGCCCCGCTGTCGAGGAAGCCCACGATCCGGTCGGGCGCCTGCAAGAAATCCAGCGCCTGGCGGGTGGGTGGGGTATCGAGGACGATCAGGTCGTACCGGTCCTCGGCGGCCACCTCGAACAGCCGCTCCACCGCCATGTACTCGAGGATGCCGGCGAGGTTGCCGGCCAGATGCTGGTAGAACCGGTTGTCGAGAATGCGCCGGGCCGCTGCCTCGTCCGGTGCGTAGCGCCGCACGAGGCGGTCGAACGTCTCGCGCGCGTCGAGCAGGCTGGCGGCCAGAACCCCCGGCGCGTCGAGGCTCACCCGCACCTCGCGATCCTGGACGGCGTCACCGACGCCAAGTGCGTCCTTGAGCCTGAACGACGGGTCGAAGGTCATGACGAGGGTGTCGAGGCCCGAGTCGGCCGCCTGCACGCCCAGCGCGGCAGCCAGCGTGGTCTTCCCCACGCCCCCTGAACCCACGACGACGACCAAGGAATGTCGGTCGAACAGCATCAGCAATCCGGCGCTTCCCTTGCGCTATCCGTTGGAGCGGAGCCAGTGCTCCAGATCGCGCGCGAGCATCTTGAGCAGTGCCGGCCCCCGCGCAACGGGGACCAGCGGCAGCTCGATTCGCGGTCCCGGCCATTCGCGCTCCAGCCGGACGATCTCGCGCTCGTTCACCTCGCGGCGCCGCTGCCACAGCCGCATCACCAGGTGGCTGACGTCAGACGCCGGCGGTGCGTGCACGGGAAACGGTGGGTACACGCCGTTCACGACAAGGAGCACGGGCCGCAGCCCGATGCGCGCCTCGAGGCCCGCTCCTAGCTCGATGGCCTCCCGCGCCGGCATCTCCTCGGCGCGCGTCACGACGATGACGCCCGTGCGGCCGGCGTCGCGGACCAGCACGGAGAGGTCGCGCGCCATGCGCCCGAACGGCCCGCCCTGGATGACGTCGGACACGAGCAACGGCGCCATGAGCAACGACAGGGCGTGGCCGGTCGCCGGCGCATCGAGCAGGACCGTGTCGAACGAACCGCGCCGGCCGTCCCGGCCGCCAAGCACGCGCAGGGCATGCCAGAGGACGGCCATCTCCTTCAACCCGGGCGCGCCGCCGACGAAATGCTGGAAAACCGGGCTGGCCACCACGCGCCGCGACAGGATCGCCACGCGCAGGTGCTCGTGGACCGTCTCCTCGATGACCTGGCGCGCCCGCAGGTTCTGGAGCGCGAGACGCGGCTGGACCTGGACCAGCTCGCCGCCCGACGGCGGGATGCCGAGCATCTGGTGCAGGTTCTCCCGGGGATCGATCTCGACCAGCAGGACCCGCCGCCCCTGGGCAGCAAGGAGGCTGCCCAACGCCGCGGTGATCGCGCTCTTGCCGACGCCGCCCTTCCCCGTTATCACCAGCACCTGTCGGCCGGCCAGGCGCTCCAGGATTGTCATCGGGAGCTTCTCACCATCGACGATAGCTGGGGAGCCCGGAGACTGCAACCAGTCGCACAGACTTCGGTTCGTGGATATAATGCTGCCTTTTGCGCCTCTTTCGGGCGAGAGTCTCATGCCAGCCTCCGCGGCGAGACTTCCTTCCACGGTCGGTGCCGCACCCGGCGCGCCCGGCGCCCTTTCCCGGTTCGGGCGCGCTCAGGCATGTACCTGCACGAATCCCGCCGCCGGCGGAACCTGGGACAATCAACGGCTGGCCTGATCGAGGAGGGTCACATGGAATCCGCTCCTTGGCTGAAGCACTACGACCCGGAAGTCCCCGCCACGCTCGCTCCGTACCCCGAGCGCACGCTGGTCGACTACCTGGGTGACGCCGCCAAAACCGGGCCGGACCGTGACGCCCTGTTGTTCAAGGGCTCACGGATCAGCTACGGAGCGCTGGAACGGTTGAGCGATGCGTTCGGGGCGGCGCTGGTCGCTCAGGGCATCCGGAAAGGGGATCGGGTTGCGCTGCTCCTCCCGAACTGCCCTCAGTTCCTGATCGCCGAGTTCGGTGCCTGGAAGGCCGGCGCGATGGTCGCCGCCATAAATCCGCTCTACACCGAGCACGAGCTCGAAGACTCGATCAAGGAGTGCGGCGTCGAAACCGCCGTCGTTCTCACGCCGTTCTACCGGAAACTCAAGGCGCTACAGCCACGGACCTCTCTTCGCCGGGTGATCGCCACCAACATCAAGGAGCACCTGCCGCTGGTGCTGCGCCTGCTGTTCACCCTGGTCAAGGAGCGGAAGGACGGGCATCACATCCGGCTGCAGCCGGGGGATCTCTGGTTTGCCGACCTCATACGACGCCACGCCGGCCAGCCCCGCCCCGCGGTCGACATCCGCTACGACGACCCGGCGCTGCTCCTCTTCACGGGCGGCACGACCGGCACCCCGAAGGCCGCCGTCGGCACCCATCAAGCGCTGGTGATGGCAGGCCTGCAGTGCTACACCTGGTTCAGCAGCATGCTGTCCAAGGGCGGCGACATCCTGATGCAGCTCATCCCGCTCTTCCACGTCTACGGCAGCTGCGGGGTGCAGACGGTCGCGCTGGTGAGCGGGAACGCGCTGGCGCTGGTCCCCAACCCGCGGGACCTCGACGACGTGCTGCATACGATCCACAAGACGCAGCCCACGTTCGTGCCCGGCGTCCCGACGTTGTTCATCGCGCTGATGGACCATCCCGCCGTCCAGAAGGGCAAGGTGGATCTGACGTCGGTGAAGCTGTGCATCTCGGGCGCCGCTCCGCTGCTCGCCGAGACCAAGAAACGATGGGAATCGCTCACCGGCGGCCGCATCGTCGAAGGCTATGCGCTCACCGAGTCGATGATGGGTGCCGTCGTGACACCGGTGAAGGGGCTCTACAAACCGGGGGCGGTGGGAATCCCCCTGCCCGACGTCCAGATGAAGGTCGTCGATCCGGTGAGCAGTGGGGCCCCGCTTCCCGCGGGCCAAGTGGGTGAGCTGTTGCTCAAGGCGCCGCAGCTCATGATCGAGTACTGGCACGCCCCCAACGCCACGAGGGACGCGATCCGCAACGGCTGGCTGTACACGGGCGACCTGGGGTACCTCGACGAAGACGGCTACATGTTCATCGTCGATCGCAAGAAAGACGTGATCAAGCCGAGCGGGTTCCAGGTGTGGCCGCGCGAGGTCGAAGAAGTGATCGCATCGCACCCCGCGGTGATGGAGGTCGGCGTGGCCGGTGTCTCCGACGCCTACCAGGGCGAGGCGGTGAAGGCCTGGGTCGTGTTACGGGCGGGCGCGCAGGCGACGCCCGAGGAGATCCGCGACTTCTGCCGCGGCAAGCTGACCGGTTACAAGGTGCCGAAGTACGTCGAGTTCCGCGACTCGCTGCCGAAGAGCTCCGTCGGCAAGGTGCTGCGCCGATTCCTCAAGGAGGAAACGCCGGCCCGGCCCGGGGAGCCGGTCGCACGGCAGAACGACGCCTGACGGTAAGGAGCAACGGGTCACGGGCCACGACGCGGGCGATACCATTTCCCGCACCCCGGCAAAATCCCGTCATCAGGGCTGACATTCTTTCGCGTCCCAGGCGGGCGACCTCGGCTATACGGCCTCCGCACGCCCCCGTGCCGCGTGGCAGGAACCCGCACCAAGGACCAGGGACTGAGGACCAAGGACCGACACGATTCTCACCCTAGCCGGTTCCGCACGAACACGAAGTACACCACCAGCAGCGCTGCCATCAGGTAGCTCAGCCACCGCACTTCGCGGCCCCGGCCCGACAGCAGCTTGATGAGCGGGTACGCGACGAAGCCCAGCGCGAGGCCGTCCGCGATGGAGTAGGCCAGCGGGATGCCGACGACCGTGAGAAACGCGGGCACGGCCTCCGAGTAGTCGTCCCAGTCGATCTTGCGCGCGTTCTGGATCATCATCACGCCGACCAGCACGAGCGCCGGCGCCGTAATCGGTGCGTAGTTGCCGATCATGCCGATTAGCGGCCCGAAGAGCAGCGCCAGCAGGAACAGCAGGCCCGCGACGACGCTCGTCAGCCCCGATCGGCCGCCCACCGCCACCCCCGATGCGCTCTCGATGAAACAGGTGATCGTGCTCGTCCCGAAACAGGCGCCTGCCGCGATCCCGGTCGCATCGACCAGCAGCGCCCGGTTCGCGCGCGGGAGGTGGCCGTCCTTCAGGAAGCCCGCCTGCTCCGCGACGCCGATCAGCGTGCCGACCGTATCGAACAGCCCCATGAACAGAAAGACGATGATGAACGGGAGCAGCGCCGGGTGCAGCGCACCCGCGATGTCGAGGCGGAACAGGGCCGGCTCTGCAACGTGCGGCAGTCCCACGATCCCCGCCACGCGGATCTTCCCGAACACGAGCCCGACGCCGGCGCTCGCGACGATGCCCCAGAGCAAGGACCCCCGCACGCGGCGAACGAGCAGCACGCTCGCAACCAGGAGGCCCACGACGAACACGAGCACATCAGCGGCCGCCGGATGCGTGTTCAGGCCGACGAGCGTGCCGGGCTTGCCGACGATCACCTGCCCGTTGCGCAGCCCGATGAAGGCGATGAAGAGCCCGATGCCGACAGCGATCGCGTTCCGCATGCTGGGGCTGATCGCGTCGATCACGGCTTCCCGTACGCGGAGGACCGTCAGGATGATGAAGGCCACACCGGAGATGAAGACGATCCCGAGCGCCGTCCGCCAGGCGTTCGCGACGCCGAGGCCGCCGAGCGCCATCACGACCGACACAAAGAAGAAGTTCTCGCCCATGCCGGGCGCGAGCGCGATCGGATATCGCGCGTAGAGCCCCATCAGGATCGACGCCAGCGCCGATCCGAGACAGGTCGCGACGACGACGGCGCCGAAATCGAGCCCCGTGGGCTGGCCGGCGAAATCCACCGACAGCACGGCCGGCTGCACGAAGATGATGTAGGACATCGTCAGGAACGTCGTGAGGCCCGCCAGGACTTCGGTCCGCAGGTCGGTCCCCTGTTCCTGAAGGCGAAAGACTTGGTTGAGCGACGCCATCGGATCGCGGCGAAGTCTAGCACCACTTCCCCGGTTTCCTGCGTTCCCCGACGCTCGACACGCTTGGGCAGGCGCTTCGACTCGCGGGCCATCCCGTTTCTCCTTCAAAGAGTTCAGGATGAACGGCATCGAAGAGCGAGGCTCGTCGGAGGCCAAGTTTGCTCTATTCTGAGACACGCATGCCTGTCCTCCCGATCTCTCTGTCCCGACGACGACTTGAGCCGATAAAGAGATCCTGAAGGTGAGTTGTCTGCCTTGCCCCTGTTACAGAATTGAACATGGACCCAACGGCCACCGCCAGTTCATCGGCTCTGGTGCCCGGCTTCTTCGACAGGCTCGGCGAGCGGTTCATCATGCAGGATCCGGGCACCGCGCGCATGCTCGAGATTCTGCGGCTCCGGCCCGAGCTCGGATCGGTCGCCGCGTTCGAACCTGCCCTCAGGGAGAGCTTCCACCGGCTCGCCAACTTCCGCCACCCCTCGTACGGCGAGGTGCGCCGGATCGAGCGCCTGCAGGAGCCGGACGGTGCGCTCACGGTCGTCTCCGACTACACGCGCGGCAGCCGGCTCTCGGAGATCCTCTACGCCGCCGAACAGCAGCAGGTCGAGCTGAACACCAGCGCGGCGCTCTACCTGATCAGCCAGCTGGTGTCCGCCATTCTGGTGCTGCACCGCAACGCCCGCGAGATCTCGCACGGCGCCATCGGCCCGGAGCGCATCGTCGTCACGCCAAACGCGCACCTGGTCATCGCCGAGTACGTGCTCGGTGCCGCGCTCGAGCGGCTCGAGCACATGTCACGCGATCGCCTCTGGAAGGACTTCCGGCTCGCCGTCCCGCCCGGCACGATTTCACCGCGCTTTACCCACCGCACCGACCTGGCACAGGTGGGCCTCGTCGCGCTGTCGCTGATTCTCGGCCGCCTGCTGCGCCGTGACGACTACCCCACCCGGCTGAACGAGCTGCTCGACTCAGCGACGGAGACCAACCTGCTTGGCGATCGGCAGCCGATCGGAAAGGCGCTGCGCGACTGGCTCGCGCGGACCGTGCAGGTCGATCCGCGCCGCTCGTTTGCCACCATCTCCGAGGCCCAGGCGTCACTCGAACAGCTCCTCTCGGAAGAGGGCGGGTACGTCGCGGCACCGGTCGCGCTCGAATCGTTCCTGCGCGCGTGCGAAGCGCAGGTGTCGGATACCTTCACCCCGCCGGAGGTTCCGCGACGGCACAAGGCGGAGACGCCGCCAGTCCAGACGACACGCCAGGCGGCCTCGACACCTGCGGCACCCGAGCCGCGTCCCGTCGAGCTGGTCGTGCCGACGCCCGAGCCGCGGGTGGAGCCGCTCATCGAGGCGCCGGCAGCCGAGCGAGCGCAACCGGTCGCGCTGACGCCGGAGCCTCCGCCAGTCACGCCGCCCGCCGCGGCGACTGGTGGGGTCGTTGCGGCCGAGAGCCAGGCCCGCGGCGAAGAACGTGCTGCCGTGTCCACGGCGCCACCCAGAATCAAGTCGTCGCCGCGCACCGGAACGGCAGAGAGCGCATTCCCAGGGTCCGAGCCGCCGAAACCGAGACCGCCTGTGGCGATCCCAGAAGCCGCGTCGGAACCGCCGAAGGTCGAATCTTTGCCCTCGATCCTCGCCGCCGCCCTGGAAGCCCCGCGGGTGAGATCTTCACCCTCGATCCAGGTCCCGCCCAAACCGCCTGCGCCACCGGCCTTCCCGACATCACACGGAGAAGCCTCGTTCGATGAAGCGCTGCTGGCTCCGCCCGTCGCGCCCGTCGCCGCCTCTGTGCACCCGGAGCCGAAGCGGTCCGACTCGTCGGGACGACGAAGAGCGACAAGTGTCATCGAGCCACCGAGGCACGACCAGTTGCCCAGGCCTGCGCCAGTGCAGCAGCCACCCGCACCCGTACGGCCCGCGGCCCGACCAGTGAGCACGCCCTCACCTCGGGACGATCACGTGGCCGTCCGCCCGCCCGTTGCCGGGCGATCGCTCTTCGGCGCGCCCGACGACCCGCGGGCGAGCAGTGGCAGGCGCGCGGCGGTCGCGATCGAGGAACAGCCTGGGGCCAGCCGCGTGCTCAAGGCGGCCCTGATCGTCGCTTTCCTCATCGCGCTCGGCGTCGGGGGGTTCTTCGGCGTCCGACTGTTCATGAAACCGGCCGCGAGCGAGGTCGTGACCGGGCGGCTGAATGTGGAGACGCGCCCGGTGGGTGCCGAGGTGCTCGTCGATGGCCAGCCACGGGGCAGCACGCCGCTCTCGCTCGCGCTCCCGGCCGGCCCGCACAAGCTCGAGATCCGCGGCACCGGTCAGCCCCGCGAGATCCCGGTCACGATCACGGCGGGCGCCATGTCGTCTCAGTACATCGAGCTGACCGACATGCAGCAGGGCGGCCAGCTCCACGTGGTCAGCGAGCCGGCTGGCGCCCGAGTCAGCGTCGACGGGACGCCGCGTGGCACGGCCCCGCTGACGATCCCCAGCCTCTCGCCCGGGCAGCACGCGGTCGTGCTGGAGAGCCCGGCAGGATCGGTCCGGCAGCAGGTGACGATCGAGCCGGGCACGACGGCCTCGCTCGTGGTGCCCATCGCGTCGGCGACGGCGCCGGTCTCGGGCTGGATCTCGGTAACGGCGCCGCTCGAGGTGCAGTTGTTCGAGAACGGCCGGCTGCTCGGCACGAGCGCGACCGAGCAGATCATGGTGGCTGCCGGCCGTCACACCATCGAGCTGGTCAACGAGACGGTTGCGTATCGATTGTCGCGGACAGTGGACGTCGCGCCGGGCAAGGTGGCGGCAATCAAGATTGAGCTGCCGAACGGCAGCATGAACCTGAACGCGACGCCCTGGGCGGAAGTCTGGATCGACGGGCAGAAGGCGGGCGAGACGCCGTTGGGAAACGTATCGGTCACCGTCGGGCCCCACGAGGTGGTGTTCCGGAACCCGCAGTTCCCGGAACAGCGACACAAGGTGGTGGTGACGCTGGCCGGTCCAGCGCGCCTTAGCGTGGACCTTCGAAAATGAACCGCATCAGACACGTTCACGTCGTGACGTCTGCGCTGGTGCTCGTTCTTTCGGTCGGCCTGCGACCTGCGGCGGCGCAGGACTCGCTGGCGGCGGCGAAGGAGCTGTACGCGGGGGCGTCCTATGAGGATGCGCTGAGCATGCTAACCCGGCTGAAGGACAGCGGAGGGCTGACAGCCGCCGACGCGCGCAGCGTCGATCAGTTCCGCGCCTTCTGCCTGCTGGCGCTCGGCCGTCAGGCCGAAGCCGAACGCGCGATCGAGGACGTCGTGAGCGCCGACATCACCTACCAGCCCGGTGAGTCGGAGGTGGCGCCGCGCGTGCGGAGCACGTTCCACACCGTGCGGCAGCGCGTGCTCCCCGGTCTCGTGCAGCAGAAGTACGCGATGGCCAAGGCCACCTTCGATCGCAAGGAGTACGCCGCCGCGATCGACCAGTTCACCCGGGTGATTGCACTGCTCGACGATCCCGACGTCGAGGCGGCGCGCAAGGACCCGGCGTTCGCCGATCTGAAGACGCTCGCCGCGGGCTTCCTCGATCTGGCGCGCAGCGCGCTCGCACCGCCTCCCCCGCCGAAGCCCGAGCCCGCCCCCGCGCCCGCCGCCCCGCCAGTGCCCAGAATCTACGGCGGCGACGACACGAGTGTCACACAGCCCGTTGTCATCCGGCAGGACATCCCGCCGTGGCCGCGACTGCCCGTCCCGCCGGTCGTTCCCAAGATCAAAGGGCTGCTGGAGATCGTCATCGGAGAGAACGGGGAGGTCGAGTCGGCGGTCCTCCGGCGGCCGATGAACAAGGTGTTCGACGAGTCGCTGCTCAACGCCGCGCGACGCTGGAAGTACCAACCGGCGACCAAAGACGGCAAGCCGGTCAAGTTCCGCAAGCTGATCGAGATCTCCGTGGACGTCAAGTAGACGCCGAAGACGATTCCCGACCCGTTTCGCACGCGATCGATCCGGCCGGCCTCCTTCAGGCCTACCCGCCCCTTCTCACTCGAGCGGGCAGAGGGCGCGACAAGGTGGACAAGATCGATCCGGGTGACCTCAGCCGATGTGTGGCGACCATCGCCGTGGTCGCATACGTCCTCGCCGACATGCCCGAGCGGCTGGAACGCATCCGATAGGCTTCTGGCACGGCCCACGGTACACGAAACTGGATCCCTGCCGCGCAGGACTCACGCGCGATGCTGCCAGGCC
>Ga0315282_10000813_pt1 | contig 61022 bp, 69 predicted proteins | sample YL17G07_20_MG_FD_203693 | JGI IMG/M metagenome (GOLD analysis project Ga0315282, IMG submission 203693) | Sediment microbial communities from Yellowstone Lake, YNP, Wyoming, USA - YL17G07_20 | ecosystem: Environmental > Aquatic > Freshwater > Lake > Sediment | place: USA: Wyoming | collected...
AGGGTCCAACGAGTGCGATGCGGGGATTCGGTTATCCAGAAAGTCATTGGGCGCTCGAGAGGATCATGGATATGGCTGCAACTAGACTGAAGATCGATCCTGTTGAGCTGAGACTGAAGAACCTGCTAAAGCCTGGCAGCTCAGTGACCGGTACTGGCGAGCGGCTCAGGGAGGATGCTGGCGACCCTGTCGCCTGCCTGAAGTCAGTGGCAGAATCGATAGGGTGGGGACGACCTTGCGAGAGAACGCAGCAACCTTGGCGGTTCAGAGGAAAAGGCATCGCGGCGTGTGTGAAAGGTCCAGCGCAACCCCCGAATGCTTCAGCGTCCGCGATTCTGAAGTTCAACGAGGACGTATCTGTGGACCTGATCATAGGGACCGCTTCCATGGGTCAGGGAACGCCAACGGCTCTGAGCCAGATCGCGGCCGAGGAACTGGGCATACCCCTCGAGAAAGTTCGGGTAGGGCTCGTTCAAAGTACTGACACGTCCGCCTATACATGGCAGACAGTCGGCAGTCGCGGACTATTTACCGACGGAATTGCAGTCATGGAAGCTCTCCGCGACGTCAAAGCTCAGATCAAAGACGTAGCTTCACAGGTCCTAAAGGTCAAACCTGAGGACCTACAGATTGCTGATGAGCGAGTATTTGTCAAAGGAAGCCCGTGGCACGGCCTTCCACTTTCCGAAGTCATCTTCGGTTACACGTACCCTAACGGGAATTCGATAGGCGGACCAATCATAGGCCGAGGCAGATTCATGTCCTCCCTGACAACATACCTCGACCCAGACACGGGACAAGGAGTTCCAACGATTTTCCACACATTCGGAGCCTGCGGCGTGGAGATCGAGATCGATGCGCTGACGGGCGAGATCGAGATCGTGAACGCAGTTCAGGCGATGGATGTTGGCAAGGCGATCAACCCGCTCTTGGTGAAGGGACAGATCGACGGCGGCTTCATCATGGGACAGAGCGTAGCGCTGTTCGAGGAGATGTTGTTCGATGAGCAGGGCTGGGTGCTGAACCCAAACCTCTCCAACTACAGGATCCTCAGGGCTAAGGAGATACCTCATAAGATGGACGAGATTATTATCGAGACGCCTCAAAGTGACGCGCCACACGGCGCACGCGGCCTAGGCGAGTTGGTCATGGTTGCCGTTGCGCCTGCAATCGCAAACGCGATCCACCACGCGATCGGCGTCCAGATCACGAGATTACCGATGTCTCCTGAGAATGTCTGGAGAGCAATACGGGAACAGCGACCTGACCTCCTCGAAGAAGCGAAACGCAGGTTGAAGGAGAGCGGAGGCGAGTAAGAAATCGTAGGAATCTGCATAGTTGACAGTGAGCAAGATTATTCAAGCCGAAACCAAAATAGCGCGTACAAACGATTTGAGCTGCTTCGGGTAGGCAGCCTTGAGGATATGATGATGGATACCGTGTACAGGCATTCACGGTCCGTGTGAGCTCCGTGCCGTCACTGTGATTGAACGAACTAGGTGTCTCTGATGGATGAGTTGGAGCGAATCAAACAGAAGAGGTTACGGGAGATGATGAGAGGGGTTGGCAGCAAGGTTGACGACTCTAGACCTGATTGGCCGAGTATCCCGGTCGAAGTTACCGACGGAACCTTCAAAGAAGTGATACGGAAATATCCTGTGGTAGTGGTCGATTGTTGGGCTGAGTGGTGTGCACCCTGCCGTATGGTCGCACCAGTCGTCGAAGAATTGGCCCGAGACTACCGTGGAAGAATCGTCTTTGGCAAGTTGAATGTGGACTCAAATGTCAGGACCGCCCAGCAATACGGGATAATGAGCATTCCAACACTCTTGGTCTTCAAGAACGGGCAGCTCGCCAACCGACTTGTTGGAGCCATGCCCAGGGATATGTTGGAGCCACAGATAGCGAAGTATGTCTAGACTGGAAAGCCAATCGTGTGGACATTAATCGCATTACTTGATGCTTTTCCGAGTTTGCCAAAGGCGGTGTCTAACAACTTTCAGGCTTGAGATATATCCATAACTCTTTGATGACATCTCTAGAGGAATCCCTCGTAGAACTGCTTATCGTGCCATTCTCCGCATGACTGTCCCAGCGGTTCTGGGTCTAGATCCCCCGGGCAGAATGGATTTGAAGGCTGTCGCCGTAACGCCATCCCTTCGTCAGAAGGTTGTATGCTTAGAGTACCAGCTACGTCTTCTGGTTCGAAAGCGCGCCATCAGGTTTCTCATCTGGATGATATTTCGCTAGAACTCTGCGGCAAGGCTTCTCCATCTATTTCTTACGGGCAGCACTCGCTAGGTCGGGATGTTCTCTTTCCTTCTCCGAATGGAATCTTCTTTGAAATGCGTACGCTTTGTTACGATTGGCATCTCCTCCTTAGAAGGCGACCATGCGGCTGCCCATCTCCCTCACCGAATTCGGAGGTTGAGCAAGGTTTATGTGCAATTACACATAATCACCGATAATGGCAGCAACACATCATCCGGTTCCCGTGCCTTGGGCACGCCGGTCCGTGTTTGTCTGAAGGTCATCAAGATGTCCGGCCGCAGGAAGGGAGTCCCTAGAACGGATGAGGAGCGACGCATGAGGCATGGCGCCCTCCATCCCGCTGAGAAGCTTCCTTCAAGAGGGACGGGACTGAGAACAGGCAGCGCTGCCGGCTCAAGAGGTAGAGACCGCTTGGCGCAACTGTTGGTGCCGCTGTTGGTATTTGCCTGCATCTCGGTCATGGAAATGATTCTCTCCCGAAGAGATCATGAAAGGCGTGACAGCTGAATAATGTCGATGCAGCGAGGGTGCCGCGAGTAGGAAGGCGATTGTGAAGGGCACAAAAACAGTTTCGAGGCACATCGCATTGCTAGAAGTCCGATGAAGCGAACGGCAGGGAGTGACACGTTTGGTGAAGAGGATAGCTGTGGCATGTGAAGGATCGGGGGGACTGGAGGACGTAGTGGCGTCCATGTACGGAAGATGTGTGTCGTTCACCATAATCGACGTGGAAGATGGCTCAGTTGGGGATGTCAAGATTCAACCGAATATCTATGCGAACCGTTCGGAAGGTATCGGGCCTCTGGTTTCGGAAATGCTTCACAAGCTCAACGTAGGCCTTGCCATAGCGGGAGAGTTCGGTCCGAGAGTTCTGCTGGTTCTGCGGGAAGTTGGAATCAAGACCGTTGTGAAGCCTCCTGGAACAGTGGTGGGGGACGCGATTAGAGAGTACCTGCAGAACGTGTAGCTCGAAAAGCCAAGCCTTCTTCACAGCGCTTTCGTCCTTGCCGAGCTTAGGCTCTCCGCCAACCTATGCACCTGCTTGAGGAGCTCCTCCACTGCTGGTGTGATCCTGCTCACGGATTGGCAACCTCGGATTCAAATCTACTGAGGTCAGCCTGTCAGATCAGTTTAGGGAGAGATGACGGTTAACTTGGCTTGTCTGACTCCTTTCCTTGCACGAAGCGCCTCAAGGAGTTCTCTGATCCTTCCTGTCTCTGCTTGCACTACCACGATCTCTAGGCAGCCACGCTCAGTCAAAGAAGTCGAGAGACTCGCATCGTCATTACCTCGAAGACTGAGAACGGTCTATTTGTCTTCGACAAGCGAGAAATAGGACGCGATCAGAAAGCCCAGCGCGAGCAGCAGGCTAAACCAGAATCATGGCCTTGTCATGTCTTATATCAAAAGAACGAACAGACAGGTGACAGAGGGGTTAGGATGGTCAAGATCGGCATTATGATATGTGATAGGAACAGAACCTGCACTGGTAACAAGTGTTTCAAGTCAATCATCGAGCGGGATGGAGCATTCGCAAAATATCCGCGGGACGAACCCATAGAGGTTGTCGGATGGATCGCGTGCGGCGGGTGCCCTGGAGAGCGACTCGAATATGCGCCCGCTGACATGAAGAAGTTCGGGGCCGAGGTAATCTACCTCGCAAGCTGCTACCTAGCAGGCTACCCGATCTGCCCATATATCGAGGATCACAAGAACTACATAGAGAAAGTGGTCGGGCTTCCGGTCACGGTCGGCACTCATCCGATGCCGCGCAACTACTTAAACGCCCACAGCAATATTGGCGACTGGAAAAGTGATGATGCCTACAAATGGCTAGGCGAGATCACTGGGAACGCCGAAGATGCTGACAAATATGATTCCACAAACCCGGACTTTCTTAAAAAACCCCAAAGGTAGTTCGCGTAATCCTAGGAGAAGCACCCCGGCAGGTTGGAGGCTAGGTCGAGAAACGATGCAACCCACGTTATAGAATGGGGAGAGATCAATTGATAATGCTATTCTGCGTCCTTGCATGACGCCGCTAGGGCAAAGACGTGAACGACCGCCGACAAGTCAACGAACATGGGAGAGCCGAGCCTTTCGAAGGCCCGATATCTCACGGGTCAACTGAGCCGTTTGCCATGATGCGGTGTTCCGATCGCGACGGCTTCACAGGCCTCGCTTCATTGTCAAGCGATCCTATTGTACCAACTATAGCAGGTTCCTTCTTCACGGCATCCCCGCCAATATTCACCGACAGCCCCCCTGATGATGCCTCCGACTGCAATAATAACTTCTAGACCGGATTCCTTCAAAGTGGCCCCAGCGCGTAGACTCTTTTACAGCAGGAAATCACTCCCACAGCTGCGGCCCACATCGACTCAAACACCGTTCTCGCCTCGCCCAGAACTTGCGAAGGTTTAATCATCGTGGCTTTGGCTTCAAGATGAATCATGTTGGTCTCCCAAGGGTTTGAGCCAGCAGCCCGAGTCAGGGGCGAGTATGTTCCCGGTTTCCTCGTAGGCCCTGCCCCTGCAGCCAGCGCAGACATCCCTATGAGTGCATCTGCCGCACTCGCCTTCCAGTAGACTCCTGTTGCGCACTCTGGCCAGTACGGGTGAGTCGTCCCAGATTTCCGTTATGCTCTCTTCGCGGACGTTGCCAAGCTTGATGTTAAGCAGCATGCAGGGAATGATGTCCCCGTTTGGGAGTATGGTAAGGTACCCGTTGGGCATCCCGGCCGCGCATCCCCGGCTGTAGTACGGAATCCGATGTAGCAGATTCGCAGGGAACTTCTTGGGCTGAATATTCTTCTGCTTGAGGATTATTGGGTACATGGGGCAGGCTGGCACCCTTATTATGATTGGGCAGTCGGTCTGCGCTTCGGCGAGCCACTCCATCACTTTCCTCCGCTCATCTACGCTCAACACTTCCTCGGCACATTGCTGCTTCACCCTTTTTACCTGCACGAGATCGAAGAACTCAGCTGCGATGGCTCCACTATCGACTGCCAGCTGAAGAATGTCAGGAACTTCGGGGAGAGATCGCTTTCTGATTACAACATTGAATTGGAATGGCAAACCTGCATCCTTGCAGGCTTTTGCTCCATTCAGCGCCTTCCTGAAAGCTCCTTCTTCGCCTCGGAATCGGTCGTGAGTCTCAGGTTTAGCTCCGTCAATGGATATCGCGACAGCTTGGACGACGGCTCCCTGCATTTTCACAGCCGCGGCCGCATCGATAAGGGTGGCATTGCTTCCTACGACGACTCGCAAGCCTTTCGCAGATGCGTAGCTTGCGATTTCGTAGAAGTCCTCTCTGCAGAGTGGTTCTCCACCGTCGAAAATCAGGAGCCTTATGCCCCAGTCTGCAAGTTCGTCGAGAAGCCTCCTTGATTCTTGACTGGAGAGCTCGTCAGGCGCTGGCTTGTCGGACGCGTCGCTGTAGCAGTGCCTGCATTTCAGATTGCATTCCTGGGTGATGGCGTATGAAACCAAGAAGGGCGGCTGCGTCTCTGTCAACCCAGCATCACCACTGCAGGCGCGGTCTTCGCCGTTGTAAAGCTTTGCGAGTCGCGCGTCCGGCCCCTTTTTCTTGCGGATTCCACAAATACCGTCTCATAACTTGAATCTAGCCTAGCCTTCGGCATCTTGCCTTGCACCAAGCCGATCATTTCGTCGAAGCGGATCGGGTTCCCAAGGAGGATCATCAGAAGCCTCTCGGTCATGGCATGTTGCGCTTCACAGTTCTTACGAGGGCTCCATCCTCATTGTAGAGGTAGATCATGAACGGCATGGAACCTGGGAGTGAGTGGGTTCCGCATGCGTGGCACGGATCGTATGCTCTGAACGCCATCTCTACCATGTTCAGCATGCCATCATCCACCTTTCCTCCCTTTATGAGGCTTCGAGCAGCCTTGTCGACTGATAAGGCCATTCGGGCAGAGTTGTGTTGCGTCGCGACCAGCAGGTTCGCCTTCTTGACAACGCCGCGAGCGTCGGTCTCATAGTGATGTATGAGGGTTCCACGGGGAGCTTCATCGACTCCTATTCCGACCTCGGGGGTTGCGGTCGGGAGATTTCTTATGTTCGGATCCGTTATCTCGGGGTCGTAGGCTAGTTCCCTCAATCTCTCGGCGGCGTAGATCATTTCGACTATCCTAGCCCAGTGGTTCGCCAGCGTGTAGTGGACAGGCTTTCCACCGAGTGTCTTGAACATTTCCTCGTATGCTTCCTGAGCCCTTGGAGTTGCCATGCCATCAGACGCGTTGAGTCTCGCAAGCGGGGCCACACACATCACGCCGCTGTCTTCTCCTTCTACGAATCCCTTCCACCCTACCTTCTTGAGGAACGGGAACTTGACGTACGTCCATGGCTCAACATGCTCGGCGATGTGTTCTAGGTACTCGTGGGCATCGAATTTCGCGAACTCCTTTCCGCTGGGACTGGTGACTCTGAGCTTCCCATCGTAGAAGTTGACCCTATTCTTCTCGTCCACCAAGCCCATGTAGTACGTCTTGTGGGTATAGGCGTCGCTGGTGATCAGATCGACATACTCCTTGTTTGAGAGCACAATGTCCTTGAAGACCTTCAGCGTGAAGAGGGCAAAATTCACGGACTCGTCTCCAAGTTTCTTTATCTCTTCAGCCTCTTGCGTGCTTACCGGCCTCGAGACTCCCCCGGGCACTCCAAACACGGGATGGATCGTCCTGCCTGCGATCAGCTCGTTTGTCTTCCTCAGGTTCTTCCTCATTTCGATGACCTTTAGCCCAACCTCCTTTCCAACTTTGGCGACGACGCCCAGTATGTTCCTCTGCTCCTTTGGCGCGTTAGGGCCGACAATGAAGTCGGGCCCTCCGAGGAAATACACATGGAGCGCGTGGTCCTCAAGCATGAAGACATTGTAGACCATCTCACGTATTTTCTTCGCAGGGGTCGTGGGCTGGACTTTGAACAGATCGTCCAGTGTCTTGGTGGATGCCATGTGGTGAGCCATGGGGCAGACACCGCAGATCCTAGATGTTATCTGAGGCATGTCCTCGACATGTCTGCCTTCCGCGAATTTCTCGAATCCCCTTATCTCCGGTATCTGGAGATAGGCCTTCTTGCAGTTACCTTCATCGTCTAGGACGATGATGATCTTGCCGTGACCTTCAAGCCGAGTTATCGGATTGATTACTATCTCTTTCATGTCTCCTATTTCCTCCTCGCTTTTCCTCCAAGACTCGATGAAGCAAGAGTGTATCTGTAAAAAGTTCCCACAGGGTCGGGGAGTCTATCGATGACCTTCTCTATCGCTTCCTCATCTTGGAAGTCCAGTATGCTCGCGATGAATGATGCAGCTTTGGCGCCATAGTCGCTCACTCTGTCGAGAGGACCAAAGCAACCCGTGCATGGCATTCTTGCCTTGACGCAAAGCGCGCCACATCCTCCTCTTGTGGCTGGTCCTAGGCAGAGGAGTCCCTGGGTCAATAGACATTTCTCAGGGTCTGCAATCACCTCGTATGGGCGCTTCAAGTCCTGGATCAAGACCTTGTCAGGTTTTGTTTCATTCAATGGGCACTCGTCGCAGAGGGACTTCTCCGATGCACCTATAACAGAGCCCTTCGGGGGCAGGTTTCCCGACAGGAGGATCTGAACTGTTCTCCACGTCACATCTGCGGTCGGCGGACACCCGGGGACGTAGTAGTCGACATCTATGACTCGGTTAAGCGGCAGAAGCCGGGGGAGGACTTCAGGAAGCGTCAGTTCGATTCCGTTGATTGCTGTCGTCTTCTGAGGTGTGACCTTGTGGGGGTTCTCTAAGCTCGGGACCTCATGGTAGGCCCGGGAGATGAATTCGCCATCATCGTAGAGGTTCGCAAGCCCGGGAATCCCACCCCAAGAGGAGCACGCACCATAGGCGACTACTATTCTCGACTTTCTTCGCAGTAGCTTGACCATGTGCTCGTGCTCGGTGAGTCTCACTCCCCCATTAATCAGGCTTGCAGCTATCGAGCCATCAGGGAGCGCCTCAACATCCTCTATTTTGAAGTCGAGTGCGACCGGCCAGAAAACTATGTCGACTAGCTTGACGAGGTCGAGGATTCTCTCGGCGAGGTCTACTGTAGCTTCTTCACATCCGCCGCAGCTGGCGCACCAGTACATCGCTATCTTCGGCTTGTCCATCTCTTCTCCACCTTTTCCTGCATTTTCGACACTAGCGCCTTCGTTCGCTTTGCGGGAAAGCTTCGGCTTCATTGACCGTCTTGTTTATGGCTGATTCCATTACGTGGTCGCGGCAGTACACCAACGCTCTTCGGACTCCCTCCACGCTCGCGGCTGCATTCTTGATGTCCAGCGCGATCTTCAGCGCGATTGGACAGAACGGGCTGCTAGGCTTGAATCTTATAGTCACGATACCGGGCTCGTTCTCTTTGAGCTCCTTGATCATTCTCATCTCTCCAAGGCTCATGCCCGTCTCGGGGTCAACGATCGCGTTCACGACCCCTCTCACGCTATCTTCCAGAGCAGTCATTTCTTTCTGACCCACATCGACCCTACTTCATCAGAGGTAGATGCATCACCGCGTTAGCAAGTTTCATAATAGATTGGGCTGCCGGCGCGTCCGGATGAGTCGCGACCAATGGTTCTCCTGCAACATACGATTCGAATAGGCTCTTGTCGACCGGGATCTGCATGATGATCTCGCTTCCGTAGCTGTGTGCGATCTCCGATATGGGTTGGCTTTGCGCTCCTGGCAGGTCCGCCTTGTTCACAACGACCTTGGATGGAATTCCCAACATCGACATCAGCCTGAGTATGAGCGTCAGGTCATACGCCCCGAGCGGTGTCGGCTCAGTCACGGCCAACGCCAAGTCCGCACCTCTCAAGGCCTGAACAACGTTGCAATGCGTGCCAGGAGAGGTGTCGACAATCATCACGTCATATGAGGCTGTTCTAGCCTGCGCAAAGGCCGCATCCTTAGCCGCGGTGACAACCTGAGCGGACCGGGCTTCGTTCGGCTTCAGTTCTCCGCCGATGAAGCTCAGATCCCCGCGAGTCCCACGATGCACATAACCTATGACTTTCTTTCCTTCGCCTATCGCTTGCAGCGGACATACCAGTTTGCAGGCTTCGCATCCGGAGCATAGCTCCTCGAAGAACATGGGCTGTTTTCCTGCGATTTGGATCAGAGCATGAGGACGGCAGGCTTCAGCGCACTTCCCGCACCCGTTGCACTTCGTATCAAGGATCCTAGGAACGAAGATTTCAACTCGTTCAGCGAGTTCTTGTGGAATCCCGAATACTATCGCTGCGGTCGGAGAGTCAACATCGGCGTCAACGAACAAAACACGATGACCCGTTCCTCTCATAGCAACCGCAAGATTGACAGCCACGCTTGTCTTTCCGGTTCCACCTTTTCCTCCCGTTACGGCGATGACAGGTAGATCCACTGGCTTCGTGTTGAAAGATGCCGACACATGCTCCATCAAGATGGAGTTCAGCTTCCCGCGCGTTGTTCTTCAAGCTGCTCGTACCTGGCGATGGTGAGCGAGGCTTCAGCCAACTCGTTGGCGATTCCATATGGGAACCCCAGGGCAAGCTCGGACTCCTTCATTCCGGCGTGCTTTCTGGAACCGCCGCATCCTAAGGCTATGCTCAGGCTGCCAGTCAAAATCGGACTCGCTACAGCGTCAGCGCAAAGTGAGAAAAGGGCCCCTAGCGAGGCGACAGCTCTTTTGCCTGTAGTGTGCTGATACGCTTGGACTAGCCTCATCGCTTGTAACGGATTGCATACAACGACCACGGAATCGGGCTCGGCGGGAATCGAGCCTAGAGGCCCGTACATCACCGCCACGCCTTCGCGCGGCAGCGTCGGAGTGTTCTCCACGTATGTCCAGAGCGCGTCTTCCGTTCGGAACCTGCGCTTGGTCCTGAACTGTTCCTGCAGCTGGTGCTTCCTCAACTCTTCGTCAGGCTCCATTAGACCAAGCGCGGTTGCCCCAACCTTGCATTGCTGCTTGGATAATGGGGCGTAGAAAACACGCCCTTCCAGTCTTGCCTTCTGAATCATCTCGCAGTGTCTGCAAGGCGCATCAATCTCTTCGACACCGCTTGGAAGATCATCCAGAGTCTTCAAGACCTTCACTCCCACCGGCGAGCCCTCCAGATGTAGGAACTCTCTCATGACTTCCTCAATCAGTTGTTTTCGGCTTTCCGGAACCTTCACTTTGCTTAACGTTCCTTGCGCCTGCTGCAACAGCGCTCCGCACCCGTCACAGTAGCGCGCAGTTGACTCTACATCTCTTCCGCATGTCCTACACAATCGCAACACAACCATTCCTCTCAAATCATATCCTTGATCAAATCTGACAGCGCAAGAAGACTCCTCGAGGCTTCGCAGTCTGGCGCGTATTCAACGACCGGCGTCCTCTTGGAAAGCGAGATTGGCACGTTCTCGTCCGAAGGTATCCTTTGCGCAACACCAACAGCCCACTTCGCTCGAATGTGATCCTGCACCTTGTCGGCGTACTCGCGATTGAGGTCGAACCTGTTCATGACAATGCTAGTAGGGATGTTGAAGTGAGAAAGGACGGTCAGCATTCTATCTAGGCTGTTCATCGCAGCAGGCGTCGGTTCAGTTACAGCGAGTGCATAGTCGGCTCCCGCCACGGAAGCTATGACCGGGCAACCTATCCCTGGGGGACCATCGACAAGAACGAGTTGCGAACCCAAGTCCTCAGCAACCGCTCGTCCCTTTGCCTTGACGGCGGTGACTATGTGGCCTGAACTGCTTTCGCCCATTTCTAGTTCACCAGACACTATCGTGAAACCGTACGTGGTCTTCGCCAATCCGATTCTTCCGTTCTTCACTCGCTGTAACGTTATGGCGGATCTGGGGCACACAAGCGCGCACGCCCCGCATCCTTCACATAGAAAACGTACTAGCATCGGAGGGTCGCCTCCGGCATCTATGAGCGCATCCACCTTGCAGGCTGACACACAACTTGCGCATCCATCGCACTTGGCCAGATCTATTGAGGCTTTCTCGGAGGCTTGAACGTCCTTGAAATCGTGGAGATCAGCCCCGAGTATTATCGAGAGGTTGGGCGCGTCTACATCGCAGTCTATCGCTGTAACTCCGACTCTGGCTTTGTTCAGAAGGACCGCGAGAGAGGCCGTGAGGGAGGACTTACCAACTCCGCCCTTCCCGCTGACGATGGCGATCTCTCTCAGACGAATCCGCTCCTCACAAAGCGCCTCACATTGGGTTCGGTGACTTAACGCATAAGGAATAAATATTCATAAATGTTTCTGATCGCCTCAAGAGCAACCAGGGAGTTGTTACGATGGAGAGGTGCCGAGTCATGAGCAGTCGGCGTGCATGGGAAAGGTCTTCTCAGGAATTTCGGAAAGGGTTAGAACGACGAGACAGCAAGAAGCCGACTTGGAGGGCAAGGAGGGGGATCGGCGATTGTCGAAAGCTATTTTTGAGGAAGCATTGACTTGCCTGAGTGCTGAGGTACCGAATCTGAGAGATATCACCGTGAACAGGGTATGCCTCGGATGGGGTTACGTGGGAGTCCAGCTGAGCACGAACGACGTAGGCCTGTGCCACAGCTTGGTGGGAGAAACGCAGCTGGAATGCTGCCAAGTTGTCCGACAAGCAGGAACGTTGAGTGGTAGCCCGGCGACGGAGCTGGCAGAACGCGCAAAATCGTGGGATACCGGGGAGAGAGTCATCGGGGTGGCGACGATCAATGCCCTATCCCAGATTCTTCTAAGACGCGAACATGACGGATACACGGTCACGGAAGGGAACGTACTTGAGCAGGTCGATATCAGACCGACTGACAAGGTTGCGATGGTCGGCAACATCAAGCCGCTTGTGCCTGGAATCAGAAACAAGGCATCCAGCCTCCGGATATTCGAGAGGGGAGGATCGCTGGGCGAAGACATCCTCCCGGACACAGCTGCGGAAGAACTCATTCCAGAATCAGATATCGTCTTCATCACTGGATCGGCAATAGCCAACGGAACGGTGGGACGCCTGCTTCAGCTTTCAGAGAATGCCAGAAGCGTGGTACTCGTGGGCCCCACCGCTTCCATGGTCCCTGGCCCTCTATTCAAGCGAGGGGTCGACCTGATCGGAGGCGTGATTGTAACAGAACCAGACAGGGCAATGCAGATAGTCGCAGAGGGAGGAGGAACACCCCAACTCAAGGCCGCCACGAAATTCGTTCTCATCAAACCAAGACCTGGGCTCGGACGATAATACGGTTTCCCGGTGTTGTTGGACCACAACTCGAGAGCGAATGGCTGCAAATGAGAGAGTGAACTATCCTAATGTATGTCGCGCAGAAGAGTAGCCTTGAGAGAGGAACTGCCGGAGCTAGAGTATCAACTTACGTCACTGTAATCTTGACCGTCCTTAAGGCGACCGTCGGCATTTTGTCTGGAAGTGTAGCGCTTTCGGCGGATGCTCTACACTCACTAGCTGACCTGTTCACTTCACTTGCCGTATGGGTTGGTCTGAAGCTATCGCAACGAAAGCCGTCAGAGAGGTTCCCGTACGGCTTGTATAGAGCTGAGACTATGGCATTCCTTGTCGTGTCCATGGTTGTTTCAGTGTCAGGAGTAGAAATCCTGCTGGAATCGTTCAGAAGAGTCATGAGCCCTTCCGCCATTGCCCTTCCAGCAGTGACGCTTTCCGTTGCCGCTGTTTCAGCGCTCGTTTCGTACCTCTTGGCCCGGTACAAGTCGAAGTTGGGAAAGGAAACGAACTCGCAGGCTCTGCAAGGTGAGGGCAAGCATTCCATGGTTGATGTAGGGTCGTCAATGCTTGTGTTCGTGGGAATACTTGCTAACCACGTCGGATTCGCATGGGCGGAACCGATCGCGGGGCTGCTGATCGGAGTGCTCGTTATCGGACTCGGCCTCGTCTTGGCCAAGGGCGCGGTTCTTGTTCTGCTAGATGCTTGCCTGAAGCCTGAGCTCGTCTCTCGGATGAGAACAATCGCAACTGAGATAGATGGGGTCAAGGGAGTCCACGATGTCAGGGTTAGGAGGTCTGGCCCCTTCATCTTTGCCGATATGCACGTCGAGGTGGATCCCGCCATGCACGTCGACAGGGCCCATGAAATCTCGGGCGCCATCGAAAAGAGGATCAGGCAATCGATAAGGGATCTCGATTCCATAACGCTTCACGCGGAACCCTCGGAAAGAGAAGTCTACAGGGTTGCGGTACCAGCGGAGGAGGATAGAGGGTTAGACTCAAGAATCTCCGAACACTTCGGAGGAAGCCCCTACTTCATGTTCATCGATATAGAGGCTGGCAGTCCGAGTAAGTGGTTCGTAGCAGAGAATCCTGGGGCGAAGATTGAGAAGAAGAGAGGGATCGAAGCAGCGCATTTCCTTGTCCAACAGAAGGCAGACGTTCTCGTGGCAAAGGAGGTCGGAGAGGGACCGTACCATGTACTCAGGGACAGTTCGGTTCAGATCTTTGCTCTAGACCGAGAATCAGAGGTCGGGAACGTTCTCGACGCTCTCTCAAGTAAGAAGCTGAGAACCCTTGCTCCAGTAGACCGCTCGTCACATATGACTGCAGCAGTTTCTTGACGGTGCCAGAGAGATGTCGCGCCTAAAGGACACAGTGAAGGTTGTGAACATATCGAGGGGTACAAGCCCTGCTGTGGATTGGGCAAGGCTGACTGTTCTGGTGGAAGATTCGGTCAGCAAGGGTAAGCCTAACCTCGTAGCGAAGCACGGTCTATCTTTCCTAGTCGAGACAAGCGTGGCTGGCACCAAATCAAGAATCCTCATGGACGTAGGTCCTCCACCAGATTTGGCCTTGCGTAATTCAGAGGCGATGAATGTCGACATTCGAAATGTTGATGCAGTCGTGATTAGCCACGGACACTATGACCATGTTGGAGGACTGCTTGATATTCTGAAGCACAACGGGGGATGGACTCCCGTGGTGACCCATCCAAACGTCTTCAGTCCAAAGTTCGCTTTCAAGCCAAACCTTCGATTCATAGGCCCCAATTTTGATCATGAATCAGTCGTGGCCGCAGGTGGCAGACCGCTGCTTGCTCGCAATCCGGTCACGCTGGCAACCGGAGTGATGACAACTGGTGAGGTTGCAAGGGAAACGGATTTTGAGAAGACACAAGGATTCTGGACCGTAGAGGCCGACCGTTTCGTTGAAGATCCGATGATCGATGAACAAGCCCTGCTCATCAACGTTAAGGACAAAGGCCTCGTTGTGATAACCGGATGCGCACACCCGGGAATCATAAATACCGTAAGACATGCTCAGAAGACAACTGGCACAGACATCTACGCAATCGCTGGCGGACTGCATCTAGAAAGAGCGGACGATAAGAGAGTCCGTGCAAGCGTAGACGAACTTGCAAGGATGAATCCGAAGGTAATCTATCCCTGCCACTGCACAGGTTCCAAAGGAATACAGGGGCTTCGCGATTTCTTAGGGAGCAACTGCAAGCCCATTCAAACAGGCGACATCATTGAACTCTGATGCGATTGGACTCGACCAGAAGCCAGCAGGTCATGGCCTTCGCGTCAGAAGCGGCGACACTTGGTCGGGCAAGCCGGCCTTGACAATTGATATCAGGGGGACGCCTCGATGTCGTGACTGGGAGTAAGTGCGTGTTCATGAGTATGGATGATTCCCGGAGAATCAGGCTTCAGAGAGGCATTACGGTCGCTACTAGGTCCACTCTTGTTCTCGTATCTCTTTCCGTCGTGAAGATATGTGTTGGCGTTCTTTCTGGGAGCATAGCGTTGCTTGCCGATGCGACCCACACGGTCATGGACATTGCGGGGTCCGCGGTCGTGTGGCTGGGTCTACGATTATCACTTAGGAAACCCACCGATCAGTTTCCGTACGGTTTCTACAAGGCAGAGTCTATCTGCACATTGATTGTTTGTGTCATCATGGTCTTTACGGCCGCAGAAATCCTGCTAGACTCTGTTGAGAGGCTATTCGTTCCTTCTGTGATATCGTTTAGACCGGTCGTGATCGCTGTTGCGATAGGATCTGGACTAGTGTCCTACCGTCTAGCGGAGTACAAGGAGAGTGCGGGGCGAGCGATAAACTCGCAGGCTCTGAGGGTCGAAAGCAGACACTCATTGGCTGACGTGCTCAGCGCTGGTCTGGTTTGCGGAAGCGTGCTGTTTACCTACATCAACGTTTCTTGGGTGGAGCCTTTGGCGGCTGTTTCAATATCCGCTTTCGTACTGTGGGCTGCTCTCGGGTTCGGCAAGGATTCTATCTTCTCGCTCATGGACATCTCACCTCAACCCTCAATGAGAAAAGCGATTGAGCAGACGATGGTAGAGACTCAGGCGGTCATGGGCGTCCATGATCTCAAGGTGAGGAGATCCGGTCCGTTCGTTTTCGTCGAAGCACATGTCGAGGTTGACGGAGCAATTAGCGTCGAGGAAGCACACGCCATAGCAGACGAGGTCGAAGACAGAGTGAAGAGGAGATTCAAAGAAGCTGATTCAGTCACGATCCACATCGGCATGGTCCATGACAAAGGGCGCTCAGGTCAAGAAGCATAGGGTGCAAGGTCGAGGTTAGCTCTGCGAGGGAAGTGGGATCTAGGGGATTCTTCCCTTAAACAGCATGAGGAGTCAGGAGGTAGTGCCGCTCGTGAACCCTAGAAGCACATCCGAGTACAGGGAGATCTCGGTCGAAGAAACGATCAGGCTACTGGAGACATCTCCGAACGGTCTCACAGAATCTGAAGCCAAGAAACGCGTCGAGAGATTCGGACGTAATGAGGTAGTGGAGAAGGAGAGGAATCCCGTTCTTGACTTCTTGTCGCGATACTGGGGGCCGATGCCGTGGCTCCTAGAATTGGCGATCGTGCTTTCATTCGTTCTAGGTCATTATCTGGAGCTAGTCATAATCTTCGGACTGCTAACCACGAATGCCACCATAGGTTTTCTTCATACACGCAGTTCGCGGAGAGCACTAGGCCTTCTGAAGAGGAGACTAGCGGTCAAGGCAAGAGTCCTGCGGAACGGAGAATGGACAGTACAAGACGCCATAGACTTGATACCAGGGGACATAATTGGCGTTGGGCTTGGTGATCTCGTACCCGCTGATGCTAAGATTCTGGGCGACGGGGAAGTCTCCGTTGATCAGTCGGCTCTAACGGGCGAATCTCTTCCGGTAAGCGTCCGTGAATCAGGAATCGTATACTCAAGCTCCGTGGTGAACCGCGGAGAAGCCAGGTGCATCGTGGTCAACACAGGAGCCAACACATACTTTGGCAGAACCGCCGAACTAGTCAGGATAGCTGAGCCAGTATCGCATCAAGAGCGAATGATGATGGCGGTCGTCAAGTATAGCATGTACATGAGTTTGGCGGGGCTGATCATCGTTGCGGCTGATGCTACGTTAGTGCATGCGGACATCTTATCAATGCTAAACCTTGCGTTGACTTTCCTCCTGGGCGCGGTCCCAGTCGCGCTGCCAGCTGTTTTCGCCGTGGTTCTATCTGTAGGGGCAATCGAACTTGCCAAGAAGGGAGCGCTAGTAGCGAGGCTTAATTCGATTGAAGATGCAGCTTCGATGGATCTACTCTGTCTAGACAAGACAGGCACTATAACACAGAACAAGCTGTCCGTCAGTGACCCGATATCGTTCCAAGGATTCAGGAAAGAAGACGTAGCCCTCTTAGCAAGCTTGGCGTCTAGAGAGGAGACCAAAGACGTGATAGACCTCACAATAATCGAATATGCGAGAGCCGCCGGCATAGATTCGAGCGCCTACAAGCAGGTTTCGTTCGCTCCTTTCCATCCTGCAGCCAAGAGATCGGAGGCAACAATCGACCGGGGAGGCGAGCGCTTCAAAGTCACCAAAGGCGCGCCCCAAGTGATAATCTCCATCTGCGGCTCGATGAGCAAAGAAACTCGGACACAAGCAAACGAGGCCGTTGAGGCGCTGTCTCAGAAGGGATACAGAACAATGGCAGTCGCCACATCAGAAAGTGATGCTCTAGACAGCTTTCGGCTTGTGGGTTTGCTACCGTTGGCTGATCCGCCTAGACCAGACTCGAAGAGTATGATAGAAGAGTTGAAGACACTGGGTGTGAAGCCTAAGATGCTCACAGGCGACAATATCGCTGTTGCTAAGGAGATAGCTCGCCAAGTATCAATCGGCGACAAGATCAACCGAATCTCGAGTCTTTCTGGCTCAAGTGAAGCAGAACAAGCAAGGATCCTGGATGAAAATGATGGGTTTGCTGAGATATATCCAGAAGACAAGTACAGAATCGTCAAGCTTCTGCAATCGCGAGGGCATATAGCTGGAATGACTGGAGATGGAGTCAACGACGCACCAGCCCTCAAGCAGGCAGAAGTCGGTATAGCGATAAGCAGCTCAACGGATGTGGCAAAAGCCTCCGCGAGCATAGTCCTGACCGAGCCTGGTACACACCAGATAGTCGAAGCGGTAAAGACGAGTAGGCAGATCTACCAGCGAATGCTTACGTGGGTGATAAACAAGGTCACGAAGGTTGTACAGTTTGTCGGCTTGCTCGTTTTAGGCTATTTCTGGTTGCAAGGCACCGTAGTTTCTCTCCTGGGCATGGTCCTAGTCGTATTTGCAAACGATTTCGTGACGGTTTCGCTTGCAACTGACAACGTGAAGTACACAAGTAGCCCGAACCTCTGGAACGTCAAGAACGTCACCTTGGCCTCGCTTGTCATAGGCCTCCTGCTGGTTGTGGGAGGCGTGTTTGCGGTTTGGATCGGCGTAGAGTACTTCGGCCTTAAATGGGGAGAACTTCAAAGCTTTGTAATGTTGATGCTCGTGTTCACAAGTCAGTTCAGACTATACATCGTCCGGGAGAGAAGACGCTTCTGGTCGTCGAGGCCTGGCAGAGAATTGCTTGTAGCAAGCATGGCCACCGTACACGGGTTTGCGATCTTGGGTGTATATGGTATCATTGTGCCGCCACTCACAGTGTACGAGGTCCTGTTCATTCTCGTATTCTCAGCAGTACTCACATTTAGTCTGGATTTTCCGAAATACTACGTATTCAAGAAACTCGGATTGTAAGAGTCCCAAATCATTGAGGGCAAGGCGCTGGAGTGAGCTCCGCAACGAAAGTCCTGAAGTATGGGCCTCTAGTCTGAAGTTCTCATTATCTGATGGGCACGGATTTGTCTGTACCTAGCTGAGCATCTCTTCTTGGTTGGGGTGGTCCTCGTTGATGCCCATTGCAGCAGAGGCAGGATCGCGCTTCTGAGTTGCACACCGTCCTTCGTCAGGGAATACTCTACTCTCGGGGGTATCTCAGCGAATGACTCTCTCATGATTAGCCCTTCACGTTGGAGTTCTTGGAGTGTGTCAGTCAAGGTCGTGGGGCTGATTCCCTGTAGCTCCTCCATCATCCGGCTGAATCTGAGTTTTCCATGATTTCCAATAGCATTGACGACCAGCAGGGTCCATTTCTTACCTATAGTGTCTATGACGCCTTCGAGTGGACAGAGACAGAGATGGTCGGGCTTGCTACTTCGCTCGCACATAGTTCCTACGTTACTACTAACTCTGTAGTTTAAGTGCTTCGTTTCCGATAGTGACGGCTGGAGGTGGAACGCGAACATGTGTGGATGTGGTTGCGGCTGTGGAGGACGACACGAACATCACGGATACCGCGGTAGACGATTCTTCACAAGGGAAGAACGAACCAAGGACTTGGAAGAATACGCGGACGAGCTGAAGAAGGAACTTGCAGCAGTTGAGGAACAGATCAAGGAATTGAAGCGATAGTATCGAGTGAAGATGGAAGAGAATGGAGAACGCGATCGAAGTCACCGACCTAACCAAGCATTACGGTAATGTCACGGCTGTCGACGGTGTCACCTTCGGGGTGGCGAGAGGCGAGTTCTACGGTCTGCTCGGCCCAAACGGCGCCGGCAAGACTACCACCATCCGCATGCTCACAGGTCTGACGAAACCATCATCCGGAACAGCAAAGGTCGCTGGCCGAGACTGCACTAGGGAAGCCCTAGCGGTCAAACAGAGGATCGGCGTCGTATCCGAAGTTAGCAACCTCTACAATGAGATGTCCGCATGGGACAACCTGATGTTCATCGGCGAACTCTACGGCGTCGACAAGCTCACGAGAAAAGCGCGAGCCAAGCAACTGCTTGAAGCCTTCCAACTCTACGATAGAAGAAGCGACCGCCTACTCGGATATTCCAAGGGCATGAAACGCCGAGTACGCATAGCTGCTGCGCTGCTTCACCGTCCAGAGGTTCTCTTCCTCGACGAACCCACGGGCGGGTTGGACGTGCAAAGCTCTAGGCTTATCCGGTCGATTATCAGAGAACTGAACAGGGAAGGTGTCACGGTCTTTCTGACGACTCACTACATCGACGAGGCCGACCAGCTCTGCGACCGAGTCGCCATAATAAGACAGGGTAAGATCGTTGTGGAAGGCTCTCCTGGAAAATTGAAATCATCGATCCAGCGCGAGCATGTCGTTGAAGTTGCCTTCGACAGAGACGCCCCAAATCTAGAAAGCCTTCTTGAGTCTCGCTCAGATGTGAGGGGAGTTACCAGGCGCAGTGACATGTACGAGATCCACACATCAGAGGCCAGCATCACCATCGGGGAACTAGCTCAATTTGCCAGATCGAACGGTATCAAGATAGTGAGCTTGAACACCAAGGAACCCAGTCTGGAAGACGTCTTCGTTAGACATACTGGGCTGGACGCGGTACAAGTCGAGAGGATGGAATTTCTCCGAGCTGCAAAGGGCGGCGGTCAACATGGCTAACGCATACTCAAACCGCCCGGGCAAGTCCATCTCCGATGTCATGAGCAAGGCGGCTTGCATTGCCAAGAAAGACGCGAAGATCTACTACTTCAAGCCTCAGATACTGGGGTTTGCGATACTGATACCGGCTTTTGTGTACCTTTCCTTCTCTCTTGGACGCGAAATCCCACCAGATCTTCTGATCCCAGGACTCGTCGGGATGGTCTCCCTCTTCGGGGCATCTTCCGTCGAGGCGATATCTATTACGATCGAGAAACAGACAGAGACCTACGAGATTCTTCAGGTCGCCCCCGTTTCAACCGCAACCATAGTCCTCGGCAAGTCACTGGCTGGTTCTGCCTTCGGCATAATGCTCTCACTCATTACGGCAATAGGGGCTACTCTGCTGAGCGGGGGACGCATAGCGAATCCATTTCTCTTCGTAGTCGCGATAGTCGCAGGGGCTTTCGCTTTCTCTGCACTTGGAATGCTGTTTGCAGCAGCTGCAAAGGATATGCCGACCGCGAATATGTCGTTGACTGCTCTTAGGCTGCCGATGATATTCATCGGTGGAGTCTTCATTCCAATACAGGCTCTCCCACTTCAACTGCGTGTCCTGTCCTACCTGACACCACTTACCTACGTGATCGATGCGTTGAGAGAAGCCATGATGGCTCCGAGCATCCTGTTCGCCATAGATCTGGGAATCCTGTTGGCCTGGGTTATCCTCCTCCAGGCACTCGCGGTCATTGTGCTGTACAAGAAAACGCAGTTCTAGGTGAACGAGTGAACCCGGTCACATGACAGGTTCGCTTCCCGGCGGGCCCGCCATAATTCAGGTTGAATTCCGCAATTCTTTTTCGAGAATGAGCCGCTTGAGAAGTGGATACAAACCCGTTCGAGGAACGATCCTCAAAGCAGTGTTCACCTCGCTCAGACATGCAACTGTCCCGGTAGGAGTCTGGCAGCGGAATCCGTCACCGTCGGCGTGAGGGCTTTATAAAGGCTGGAACCTGCATTATTTTATCGGAATTCGTATGTCTGCACGAAAATCGATAAGACAATATAGGCACACGCTCTCAGGGCGAGAAGCAAAGATTCTTTCAAGCCTCAGCTATCGAGGCAGGACAATCTTCACAGCAGACGACCTCAAAGAGTTCACTCCCGACCCCAAGAACCTTCTCGACGGGCTCAGCCGGAAGAAATGGATCCTCAAGATACGAAAGGGAGTCTATGCCATCGTCCCCTTTGAAGCTGGAGAGCCGGGCTCTACAAGCTACACGCTCCACAGCTTTGTCATCGCATCGTTTCTTATCGAGCCATATTACATCGGCTACTGGAGTGCTCTCAACCACCACGGGCTCACTGACCAAACGCCTCCCGCTGTCTACGTCGCGACCACGAGACCGAAGAATTCGAGGACAATACTCGACACCAGATTCAGATTCGTGACAATACCCAAACGGAAGATGTTCGGTGTGGGTGAGATTGAGATAGAGAAGCGAAAGGTCAGGATATCGTCGCGCGAGAAGACGATCGTCGACTGCCTGGACCATCCCGAGCATTGCGAAGGAGTGGAAGAGGTTGCGAAGGCGCTCTACTTCGCGCGAGACGAGATCGACTGCAAGAAGCTGGTCCAGCTTGCGATAAGAGTGGACAACAACGCGGTGCTCAAAAGACTTGGGTACATCGCGGAAGCGTTGCGGCTCGACGAGTGCTCGGCTCTTTTCTCCACAGCACGACTGAGAAGCGGATACTCAAAGCTTGACCCGACGCTTCGCGCGCGCGGAAAAATCAGGGAACGCTGGAAGCTGATCGTGAACACTCCGATCGATCCCGCAAGGTGGAGCAGATGATTAAGCCGCAGGAACTGAGAAGGACTGCCAGAGAACGGAGGCTGGCACTCGACCTTGTGGAGAAGGACTATGTCCTTGGATGGATTCTTTTCAGCGTCTCATCAAGTTCTCTGTCGAAGCATCTCGCATTCAAGGGCGGGACAGCGCTTTCGAAAGTGTATTTCCCGAGCCAGTGGCGACTTTCTGAGGATCTGGACTTCACGCTCCTCGAAGAAGCTGACTGGGAGCACATCGTCAAGCGTCTTAGTGAGGAAGTCCCAACCATCATGGAAAGGGAGAGCAGGATTCCGCTGACCCTGACCAAGATACCGTTCACCAACCCGAACTACCTCCAGGGCAGGTTCCAATACATCGGGCCTGTGAGCAAGAACACTGTCAAGATAGAGGTCTCCAAGGAGAGATTCGTGGGCGACGTTCTTGAGAAAGAAGTGGCGCAGATTTTCGACTGCCCCAGGTTCACAGTACTTGTCTATTCGCTTGAGAACATCCTCGCGGAAAAGATCAGGACGCTACTGGAGCGAGGCAAAGTGAAGGACTACTACGACGTCTGGAGACTGCTGAAGACCGAAAGCTTCGACTATGACAAAGTGAGGAAACTCTTTCTTCAGAAGTGCAAGGCGAAAGAGATAGCCTTCAACGGCGTTGACCAGTTCTTTCCCGCCGGCATGGTTCGCATATTGGAGCCTTATCTGAAGGTTGGGTTGGCTCGGTTGAGTGCTGACTCTCTGCCCCCGCTGGAGACGATGATAGCGGAACTGAAGTCCTGTCTGGCTGAGATCCTCGGCTAGTGTCTCTTCTGCCTGCAAGTTCGTTTGTTTTTCCAAACATACAGCGGGTTTGGTTTTCCAAACATGGCTGCATGATCAGCGGACGTACGCCCGTTTTTTCGGACAATCCAACTCTCTCTAGAGATGCCGATTCACATTCTGGCACGATGAACTAGGTGATGGAAGCACTCGGAGGATGTCGGGCCTGAAGAAATGAACCCGTGTGATATCGCGGGATCGCTTCCCGGCGGGCCCGTCACCTTCCACGAGCAGCAGTTCCTTCCTTTCCATTCCGTCACTCAGGTGTATCATTTTACTATTGGTGCCTAGGCTATTAGCAACGCAACTCAGAGCTCCCTGACGCGAGCAATGGCTAGTATCGTTAGTTGAAGTGGGCCGAACTCGTTTGCGGTTCCGAAACGTGCCTCGAACGGCATCCAAGGTAATCATTAAACATGTCAGAAGCACGTACCGTAGATCCATTACTTGCAAAACAGGAAGGAAAAATGTCAACAGCTGTGAAGAAAGTCCATGCCCGCGAGATTTTGGACTCCCGCGGCAATCCGACAGTCGAAGTTGAGGTTGAGCTAGAAAGCGGCGCGTGGGGCCGGGCGGCTGTTCCGTCCGGCGCGTCCACCGGCGTTCATGAAGCGCTAGAACTGCGGGATGGTGATAAGAACCGTTACGGCGGAAAGGGCGTGTTACAAGCCGTCGAGCATGTCAATCTGGACATCGCCAAAGTTGTACTCGGCATGGACGCGCTGGATCAATCCAGAGTTGATCAGGCAATATTGGACGCGGATGGGACTTCCGCTAAGAGCAAGTTGGGCGCGAACGCCATCTTGGGGGTGAGCCTTTCAGTGGCACGGGCGGCGGCTGACGCCCGCTGTCTACCGCTGTACCGCTACTTGGGTGGCGAATCGGCAAACATTCTGCCAGTGCCAATGTTCAACATTCTGAATGGCGGTGTCCATGCAAACTGGCAGGGCACCGATTTCCAAGAGTTCATGATCGCGCCAGTCGGTGCTCCGAACTTTCGCGAGGCATTGCGGTGGGGTAGCGAGACATATCACGCGCTCAAGCGTGTGCTCAAGGACAAGGGCTACACGACAGGCGTAGGGGACGAAGGCGGTTTTGCTCCTCCACTGAAGACTAACGCCGAAGCCGTCGAATTGATCTTGAAGGCAATCGAAGAAATCGGTTACACGCCCGGTCAACAGATCGCCATCGCCTTGGATCCAGCTTCGACCGGCTTCTACGAGGACAAGCTGTATCACCTGCGGACAGAAGGCCGCACAGTGACGTCAGCGCAGATGGTGGAAATGTACGCTGATTTGGTGAAGAAGTACCCCATCGTTGTGCTCGAAGACGGCATGGCCGAAGACGATTGGAGCGGCTGGAAGCTACTCAACATGACCTTGGGGGATAGGATCGAACTGGTGGGCGACGACCTATTTGTCACCAACGTGCAGCGCATCGCACGCGGCATCGCCGAAAACGTTGCCAACGCCGTCCTCATCAAGCTTAACCAGATTGGCACACTGACCGAAACGATCGCGGCGATTCAGATGGCGCGCAAGGCTGGTTGGGGCGCAATGGTATCGCACCGTAGCGGTGAAACTGTAGACACCTTCATCGCCGACTTCACCGTGGCGATGGGCACCGGTCATCTCAAGACAGGCGCACCGTGCCGTGGCGAACGCGTCGAAAAATACGACCAGTTGATCCGCATCGAGGAACAACTAGGCAATGCAGCTGTCTATGCGGGTCGCAAAGCCTTTGTCCGCTAGGGAGATAGACGAGACTGAGTGCGTTGGCATGAGCAAAGTTTAAGAATTCTTGACTTCCGTCGTGCCCGCGAGCCGGCTAAAGTCGCCAAGGTGATGAGGCTCACCTTAACCGCCTGACAGCCATGTCAGGCTGATAGCTTCTACGTCATTCGCTCCGAAAGGTGAGACTCTGATGGAAGCACATGCTTCCGGAACAAGCCCGACAGGTCTAGAGAGACGTATCGGAATCGCCGAAGTTCTTCGCTATATTCAGAAACGGCAGAATGAGGATGGCGGCTATTCCTTTGCGCGAGGAGCTGAATCGTCAGCCGCCGACACGTACTACGGTATTCAGGCCCTCAAGGTGTTGGGAGCCGAACCAAAGAATGTCGCCAAGACCATCGACTTCATGACACGCCTACAACATGAAGATGGAAGTTTCGACTCCATCAACGTGGCATACTATGTTGTCAGGACATTGGATGAGCTGAGAGCGAAACCTGATAGACCGTTCAAGGACTTCGTTCTCTCTCTTCAGGCCACGCATGGAGGGTTTGGCGTTCTTGAGGCGGACATCGAATCACCTTCCGAACTTGAAGGGACGTACCTATCCCTTGAGCTTCTGAGACCCGTTGAACACAATCTCTCTTTCGCAAAGACGAAGGACATCATCCTGGCTGGCCAAAATCCTAATGGCAGTTTTGGAAGGTCTGGCTACTCAAGGTTGGGCGCAACATATCATGCGCTGGCAAGTCTTAGCCTACTCGGGTTTGACGTGAGGACGCTACGCGGCACAGAGGAATGGGTGAGGTCATGTGAGATTTCCAGCGGAGGATTCAGAACAAATCCAGAGAGCCATGACCCGTACTTCATCATGGACGACATCTACTTCGGAGTGAAGTGCCTCGACGTTTTAGGAAAGAACTATAGATTTCCATCGCAAACGCTGGATTTAGTTGCAAGATTCCAGAACGAGAACGGTGGTTTCCGCAGATCCATCTTCTTGGGTATCTCGACTTTCGAATCGACGTGGCATGCAATCTCGGCGTGCTCAATTATCTTAGCGAGGTCAGAGTAATGGAACGGAGTATTCTTACTATCGACATAGAGGACGCCTTCAGAACCGGGAAAGAATGCCCCCTGTGTTACCTGATTGAAAGAGATGAGAATCGCTTCCTGCAAGCATTCTTCTCTGAATGGGTGATGGACCCCTGGTCCAGAGACAAAATCATTAGCTCCCGGGGCTTCTGTAGGTACCACTCACACCAGATACTCAGATTTGCAGAGGCTCACTCCGAGAAGCTCGGCCTTGCTTTGGTCCTTCAAAACGTCGTGCATGACCGACTGCAGACAATCGAAAACCTATGCAAGAACAGCGACTCTTTGATCAATGTCCTGAGATGCAACGATCTCAAGTCAATCCTTGAAAGGAGGCTCTTGGGCAAGAATCCTGAATCGCTACGACGATTCGCGCGAAAAGTTGTCGCGAGGCTTGGCTACGTGGAGGCGCAATGTCCGGCCTGTCTGCATCTGTTGGAATCCAACGCATCCCATATCGAGACTTTCATTCAAATGATAGTTCAAAGTGAAACCTTCAACGATGTTCTCAAAGAGTCGAGGGGCTTATGCTTGCCCCACCTGGTGGAGGTAACGCAGGTTGCCTCTCGACGATTAGATCAGCGTAGCTTTGCCTCCGTGCTCAAGACCATCCTGCCTATCGAGGCGAGCTCCTTCACGCGCATCAAGTTTGAGCTGTCAGAGTTCATCATGAAACATGACTATCGCTTTGCGAAGGAGAGGTTTGGTTCGGAGGTCGACGTAGTCGAAAGGGGCATCCTCAAGCTGATCGGCACATCCCATCTAGGACCAATCCCGGTGAAGAGTGAGAGCTCATAGGGCTCGAGCGTTTTCCGAGGGGATTATCATGGACGAGAACCACAAGAGGGTTCTGGGAAGTAGCCTCCTAGTCATAGAGAGGCGGCTCCGTCAAATAGGCCAAGATCTACAGCAGTCCGGTGAGGAGGCTGATTCCGTTTTGCAGTCCACAATCAATGACGTTGACCCGGAAACAAGGAGAAGAATAATTGATGTCGTTACGTCAATGCTCGACGAAATCAACCAGATCAAGGAACTCTTCAACCTGGAAGTTGTCCACCAGTCCCTCAGATGGCACATCATCGCTACGCTAAGCGAAATCTGGAATATTCTTGCCGATCTCAAGCCCGAGAAGGTTAGTCGAGCATTTGGCCACATGTCTGACGACGTTCAAGACGCCTGGAGGCCTCACACTACGAGGTTATCGAATATGGTGGATGATCTGCTTCGAGAGTTAGGCTAGGTTCCACACGACTTCTGGTGCAGTGGCCAAATTCCGGCTCAAGACTTTGACGGGGTAGACCGGGGCTAAGATGGGGTCTTGGTTGGTGCAGCATAACGTTCACCTGATATCTTTCTAAGCGCCCGGAGCCAAGAGTCACCTTCTTTTCCGAAGCCTTCACGCGCGTACCGATAATCGTGTTTCCGCCAGAACTCGTGCAGATCGACCGACAATTCCTCGAGGCGCCTAATCTCAGCGGAAGCTAGCGCTCTCTTGTTACCATCGAACCCTGACAGCTCCAGAGCCCTCAGCAAGTGAATCGCACATAATCCATCGCAAGCCGCATATTTCTCCGCAAAATCCTTGATTGCAATGTTGCGAAGAATGCTTTCGAGATACCAGAGTTCAAACTGGGCCCGCGCACTGCACATAGGACATATGGTACCCGTGCCCTTCGAGGGGGTGGCTAGGGTTTTGGCATGACGCTTTGACGCGGAAGACGAGAGTTCCTTCAGGCGCTTGATAAGCGTCTCCACAAGGTCGAGGTAAATGATGCCGATCCCCGTCCGCCCCATACCTACGCTTAGCTTCCCTGGGGTCAGGTCCGTTGCGACCTGATGGAGTACCCAAGCGTGATAGTTGCAGAATCCAAGCGTTCGCCTGATCTCGTCTCTGACACCAACATCATTGACGGACTCGTATAACAAGAAATCAAAGCACCGCTCGTCATATCTTGTTAAAAGCCAGCACACGGGACATCCTCCCCTACCAAAGGCGTGCTCCAAATGGAATCGATAGGGGTCAGTGGCGTGCTTCTTGCTGGTACCTGATCCATCCAGCTCATTCTTGGCACCCAGCCTTCGTCGATAGGCCAAGATGACCGACCGAAACGGATCTTTCACAACACCGCCCCAATGAGATGTAACGATTGTTACGCCTTATTAATGCCGTTGGAGCGTGCTGTGGGTGTTGGTAGCCGACCAGTCAAGAGAACTGAGGCGATCGACAAGAATTTCAGGTGAACGAGATGAACAGGAAGTCTAGCTGGCTATCTTGGAATGTGTTCTTCATGGGTTTGGTCAGCCTTCTCGGTGATGCAAGTCACGAAATGGCGACGGCGATCCTACCGTTCTTCCTTACGCTTGACCTGAAGTATTCCGCTGCGGCTCTGGGCTTGATTGAGGGTCTGTCTGACGGTGCATCAAGTTTCGTCAAACCATTCTCTGGCTACTTGAGCGATCGAATAGAAAGAAGAAAGCCTCCTATGAACTTCGGCTACGCTCTCACGGGCCTACTCATACCCGCGATTGGCTTTGCTTCGAACTGGCTCCAGATAGCGGCCTTGAGGGCCGGCGCATGGATTGGCAGAGGAGCCAGGGGTGGACCGAGGGATGCTCTTCTGGCCGATTCGGTTCCAAGTGAAGCTCACGGCAGAGCGTTCGGATTCCATAGAGCAATGGACACTATTGGAGCAGCGGTAGGCCCCGCGTTTGCGCTCGTTCTTGTTTCTGTTCTTGGATATAGAGAGATATTCTTCTTATCGGCGTTGCCGGGCGTGGCAGCGCTCGTCATAGTCCTCTTATTCGTTAAGGAACTTAAGGGAAAGCGAGGTGGAAATCGTCCTGCTAGCTTTGGATTTGTCAAGACGTTACTTGCTCTGCCTAGGCCGTTCGTATCGCTCCTGGTGGCTATCGGTATCTTTGGGTTAGCGAACTTTGCCAACACACTTTTCACACTTAGAGCTGAAGAGGTCCTTGCTCCAAGGCTTGGGACAGCAAGCGCGACCCTCTTGGCGGTCGCTCTGTATACCTTGCTCAACATAGCCTACGCGGTTGCATGCTTTCCGATAGGAGCGTTGGGAGACAGATTTGGGAAAAGAAGAGTGCTCGTAGCCGGGTACTTCCTGTCATCCGTGATCTGCCTAGCCACGGCATACCTCACGGCAGACCTGCCATACTTGGCACTGATATTCGTAGGCGCCGGAATCTTCACTGCGACAACCGAAACGATTGAGGGAGCATTGGCAGCGGACCTGCTGCCCTCAGAGATTAGAGGTACAGGCTTTGGTGTGTTACAGATGGTCAATGGCATTGGCGACCTAGCCTCAAGCACAATAGTTGGGCTTCTCTGGGTTGCGCACTCACCGACACTTGCCTTTCAATACTCTGCCGTCTTATCTGCAGTGGGAGCACTTGCTCTATTGCGAGTCAGGGGAATCAGTTGACCGCGTTTGCGGGAAACTTCTTCTGAGGAATTCTGCCCTGATAGATGAACATGGTTCCCGCATGAGCGGGACAACAGACGCCGTCTCCATACGTGATCGGATACGCATATGGCCCCCGATTGGCGAGAAGGAGCTGCTCGTGCTGCTACATCTCCTGAAGGCGAAACGACCCGGAATTGCAGGCATGACCGAGCTTAGAAGAGCCACCGGCCTCTCCAAAGCAGGGTTTCAGAGAACGCTCTTGCAGCTGATGCGAAGGGGATACATTCAACATGCGGCCAGAAGATTCACATTGGAGTCAGATGTCGGGGGAGTTTTCACCGTCACGCTCAAGGGATTGGTTTACGGCATGGCGCAACGTGACGGATTGTGGAGTGTATTCGATGCAGTTGCTCTTCTGTTCAAAGCCGACTGTCCTCCTGTTCTGGCCAAATGGAGAGAATTGTTCGATGCGTCGCCTAGCGCAACTCGGTTGCCAATGGCGGAAGCAATACGGTTTGGTTACGAAGACTGGGACAGCCTGGAGGAACATTTCATCCAAGAGCTCGTGAAGTCTCTCGCAATTTCCGAGACTGACAAAAGACGCCTCTTGGAAGTCGTTTTTCGGGATGGCCAAGCAAGGGAGCACTTTCTAGCCGTTCTTGCTGAACTTGAACGAAGACAGATAATCACGGGTACTGAGACTGGCAAGATTCAACAACTACTGAGACGACTTGAGTCAGATGCCTCGCCCGCATAACTTCCTGACAGCCATTGTGCATCCCAATCCCAATATTCGACGGGCATACGACCCCCGTGCAAAGACAATAATCATGGCCAGTGCAACCGCCAGCCCCCTTTCGCACCCAAAGGCGAGCTGTTGCAGCCACAGGTTCAAAGTCTACACGGACATTCTAGTAATGTGGGTGTTGACGACAGCTTTGTGCTTCGGCTAGAGCGCGAGGTCTTCCTTCGCATGCGCTAGGGGCCGTTCACTTGTTACCTGTGGGTAGATCTCCTTCTCACTTCGTCGTAGCTAATACAGTTTCGTGAAGATGTATCTGTCGACTAAATCGCTGTACTTGTCTGCGAGCCCTCTCCCACACAGATGCATCGCCAGACTCCTATTCTCGATGAACCCCTCATGGTATCGGTATCTGAGAGTGGAGTATTCTGCGCTTAGTCTGTAGAACCTCTTGGATAATTCGTCCCTACGCGTCGCCAGGGCTTCTTTTTGCTCTTGAAGGGCATCGATCTGGCGGCGAATCTCGGCGGGAGTATCGTGTATGCGAATGCCTTTTCGAAGCAACAGCCTAAGCGCTTTTTCGATGGATAGTCCCTTCATGTTGGCTGTCCTACTTATGAGCTGGTAAGTTGAATCGTCCAGGTTCAGTGTAATGAAGCAACCCCATCGTGTGAACGCATGCGTTGAGAGCTTGGAAAGGATGACTGAGACCCCGGCCCGACCTGTTGCCTTTTCGGAGGTGCGGAGCTCACTGCGCGCTTCCAAGGCTCCTAGGACCTTCTGATGTCTGATCAAGGGCTCTTATCATACGCTCTTTATCGACAGCAGCCTGCTCAAGTGCCTCTCTAAGCCAGGGAACATCGCTTTCCAGAAGGGGCAGGTTTTCTTCCATCGCTTTGACTCTAGCGTTCACGAACTCGTATTGGTTTCTAGATTCCTCGAGCTCAAAGTCAAGGAATCCCAACTCGACCAGCCGCTCGAATGCGCGGCCGATGTTTCGATCGTAGGGCTTCTGGATCTCGCGTAGCACTTCCCCTAGTTCCGACCCGACGAAAAGCCGAACGACTCTCATTCTGCATAGCCCGGTCGAGGCGGGTCAATTGAACGTATAAGTGTAACGGTTGTTACACGCCATTCCTTTCTCCTGTGGGTATGCTACACTCAACGTGAATGTCACTGCATAGCATACACAGGTAAATGAATCGTACATAAAGAGCGATAGCCTCGTCAGAGGGCTTAGGTTGCAGCTCAAGATCGGTGACTACGAAATCCCTGAGCGCTGTCTAAGATACGTTGTTCTGTACGGAGCGGCACCTGTATCCTTTGGAGGAGTACTCGTTGGAGAGGAAGGATTGCAGACAAAAGAGAAGTTGCGCAGGTTAGCCCTAATGAAAGCCATTTCCTACGAAGCCGTTGATAGCAACGGTGTCTACGCTACAGGTTGGTGCGATATCAAGAACCTCAAATTCGATGAGAATACCAAGCCAACAACCAAGTTCTTCGGTGAACTAGTCCGCCCATTTGAACCAGACTATTATCTGGACGTCGACGAGGTAATGGTACGTCTTCATCGGATGGCCCCTCAAATGGAGCCTTCTACCTGACTCTTAGATTAGGATATCCGAAATGGGCTAACGACTTCTTAACGTGTTTAGCTGTGCCTTTTCAGAGAATCCAAGCAAAGCCCGGCGACAACGAACGATGAGTCTGTCTATTCTCTGCTGAGCAGATGATCTGAGAAAGTCCTTGCCTCTAATCTTTGCGAACCAGCGTTCCAAAGCATCGAGCGCCTCCTCGAGTTCGGAGACCTCTGTCTGGGTGACGTTGTCTGTCGCGACATTCCTTCGTATCTCCTCGAGAAACTCATTGCACTCCTCAATGAGTTCACGATACTCCTTCTCCAAGTCTTCTTTGAACAGCTCGGAGAGAGTGTCGTTGTCTCGTTTGTCCATGCCCTTGGCTTCGAGGACAAGATAAGGGCCAAACTCTTGAAGACCTAAGGTCAAGCTTTCAAGGTGTGACCGAATCCGTTTGGAGTCGGGTAGAACGCAGAAGGACATCTCTGGGTAAATTGCACCTAGCCCCTTGAGCTGCCTCCACAGGCGCACCCTAATTCGTGAAGGTTCATCCGGAACATCGTAGCCAAAGACTAACCACTTTGGAGTCGTGCCCTTCCCCAACAGGCTTCACTAGATGCAGATTCCGTTTCGGTGTCGCTATTGAAGGAATGGGTTCGAGGTCAGACAATCTTGGGTGTCATCTGATCGTTGTGAGGTCGTGTTACTCGAAACCGGTCCTATGACGAAGTTCCTAGGCTGTCCTGTGTCGGATGCAGGTTACTACTTCCGGCGGTCTCTGGCCTTTTTGCTCTTCCGTTATCCTTTGTCAGGGCCGTCTTGCTGGCGGCTGTGGCTGGACGCGAGGTTTGTTCGTTACGTAGTCGAGACCGACGGGCACGTCAAAGTTCTCATCCGTAACGGCTACTGAGATTCCGACACTAACGCTTTCAATAGCCCCTCGACCTTCTGCCGTATGGTTTCTCTGACTTCTCTGTAGTCTTGGATGTTCCCGCCTGACGGATCCATTATCCCCCAGCCTTCCATGGGCTTTCCGACCACTGGACAGGCTTCGGGGCAGCCCATCGTGACTATCATATCGGAAGAAGGCCGTAGGTGTGATGTTGGTTTCGCAGAAGATCAGCGACTTTGAGCCGGTCATGAGGTCCGCGACGAACGTAAGCGTGTTCTTCCGAACGAGCTATGAGGAGACTTGAGAGCTATTGCGAGGATTGTTGGAACAGAGATGTCTGCTGTTATCCCGAAGCTACCAGGGGGCTATTGCGTGTTTCATTTAGCTGATCTTGGAGATCCATTCGTAACTGCGTGGCGGAGCACAGAGGCACCTCATCTTCTGGATTGTCGTGACAGGACGTGATAGCAGGAGATTTCGCATCAATGATTCAATCGCTGAGGAAGGTCTAGGTGCTGGAAAGATCGCGTTGAAGGGCAGCGTGCTGAGGGAGGCGATGGACACCTATCACAGATTCGGTTGGCCCTCCGCGCTGATAGTTGTAGCGATGAAGACGAATGGACTGCCTGCGACTGCCTGAAGACAAGGGTTTCGCCAAGATGTTCGATGAGAAATGAAGGTCGCAAACTTGGAGAGAAACGTTAGAGCGCATATCAGGAGCGGCGGTGACTCTTGCCGCAAGTGTTGTCTCTGGTCGTGTCGAGAATGATTTGCCGGCTCGTCCAGTACAGTAGTCCCGACGCTAGGCTGAATGAGGCTCTTGAAGAAGCGATGCTCATAACGAGGCGGAAAGAACAACCGCTCGATACAATTCGGCTTTGGCAGAATAGTAGGGCCGTAGTCCTCGGCAACAGTGCGATTCCGAGAGGTTCCGTGGATGTTGATGGATGTCAGGAGAACCAGGTGGCGATCGTTAGAAGAGCTTCTTCGGGCCCGACTATGTTCCAAGATCAGGGCACCATAAACCTCACGTATGTAGTAAACCGGAACAGATTCTTTCCCAACGCACGCGACTTAATCGCCATCTACACAGGACTGTCTCAGGCCGTTGCTGAGGGGATCACCCGACTGGGAGTGGATGCTGAGGCTGATGACTGCGAGCTAAGCATATTGGTCGGTGATCAGAAAATCTCCGAGGCTTGGGTGAACTTCTACTATGACTTTGTACAGTTCCAGCTGTCTATCAATGTGAACACGAACCTAACCACATCGGGCCAAGTCTTACTGTGAAAGGAACACGCAGCGAATTTGAGCGCTCAGGTGGATAGGTCGTTGATGCTGCAAGATATTGAGACCCTCCTGATCGATGGCATTACTAGGAAATTCGGAGCGGCATTCGAAAAACAGGGCTTCTCGGGCGCGGAAGAGGAGCTGAGTGAGAGGCTATACGAGGTCAAGTATTCGAAGGACGACTGGAACTTCCACGAGAACGCGCCGCTGTCGCTCAAGGGAGTACTCGTGGATGTCTATGTCGCATATCCTCCAACAACGAGCTGTAGAGCAATAATTGAGAACCTCCACTCTGCGATAGCGGATTTCCGCGACAAAGTTGAAGTTAGGATATGGATGGCCGGCAAGGGGTTGGACGGAGAGAGGCACCCATCGGGAGTCGTCATGCCAGGGGGCCTGTTGAGAGCCATGAAAGAATCCATCATTCCAGCCGTGATAATCAACGGCGATACCTCCTTCTCAAGAACTGTCCCCTCGCGAGAGGACCTACGAAGCGAGATCCTTCAGGTGTTGAGAGGATCCGATTGAAGTGGCGCCTATTCACAACATGGGAGTCGAAGAAGCGATCCTAAGAAGTAGAAGAGATGACCTCTGGCAAAATACGCTTAGGATATGGAGAAACGATAGGTCAGTAATCGTGCGCTGCGACGAGGAAGAAGCGTTACCGGATTGGATTGTACTCACGGGATATGGAAGAGAATCTCAACAATACTCCTGCAAATCGGGCAGTTCAATTCTATCTTGTCAGAAATTGCTGCGAAATTCGGGTTTACAAGGATTACAATTCGCCATCATCGTTCTTTGACTGAAGAGGACGACAGTCAATACCCCTTTGGGAATTTCACGTAATCTGTCGTCAAGCCAAGATTGTATGACGATAGTTTGTTATATGAATTGAATGTGTGCCCCCTTCTTTAGATTCATGCCAAGTTCAGCCCATGAGGCTTTAACTATGGCACAGGGCACAGCGCATACAACACATCCCGGCATACTTTCAGCTACTTTCTTGTACACTATGTTATGATCAAAAGGTTCGGTCACAGCGCTCCGATTCAGATTCTGCCCAACGCTTGCAGCCGCTTTCTTGATGTGCTCACATCCGCTCTCGATGTTGAGAGATAGGAGATCGGACGAAATCTTGGAAACCGTTATCAAGCTTTTGTGGTGACAGTTGTCGTCACTCACTTCTACTGTAGTTGTCAAGAACACCTCTCCTGAGAATCCTCCGAGTTCGAATGTTGCTTTTCGTAGGTCGCCGGTGCTCTTATTCAAGTTTGTGAAAGTCGGCTCTGTTAACTTGTCGGCACACGGCAACGGATGTCAAGCGGCGGCACACGAGCCAATTCATTTCGGGTAATGGATGGCTTTGCGGGTAATAGACAGGTTGCAGCTTGGGTGCTTTGTGCACCAGTCTTGGCATTCTTGAGCTGTCGACTGGTCGGCATAGCCGACTCCACATACATCACAAAGGAAAACGGTGTGACCAGACTCCACGATAGAACTAACCAAGGCCGCTCGTTCCTAGATTTCGATCTGATGAATCTAAACTTCTCTATTGTAAGTTTGAGTCTTGCAGGCACACTTGTTTGATGTTAAGACTGACTCCGGCGGCTTCGCCTAGCGTTTTGGACCAAGGTTGTCCTTCTGGTACTATCTGAGCCAGCACCTGAAATGAAAATGCGTGCTGTGAGCCGCCGGTTAACACCCCGAAAAGCCCTCAGCCGTGAGCCGGCAAGTTACCAGCACCTGAAAACCAAAGACGTATCGTCCTACGCCATGACATTTCGGGAATAAAGATAGAAGGTTCAGCTGGACACATACATGCACGTGCAGGTAAGAGACCGTGCCCGAAATCTTTGAAGAGATCGCACGAGCGAAAAGAGAACGAGCCGAAGCGGCGCTGGCAACTGTCGTGGGCGGCGAGAAAGGTACCCCAGGCAGAACCGGGTTCCGGATGCTTGTCTATCCTGATGGGAAAATCTCAGGAACGGTGGGAGGCGGTCTACTGGAGGCGAAGGTTCGCGAGGAAGCTCTGCGTTGCCTGCGGGATAAGAAGCCCAAACTGCTGGAGTTCACGCTTGATGAGGAGAGCGCCGATGGAATCGGCGTACTCTGCGGAGGCAAAGTCAAGATCTTCGTCGAGCCTATCCTTGCGGATCCGGTTCTGTATATCTTTGGAGGAGGACATATCGCCGTCCCCCTTGCACAGTTCGCGAAGTCTCTTGAGTTTGGCACAGTAGTCATTGATGATAGGGAGCAGTTTGCAAACAAGGAGCGTTTTCCACTGGCGGGTGAAGTGAAGCTAGGCGATTTCATCAGCATGACAAGGTCCATCGAATTCAGGGAAAACGACTGTGCAGTCATAATTACTAGGGGCCATGAGCACGACGAAGCGGTTCTCAAGGAAGCCCTCTCAAAGGGAAGGATGCCAGGCTATATCGGCATGATCGGAAGCAGAGAGAAGATTGCTACTACCTTCTCCCGTCTGAAACAACAGGGCGTTTCGCAACAGCTACTCGCGAGGGTCAAAGCCCCGATAGGATTGGACATAGGTGCACGGACCCCAGCGGAGATCGCCATCAGCATAATGGCAGAGATCGTCGCCCACCGTTATGGAAAGTTGCCTGAACAGAAAATCTGAAACCAGACAGCCAAGCAGACGGATTCCGTCAGAAAACGGTGCTTTGTCACCACTCTCGCTGTCGCGCATCTATGAGGCCATCGCTCATGGCGATTTGAGGATGTGGATTGCCTTCCCTTTGGCTGCTCCGCAGGCTTCCATCAGGGCCTCTGGCAATGTTGGGTGAGGGTGAACAGTCAACGCCAAGTCGTCTAGCGTCGCGCCCATCTCAATTGCGAGGGCCGCTTCACTGATGAGGTCCGTTACGTCGGCTCCAACCATATGTACTCCAAGTATCTGTTCACTTTCCCTGTGCGCAACAACCTTGATGAACCCCTCTGTTTCGCCAACCGCCATCGCTCGGCCCAACGCCGTGAAGGGGAACTTTCCGACGATTGGGTCGTATCCCTTCTTCCTCGCTTCCGCTTCTGTCAAGCCTACAGTAGCAATCTCAGGGTCGGTCCAGATGGCGCTTGGGATCGCCTTGAAATCTGCTGCGCTCGCTTGGCCGCAGATCACCTCAGCTGCCACTATTCCTTGCTTCGATGCCTTGTGCGCGAGCAGTGGCTGGCCAACAACGTCTCCGATCGCGTAGATTCCAGACATGTTGGTCTGCATCTGCGAGTTTACCTGAATGAATCCTGATGCATCGGTCTTGACGCCAGTGTTTTCAAGGCCGATATGATCTGAGTTGGGCCGTCTGCCAACGGTGACCATCACCTTGTCTGCTGGAAGCTCAACCTCATTGCCGTCGGCGAGCTGGGCTCCGACTTTTCCGTCCCTGGCCCATTTCGCACGAGCTTTCACATGAGTCTCGACTCCCAGCTTTCTTAAACTGCGCTCAACAACCCTCACCAGCTCATTGTCTACACCGGGCAGGAGTTGGTCAAGCATCTCAATGATTGTCACGTGACTCCCGAACCGCGCGTAAGCGTTGCCGAGTTCTAGTCCGCTCACTCCGCCACCTATGATGATGAAATTCTTGGGCACCTCACTCAGCGAGAGGGCCTCGGTTGTAGTGATAACGAAATTCCCATCGAACTTGAACGAAGGAAGCTCGATTTGGCGTGAGCCTGTGGCAATAATGATGTTGTCAGCTGCGAAGTTTCTCACCTCATGCTCGGTCCTGACTTCGACTTGGTGAGGTCCTTGGAATCTGGCCTCACCATAGACAAGGCTCACATTGTTACCTTTGCAGAGGTAGGCCACGCCAGATCTGAGCTTGTCAACCACATTGGTCTTCCAGGCTTGCAGTTTCTGGAGATTAACCTTCGGCTGAGATGTTTCGATTCCAAAATCACCTACTCTTCGAATCTCCTTCAATAGCTTCGCGGCGCGGACTATTGTCTTGGAAGGAATGCATCCCACGTTCAGGCAGACGCCGCCTAGAAATTGATTCTCCACCAGAAGGACTTCTTGGCCGAGTTGCCTCAGGCGTATGGCGGCCACATACCCTCCGAAACCGGCGCCCATTACCAGGTTCGTCACGTGATCATCCATACCCGGGGCATCTCCATCCGCAGGTGCCTACGATGTCCAACTCCCTAATTGTGGTGAGAGAAACCGATGCGAGCTCCCGCTCGTGCGGAACGCCAGTTTCTCGATTCTCTTGATGGAGCTTCAAGTAGTCTCCCCACCTTCTCTCATATGGTTACTCTGACTCTCTTATAGTCAGGCTCCGGTAGCTTCAGCCTCCGGGACTTGGTGTCGATTCCCATTTCCTTGAAGACCAATGCGAGAGGCTTGACGTTCTTGGCTTTGGTCCTGCAGGGTTGAATACGGAGATCCGACCGGTTGCGCCTCGCACGTCGCAGACGTCTCAATATCGGGCATATGGGCGATAGATTCGCTCGTGAGCTCCATATCAGAGCCGAAGTTCCATTTCTCTGTTCCATATTTCATTGCGACCAGTTCCTCGGCCAGTCTCGACTCGTAGGGAGTCAGAGTCCCAATGTCAAACTGGATTTGGAGTGTTGTCCTGAAACCGGCTATGATGGCTTCCTCAATTGCCTCATTCGAAGGGCAACCGAGACCTTCTCGTGAGATGTTTGTCACCTCATGTTTAGGATTCAGCAGTGTGCTCGAAAGGAGCTTCAGGTCGGAGTTCACTAACAACGTACCGTGGAAGAGTATGACGTTGTAGAATCTGTGTTGGGCCATGCCTGAGATCTTCTTGCCATTCAAGAGAATGGAATTCGGATGCTGAAACTCAGCTTTGACGTTGAGAAGTGCCAGGCCGTTCAATATCGCCTTCGCGAACTCTCCATACACGTCGAGAATATCATGATTTGGATTCACATGTTTCTCCTTCATGATAACGCTGTAGTTGATGTTTCCAAGGTCATGATATACGGCTCCGCCCCCTGAAGTTCTACGGAGAACTCTGATGCCAATGCGTTTGCAGACTTGCATGTTAACCTCGTCCTGGACGTTACTGTTGCAACCCAGAATGACGGATCTATCGTTCCTCCATATCCGGAGAGTGTCCGGGCAGAGCTCATCTCTTCTGCTCCTCACAATGGCCTCTTCAACGCCAAGATTGACGGAGGGGTCTAGGGTACTGTCGAGAAGTAGCCGCCACCTCAAACCTATCTCTCCAAGGCCTGCAGTATCTTTCCCTCTACGTCCTCAGCTGACGGCACGTCCCTTGAGAATGCCAGTTCCCCGTTGACTACGACTGCTGGGACTATGGCTTGCTTCGCCGCTTCCGTCAGCGCAATCGACATGGGCATGCCAGGAGGGGATCCATGCCCGTCCAATCCCTTCCCACGCATCCAAATTCTAGTCTCCACCCTGTCCTTTAGATCTCGCGTGGCCGATCCAACGTTTTCAATGATTTGCCTGCAACTTCTTGTCGGCGGATAAGCCACGTACACTTCTATGAGTACGTCCTTGATTGAGAGCGGTGCCTTGGCCTCAAAGTTCCAATCGTGTCTGGAGTACTTGATCTCATGCAGTCTCTCAGCCAGCTTCTTCTCCAGCGGCGAAAGGTTCTCTTCTTGAAATGCCACTCCAAAATACCTGGCAATGCTCTGGATCAGAGCCCTCTGAACATCCTCAATCTCCACAGTTCTGTTCACTTCTCTGGACAGAGTCGTGAACCTCGTTCCTTGTTTCAAGGCGCGGCCTTGCGCGTTCAAGTCAGTCTGTACGTTAATCGACAGCTGGAGGAACATCAGATCGTAGTAGAATCTGACCCAAGCATCTGCGATCGTTCTACCTTCCACTACTAGGCTCGCTGCATACTCAGGAACCTCAACGGCTACGCCTAGGCTAGACATTACTTCGACCGCTGGTTTCGAAAGCCGACTATATGCTTCGGTCAAGCTGTCGGTGTCAGGAAAGAATCGTTTTTGATCTATGACGTAAGTCAGGTTAAGCGTACCCTCGTCCTGATACGCAGTCCTGCCGATGGGCGCGGCTCTTCTCACGACCGCGACTTCACTACTCTTACATGCAGCCTCATCGACTGAAGTTCTTACATCCGCATTACTTGCCAGAATTGCTGCCTTGCCATTCCGCCAAATGTGGATGGTATCGAGAGGTTGCTCCTCATGTCTAGCTAGCAGAATCGCTTCTTCGATTGCCTCATTCATCCTCGCATCGGGGCTCGAGTGGCGGAGGATTCTGCAGATCATTCCTGGACACTCGACTGGCAGGTTATTCGTGATAGAAGGGGCAGGACTTCCGAAGGCACGGCTCAACGTTCTTGAACTCGCAGATTGGGTTTCCCTCGTCAAACTGAGCGCCGTATCGTTCGGCAAGGAACTTCCTCGCAACTTGCATGGACAGTATTACACTGGCTTTGCAACACCTGGGGCCTCCAAGCTTTGAGATCTCCCCGAGGCTTTCGGAAACCAAATTCAGGGCGATGCTTCTCTCTTCGCCCGACATTATGTTCGCCTTGAGTGCCCTGCTGAACGCGATGCCAACTCCGATGGCTGCACCGCAGGCACCCCAGAGCGCGCACGAACCTAATGGTGGCATTCTGGCCAGCGCCGCCGCCTTATCGATCTGAAGCGGATCGATGTCAAATAGTCCAAGGTTTCTCATCGAGGCCAGTATGGCGCAACTGGTAAGGTAGTGATGCTCGGTACCATGCATGGATATGGCGGGGTGCTTCATCAACAAGTTAGCGATCTTGAGAGGATCCGTCTCTTTCGTATGGTTGCAGGTGATCTTGACGAGTTGCTCGGCCGTTGAAAGCCTGCACTGCTCGCAGACATAGTGTCCGTCGGGACACCGGTAGTCTGCCACTTCGCTTTTGCCACAATAGGAGCAGCTTGAGGTCTGGTCGAAGCGCAGCATCACTTTCTCGCACACGAGACACTCGAAGCTCTCCTCCAACGGGGCCTCAGCTGAAGCCTTCGTGTTGACTTTCTCCGCTGTGTCCAGTTGTGTTTGATTCAAATCCTGCTTCTTTGTGGATAGGTGTTCAGCTCGAATGTCACTAGCTTGATTCAGGCGTCAAGACCTCCAATAGCTCCTCAATCTTTCGTCTTATGATCTCTCTTGTTTTCCTGTACTCCTCGATGTCTCTGTCCGATGGGTCTTCTATCCCCCAGTCTTCCATGGGTTTCCCGACCGCGGGGCAGGCTTCTGGGCACCCCATCGTGATTATCCTGTCAGCGCGCTCTGCCATTTCTCGAGTCAGCAGCTTCGGCCTCAGAGCATCCGCATCAATTCCGATCTCCTTCAAGGCAGTCAATGCGAGCGGGTTCACTTCCTTCGCCGGTCTGCTGCCAGCGCTGATCGCTCTCATGCCTGTAGGAGCGAGGTGGTTGAAGATGGCCTCCGCCATTTGGCTTCGGCAAGAATTCTCAATGCAGATGAACAAGACTGTGGTCAAGCTGTATGCTCCTTGCCTTCCTTGCTCTGCTCTTTCAGCTCTCGAGATTTTTTGGCCGAATCACGGATGGATTTCAGGACTTGAGCTTCTGCTTCCGTTGTCTCAACCCAAGGCTTCGTTATTCTCCAAGTTAGTTTCGAGCAGATCGGTGGGTCGGGGTATGCTCCAGGGTCGTAGAGTTTGAAGCTCATGAAGTCTGTCGAAGACTCTTGGTAGCAGCACCTGATGGCCTCTTTGAGTTGCTGTGGGTCGGTTGCGATCATTGTCTGATTCTCTTCGACTAGGTGAACTATAGTGATCTGTTTCCTGAATCTCTCGATACTCTCAAGCGGTATGTTGTAGAGGTACGGAGTCGGCCCTTCAGCTCCAATGATGTTCTTGCGTTCGTCGACCCCGTTCCTGAAAAGAGAGGATAGAGCCTGACCGGGCTGATGGCCGGCAGATTCAACCCCGCAGACGATCAGATACCGAATGTTCGGGTTGGCCACGACGTTGCAGACTATTTTCTCGATTCCGACATTCTCGGTCTGTAGCATACCTGCAAGTGCGGATCCGCTTTCGATTGCGACGCTCGCCAGTTTCTCAAGATAATCGGGTATCTTGTCGTAGAACGTGTGGAGTAGTATCACGACAGCAGCGGGTGAGTAGTCGTTTCCTCGGAGGTAGTGGCCTTCCTCCGGTGGGTACTCTGGCGGGGGCTTAACCTTCCTAATTGAAGGACTTGCTCCTTGGCTCATCTTGGGAATGTGCCTCCGACTACAGCTCGGTCTCGATCTTCGGTTCGATCGAGACTGGCGGCTTGATTGAGTTTGCAACTAGGCTGTACTTGCGGGCCCAGTCCAATGCCTTCGCTACTCGGTCGACTGAGACGGCCTTGACTTTGATCACGGGTCTGAGAACGGTTCGTTCAACTATCGATGTCCTATCCAGGAGGTCCACTACGTGGCCTTCAGCTTCGCATTCATAGGAAACCAGCTGAATCTTCAATCGTTCAGTGGCCCAGATGAACATCAAATGATAGCACATGTTCAGGGCAGCCACGAAAGCATCCTCAGGGGTCATGACGCCGGAACGTCCCTGCAATGCTGGTGGTGCTGAGAACCTCATCTTGGGCCCATTGCTGCAGGTCAGCTCACCGTCATGTCCGCCGGTCCAAACCACCTTGCTCGTGTAGATTGGCATGGTCTCACTTCCAGTGATTCAGTACCTCATCGACTTCTTGGGCGATCCTCTCCGCTACCTTCTCAGCGAGGCCTATTGCCTGATCGTCCAGTTTCCTCTTGGATCCTGTTGTTGAGCAGTTCTTGTTCCCGTTCACGTCGGTGACCACTATCGATGATGCTGGTTTCCCGCTGTAGCGTTCTGTGCCGATCTTTGCGCAGAGCTTCTCGCATCCGTCAACTGTTATCGTCGGAAAGAATCTCGCGAAGGCTCTCTCTTCCTTGCCGCCCGCGAGAAACAGCGGGAGGCAGATCGTGACGGTCTGAGCAGGCCTAAGCTTCTCGAGCACTAGAAGCGTCGCTATTCGCGAGATGGTTCCTTCAACGCATCCTTCTCCGCTACACGATATGATGCCAACCATCTTCTGTGGGAGGTCGACCACTCTGATTCACGCTCCCAGAATCGCGTCAACTTTGGATGCGATCTTTTCCGCAACCGCTCTCGTGAGCTGCTGGCCATCGCTGTCGAGGAAGGCAACGCTCTTCGGTTTCAACCCTCTATTTTCTCTAAGGGCATCAACGACGCGGAGACTGGCTGCGAGATCTCCGCCCGCAATTCTGACGTTCTTCTCTGCGCATTGTAGGGGGCATCCATCCACCGTGATGCATTTGTTACGCTGCACAAGCTGAACGGATTCTTCATCTCCGCTGACGAGAAGTGCGAGACAGATTGTCTGCGTGACATCCTTCCTCATGTTCTCTACAACCTCGTAAGTTGCTTCCCTGCCGACGGTGCCGAGGGCCTTGCCGATCCCACTGCATGGGATCACTACTACCTTATTCTGCGTCGTTGAGTTCATTCTACTTGGACTCCGGTTTCTTATGCTCGGCCTCAAGTTTCTTGAGCATCAGTTGAAAATAGTCGTCAGCGCTCATCAGCGACTTCAAGTCGTCCTCAAGACTGTGAGGCGTGAGGATTATCAACCAGCCTTCACCGTAGGGATCTGAATTCACCAGCTCTGGCTTCTCAAGGAGCATGCCATTGACTTCCTCAACCGTCCCTGATATGGGAGAGAGCAGTGAGACGGTTGTCTTCGCCGTTTCCAGAGTCCCAATCCCCGTCTGCTTCTGAACGGTTGAGACTGGTTTCACGAGCTCAACGAACGCAACATCTCCTCCGGTCCTCTGCAGGTAGTCAGTGACGCCAACCCTAACTTTGGCGCCCTCCACACTTGCCCAGAGCCCGTCTTCAGTGTAATAGTATCCCTTGCGGACCCGAAGTTCGAACTTCTCGAAAACAGTCTGAAGATACTCGCTCAACTTACAATCGCCTACTTTGATGCCTTTGGTTCGCAATCGAAACAGTAGTCTGTATCCCTATTCGTCCAAAAGACCTTCTTGCAGATAGGACAGGTCGCTTTCCTGAGCCAGTCCCTCTTCGGAGGTGCAGCACGCATCATGTCGAGAAAACCCTGAGTGCATGCACATGATTTCTGCTCTCGGTCTTCCTCAGACGTTTGTTGAGACCTCCTGATTGCTCTGTGGGCTCACGGCTGTCTTCTTAGTGACCTCGGCTACCCTTTCCTCAGCGAAGAACCTCCGCTTAGCCCACAACGACACATTCACGAGGCTGATGAGTACGGGAACTTCGAAAAGGGGCCCGATTACGGCGGCGAAGGCTTGGCCCGAGTTTATTCCGAAGACGCCGACAGCAACCGCTATCGCCAGTTCAAAGTTGTTGCTTGCTGCTGTGAAGGAGAGCGTTGCAGTCTCAGGATACGTGAACTTCAAAGCCCATGACATCAGAAACGAGACGCCGAACATGATGAGGAAGTAGCTGACAAGCGGTATCGCGATTCGCACAACATCCCATGGTAGCGCCAGAATGTACTCGCCCTTCAGCGAGAACATCACCACGATCGTAAACAGCAGACCAATCAGTGCGGTGGGGCTCAACTTCTTCATGAAGGCGCCCTCGTACCACTCCTTTCCTTTCTTCCGGATCAACGTGAACCTTGTCACTATTCCTGCTATGAAGGGAATTCCAAGGAATACGAATACTGTTCTCGCGATGTCCCAGATTGAGATCTCCACGATGACGCCTGCGCCTTGTGAAATCCAAGACGAAAGAAGTGTGATGAAGAACCAAGCGTAAACGGAGTAAAGTGCAACCTGAAAGATCGAATTGATCGCGACAAGGATGGCACAGTACTCGTTGTCGCCACCCGCAAGCATGTTCCACACGAGAACCATGGCTATGCACCTCGCGAGGCCGACGATGATTATTCCGATCCTATACTCCGGCAGGTCGGGCAGGAACAGCCAGGCAAGCCCGAACATAAGGAAAGGTCCAACAAGCCAGTTCTGGATGATGGAGACGCTGAACATCTTCCAAGCTTTCGCGACCTTGGAGAGTTCCTCATACTTCACCTGAGCCAAGGGAGGATACATCATCCAGAGCAAGCCGACGGCTATTGGCAGCGATATGGTGTCAATCCTGAGTGCGTCGAGTATCACCGATATCTCAGGGATAGCGGCTCCCAAGCCTACCCCGACCGCCATCGCCAGAAAGATCCAGAGAGTCAGAAACCGATTCAGAAGCGAAAGTCGTTCAGGCTTCGTCTCCGCCATGTCAAGGTCTCCCTTTGACTAGGGCGGTGCCCTTCGCTAGCAGAGTCTCAACTTTTGGGTCGGCAAGTCGGAAGAAGATCCATTTGCCTTCACGGCGAGAAGCAACAAGGCCCGCCCTTTCCATGATTCCTAGGTGGTGGGAAGTGGTTGGCTGCGTCAGGCCCAATGCAGCCATCACCTCGCATGCGCAAAGCTCCTGCCCCGCCAAGAGCTTCAGAATCTTCAGGCGCGTCTTGTCTGCGAAACCAAAGAAGACCCGCTCCATCGCGGTCAGCGTCGGATCATCCATCTCTCTCGCTCTCTTCTTCAACTCAGATGTCAGTGCAGCAGGCCGGCAAGACCCGCGAAGTCCTGAATCCACCAGCCGCCTAATTCTGTCTTGGACGAGTACTGTGCTCATCTGCGATCTTCCCAGGAGATTCAGATTTAGATTCTTAAACATGTCGTTTCTTCCCGTAATTGTCGGCGGACCTGGTCTGTGGCGAAATTCTGCGTCCACCTGTGTACTCTGAACCTTCACGCACTTGAGGGACATAGCAGTTGGCGCGTCTGCGGTGACATTGCGACCCTTCCGCCTATCCGAGGGGGCTGGCACCCATACGCAAGCGCGGTTTGAGGACGAATGGAACATGGCGAGTTCCATCACGCATGAGCCATGTTAGGCTGAATGCGGAAGGAGACTGCGTCCGTTGCCGTAGCAGACGTTTGATCTTGCAAGAAGCCTCTCCTTCGCTGCGAATGAAACTCGTACAGCCGCGCGAACTTGCAGGAGGATGGCCACTCTATTGCAAACCCAGATCACATTTTGGTGCTCACTTTTTTTGTTCTGCGTTCACGTTTGTGCCAATCAGTCTTTGAGCTGACGATTGCGTGGGTCGATGGAACCTCTCTTGAGGTTCTTGCACCTGCCCCATAGAAGGGCACAATGATTACCGCCGAATCATCGCAGTTTTCGGTGTAACCGTTTTTCGGAGTGCTTGCATTTGCATTAGGGCAGCCCGAAGCAGAAGCGAAACGCGTCCTTTTCGTAGGCTACGAAGCAGGAAACTCGGAGAAAGATAGAAGCTCATGTAGGCATGTAGGAGTACTCTTGCAAGTTCTTCCGCGGAGCATTCCCCAGCGCGGATGATGGGTCTCCCAGCCGTATATTCCGACCAGTTCTCCGTGAGTAGTAGTCTCTCCTTCTTGACCAGCCTGTACAGTTCGGTTCCAGGGTAGGGTGTGGCAAGATTGAATTCGACATAGTCAGTGTCTAGCCTCTTTGCGAAGTTCAAGGTGTTTTCAATGTCATCCATCGTTTCATTTGGCCAACCTATTATGAACGATGCCAGAGTCTCGATGCCGATCTCTTTGGTCCATCTAACAGCGTCCTCTATCTGTCCGAGTCTTATTCCCTTCCTCATTTGGTTAAGAGTTCGCTGGGAGCCTGATTCAACGCCATAGAAAATGAATGTACAACCAGCCTCTCTCATCTTTGTTAGAAGCTCTCGAGATATGGTATCGACCCTTGAGGAACAAGCCCAAGGGACGTTTATTCCTCGGGTTTTCATCTCGTCACATATGGCTTCAACTCTTCTACGGTTTAAGGTAAAGAGGTCGTCCGTGAACTCAAGTGTGTCTGGATTGTAGTCGGAAACAACTTCTTCTATCTCGTCGATCACGTTTTTCGGACTTCTAGCTCTGAATTTCTTGCCGAAAAGCAGAGATGACGCACAGAAGATGCAGTTGAAAGGGCAGCCGCGACTGGTAATCACATGCCCAATGGTGGTTTTCTTGCCAAGGACCGTGTATTGATTCATAGGGAGAAGGTGCCTGGCTGGAAACGGAAGTGAGTCTAGGTCATTGATCAGGGGTTGTGGTGGAGCTTCAACAATATGGTTGCCTGACCTATAGACGATTCCTCTAACATTGGAGAGAGACATCTTATCTTCAACGGCCTGAGCTAATTCGTGTATTGTTCTTTCCGCTTCTCCTGCACAGACGATGTCGAGCTGCGGACATTTCCTCAATGTCTCAGACGGAAGGAATGATGCATGCGGGCCTCCCATAACGGTTACCGCGTCCGGACAGGCATTCTTGACAGTCTCGACGATCGTCAGGGCGTCTCGTATGGCTGGGGTTGTCGACGTGACGCCTATGATGTCTGGTTTATCCTTCTTTACCTCACGTTCAATCGACAGTAGAGGGATCCCAAGAGCCCACGCGTCGATGATTTTGACGGAGTGTCCATCTTTTTCAAGTGTTGAAGCTAAGTAGGCGAGGCCCAGAGGGGGAGCCGTTATGCCGAGTAGAGAGGAGGTTTCGAGGTGTTTCGAGGGCGGATTAATGAAAGTAATGTTCATGGCCACAACCTCTCAGTGGAGTATCGCCTCGGACTGCGCTTTGCGCTCGGTCAACCAAATGAACAGCTTGCATAGCGGCGAGAGTAGCGGCTGGTACCAGTTTCCTCGAAGGTAGGAGCGCATGATAATCTTAGCCCAGTGTATGTCATGTTCTAGACATTTTACAAGCAGTTGCTTGTGAAGTTCATTCATCTCTTCGACTCTGAACCAGTCTCGGCTCCTGAGTCTGCCTAGATGTACGAAGAATAATGGCACGACGAGCCTTTTGAAGTCCTTCAGATCTTGGATTAGCTCTATAGTCTTTATGATATCCTCTCTGCGGCTTTCTTCACGATCATAGGCCATTACGATGCCGACAGGCTCATCTTTACGCATGATTGGGTCTCCTGCCTACAGATCTCCTCGCTTGGACGACGACCGTGGAACCGACATCAAGCGGATTCATCTTCTGAACAACCTCTGTCACGGTGCAGTCCCCTCGTGTGGTCTTCACATCGGAGCGCATGATCTCCGCCATGTACACTATCTGCAAGCGTCCAATTCCCTCCAACAAACGGACCGTCTATCAACGCCGCCTCGGCCTCCACTCCAACAGTTAAACGAGCTCACGGATCCGCAGCAGTGCAAGCCGGTAGCTAACAGATCGCTGGTCAGGAGTGTGACCCGTTGAGTCAATCGTCGTTGACGACTCCCAGTCGAGTCACGGTCCGACTTGTGCAACCATTTTCATGACTAGAGAGTCCCATGCCTGCTGGTTCAGGATACACCCGGGATCCGACTCCGTCAGATCCCCAAAGTATCCATATGCGCGGGCCCTGCAGCCGCCGCAGATGTTTCGATGCTCGCAGGTTCCGCAGTATCCTTTGAAGTTCTCTCGGTCGCGGATCGTCTTCAAGACTGGATGATTGTGCCAAATGTCAAGGAGATCATCATGGAGAATGTTGCCTAGGACTATCGGGATGAATACGCAGGGTTCTATGTCGCCGTTCGGTTCAAGCGCACAGTAAAGCCTCGAGGTTCCGCAGCCTCCCACAAAGTCGGCTAGGAACTTCGCTGACTCGGCAAATTCCGGGTTCTGTCCGAAGGTGTCGAAGTGTGTTAGGCTTAGCCTGCCGGTTCCCGCGCAGATTCTGCTGTAGAGTGGAGCTGTGGACAAGAGGTTCAGTTTCCTCTTGCCGATCTGACTTGCCATCCATGTCAGCAAATCCTCTCGTTCCAACGGATCGAGATCTTTTTCCTTCATGACGGCCCCTCGACCTGTGGGTATGAAGTTGTAGTGCATGAAGAGCATCGCTCCAAGGTCCTCTGCCATGTCAACGATCGACGGAACTTCCGCAAGATTCTGCTTGGTCACTGTTGTCGCAACGCCAACATCGAGCCCCGCAGACACTAGGTTCCGTATGCCTGTGATTGTTCGGTTGAAGCAAGTGGTGCCACGGAAGGCGTCGTGTGTTCCTGCACTTGCGCCATCCAAGGAGACTTGAACGAAAGCACAGCCTAGGTCCTTGAGTTCTCTGGCAATTTGAGGGCTCGCAATGGTGCCGTTCGTGGCAAGAGAAAACGCCATCTCATTCCGTCTGACCTCTTCTGCAATCTCGAAGAAGTCAGGCCGCATTAGGGGCTCGCCACCAGAGAACGCAACGTATGCTACGCCCGCCTCCGCAAGCTTCTTGACGACATCCTTCGCTCGTTGAGTGTCAAGTTCGTCAGGCGCCCTCGTGCGTGCGCTTTCGTAGCAGTGAACGCAGTCGAGGTTGCAGGCACGCGTTACATTCCAGACAACCAAGAACGGCGAGAAGCCTGTGAAAGGACGGCTGATGCCGTACTTGGCTATGCCTTCCAGCACTGACGCAAGGCCTTTCCTCCACATGGGATCTCGAAGATGCAGTTGAATGGTAGGCCTGTCGAGTTTGGCTTTCCCGATTATCGAGTCGAGTATGCCTGCGATGATATGATACGCTGCGGAACAGCTAAAGCAGATTCTAACGTCTTCCCCAGCATACTTCCTCAATGCGAGCTCTACACGGCGTCCACATGCATCTCGCACCGTGCAGAACCGTAAGATGCTTCTCGAAACTGGGTTGTCCAGCCACTTCTCGACGACCCTCGCCATCGACTCCACTGAATGTTTCTCGCCAGCCCGATCACGGTTAAGCTCCACCTGAACTGAGTCAGGCAAACCTTCCCACGACCTTGGGGAACCGATCCTCCCAGCCGCATAATAAATATGTCGTAGGACATATCGATAAACTTAAGTATGTTGTCCTGAACTGCTCGTCCCATCATGAGAAAGAGTTGTGAGTATTGAACACGCCTAGAAATGGGCTTGTTGTGTGCAACAGTGGGGCCTCAAACACTGGATACCTGACAGGATTAGCTGCCCTCGAAGTGGTCAAAAGGCTCGGAAGCGAAAAGGTCGGAATATGCTCATTGCCCGCACTAGCCAACAACGTGCCAAGACAGGCTGCGCTCGTCAAGAAAATTGAACACCTCATAGTTATCGACGGTTGCCCCAATGAATGTTCCAGAAAAATACTGAACGCTTTGGGAATCAGGTATGACAAGTACTTGAATCTAGATTATGATCTCGGAGTCAAGAAAATAGGACCGTTCAGCACGATGAACTATTCCGAGGAGGATCTCGGGAAAGTTTCCTCAGCCATAATAAGAAAGATACTAGAGACATAGTTGCCGGCGAAGTTTGATGTATTCGCATAAGTGTTTCTTGCAAAATCCAAGTTTGTATTTTTAGCGCGCGCAATTCGTAGTCTGCTTCCCGAACTGGCCGCGTAACAGGAGGATCGTCTAGCCAGAAAGCCCCTCGCAGACGTAAAGCATGTCCATTGGTGGAAATATGACTGGCGCATACCGTTCCTCAGGGGGCGTCTCAGTAAGCCCTCCAACAATCGGAATCCTGTACCCACAGTTCTTGCACCTGTTCTGTTTGTCAAGATCCCAGTTGCTGATGTCGTATCCGAATCTTGCGATGACAGTCTTCCCACACTTCGGACAGTGCGTGTTCTCCCGCTTATGGCCGGGGAAGTTCGCCACGTACGCGTAGCGGAGTCCTGCTTCCTTCGCCACTTCGCAATGCGCCTCCATGACCTCGGAGGGTGTGGGTGGAACGTCCATCATCCTGTGTGATGGATAGAAGCGGACAAAGTGAACCGGAGTATCAGGACCGATCTCCCTGCGGATCCATCCGCATAATGTTCTCGCTTGCCTTAATGAATCGCCTCCTTGGGCCAGAATCAGGTCGCTAATCTCAATATGGATGCCTGTTCTTTTTTTGAGATTCAGCAAGGTTTCGAAGATCGGCTTCGGAGTTGGAATCCCCGCGTGTTCTCTCAGAAAGCTCAGCGACGCATTCGCCTTGAGTCCAACTGTGATGCAGTCGGCGAACTCTGATAGAACATCAACAGCTTCGGGGGACCCGTATCCATTCGAGACGACCACGTTGAATAGGCCCTCCTGATGCGCCAGGATGCCGATGTCTCTCGCGAACTCGATGAAAACCAGTGGCTCATTATACGTGTACGCAACGCCTTGACATCCGTACTGCTTGGCCAACTGGATTACGTCGCTAGGGCTGAGTCTCTTCCCAGTGACTGCATCGGCTTGGCTGATCTGAGCGTTTATGCAGAAGTCGCATGACAAGTTGCAGCCGACCGTTCCGATCGAGAGAAGCTTCGAGCCAGGCCGGTAGTGATATGCGGGCTTCTTCTCGATTATGTCAATGTGGCCAGTGACGACCCTTCCATAGTTCGCTGCCACAAGCGCTCCGTCCTGGTTCGCTCTGACCCTGCAGAACCCTCTGCGACCTTGTTCGATTACGCAGCGACGCGCACATGCAAGGCATCTCAGTCTGTGGCCTGGCAACCGCATCTGTAAGAGCCTGCTCTGCTGCATCCTCAGTCCATCCTAGATAGGCGGTGAGAATTTGACGTGATTCGGGGAAGAGTCGCTCATGTTCAGCTGCCGCAGCTGCATCCACGGGCTCCCGACCCGCTCACCAGTTCGTTCCTTGAATATGCTTTGACCCAGCACTGCTGACACAATAAGGTCGCGCCGAGCTCCTTGTGCCGAGCATAGTAGAGGCCCACATCTCTCGCGTGGCATATCCCGCAGAAAGCATCATTATTGCCAAGGCTCATCTTATCTCACCTCCATCAATTGTCCACAAACCTGCTATCGTATCGAGGCTGATGGTGGCAACTTCGCACGACGGAAGACGACGACCTCATGACGCTCACAGACCAGTCCTCTCCCATGCACCTACCTGTGCTGACTCATGTGGCATGAGCTGAATCAACCCCGATGTACGCCAATAGCAGCTCTCTTCCCGAGTTTGTAATCACGTAAACTCACAGTAGAGAGCGCGAGGATGGTTAGGCCTGCGATGTGAGTGATGGTGCAGAGCTGACAGATTGACCCGAGCAGGAAGATCTCCGTGTAGACGAACCCGGTGACGCCGACGGCGCCTAACACCGACCATGCGACCATGCCGACTACGGATGGTTCGTTTTGCCATGCGACGGTTATGAGACCCAGAGCAATGATGAACCATCCGAGTCCGAGCATTGCGACCGAGACGCCGTAGAAGTGTGCATACTCGCTCCATATGACGTCAGCGCATGAGAACACTCCATAGTCGCCCACCGGGCAAACTGTCAGCGGAGTGGATGAAAGATATGTCAGATAGGCGGATATGGAGAGGCCAACAACGGCCGAGATCGCCATGAGCGCGAACAGCGTCTTCCTGCTCATACCTGGACTCCGACCTGTATTCGGTCCACCTTCCGCGTGGCGCCAGTTGTCCCGAGCCTACCGCATGTCGACAGCAGTTCTCTTCCCAGGTCCGTGATCCTGTACACGATGAATCTGCCTTCGGTCTCCGCGGATACAAGCCCGGCTGACTTCAGATCGTCTAGATGGTACGACAGCAACGAGTCTGCGATCTTGAGAATGGACTTGATGACGCACACGCACAACGGGGTCATAGATAATGCGTATAGTATGGATAGCCGAACCGGATCCGACAGCGACTGAAAGATTCCGCTGACGCGTTTCACGACGGAGCGGGGAGGGATGCTACGCGTGACCTGTTCCAGTCCGCCAAGCCGTTCAAGACTCTCTGAGACTCTCTCCGGTATTCGCACTTCCGATCCAATCCTATGAGGCGCACGGCATATTTCAGTTTTTCTTGAAACCAGAAGCTTTTTCTAGAGGGTCGACATTTCAGGCGAACTTGGAACAAGAAGACTGGGTTGAAGTAAGCATGAGGTTTGATATCGTATTCACGAGGGGAGGAAAATGACTGCACCGTTTATTCTACCTGAATGGGCTTGGGAGTTTCATGGACACCAGTGCCCCTTCTTGCCGATCGGCTACCGCATGGGCAAATTAGCCATGCAGTACTTGGGCGTGGAACATGAAGCTGACCACGGCTTTTTCATCTTCCCCGAAGTGGGCAAAGGCCACCCTCAGACCTGCATGATGGATGGCATGCAAATCGCAACAGGCGGAACATATGGTAAGTTGCTCATGGCTATGACGTTCTACGGCAAGCTGGCGGCCACCTTCTACAAGCCCAAGAAGGGCGCTGTGCGTTTCTCGCTCAAGGCAGAATTCGTTGACGCCATGGGAAAGTTCGAGTTCTTCGTCTACCGCAAGAAGGGAGTTGAGCCTTCCCAAATTCCGCTGGCCGTGCGACAGGAAGTTATCAATTGGGTGAACGAGCAGCCTGACGAAGCAATCTACAAAGTGGAAGCTAAACCCGACTTCACGTACACACCGCCGAAAGGTTCGTTCAACAGGACCAAGTGCAGCGTGTGCGGAGAATACGTATTCGAACGCTACATTCGCATTAAGGACGGGCAGCCGATGTGCATTCCATGTTCCGGCTTCACGGAATCCAGGCTAGATGTGCTCAAAGGCATGCAGTGAGTTCTAGAGTATTCTCCATGTTCGGCCAGGGGGGTGGCTCCCTCTACACCCCTGTCCTTATTATGCTCGGCTGGGGAGTTGCCACGGCCATCTCTACATCCCTCTTTCTTAACTTGGTGACCTCCTTTGCTGCGCGGTCGCGTCCGCGTGGAACAAACTCGTCGATTTCAAGTTCTGTTTCATGTTCCTTCCCGGGACGATCGTCGGCTCCATTCTGGAGGCGTTGCTGAGCAGCCAGGCTCCCACGAACCTCCTTCTAGGCGCATTCTCCGTCTTCCTCGCCTGTGCCGGGACCATGATGATTCTCTTGGTGAGTGAGAAGAAGAAAGAGGAAACTAGAAAACCCTCGGCTGGAATTGGAGTCGTTGCGGTTGTTATCATCGTCTCATTTCTGGTGGGCATGCTTTCCAGTCTCATCGGGGTTGGCGGCCCTAGCATCGTTGGTCAGCTTCAATACCTGTTGCTCGCTACGACGGGCTTTGCCGCTCTCATCGGGGCAGCCATCAGGTCGCTTGTCACCGTGAAGGCCAGCTCATCCTTCGTGAATTCTGTCCATCGCGCTCAGCATCCTGATAGGCCTAGTCATGTGATTGATCTTCGGTTGATGAACCCCTCACATATATCCTAGGAGCTTCACTAGGAGCTGGGCGGCAAGCGCCCACATTATGAGACCGAGCCCAGCCCTTATCGCTCCAGATTTGAACTTCATGCTGGTTCTCGCCCCGAGATTTCCACCGATGAGAACGGCCACGCCAGTCGCCGCAATCAATGGAAGATCGAGACTGCCAAATGCCGAATGACCTATTATTCCGAAAAGTGCTGAGAAGGATATAATCAAATGCGACGATCCAGCCGCCCACTTCGTTGGATACTTGCAAACGAAGACCATGAAAGGAACGATGAGTATGCCGCCGCCAACCCCCAGCAGGCCGGAGATAAATCCCACGGCGAAACTGACGGCCAAGATGAGCATGTGCATGGCGGCGGAGACGCGTGTTGGAGGCTGCTCTCTCTCGGCCTGCCTCCTTTCCCAATAGGTATAGACCATCCTCGTTCCCACACCAACTAGGAAAAAGACGAACAGCCACAGCAAGATGTGTATATCGACAAAATTGCCCAGAGCTCCTCCTAGCAGGGCGCCGACGCAGATACCCGGCACGAATACGAGTGACGTTCTGAAGTCAATCATCTTGTTACGGTAGAAAATATAACCCGCAGAGACCGATGTTATCAGGTTCAACACCAGGGATGTGGAAGTAGCAAGCAATACCGCGTAACCAAGCAGGAACAGCGTCGGAGAGTATACCGACCCTCCACCCTGGCCGAACATCGAGAATACAAAAGCTATCAGAAAGACAAAGATGATGGCGACCAGAAGTGTGATATCCATATCAGATTCCCTCACTGCATAACCTTTAAGGTATCGAGCCTTGACCCGGAGGACATATTTCAGTTTTTCTTGAAACCAGAACCTTTTTCTAGATGGTCGACATTTCAGGCGAACTTGAAATATGAGATGGTGGATGAAACAGCTTGGATGAAGTCTGCATATCGAGGTCATCGACGTGACTCCTCCGTGCCGATTGTGCCATGACACTTGGAACAACGTGGAGAAAGCTGTCTCAGCGGTGAAGATGGGTCAGCCCTACGATGTTGCCAACGCCATGGCAGTTTCAAGAATTACACGGTGGAAAATCGTCTTGAATTACATGCTCATAGCGGGGGTAGGCAGCGTACTCTTCGGGTTACTCTACGGAGTCTTGAGCGGAAGCCTGTAGGGGGTGACAACTCTGGTCGAGGAAAAGCATTGGCAGGAAGGAATGAAGACTCATGAGAACATCGTATACGCCTGTTTTGGATGCCTATCGAACACTGGAATCACGGCAGGACTTGGAAGCCTCGAGGCCGTGAAGGAGCTGGGCCTAGAGAAAGTCGCCATAGGCTGTCTGGCGTCACTGCCGCTCGGTGTGGCCCCAGTCGTTGGAAAGACAAAAGCTGCGAAGAAGGTCATCATAGTTGATGGATGCCCCTTCGAATGCGCAAGAAAGACCGTCGAAGCCGCCGGTTTCAAGCCAGCCAAGAGCTTCATGCTCGTAAGAGACATCGGCATGAAGAAGAAAGCGCTTCACGAGGACATCGGAGGAGACCTCAAACCGGTAATGGATTACGTCTCAGCCGAAGATGTGGAGAAGACAAAAAGACTCGTAATCGAAGCCATTCTCGAATAACCATCAGCAAGAGCCGATCGTACATTGCCTGAGAATAGCGGAAAACTCCTGATGACCGAACTGACTTGGAAGGGAGACGCAGCATCTGAAAGCAAGACCAGAGACCACATCGTCACGACAGACTCAAACAGCGATGAAGGAGGCAGAAACCTCGGCCCAGCACCAACTGAACTCTTCTTGACCGCTCAAGGAACTTGCCTAATGATCAACATATCACGAATAGCGAAAAAAAAGAGGATAGAACTCAGAAGCGTTAGAATGAGAGTCGTCGGCACAAAGGAACCGAGGGATCGACCCTCGTCCTTCATCGAACTCGATGCGAACGTAACAATCGACGCCGACGCTATCGACCGCGCGAGACTCGAGAAACTCATTCGGCTTGCAGAGGAGAACTGCACAGTCTCCAACACGCTCAGAAACGCGGTTGCCCCGACCGTCCACCTGGTTTGGGACGAATGACGTGTCCTCTATGACAGACGAAGGCACGGTCTCAAGGGTCATCCGACTTGGCAACTTTGTTCGGAACTACTACTCGCACATGATCATGATCACGGTAGTTGCGGCGATCGTTGCGGGCAAACTGTCCCCCTATTCGATCAAGCCATTGACCCCATACATGCTGTACTTCATCGCCGCAATGATCTGGGCCATGAGCGTGACCATCAGGTTTTCGGAGCTCTCGCTCACATTGAAGAAGGGAAGACTCATCGGATGCGGGCTGCTCACGAACTTCGTGTTTCTGCCCCTTCTTTGCTATGCGCTCGCGGCAGCCCTAATGAGCCGATATCCGCTCTACGCCGCGGGTTTCATATTGATGGGCACCGTGCCGTGCGCAGGTATGAATGTCGTTTGGACCGGCCTTCTGAAGGGAGATGTCGCACTCGCTCTTCTACTAGGTGCGCTAACGATGCTGCTCGGAATAGTCACAATACCATGGTTGACAGCCCTCCTCGCAGGAGTATACGCAACGGTAGACGTCCCAGGAATGCTTAACATTCTATTATCGGTACTCATCATTCCGATCGCGTTGGGCATGATCACCAGAAACGTTCTGCAGAAGGCGAGCAGACACGGCGCAGAACACTACCTGCCCGTCTTCCCGCCAATCGCGGCAATCATGGCCATGATACTGATGTTCATCATGGTCGCGGTCAACATTCCAGCGATACCAATGTCCGGAGACATTCTAGTGGTCCTGCTTGTCCCTCCGCTGGTGTTGTTTCCAATAGCGTTTGGTGGAATACACATCTTCTGCAATCGAATACTGAGATGCGCCAAACGTGAAACAGTCGCAATAGTGTACTCTTCAGGTATGAAGCATCTGCCGCTGGCTATGGGTGTCGCGTTCGTTTCATTTGGACAGCAAGCAGCGCTGCCGATAGCTGTAGCAGCGGTCTTCCAGACCCTTAACGCGAGCCTCTTCTACAGGATCTTTCAAGCCAGGGCTCGTTTGGCTTCAGGTTGCACCTCAGAGATATCACCGGTTCATAATGCCCATAGAACCTTGGCAGGTACGGGTCTGCGAAAACAAGCGTCACGTCGAATGCTTACCATCGGACTGGGTTATTGCAAACAGGTGGCTCACAATAGCGGTTGCGATATCACTCTTGATGCAGCTGGCTGTCCTGTACACACCGGCGTTCGACATCCTCTTCGACACGATCCCGCTTACAATAAATGATTGGCTGATCATCATTCCGCTATCCTCAACCCCCCCTACTCGCCACAGAATTTGCGAAAAAAGGATCGGAAGAGCGAAAATCATGGCTGAGAAAATCTCAGGCTGTCACGACAAGAAGGGATCGCGGCTGAACCGCCGCCGGTTCGTACAGGCGATGGTCTCTGTCGGTATTGTGGGTACGATCGTCTCATTCCTCTCACTTCTGAGGTCACTTCTCCCGAGCGCCGGAGCGGGTCAGCAGCCGGGCGAGGTTGACAACACCTTCAGGTATGGAATGGAAGAAGGGGCATGGTATTCTGACAGAGCTGGGGCAGAAGTTATGGTCGAGGATTTCGACCGCGTCGGGAAAGGTGCGGGGGTTGTCTGGCGCGGGAGCATTCCGGCAATCATCATCCGTGTTGATGAAAGCAAGCTTAAGGGTGCAAAGGCCACAGACGGTCTAGTCGCCTTCGCCAGCACTTGTACTCATCTATGCTGCATATCCACCTGGCGTCTGGACCGGCCGAATGAGGATGTAATCTTTTGCAGATGCCACGACGGGATCTTCGATCCGTATGACGTTGTCAAGAATAGTATGCAAGACGGCAGCGAGTATTCTGGAGCGAAGGTGGTCGCTGGACCGCCTCCGAGAGCTGCACCGCTGATACCGATTGAAATCAAGGATGGAAAGGTCGTCGGAGTTCCGGAGAAGCTAGAGATCTACGATTATTGTGGGTGAACCACCTCTTGTCGGATTTCTGATTCCATAAACGGATCGAGACGGTACGGTTCGATTAGCCTTCGCGCGTGCTTAATCGCGCTTTACGTGACTGAATCTGGGCGGCTTGGCAGCAACCTAGGAGTTCCCATAGAGGACTGCACCTTGATGTGGCGAACCGCTGGGCATTAGCACACTCACCACAAGATCAAGCACACTTGCGATCGCAACCATGCTTCCGCTAGTGGCATCCTTCACGACGACTTCATCAACTGATCGTCTGATGGCACTTGATTTCTCGCTTCAAGACGTTAACGAGAGAAGTTTCAGGTTAGGCGATTTTCGCGGCAAAGTGGTGGCTCTCAAGTTCATGTCGGCGTGTCAAATTGCAGATTCCTTCACTGAGAGAGATCAAGCCGGTGAAATGGCAAGAAGAACATGAGAGGTCAAGGGTCAATGGAATGCCCTATACTCATCCAAGGTGGAATCGGCTTTCGTTCGATTTCCTTGAGTTACTGAAGTTACTGTGGAGAGCATCCGCTTTCTTCTCATAGCTGAGCATCTGTAACTACTATCTGAGATATTTTCTTGACGTCTCCCATGTAGATGTCGAGTGTCGGGACTTTCTGTAGGTACTTTGATATGACCAACTCGTAATGAATTCTCTTCCCAGCCTTCTCCAGAACCTTAGACGCGCATCTGTTCTCGCATCCGTTTATGACGATGTTCTTCTTTGCTCTTTCAGCTATGTCGAGGTGCGGCTTTGAGCTGGCTGCAACAGCGCTTGTGCAACACATGCGTGCCTTGTCCGTGTCCGTGAGCATGACTCCGACCGCATGCCCGACTTGTCCAACGTTTGCTGCGCCGTCGCAAACCCAGACGACGTTCTGATGTTCGGCAGACTTGTAACAGTTTTCAAGTATCTTGGGCTCTTGCTTCTCTTCGCTTTCCATGCTGTTTTCACCTCCTCAGATCGCTTCGTCCCGCGTTCAACAGAATGCTATCGGATCCTAACTCCGCCCATCGATGAGGAGGGCCCTATTTCAATTTTTCTTGAATCCAAAACCTTCTTAAGCCGCTTCAGGGGTCCGAGCAGTTGGAAACGATCGATGAATTTCGCGCCGTAGCGGGTTTGGTCAGTAATGCGACAATGAACGTCTTTCTTGGTCCGAGACTGTGACTTTCGGAGGTGAGTGGTTCGGAAAAGAGAATGTCTCTCATCGGAGTGGGCGCTATGGGGAGCGCGGTCCTAGACCGACTGGTTCAAGCCGCGTTCGTCGATGCGGAAGCCGTGTTTATCTGTGACATGAATCCGGACAGACTCGACGCGATCAAGTGTAGACTCGACGTGAGAGCCGGCAGAGACAATCGTGAAGGCGCAAGGTTTGGAGACGTAATCATACTCGCCGTTCCGCCTAAGCAAGCTTGCCCGGTCTTGGAGGAAATCAGGGACTCTCTATCCGAGTCGAAAATGCTGGTCTCGCTTGTTGCACTCCTGTCAACAAGCCTCATTGAGGAGACCTTGCGTTCCCGCATCGGGGTTGTCAGAGTCATGCCCAACATCCCAAGCATGGTCGGCTCGGGCTTCAATGTGTTCTGCTTCGGAAGACACATCAGCTCTGGCGACAAGGAGTGGGTGAAGAGCATGCTTAGCGTCTTGGGCGAGCATGAGGAAGTTGATGAAGACAAGATCGAGACCTACACAGTGCTTTCGGCGATGGGTCCAACCTATTTCCTGCCATTCGTCGACGAGCTGATTCGATTCGGAGCGAGTAATGGACTCTCCTACCAAGAGGCCAGGAAGGTGGCGGCCTCAACCATTAGGGGAACAGCGGAGCTGGTATCCAAAGTTGACAGACCCGTCGAGGAGTTGAAGAACATGATAGGAACGCAGCCCCTCAAGATGCGAGAGCAAGAACTCAGATCAATCATGCAAGATGAACTGGGAAAAACCCTTCAGCAACTGAAGACCGCAAAGGACAGATTATCCGGTTAAGGAAAAAACCAGCGCAACCCAAGATTGAGAGGTGATCACGATCTCTACGAAGAAGACGGCACAACATACGCGACTGCACGTGCCGCTCTACAGACAGACGACGGATTTCACATGCGGCGCTTGTGCAACGCTTATGGTTTGGAAGTACTTCGACAGAAGAGTAGAGCTCTCTAGGCAGAACGAGTTCGTAATCTGGACGGAAACCGCGGCGCTGCCATTCAAGTTCTCTTCACCGTACCGAATAGCAGCATTCTTCATGAAGAAGGGTTTTGAAACGAAGCTGACAGTGAAGCAAACGGCGAGCCTCCGAGGCAAGGCACCGTTAGAATGCTGCCAGGTCGAGGCCGCGGACAGAAAACTCTTCTTGGATTTCTTCAAAGCATATAGCGCGATCCTAGAAGGGCGAATCGCCTCGGCTATTGTCGAGAAGAAGCCAGACCTCCTTGACATCAGAATGGCACTCGCTGGTCGCAGTCCCGTGATTCTACTCGTGGACTCCTACTACACCGTCAGGGCTAGGGGATCACGACATCCGCCACATCTGCCTCACTGGGTTGTAGTGACTGGGTTTGACGGTGAGAGATTTCACGTGAACGATTCAATCCATGAAACTGGCCTAAGACCGGGAAAGCTCACGTTAGATGCCAGCCTCCTAGCCAAGGCTATGGACACGCACCGAAGATTTGGATGGGCTCCAGCTATGATAGCCGTGCAGTCGAAGAAGGCGCGTAAATCATCTACAGGATCTGCATGAACATCCGGCGCTGCCAGATCCGCTTACCGCCTTGTTCTCCGCGTAACAGCTAACCCAGCAACCTTGAAAGACCCATATCGGGCCCAGTTGCTTGTGATATGCTTGATAGAACCTGACGTTAATCGCGCGACAAGTCCCGGACTGGTCTAATGTTGATTAATAGTGGGCTGAATATATCGCCAGATTTAAATTCGTCGATTCTACTCCTCCTGCTCGGTGATATGCCCGTGAGTGAGGCCTTGTTTAGGAGGGTCTTGTTTCCGACGGACTTCTCTTTGTATGCGGATGCGGCTCTTGGCTGTGTCAAAGAACTGCGGGGCCTTCGAGAGATTGTACTTCTGAACGTCATAGATAGGCGATTGCACCTCGGTCCAGAACTAAGCGTGGATACCCTCAGCCAGACGGCCAGGGATGAGCTGGCGAAACTAGAAAAGACCTTTCGAGATGGAGGAGCGGTCGCTAGAAGCTTGGTCAAAGTGGGCATCCCTCCACGAGAGATCGTGATGACCGCAGACGAGGAGAATGCTTCCGTTATCGTCATGGGGGCAAGAGGCACAAGTCTCTTCAGAGAGCTGTTCCTCGGAAGCACAACCGCAGATGTGATGAGACATTCCAGGAAACCGGTCCTGATCATTCGATTCAAGTTGGT
>Ga0315282_10000814_pt1 | contig 61006 bp, 53 predicted proteins | sample YL17G07_20_MG_FD_203693 | JGI IMG/M metagenome (GOLD analysis project Ga0315282, IMG submission 203693) | Sediment microbial communities from Yellowstone Lake, YNP, Wyoming, USA - YL17G07_20 | ecosystem: Environmental > Aquatic > Freshwater > Lake > Sediment | place: USA: Wyoming | collected...
ATGGCCTTGATGTTGTTGAAACAGGAAACGACGACGAAGGTCGGGATCAAAGCCAAACGGCTCATGGCCGGATGGGACGAAAACTACCTACTCCGAGTCCTCCGAATTTAGATGCGTTTGCCCTGGGCAAGGAGGCAGGGCAATTGCATCTAAATTGGCCGACCCTTATTCCGGGGTCGGAAACGCAGGTCGATCAAGATGGTCACCGGCCACAGCGTGGAGTTGGCTATTGCCTGACTAGGGTTTTCGGGCCCAAGAAGGCCGATTCAAATTTAGATGCGTTTGCCCTGGGGCAAGGAGGCAGGGCAATTGCATCTAAATTGGCCGACCGCCATTCTGTCCTCAGAAACGCAGGTTGATCCGAGTTGTGGACAACCGTCGTTCGGATCAAGCACCTTCTGAGCGGCGTTTTCGAGGGCAAGAAGGCAGGCTGTGATTTAGATGCGTACGCCCTGGGCAAGGAGGTGGTTTTGCTCCCGCACTTGCCATGACGGCGGTATAATGCCAGGAACTGGATTCAACGTGGAGTGTTTCGATGGCAGGGCGTCTGGACGGCAAAGTGGCGATTGTCACCGGGGGCAGTCGGGGGATCGGCAGGGCGATCAGCGTCGCGCTCGGGCGAGAAGGGGCGACGGTCGTGCTGGCGGCGAGGTCGCCGGGGCCGCTGGCAGAGGCGGCGGACCTGGTCCGCAGGGCCGGCGGCACGGCGGAGCCCATTGCGGTCGAGCTCACAGAGGAAGAGTCGATCCGCAACCTGGTCGCCGTCACGCGCGAGAAGTTCCGGCGATTGGACATCCTGATTAACAACGCCGGCATTACACACTCCGCGAGGCTCGAGGACACGAAGACGCAGGACCTGGACCGCTGCTGGGCGGTCAACGCGCGGGCGCCGTTCCTCCTGTGTCGCGAGGCGCTGCCGCTGTTGAGACAGGCGGAGGCGGGCTACATCGTCAATGTTTCGTCGGTGGTGGGCGTCAAGGGCTACCCGCTGCAGAGTGCGTATACGGCGTCGAAGCATGCGATCCGGGGGATGAGCATCGCGCTGGCCGAGGAGCTGCGCGGCACGAATATCCGCGTGCACGTCATCTGCCCGGGCGCGGTGGATACCGGCATGGTCGGCAACGTGCGTCCCGATATCAGGAAGGAAGACCTGATCCGACCTGACGAGATCGCAGAGCTGGTCCTCTACCTCGTGACACAGCGGGGCAATGCGGTGGTCGATGAGCTGCACATCCGGCGGGCCGCGGCAGCACCGTGGTTTCAAACATAGGGGATATTCCAGAGGTCAGGAGCCGAATTAGATGCGAGCAGTCATTCAGCGGGTCTTGGAGGCCAAGGTCGAGGTCGAAGGGTCCGTCATCGGCCGGATCGGCAGGGGGTTGCTGGTATACCTTGGCGTCGGCAAAGACGACGCGGAGAAAGACGCGGAGTTCGTGGCCGACAAGCTGGTGAACCTGCGGATCTTCGCGGATGAGGCAGGTAAGATGAACCGCAGCGTCATCAAGATCGGCGGGGGGGTTCTCTTGGTCAGCAACTTCACGCTGCACGGGGACTGCCGCAAGGGGCGTCGGCCCAGCTTCGACGCGGCGGCCGAGCCGACCCTTGCAGAGGCGCTGTATGAGAAAGTGATCGCGCTGGTCGCGCAGAGCGACGTGCCGGTGGCAAAGGGCTCGTTCGGCGCGTATATGCAGGTCAGCAGCATCAACGACGGCCCCGTCACATTCCTGCTCGACAGCGGCAGGCTGTTTTAGCGGCCCGTGACATTGGCAGAGGCGCTGGAGGGAAGGCCGGCGGTCTGGGGCGCTTGCGAAACGACGGCGACGGCGCGAATCGATTTCCTCGGGACGATCAAGGGGCAGCGGCGGAGCAGCTCGATGGAGGCCAGGAGGATGAGACCGGCCAGGAGCTTGTGCATCGCGCCGGCGAATATGGGATTCAGGAGAGGCAGGATCCACGCGAGCCAATGCTCAGCCAGCGCCGGGGCCAGTACGTGCATCGGCAGGATGATCAGCGCGTTGCGGCCCAGGTACGTCAGGCATGTGGTCATGCCTCCGATGGATGCGCGAGCGACGCGTCTGCCGCCGGCTGCGACCGGCGCGGCGCCGGGCAGCGGTGCAGTGAGATGATACAGTCGCTCCAGCAGCATGCCCAGCAGGAGAGTCATCGCAATGCCGCAAAGGGCGCCGAATAGAAATAGCGGGATGCTGCCGTAACTGTCATGAGCCATGATGACGGGGTCATTCAGATTTGCAGCGATGCCAACGGCGCCGGCCAGCAGGACAACTGCGGTCAGACTGGCGCCACTTGTCAGGCTTGTCCACCCAGCCACCCACTGCCGGGCGCGATCACCCACTGCAAGGAACAGCAGGCCGATGAGTGAGGTTGTGACACTCCATGGAACTGCAAGCCGGGTTGTCCTGCTATTGATGAATCCAATCGCGGCGAGAATCGATACGAGGGCAAGTGCTCGCACCGGGTGCTGCCGGGATATGGACAGCACGCAGGAGAAGATCACCTGGGCTGCGAACAACGAGATGAGGAACCACAATGGAAACACGGCCAGTGGATAGGGGCCGTCCGCGGCGGCGTAGACGATCCCCAACAGTTGCCGGCCATAATGCGCCATGCCTTGATAGAAATTGACAAGGACCACATCGTCCACAGCCAGGGCCATGAGAGAGAACAGCAAGTACGGCGCCAGGAGCGTTCGCGCGCGTCGCGCGAGCACCTCGGCAAACGGACGCCTCTTATACAGCAGCCCAGACAGGAAGAAGAACAGCGGCATGTGAAAGGCACAGATGTATTGCGTCAGCCCTGGCGGAATGCTCATGTGGGCAAGGACAACCAGGGAGATGCCGATTCCTCTGGCGATGTCGATCCAGACCTGTCTGCCCGATGCGTCTTGAGCCATATCATCCATGTGCAGGGCGGCACGTGTGCCCGGCCGAGGCAGCTTCCTTCCAAGGTCCCGTAGCAGTGCAGCCGGCCGCGGCGGGACTATGTGCGCCACGCTTCATACGACGCAGATCAATGCGCGTGCTCGGTTTCCCCTTCGATCAACCAAGCAAAGTGACATTTCGACGTGAAAGCGGGTCGCCGTATCCCGATTCCGGGCCAGTCCAAGCCATGGCTCCAAGGGGCCGTCGGACGAACGGTCGGCACTGCGGCTGCCTCCGGTCACTCGATCCGTGACACCAATATGTTGTGGTTCTCGTCAGGGGGACTCCAACCTGTTGGGGTCCGCGTTCTCTGATGAGCGAGACAAGCCGCGAGGAATGCGAATCTCGCTTTCCGCGGGTGCGGCGCCCGCCAAAGGCAGGGCGGCTCCGGCCATCATTCTGGTGCGATTGCGACCTGTGCAAGTGCAGAAAAAGCTTGACTTTCGAGTGAAATCCGGGTAAACTATGCGTTTAGAGTGTAAAGACTCTCGCCATGTGGCAGTGCGACACAGACTGCCTCGGACGCGGGATATTCAGCAATGTGGGCGTGGATTTCATGAGACGTTCGCCAGGGGAGCATGACTCCCGGCGAATGTCACGGGATAAGCGGTATTGAAGCCCCGGACGGAACCGAGGTTCCGTTCGGGGCTTTCTTTATCGGCACGGTGCGTCCTGACCGACCTGCTCGCGACAAACGGAGGAGGGCGGAACGAGACGGGCACACAGGAGCCGCCGCCGTCCTGGTCGTGACATCGGGGGTTCTTCCGCGGGGGTCGTGTGACGGCTGGCGCAGCCAGCAGGTGCTTCGGGGCCTCGTACGCGGGTGACATAGTGGTAAGAGCGGTCTGCAGTGCGGCGTAAGTCACGCTCGACGCACCAGCCAACATGTGATTTTGGAGGAACGGGACATGAAAACGATACGAGTGCTAGGATTGGCCGCTTGCGTCCTGCTGCTCTGCGGCATGGCGAACGCACGCGTGGTCACGGTCCGCAGCGTTGTCGACTACAGGGATGATGACTTGCCCGAGAACATCACCTTGAACGATTACAACGAGCCCCAGGGGTACTTCTTCATCCCCCCGGGGGAAACGTTGGATCATTCGCCCTACTACCGGATGTCCCTTGAGGACTGGGGCTGGAAGCACCGGCTGGCGGCAGTGGCGCCGGCCGACGCCAACGGCATCCGGGGCGCTTTGCTGTCCATCGTGGCCTGGGACGTGGATACCGCCGAGGCGGAGAACGACGTGATCTATGTCAACAACCGGCAGTTGGGCGTGCTTCAGGGCGTCGAACGTGAATGGACCACCACGTCCTTCGCGCTGCCTGCGGATGTATTGGCCGAGATCCTGCACGATAAGGAATTGAATGTCTTCATGGATGTCGACACGGGCAATCAGGGACATCGCGTCACGCTGGGCAGTTCGATCCTGGATGTAACCTACACGGTTCCCGGCGCAGCCGCTGAGCCGAACGCGACGGTGTACCGCTTCTGGTCACCAGTGCTTTCGGGCCATTTCTACACGATCAAAGAGAGCGAGAGGGACATGCTGCTGGCCAAGTACCCCGATGTATGGGCGTACGAGGGTCCGGTCTACCGCGTCTTTGGCGCCCTGAATGACGGCGGTCTCAAGCCGGTGTATCGCTTCTGGTCGGAGCTGCTCAGTTCCCACTTCTACACGATCAGTGAGGTAGAGCGGGACTACCTGCTGAACAACTACGCCAGCGCCTGGACCTATGAGGGCCCGGTCTTCTACGCGTATGTGGAGGGGCAGCAGCCGGCAGAGACCAAGCCGGTCTACCGCTTCTGGTCGGCCCAGTTGAGCAAGCACTTCTACACGATCAACGAGGCGGAGAAGCAGTATATATTGCAGACCTACCCCACCGAAATCTGGGGCCTCGAGGGGATCGCGTGGTACGCCTACGAGCTGCCGGTACAGTCGCAGCCGTAGCGGGTCGGATTCATTATCGGTGGAGAGAAGGATGATGAGCATGGGGAGAACAATTGCGCTGGCGGTCTGCCTGCTGGCGCTGAGCAGTATCGTGAACGCGGAGATCGTGCCGGTCAGCCAGACCCTGGATTACACCGACAACGGCGATCCGCAGAACATGGACTCCTACTTCTGGCTGCCGACGGAAACCGTCGATCACCCGCCGTACTACCGGATGTCCAACGAGGATTGGGGCTGGACTCACGATGTGAAGACCCAGGTGCCGGTCGGGGCCACGGGCATCGACGCCGCCACGCTGTCCATCCTCGCTTGGGACGTCGATACTGTCAACGGCGAGCGCGATTTCATCTATGCCAACGGGACGAAGCTCGGGCAGCTTGAAGGCGACGTCGCGGCGTTTACCACTACCACCTTCACGCTGCCGGCGAATGTGCGCGACGCACTCTGGAACGACGGCGAGGTGAACTTGTTCATCGATATCGACCACTATAACGTGGGCCGTCGCGTCACCCTGGTGTCCTCGACGCTGGCCGTGAGTTACATCACGGGCTGCGCCGTCCCGGAGCCAGGCACGATCGGTCTGCTCGGCCTGGGCAGCCTGGCCCTGCTGAGGCGTCGCCGCTCGCGGGCGTGATCAGACTCTGCGGGCTCATGGCTCAGGGCACTTGAGCATCGGACCGGCATTGTTGAACCCAGGCGAGAAGCAACTGGAGCGAGTCGGTGAGCGTCTGGATTCCTCCGGCGCCGAGGAATTCCGACGGCGGGACTTCGAGAATGATGCGGTCGTCATACCCGCTGTCGATCAGAAGTCGGAGGAAGTCCCTCCACGGCACCGTGTCGTAGAGCAGCGGCTGATGGTCACTGTTGTGGACGTCATGACAGTGGACGTGGCCGATGCGGGGCAGCAGCTCCTCCGGCGGATAGAGCGGCCAGCCGTATCGATATGCATTCCAGTACGCATGCCCGAAATCCCAGCACGCCGACACGCCGCTCTTCAAGGCGACCTCCAACAGCTCCTCATATGTGTCGCCGATCCGCTGTCTCGGCTCGTCGGCGTCCGGACTGATCTGCAGCTCCACTGCAACGGCGACCTCGGGGGCGTTCTGGCGGCACCAGTCGCCGGCCCAGGAGAAAAACGCGATAGATCGATCCACGAGAAAGTCTCGCGCCTGGCTCGCGGGGCCCGCCGCGGAGTGAATGTTGACGACTGTGGCTGATTCCTGCCGCCGGGCCGCCTGTGCGGCAACGGTGAGGAAATGCTGATGCAGGCCGCGGCAGGCATTATTCTCGTCGTGCGAGAAGTGCATCGGATTGAAAATCGTGCCCTCGGAGTACGGGTGCAAGGACACCTTCAGCCCGGCGTCGATGCAGCGGGCGATATGCTCCGTCAGCGCGTCCGTTTCCGTCTCCGGCCCGACCGCTGTCTCCACCGCCTCCACCCCCAACTCCTTCAGAAACGGCAGGACCTCGCGCCGTCCATAGAGACGACGGTACACTCCGTCATCTGCAAAACCGACATCAAGCTTCAATCCGATCAGCATGTGCTCATTATACCGGTCCGCCTCGCCCGAAGATACGAGAGTCTCGCACAGGGTAGTTGCAGGACTTGCCAAGCGTGGGGCCGGGGAGCAGACGCAAGCACATGCGAAGCGGGGGTAGCAATGCGGGGGCTCACTTGTTGCCGGGGAGCAAATCGATGTCCTCCCGCTGGAGCAACTGGATGATCTCGGCCATGTTCGGCAGGGCATCGACGGTGCCGAATTTGGTGCAGACCAGGGCGCCGGCGGCGGAGGCGAACTTGACGGCCTCGCGCAAGTCGTGCCGGACGGCACAATAGGCGGCCAGGGCGCCGGCGAAGGCGTCGCCGCTGCCGGTCTTATCGACCAGGTCCACGCCGAAGGCATGTACGTGATCGGCCCCGCTGCGGTCGACCACGACGCATCCGCGCCGGCCCATCGTGATCACGGCGCAGCGTGCCCCGCGTGCGACGAGGTCGGAGCCGATGGATTTGGCCATGCGGATGTCGGCGGCCAACTGGTCGGTGATTTCGGCCGCCTCGCCCAGGTTCGGGATGAGGACATTGGCGGAGAAGTACTCCGGGGGCAGATCGACATTCTGCTGTCCGGCATGTTCGAGCGGACGGGCCGGATTGAGGATCACCGGCGTGCCATGCAGCTCCGCGCAGCGCAACGCTGCCACGATCGCCTCCTGCGGCAGGCACCCGTGAATCAGGCAGATATCCGCCTCTGCGATGCACTCCTCGGCCGTCTCAATATCGCCCGGCTGCAGGGCGCTATTGGCCCCTACGTAGTGACAACTGGCGTTCTCGCCCTCCGAGTTGACCAGGGTGACGATCAGGCCGGTGCTCTTGGCCTCGGCCACGAAGACGTATTCCGTGTCCACCTTGTACTCGCTGAGGCTTTTCAGCGCCATCTGGGCGAAGACGTCGCCGCCGATCTTGCTGACTAAGTGGACTTCGCAGTGGCACAGGGCCGTCTGGATGGCTTCGATCGGGCCGGGACCGGCGATCGTGCAGGACAGGGCCGACCCGCTCACCGCTTGGCCCGGGGCGGGAATATCGCCACACCGAAACGCCAGATCGATGTAGGCGCCCCCGATCACAACAACCTTTGGAATCCGTTCCGACATTTTCCAACCTCAGGCCACATTCCTTCTCCGGACTCAAAGTATAGTACCCTACCCGGGAAATACAAAGACTTTTCGGACGATTGTGCCTCCGGGATTAGCGGGGCGAACCGGGGCCGCGAAATTTCGTAAAAATATGGAAATTCCTCTTGCGTCTGGACCGATATTTCTGTATTCTCAGGGTTTCCTCGCTGCGGGTGATAGAGGGGGGTAGGGCTTCCTGCGAATCACCTGAATCTTGGGTGATCTTCGACGTTCATGGGAAATCACCAACCGATAAGCGAGCAGGTCCGGTAGCCGGACTATCGACGCGCCCGGCACGTGGGAGGAACATTTGCGTCGCGAACGACCGTTTTGACGAAACATGGAAAAGATCAGCAGAATTCGGAACATTGGAATATCGGCGCACATCGACTCGGGCAAGACGACCCTGAGCGAGCGCATCCTATACTATTGCGGGCGGATTCACCGCATGCAGGAGGTCCACGACGGGGAGGGCGGAGCGACCATGGACTACATGGAGCTCGAGCGGGAGCGGGGCATCACGATCACCTCGGCCGCCACGCAGGTCGCCTGGAAGGGCAAGTGCATCAACCTGATCGACACGCCCGGCCACGTGGATTTCACGATCGAGGTCGAGCGGTCGCTCCGCGTGCTCGACGGGGCGATCATGATTCTGTGCGCCGTCGGCGGGGTGCAGAGCCAGTCGTTCACCGTCGATCAGCAGATGAAGCGTTACCGCGTGCCGCGGATCGCGTTCATCAACAAGATGGACCGCGTCGGCGCCGATCCGGAGCGGGTATGTCACGACATGCGGCAGAAGCTCGGCCTCAACGTCGTGCCCATTCAATTGAATCTCGGCGTCGGCGAGGACTTCCGGGGCGTCATCGATCTGGTCGCGATGGAGGCGGTGACCTTCGAGGGCGAGGACGGGGAGCAGGTGGTTCGCTCGCCCATTCCGGCGCCGTATGCCGCCTCGGCGCAGAAGGCGCGCCACGAGATGCTGGAAGCCCTGAGCATGTTCAACGATGAGATGATGCGACAGCTTCTGGAGGACGAGCCGGTCGATCAGGACACGGTCCGCCGGACGATCCGTGAGGCGACGATCAACCGGGACATCGTGCCGGTGATGATGGGCTCGGCGGTCAAGAATAAGGGTGTGCAGCCGGTGCTCGACGCCGTCTGTGACTATCTGCCCAGTCCGCTGGACCGCCCGAACTTCGCCCGCGACCACAACAATGCAGGCACGGAGACGCCGCTGGACGGCGACCCGGACGCCCCGCTCGTGGCGATGGTCTTCAAGATCACCGATGAGCCGTTCGGGCAGTTGAGTTACGTCCGCGTCTACCAGGGCACCATCGTCAAGGGCGGTCAGTACCGCAACGCCCGGACCAGCCGTACGCTTCGCGTCGGGCGCATCGTTCGCATGCACGCGAATGACCGCGAGGACATTCCCGACGCCGGACCCGGCGACATCGTCGCTCTCCTGGCCGTCGAGTGCGCCAACGGCGACACCCTCTGCGGCGAAGGCATCAATTACTCCCTCGAAAGCATCTTCGTGGCCGATCCCGTGATCAGCCTGTCCGTCATCCCCGCCAGCAACGCCGACCAGGAACGCATGGCCAAGGCCCTGAGCCGGTTCATGAAAGAGGACCCGACCTTCCGCGTTTCCACCGATCCGGAGACCGGCGAGATCCTCATCGCCGGCATGGGCGAGCTGCATTTGGACATCTATGTCGAGCGGATGCGCCGCGAGTACAGGGCCAATGTCACCGTCGGAGCGCCGAGCGTCAGCTACCGCGAGGCGCCGACCGTCGAGGCCGAATTCAACTATCGCCACAAGAAGCAGACCGGCGGCGCGGGCCAGTTCGCCCACGTCATCGGGCGGCTGATTCCGCTGCCGGCCGGCGGCGAATCGACGTATGAATTCGAGGACAACGTCACCAACGGGCGCATCCCCAACGAGTACATTCCCGCCGTGAACAGAGGCTTCCAGGCGGCGATGAAGAAGGGCCCGCTGGCCGGCTATGAAGTCGTCGGCTGCAAGATGTGTCTCGACGACGGATCATATCACCCGGTCGATTCGAGCGAGATGGCCTTCCGCATCGCGGGCCGCGACGCCTTCGTCGAGGCGTTCAGGAAGTCGCGCCCGTGCCTGATGGAGCCCATCATGAAGGTGGAGGTCGAGACGCCCAGGGAGTATCAGGGCGCGATCGTCGGCGACTTGAACAGCCGCCGGGGAATCATCATCAGCACGGAAATCCGACACACCTGCACGGTCGTGCTCGCTGAGGTCCCCCTGGCGACCATGTTCGGCTACGCCACGATCGTTCGCGGGCTGAGCAAGGGCATGGCCACCTTCTCCATGGAGATGTCCCACTACGCCCAGGTGCCGACGAAGCTGGCCGAGGAGATCATCGTCCGCCGTCGCGAGCGACAAGCCGCCCGCAAATAACCGCCGATCATCCAAATCCTCATGTTCTCAAACCGTTGATGCCCAATCCGCGCTTGTAGTGACGCCGTAAGGCGTCTCAGTGGCATGGGCGTCTCGCCCATGATTCGGGATCACGGGCAGGATGCCCGTGCTATGGGATGCCCTTACGGGCACACAACAAACGAACTGCGCTCTCAAGGGTACGTGACAGGGAAATGGCAGTCAGGCCGGGTGGCAGCGTCAAGGCCGAAGGCCTTGGCGATGGTTGCATCGTATCCCAGGAAGGCCATCGCCAAGCTGCGCTTAACGACGCCACCCGGAACTCCCTGCTTGCTCTGCCACAATCCTGTCGTGCGCCCTTGGAGGCTCTCAAGCAGTCTTTGCATTTGGCGTTGGCTGGTGGCTGTGGTATTATGGTTCGTGACCTTCGGCGGCTAGCGCCCGCGTGTCACGACTGTGAGCCGGCGGGGGCCGCGTTCTTCCGGAAGGGTGTTCGAACGCCTTATGAGCAACAGCCGCATCCGATCAGGCTTCGTCAGATTTAAGGAGCGCTCACGATGACCCGACGTACTCGCCGACAGTTTCTGCAAGAGTCCCTGTGTGCCGCGGCGGCGCTTTCCGCAAGTCCGATGTTCAGCAGTCGCGCCGCAGGACAAGCCACGAGCGCCAACGACAAACTCCTCTGTGCCGTGATCGGCTGTCACGGTCGGGGCGGCGACCACATCGACGCCTATTCCAAACGCAAGGACTGTGAGATCGCCTACATCGTCGATATCGATGAGAAGGTGGGCCAGAAAGGCTGTGACACGGTCGAGAAGAGGACCGGGCGGCGGCCCAAGTGGGTGCGGGACATGCGACAGGTCTTCGATGACAAGTCCATCCATTTCATCTCGACGGCGACGCCGAACCACTGGCACGCGCTGTGCGGCGTGTGGGCGATGCAGGCGGGCAAGGACGCCTACATCGAGAAGCCGATCAGTCACGACATTCCCGAGGGTGCCGCACTGGTGGCCGCGGCCAAGAAGTACGGCCGGATCTGCCAGGTGGGCACGCAATGCCGGTCCAACAAGGCGCTCCAGGATGCCATGAAGTTCATCGCCGACGGCGGCATCGGACAGGTCAATTTCTCACGCGGCCTGTGTTACAAGCGTCGGGCGTCCATCGGCCCGCTGGGCGACTATCCCATCCCGCCGGAAGTCGATTTCAACCTGTGGAGCGGGCCCGCCCCATACACCATGCCCAAGCTCACGCGCCCGCAGTTCCATTATGACTGGCACTGGCAGCGGCTCTACGGCAACGGTGACTCCGGCAACCAGGGCCCGCACCAGACCGACATTGCCCGCTGGGGCCTGGGCATCAACCGCCATCCCAACAGCGTCATCACCTACGGCGGCCGGCTCGGCTACCAGGCCGAACGCAAAGACGACAAATACGTCGATGCCGGCGACACGGCGAACACCGAGGTCGCGATCTACGATTACGGCGACAAGTGCATGGTCTTCGAGACGCGCGGGCTGTCCGTGGACAACTCGGCGGACATCGAGATCAATACCATGTTCGACAGCGTCAAAGGCAACAAGATCGGCGTGATCTTCTACGGCACGGAAGGCTACCTCGTCCAGCGAGAGTACACCTATTGCGTCGTGCTCGATCTCAAGGGCCAGGTGGTCAAGGAATTCAAGGGCGACGGGGACCACTTCGACAACTTCCTGCAGGCCGTCCGCAGCCGCAAGGCCCAGAGCCTCAACTCCGACGCCTTCCAGGGCCACCTGTCGGCCGCCCTGGCGCATCTGGCCAACATCAGCTATTACCTCGGCGAGGCGAACAAGGTGTCCGTCGCGCAGGCCAGGGCCGTGCTGGAGAAGATCAAGAGCCGCGACCAGAATATCGTGACGTTGAACCGGACGGTGCGGCATTGGATCGACAACGGCGTCGATCTGGACAAGACCCCGATGTCCATCGGCCCGCTGCTCCAATTTGACCCGGTCAAGGAAATATTCACCAACAGTCCGGAGGCCAACAAGATCCTGTACCGGCAGTACCGCGAGCCCTTCGTCTGCCCCCCGCCAGAAAAGGTGTAGCCAAATAACCGGTTATATTGCTCAGTATGTGTATCAAAAGAGCCGCCGAGCAACGTCTGGGTGATCGCCGAGGCGGCCAAACACAACTTGCTGCAAGGCTGTCCAGGTGAGTTGTTCTTCTGGCGCTCCAGGGCGCAGTCCGAAGTGGACCTGGTCGTCAAGACAGGTGATCAGCTTCACGCATACGAGATCAAATGGCAGCCGAAACGCATCGCGACTCGCGCGTTCGCGGGGATGTACGCAGTCGAGGTGGAACTCATCAGCTCACAGGATTTCCTGACGAGTACCCTGTGGGCCGTGTGGAAGTAGCGCGGAATGCCGCATCCCAAGCGCAGAATTGTACGCGTCGCCCACCCGCGAATGTCACTAAGGAAAGCATCGCGCGCCGGCGGGAAGAGCAGACCGCCAGGAAGGAAGACGCTGCGCGGAGCTACTTGTTCTTGCGGACGAAGGTCCCTTCGAGAGCGAAGAGCCGTTTGTCGTCGGCGTACTTCGTGACGAACGCCTGCAGCTCTTTGGTCGAGGCGGTCAGGACAGGTCCCTCTTCCGTCATGGCGTATGCCACCCCCTTCGGTTCGGCCTCCACCAGTTTCTTGAATCCCTCATCGTCCATGAGATGGACCTTCAATTGATCGCCGATGGTGTCCACCCGCATGAGCGTGTGGCAGCGCAGAAAGAAAGATGCGTTGAACGCCAGTTTCATCTTCTCCGGGTCGGACTCGCCCGAGGGAAACCGGTCGGGGAAGACATCGAGAAACCGTCGGTCGCCGAGCTTCACCAGGCATGCGATGAGAACACCTTTCCCGTTGCGCTTGTCAAATAGAGTCATCCGATAGATCGGCTCGAACACGCCCTGCAATTCTCTGGGCAGATCGCCCGCAGAGTTCTCCTCGACACGGGCAAACTCCAGGGACAGGTTCGGATCGTTCGCGTCTCCGGTCCAGGCGCCAAGAAGTTTCTCATCGAAGATGATGTTCTCCTCCGTGAAGAATGGATTCAGCGAGAGGACGGGTACGCAGCCGGCCACCAGGCCCGCCAGACAGTAGAACATGACTTTCTTTGCCTTCATTGTCGCTCCTCCTGGATCTTTCAGGCTTCGATCAGGCTCCAGGCGCGGTTGAGGGCGTCGATGGTGGCTTTCAGGATCGCATCCTGGTCCATTTTGCGCAGGTCCTGGTCGAAGGGCTCGCACTCGACCGGGCCGTCGTAGCCGACCTTCACCAGGGCGTTGAGGAACCCTTTCATGTCGATCACGCCCGTGGTCGCGGGCAGCTTGCGCCGGTTGTCCATCTGCTGATCGACCTGCACGCCGGCGGGGGCGTCGTTGACGTGCACGTGGACGATGTCCTTGTTGGACAATTGCAGCAGCTCCTTCACCGTCCCGTGCGAGGTGTACCAGTGCCAACTGTCGAGCAGCAGTCCCACGTTGTCGCCGCCGATGGCCTGCACCAGCTCCATCATTTCCGCCTGCGTGGAGGCAAAGGTGTAGCGGAACCGCTCGCGGGAGGTGTGCGGGCCGACGAATTCCAGGCCCAGGCGGATATTGCTGTCCTTGAGCACTTTGGCCGCCTCGCGAAGGCGCGTCTGGTGCTGCTTGAAGTTCTGCAGGTACGTCAGCTCGTTGTGGCCGGGCATGAGCCACGTAGCGACGCGAGTCACCCCCAGTTGACTCATGAGAGCTGCCTGCTTGGGCAACGCGGCAAGGTCCTTCTGAAACCGCGCGTCATCGTTACGAAACTCGACGGGTAGGCCGGCGGCCCCGTAGCGGATGCCCTTTTCCTTCATCGCCGCGACCCACTCGGAAATCTCCGCGGCCGACTTGTTCGCGAACTCGCCCTCGTTGGGGCTGATCCCCTCGAATCCGTACTTGACCGCGTACTCCAGCGCCTGTTTCTGGTTGGCGCTGACCCCGATATGCCCCGGCGCCAGGTTCTTGAAGAACTTGACCTTCCCCTTCTCGCCAGCCCGCCCGCTCGATCCCGCCCAACCCATCGCCGCCGCCGCCATCGCCGACCGACAAAACGCCCGCCTCGATATCCGCTGTGCCTGTCCCGTTCTTTCGTGGGCCATCATCATGTCTCCAATTCCACCCCTGACTTTGTCGCACTCACACAAGTTGACAAGACCTTCCCCCCCGCACGAAAACGACAGCAGCAGTGTAGCGACAACTGCGGCTCGTGTCAAAAGTCGCGAGCCTTTGCGCTCGCGTCTGCACCCGCACTCGATGCCAAAGAGTCAGCGTTTAACGCATAACTGGCTACCAGCAGATGATGAGTGGACGCCATCGATACGTCCAGGTGGGCCGGTTGTTGACAAGGGCTATGCAATCCTGCTGGTAGCCCCAAAGCGAAGGACGCATCCAAATTCGTGTGCAGTGGGTGGCAGCGACACCTGTTTGTCGTAGCATGGGCATCCTGCCCATGAGTCACAGGGCCATCTTGGCCCTGTTTGTCGGTACTCTTTCACGGGCGGGACGCCCGTGGGGCACATGGGCAAGATGCCCATGCTACTTTTCAAAGGCCCAAGCGCCCCCTATTCCACTTCGCGGGTGACTACCTGGAGGATTTGCTTTTCTCGCTTTTGCAGGAGGTCGCCGAGGACGGGCAGGGTGAGGCGGTAGAGCGCCAGGATGATCGCCAGCTCGATCGCTGAGAAGAGCAGGCTCGCGACGGCCGCCGGGAGCAGGCCGGCGCTGGCGAACAGCCAGCCGCAGATCGGCGCCAGGAAGACCGAACCCGTCGCCGTCGAGAGCAGCAGGTGCGACACGACGATCAGGATGCTCGTCATTGCGGGTACTTTCGTTGGCCGCAATGACCCCGGCGAGATCCGGTAGGGCACGAGGAGCGAAAAGAAGTTGCCCAGCATGGACAGCAGGAAGAACGCGGTCCCCAATTGCAGGCACGCTGCAACGATGACCAGCCATGGAATCGCGAGCACGAATTTGGCCAGCAGCAGAACGAACAAGCCGATGCTCGCCGCCACCGGTGCCAGGGCGAGATTTTTGCCCAGCAGGATTTGCCACCGCGGCACCGGCGACAGGACCAGCATCCGGAATCCCGCACGGTCGAAGCCGAACTGGTTCAGCATGAGCTGAGTCATGCCGAAAAGGGGCAGGACAACCGCCGCTGTCGCGGCGAACGGCCGGGCACCGGTCCCAATCGTTCGCCCGTGCGAGAAGAACATCATCGCGAACAGGGGCAAGAACGCGAGCATGCCGGTGGCTAGCGCCATCTTCACCTCCGTCGCGCGGAGCAGCGAGCGAAAGACAGTCAGAGCCAGGGCCCCGGTTTCCTCCGGCAACCCAGGCACGGTTCGCTCCAGGAACATCCGGCGGGATCTCGGCCCGGCGAGAGTCTCGGGGCCTTGTCCCGCCGCGACGGCTTTCTCTTTTGCGCTGCGTCGGGCTTTTGTCTTACCCGTCCGTCCTTCATAGAAGCGCCGGGTCGATCTGTACGCGCAGGTCAGCCCCAGACCGCCGAGCGCGAGCGTGCCCGCCGCACCGAGCGCCGCCGGCCAGGCACTATCGTCCGCCAGAGACATCGCTCCGTTGCCCACCCACATGAAGGGCACCACCTTGTGCAGCCACAGCAATGTCGAGAAGTGGGCCGGCAGATGGCCGCCCTCAGCCGCAGGCTCCTTCGGCGGCGCCGCCACTTGTTTGCCGGGCGCCGGGGGATACTTGTGCGAGGTGTTCATCAGCAGGTTGGGAAGCTGCGACAGGAGGACGAACGCCAGGGTTATGCCCGCGACGACGGCACGATACCGCCGCGGATTGCGCATGAGGATCACGAGCCAGCCACGGACGTAATAAGTCCAGGCGGTGACCATGAACAGCAGGCCGAGCGACAGCGGCAGCAGCCAGAGCATCGCCAATCCTCGGCTCAGAGCCAGTCCGATCGACAGGCACACCATCCAAGGCCCAAAGAGAATGATGCTCAAGGTCAGATGCGAGGCGGCGTAATTCACTAGAAAGACGCCTCGCAGCGAAACCGGCAGGTGCAGCATCTTGCCGATGTCGATGGCCTCCGACCGCTGAATCTCCGAAAGCACTCCGATAGTCCAGACGAGCAGGAAGGCGAAGGTTGTGATATCCCATACGGCGAGCAGGATGCCGGGCGAGACCTTGGCCAGTGCAAAAAGGCCGACCAGCAGGCCGGCCAGAGCCCCGCCGACGGCGCCAGTGATAAGGCAGACAACCACCGCCACGGCAATCACGGCGTTGAGCAACCCGCCGCGGGACCACTGATTCCGGCTCAACCGCCACCGCAGCCAGAGGATCGTGAGCAGTTGGCTCCAGTGCATCTATCCCTCCAGCCAGCTCAGCGTCTGTCGCTCGATCTGCCCGTGCCCGACGGTCTGGAGGAACTTGTCCTCCAACGAGCCGCTCTGGCGGACCTCGTCCATCGTCCCCTGGTACATGAGCTTGCCGCTCGCGATGATTCCGACGGCCGTGCAGAGCTTCTCCACGATCTCCAGGATGTGCGAGGTCAGGAACACGGTGGCCCCGCGCTGCACGGCCCGCCTCAGCACGTCACGCAGGACGCTTGACGACACGGCGTCGATGCCCTCGAACGGCTCGTCGAGGAACAGAATGTCCGGGTTCGGGATCAGCGCCGCCGCCAAGGCCAGCTTCTTCTTCATCCCGTGGGAGTATTCGAGGGTCAGTTTCTTCTCCTCGCTGTCGAGGCTCATCATGGCCAGCAGCTCTCCGCAGCGGTCGCGCACCGTCTGGAGGGGCAGCCGGTACATTCGCCCGACGAATGTGAGGTATTCGCGGGCGGTCAGGTTGTCGAAAAGCGCAAGCTGCTCGGGCACGACCCCGATCCGCCGCCTGATCTCTATTGCCCCTCTGGCGTCGGCCAGGTCCTGGTCGAGAATCCGCATCGTGCCGCCGTCGGGGGCCAGCAGGCCGGTGAGCATCTTGATCGTCGTGGATTTTCCGGCGCCGTTGGGGCCGAGAAAGCCGTAAAATGTGCCCCTCTCGACGCACAGATCGAGCCCATCGACAGCGACCAGCTCGCCGAACCGGCGGGTCAACCCTTTGGTTTCGATAGCGATTGTCATAGTGCGCCTGAGTTTATTGAGGCCAAGCCCAGACCGCAAGGCAGGTTACGCAATTATTGCGAGTAATACCCTTACGGGCGTCGCACGCACAAGAAGGCATAAGGGATAGTATCACATCGCAGGTATCTGCGGTACACAGACAGGCATGGTATAATCTGAGGAGGACAGGTATCATGACGACAGGTTTTGAGGTTTCGGCTCGCCGCGAGGCTCTCGATCGGACGAAGCGCCCAGGCGAATCAAGACAGGTGGATATGAGCATAACGTCAGCCATAGGGAACACGCCGCTGATCGAGTTGACTGCTCTCAACGGGAAGCGCCCCGCCGTGCGCGTGTTCGGCAAGTTCGAAGGCGCCAACCCCGGCGGCTCGGTCAAGGATCGCCCGGCCTACTACATGATTGTCAAAGCGGAGGAGTCCGGCGAGCTGGCGCCCGGAAAGACCATCCTTGAGGCCACGTCCGGAAATACCGGCATCGCCGTCGCTATGATCGGGGCCGCCAAAGGGTATCGGGTCAAGCTCTGCATGCCGGAATGCGTCAGCACGGAGAGGCAGCGCACGCTCCAGGCCCTCAGCGCCGAGGTGATCCTGACGCCGGCCAGAGAGGGTACCGACGGCGCCATCCGCAAGGCTCACCAACTGCTCGAAGCCGAGCCGGAAGTGTACTACATGCCCAACCAGTTCGAGAATCCGAACAACGTCCTGGCCCATTACGAGACCACCGGGCCGGAGATCTTCGACCAGACCGCCGGCGAAGTCGATGTCTTCGTCGCCGGGATGGGCACCACCGGCACGCTCATGGGCGTCAAACAATTCCTCAGGGAGAAGAAGCCGCAGGTCAAAGTCATCGGCGTCGAGCCGCCCGAGGGCCACAGCATCCAGGGACTCAAGAACATGACCGAGTCCATAGTCCCGCGAATCTATGATCCGCGTCTGCTCGACGAGAAGTTCACGGTGGACGACGGCGAGGCCTTCGAGACAACCCGGCTGCTGGCGGCCCGGGAGGGGGTCTTCGTCGGCATGTCGAGCGGGGCCGCCGTGGCAGGGGCCCTGCGTGCCGCGAAAGACATGAAGCACGGCACAATTGTCGCGCTGCTGCCCGACCGCGGCGATCGCTACCTGAGCACCACGCTCTTCCGCTCGATCTGCGCCAAGTGTCCGCCGTAGTAATTCCGTATCGATTACGCGCAAGCTGTTCGTAGCATGTCATCAAGCCTTGGATGGCATGGCCAGCGCCAGCCCGTTTCTAGTGTGCCGGCAAGGGCATAAAAGAAACGCCTTACGGCGTCACTACAAACAAACGCTTTGGCCTTGCCGATGCCATCCGAGAATGTGGAATACTCACTCGCAATCGGCCTGAGGCGTTCCGTAGTCCCATAACTAAAACGCAATTCCGCGCATTGTCCCGCTGGTGCTTTTTGGCTGCTGCGGCCGATGAATAGATAGGCCGGGCTGTCGCCCTGCGAGTTTTGACGGACAAATTCGGGCGTGGCTGGGTGCCATGCTTACGCTCGCGTAAGCATGCCTCGTCGTCGAGTCGAACATGTCCACGCGAGCGTAGACATGGCACCGGGCAACCGGCGGGCCTTGACTGCCGCGTCTGTCTGTCAGGACTCATTGGGCCCGCGTTTGGATGGTATGGTTATGCCGCAGCAAGCAGATCCAATTCCGGTGCCGCCGCTGCCGCAGAGTCGGCATCAGAGCCGGACCAAGCCCTGCCCGTTCTGCGCCGAGACCATCCGCTACGCCGCGATCAAGTGCCGGTACTGCGGCGAGTTCCTCTCCGGCGACCGCCGCCCGGGCGACGCAAAGGGCCAGCCGCAAGCCCAGGGCGGGCAATCGCAGGACGACTCGGCCCAGAATGAAGAAGGCGGCGCCCTCTGGTCGGGCCGACCGAGTGCCTTCGCACTGACCGGAGCGTTTCTCAAGACCGCCTGCGTGGTGGCCGTCTGCTGGGCGATCTACCACTACCCGGTGACGACCCTGGTCACGTACCTGCCAAAGGTCACCGTCAGCGTCGCCATCCTCGTGCGGATCGAGGCTTGGCTCGACCTCGGGGCCCTGGTCCTGGCCCTGGGGGCCCTGTTCGCGCTCTTCTGGCGGGTGCTTTCACTCAAGAGCGTCCGCTACGAGGTGACGCCCGACCGCATCGAATGGTCCCGCGGCATCTTCGACCGCAAGGTGGACAACCTCGACATGTTCCGCATCATCGACCTGAAGCTCCGCCGCTCGCTGATCGACTGCCTCGCCGGCATCGGCACGGTGATCGTCCTGTCAACGGATGAATCGGACCCACAATTCGAGTTCACGCACGTCCGCCGCTGCCGCAGCCTCTACGACACCCTCAAACAAGCCGGCCTCAACGCCGACAAAAAACAAAGCGTCATCCACGTGGAATAGAGCCCACGGCTCAATGGCGCGAATCACGGTGCCAGAGTACACTGGGCGATTTGTTGCCGCCCATGACAGTTGTGTTTCTTCTGCCCGGTAGCACAATAGTCTTGGTCTGGCCGTAGTGATATCGTATATTCGATGAGACCTCAACCTTCCCAACCAGACGATTGTCGGCGTAGAGGATTATGAAACAAGAGGCAAGAATTGTCCGGAGCGAGAGTGAGATCAATTACAGCTATGCGACAATAAGATTGACACAAAGCCGCATAGATAAGGGTCTGATCGCAGTACCGGTCACCCTAGCCAAATGGTTCCCGGATCGTAATGCGGATATTCAGGTGTATCTGAACGATTCACCCATCTCGCAATCTAAACGCTACTCTTCTTATAACAGTAGCACGGGCGAATGCCGAATTGGCGGAGTGAGGAAATGGTTCGAGGAAAATGGTCTGAAAAACGGCGACGAGATAGTCGTCCAATTCATAGATAAAGATCGCCTATTGTACAGACTAATTCCGGAAAAACGCTTCATAGCTGCTACCCAGAAGCTACAGACTGCTCTGGATAAGTCCCCGGATGAATCAAAGGCTTCAAAAACGCTAACAGAACTCTGTCAGTGGACAAATTTGGAGAAGGACAGCGTCGTCTTGAACGAGTATCGCCGCTTAGCGGCGAGTTCCCCGCACTTGGGCAGGCAATCAGTCGCGCGAAAAGCAAGCCGGCACGGAGAGAGCACTCCGGCCAACTTGAGAACCTTGCTTGGCCATCTTTATCAAGGACATTGTCAAGTATGTGACTTCTGGTTTCTCAAGAGGAACAACGAGCCGTATTTCGAGATTCATCACCTTGATGCGCGGGGAGGACATCATCCGAAGAACCTCGTCGTTGTCTGCGGGAACTGTCATAATCAGTTTGAATATGCTGATGTAGCACCTGAGTACAATGGCGAGCAGTGGCTTATCGGAGTGCACTTCAACGAGACCCTCCGTCGGGTGAATCAGATCGCTCTGATTGCCAAAATGCCGAGCTTCTCGAAAGAACTGTTCGTCTAAACTGGCGGCGACGCCCCTGGTCGGGGGGAGGGAAAGTGTCCCAGCGAGGCCGCCTTGTGGCCCTTTCTGGCACCGGGAGCGTGATTGGCGGAAGCAATCACATATATATGACTCACCATGAAAGGAGTTCCGATGGATAGGAGAATGTTCCTCAAGGCGGGTGGCGCTGGTTTGCTGCATCCAGCCGGATTGCTGACCATCGGGCCAGCGCTGGTCCGGCAGGGGAATCGGCGCCTCAGGGATATCACGCCTGACGAACTGATGGAGCTTCTTGCCTGGGCCAAGATCGACCCGGAGGATGTCATGACCGTCGAAGAAGTGCAGCAGGACCGGGGCAAAGCCGTTGCTAGCCTGCACCCGCAATACTGCTTCGAGTACCGAGAGGGAAAACCCGACACGGGTCGCCAAGATCGCATCTGGTTTGGCTATTGGTGGTGCGATTACACGGACGACTACGGCGAGTGGGAGGAGGGCGATGGCTGCATCGAGATTGGCGGCGTCTGGACCCACAACGGTTATTCGATTGACGATCCAATCGAACTGGTTAAGTGGTTCCTTGGCCACGGTTTCAAGGTCTGGTGAATGAAGCAAGTCATCGCCTACTCCATTCTGCCGCTGCAAGCACCACAACGTAGCTGCCGTCGTGGTCGAAGGGGGTGGCGGAGGGTAGGAGAAGCTGCTCGCGGGCGAGGGCGAAGCGGTTGTCGGCTGCGAGGAAATTCTGGATCACGTCCTGGTCTTCCGTTCTCTGGATGCTGCAGGTGCTGTAGCAGATTTTGCCGGCCGGTTTGACGAGGTTTGCGGCTCTCTCTAGGAGGCTCCTTTGCACTTCTGCCAGGTCCTTTATTGCCTCCGGGCTGACGCGGAACCGCGCCTCGACCCGCCGGGCCAGCACGCCCGTATTTGAGCAGGGGACATCGAGCACGACGGCGTCGAAAGGTCCCCGTGCCTGCTGTTCCAGTTGCGCGTGCGGGACGATCGTTACACTTTTGAGCCCGAGGCGCGTGATGTTTTCCTGGACGCGCTCGAGACGCTTCGGGTCGATATCGGTGGCGAGGATCGTCGCCGAGTCTCGCGTCATCTCCGCGATTTGCGTGGTCTTGGTGCCGGGGGCGGAACACAGGTCGAGAATGGTCCACCCCGACTGCGGCTGCAAGGCCCGAATGGCCTCAGACGCCGAGAGGTCCTGCACGGTGAACAGCCCCTCGGCAAATCCGGGCAGCTCCGTGACAGAATGCGGCCCGGCGATCCGGAGCATGGCCGGGCTCGTAGGGTAGGCTCTTCTCACCATTGCCTGCCGGTCTTCCGTTTTCGCCGCAGAGCGTTCTCCATGCTCGTTCATTGAGGTCGATCCGTCTTCGTTTTCTCTGCGTACCTTTGCGTCCTCTGCGGTTAAATCTTGTTCTGGGGAATTGGTGGGCACGGCCCACCCTACGGGGACGGGCTCGGCTTGAACGCCGGCCTGCTTGAATCGCGTCAGGAGTTCTTGTGCGGTCGTTCGCAGGGGGTTGACCCGGATGTAGAGACTCGGCTTACGATTGGAGCCGAGACAGACTTGGCGGGTCTGCTCGGGGCCGAACGTGTCGAGCCAGTCGCGCACGAGCCACTGCGGCAGCGAGAAACAGATGCTTAGATACTCGGCAAACGAGGTGCCGGGGTCGGGGAGGAAATCCGTGTCGAACTCGCAGCCTGCGTCGCTCTCGCGAGGGAGCGTTCGCCTCGGATCGGAAGCAAGGAGTTGAACCTCGCGGTTGGCGATATGTCGCACAACTTCGCGCAGCACGGCGTTGACAAATCCGGTTTGCTTCTGGCCGCCGGCTCTGCGTGCGTCATTGACCGCTTCATTGACGATGGAATAGACCGGCGTGGCGGGACTGTACGCAAGCTCGTAAATCCCGACTCGAATGATACTCAATAGCGGCGGGGCGATCCGGTCAGGCCGCCGGCCGGCGAAATGGGCGATCACCGCGTCGATGGCGAGGAGGTTGCGAATCGTGCCGTAGACGAGATCCGTCGCCCGTTGCTTTTCGTCGCTCTGGTCCAGCAGGCGGTCCAGAATCGGCCCGGCATAGTCGCGCGCGGGATCGCACTGCCGCAACACTTCCGCAGCGATCTCACGAGCGGATTTAGACTGGCGAGCGGATATATCATTCCTCGATCTTGACGAATCGGTCGCCGGGGCGGAGGCGCCAGCCGTTGATGAAGGCCTTGAAATCCATCAGGGCCGAGCCGGCGGGCTTGAGCTTGAGAATCCTGAGCCGGCCCCGGCCACAGATGACGTTGAGGTCGCTGTCGAGTGTGCCGGGAGCGAGTTGCGTCGCGCCGGCGGAGGATGCGGCCTCGGCCAGGGCGATCACGATGCGCGTCGATTTCCGCGTCTGTTGCGAGATGAACTCCGCGGCGGCGCCCGGCCAGGGCCACAGGCCCCGGATTTTGAGGGCCAGCGATTCGGCGGGTTCGGCGAAATCGAGCAGGCCGTCGCTCTTGTGCAGTTTCGGCGCGTACGTGACCTCCGCCTCGATCTGTTTCGTGTAGGTCGCGGTGCCGGCGTCGAGCTTGCCGAGCGTGTCGAGCAGCAGCGGGGCGGCCAACCGCGCCAGCCTGTCGTGAAGCTCGCCGGCCGTCTCGAGCGGGCCGATCGCGGTTTCGGATTGGGCCAGGATGTCGCCCGCGTCGATCTTCTCGGCGAGGGTAATGATGCTGACGCCCGTGCGGGTCTCGCCGCGAAGGATGGCCCAGTTGATCGGGGCGGCCCCGCGGTACTTCGGCAGCAGCGAAGCGTGAACGTTGATCGCGCCCTTTGGAGCCCGCGCGACCAACTCCGGCCCGATCTTCTGGCCGAAGGCAATGACCACCAGGACCTCGGGGCGGCAGTCGGCAATTCTCGCCAGCATCTCCGGCGAGTTGACGTTGTCGGTCTCGGTGAAAGGCACGGCGTGTGCGGCCGACCACTGGGCCACCGGTGTAGGCTGGGGTTTGCGGCCGCGACCGGCCGGATTTGCCGGCTGCGTCACTACCAGCGCGAGCCGATGGCCCGACGCCTTCAAGGCATCCAGACACGGAATACCAAACTCGCCGCTACCGAGAAATACGATATTCATAGCGATTTTGAATTTGAGATCTCAGATTTCAGATTGAGGAGCATGGCAGGCCAGACGCCGCTACCCCCTCACTCTCCTTCCTAGCCCTTTCAGGTCGAAGAGTGCGCCACGACAGAATCCGCAATCATCAATCTGCAATCCCCTCACTTTCCTTCCTGCTCCTGTGCGAGTTTCTTGAGCTGCCGCCGGTTGGCGATCCTGGCGGTCTGGCCCATCCGATTGACGATCGTCATGCCCTCGATGTGGTCGTATTCGTGCTGGAGGCAGCGTGCGTAGATGCCCTCCGCCTCCTCGGTGAACGGGTGGCCGTCGAGGTCGGTGGCTGTGACGGTCGCTCGTTTGTACCGCCGGACCTTCGTCCAGATGCCCGGCACGGACAGGCAGCCTTCCTCCAGTTCCTCCAGCTCGCCGCTCGGCGTCACCGTCGGGTTGACGTATGCCCGCACATTCTCCCGCGAGACATCGAGCGAGATGATGAATAATCGCAGCGGCAGGCCGACCTGCGGCGCCGCCAGCCCGATCCCCCGGTGCTCGATCATGATGTCCGTCATCTTCTCGACCAGCCGGCGGATGCTGTCGTCGACTTTTTCCACCGGCTTGGCCGCCCCCCGCAACACCGTCGCCGGATAGTACGTGATCTTGCACTTCTCCACATCGATCTGAGCCATAGCGCATCAAGCCCCTTCTGACCTCGCCTCTACCTTGTCCATCAGATAACCAAACGACCGATTCTTGCTCTTGGCCGTGCCTATGCTGAATCCCTTCAGAATCTCCTCCATGAAGTCCACTATGGAGTCATTGAAGCACTGAGGCATCATCCTGTAGAATTGCTCCTTTGTCACATGATCCGTACGCGATAGACTGGTGATGCCAAGCGCTTGACAAGCGCCATCGTCCACACCCGCCAAGTACCAGCTCTCTATCTCCCTGACTGCCACTACTGCGTCAGAAGACTCCAAGGCTTTCTGATATCTCTCCATGAGGACACTCTTTTTTGCAGTCACACGAGGCGAATCGTCGATGTCCGCCAGAAACAGACAATCAGCGTTCATGGATTTCACAGCTCTCAAGAAATCGGCGACCTTCTTTGGCGGCTCCTGGGCATACTCCCATGTGTCGATGAAGTCGTATTCCTTCTCAAGGATCGGCAGCAGCACCGCACTCACGAACCCTCTGTCATACTTGCCCTCAACGAAAATCCACATGTACCTGTACATAGCTTATGGCACCGCCAGGAGGTCCTGAACGAACAAGTCATCGAGCCCCAGATCATGCTGAAGGAATATCTTCACCGCTTCCTTCTCCGCCGGCCGGGAGATCGTAGAGAATCCCTCCTTGTCCCTTGAGATCAGCAACAGATTCTCCAAACCCGCGTGTTTCACCACCTCGGGGCTGTGCGTCGTGACGATGATCTGCTTGTTTCTCGAAGCATCCTTCATCAATTCCAGCAACCCGGAAATAATGCGTGGGTGGACGTTCCGCTCCGGCTCTTCAATGATGACCACATCCTTGTCCTCGAAGAACAGCGCGGTGATAAGGGCGACCACATCAACCGTGCCGTCCGATAGCAGATTGGCAAGGAGGCCATCCTTGTAGTACTCCTCCCGCAGCTTCAAGAGCACGGACTCCCCCAGATACTGCTCCGTCCCGACCTCCATAGCGAAGGGGAGCATGTATCGCAGCAAATTGTGGAACTTCCGGCTCTTCTCCGGATCAGCCAGGACATGTTTCAGGACGAGGGCAAGGTTCTCCCCGTTTTCCTCAAGGCGCGTTATTCCCGCAATCTCGTGCGGGCGTTTGACGGCACGTGGGTCTATGTCGTAAACGCCGATGTCTGGGAGAAGAATGTCAGACAGTCCCAAGAAACCTAAGAGACCAGAGAAGCCGTGATGCAACAGCAGGGCATCTACTGTCTTCGCCTGTACAAGCTTAAAGAGCTTCTGAATCGTGAGAAACGACGAGAGTTTCCCCTTTTCTTTAATCCGCTCCAGTACGTCCGATGGACTCATCACGGCTTTTCGCATACCCTCCGACATGACAATGCCGAGAGTCACTTCTACGCCTTCATCGCCAATTGCCGCCTGGAATCTCTGCGTGAAGCGATCATCCTTGATGACGATCCTGTCTTGAGGACTCCCGATCTGAAGGGAGAAACCATACATCGTCTCATACACCTCCGTGGCTTCCCACCCGGCCCAGGTATCTTGCTGGTCGGATGCAATCGACATCTCTAATGGGTGGCCGCAACCGAGTCGAAGGTTCGTGAGTGCAGTCGCACCACCATGTAGGGAGACGGCGTCATCAAGGTTCTCTCGCTCAAGCGTCTTCAAGAACTTGAAGATCTCCACAAAATTCGATTTGCCACTGGCGTTGGCGCCTATGACGACGTTGAACCGGCCTAATTTGAGGTCGAGGTGCTTGAAGCTCTTGAAGTTCGAGACGGTCAAGTTCGTGATGGCCATAGGCTGAGTCCTTACTGCTCCTCGTCGAATTCGTGACCGGCGAAGGTGTTGCCGAGGTAACTTTTTCGGACGAGTTCGTCGCGGATGATCTCGGCCGGCGGTCCGGCGGCGATCACCTTGCCGTGATCGATGATATACGCCTTGTCGGCCACTTCCAGGGTTCGCTCGACGTTGTGGTCGGTGATCAGGATGCTCACGCCGGAGGCCACCAGCCGCCGAATCTCCTGCTGAAGCTCCTCCACGGCGATCGGATCGACCCCGCTGAACGGCTCATCGAGCAGGATCAGCGACGGGTCCGTCACCATCGCGCGGGCGATCTCGAGCTTGCGGCGCTCGCCGCCGGAGAGGAACCGCCCCTGGCTGCGGGCCACCTCGCGCAGGCCGAACCGGTCAATCAGCATATCCGCCTTGCGAATCCGCTCCGCCCGCGTCAGCGACATCGTTTCGAGGATCGCCAGCAGATTGTCGCGCACGCTGAGCCGCTGGAAGATGCTCGGCTCCTGGGACAGGTAGCCGATCCCCCGGCGGGCCCGCTTGTACATGGGCAGCCTGGTGATGTCGTGGCCGTCGAAGACGACGCTGCCGGCGTCGGGCGTGATCATGCCCATGATCATCCGGAACGTCGTGGTCTTGCCGGCCCCGTTTCGGCCCAGCAGGCCGACGATGCTGCGCTGGTCGATCGTGATCGAGACGTCGTTGACGACGGCCCGGCCCGAATAGCGCTTCACCAGATCGTGTGTTTCAAGAAGGGTGATCCCTGCCAATGGGCACCTCGTACAATATCCGTCTGACCCCTGCATTATATCCACAAGCCACGGCCGGGCAACCCTGCATTTGGGCACGGTTCAGAACGAGGGCAGCATGTGTCGCGGGCATCTTGCCCGCGATCCGAAGGCGAGACGCCTTCGACACGGGCTTTGCCCACGACGAGCGGTGCAACCATCGCCAGGGCCTGCGGCCTTGACGCTGCCGCCCGCGCCAACCGCCACTCTCGTCGTACACCCAGATAGATGTCCGGCCGGGTATATGGCGATCAATGCGTCCTGTTTCTTACGGCTTGGATAAAGCCTCGCGGATTCACCACAGGTCCTACTCCTGTTTTGGTCGAGGTGTTCAGCAGCAGCTCGACGATTGTGTCGGGGCTGATGGCGTCGTCCAGTTGAAAGGCCATTGCGGCCAGGCCGGCCAGGTAAGGCGCGGCCCAACTCATGCCGCCGATCGGGTCGTACTTGTACACGGCGGGGCCGTTCTCGCTGGCGAGCGTCCGGTGGCCGGCGGGGACGAGCAGGACCGCATCGGGCGAGCTATACCGTCCCATCCGGTAGTTGGCTGGGTCGTCGGCGTCTGTGCCGGGCACGCGCGCGAGCGTTCCGTAGTCGATGAAGGCAGGATCGCACGTGACGATGAGGATTCCCTGCTGTTTGGCGTGCTCCACGACGCTGAGCCACTGGTCATAATGCGGCCGCTGGGAGAACATGCCGTAGGAGATGCTGATTACCCGGATTTTCCCGGTCTGCGACAGGTCGGCGTTCATCCGCAGGATTTTGTCTGCGATGCGGCAGTAGACCCTGTTGTCCGGGATCGCCATGGTCATAAGGGCAAAGTGGTAGAGGCAGGCTCCGGGGGCCACGCCGCAGTCCTTGCCCACCGCGATGCCCGCCACCGCCGGGCCGTGCATCTGTGCCGAGGCGAGCCTGGAGATGACGCCGACCTTGTCATATTTTCGCAGTTGCCCGGCGTATTCGACGTGGTCGGGCAGTAGCGGCTGATCGATGATCGCGATGCCCACGCCCCGCCCGTCGATGCCCTGGGCGTGCAGTTCCCGGACGCCCAGTCCCGGATTCTTGCCTTGCTCCAGCAGGGCGTTCGGGTCGAATCCGTCGGGCAACTTGTCCTTGCCCGGCCATCTCGTGCGCGTGTCGAAGGGGAACTTCAGTAGAGTGTCGCGGTGCTCCCGCAGATCGAGTGCGGCCAGAGAGACATCCTGGAAACCGAAGAATGAATCGACCCGGCCCAGGTCCCCCGTGCTTCGCAGCGCGATCGGCCGGTGCAGGCCGATGTCCACCACTTCAGCGCCCAGGGTGCCCCGGTAATCGCCGATGGCGATATTCGTGCCGCCCAGCTTCAGCCAGCGAAGCGTAGGGGTCGGGCAGTCCCGCAGGGCGACGAATGTGGCGCCGACCCCCGGCCACTCCAATCGCAGTCTCTGCATGTCCTCGCTATCCGACCGCATCTGGCCTGTGGGCCGGCCCAGGAGCTTGATCAGCTCGTTCGGCTCCGTCAGGCGGTAGGCGAGTCTGCCCTCCTCAGCGCCCTGGCGGATCATGCGGGCGGTCTCAGGATCGGTGTGCCTGGACGGGGTGAGCCGGATGAACAGCATGCAGGCGGCGAAGACCAGCACCCCAAAGATGGCGGCCGCCCACAGGAAGGTCTTCAGGACGACCCTCACGACCTTACGCAGCAATCCAAGACAGCGGCTCAGGACCACAGGCATCTCTCTTTCCATAGCAGACAGCCACGCTGCAGCACGACCCCGGCAACCGAACAATACAGCAGTTCACTACCCGCCTTTACACGCCGGATTATAACCGCGCAGCCCGCGCGGAAAGCGAAGAAATCTTCTGGTAATTTGGCGGGATTTCTGCTATTCAGTACCGTTTCGCCGTATATTCGGAGTCAGCTCTACATTTTGCGTGCAAAGGATTTATGTTTGCGATCCTCAGTGATATTCACTCGAACATCGAGGCCCTGACGACGGTCCTGGCGGATATCGATAAGCGGGGCATCAAGACGATCTATTGCCTCGGCGACGTTGTGGGCTACGGGCCCAATCCGCGGGAATGCCTCGACCTGGTCATCGAGAAGACCGAGTGGTGCGTTCTGGGCAACCACGATTACGCCGTCTTCTACGAGCCGACGAACTTCAACTACGGGGCGGAGCAGGCGAGTTTCTGGACCCGCGAAATGCTCGAGACCGACGGCGACAAGGCCCAAAGCGACAGCCGGTGGCGGTTCCTGGGCGATCTGCCGATGCGCCGGTCGGTCGAGGCCCAGTTGGGCCCGACGAAGACGACGATGGACTTCGTGCACGCCTCGCCCCGGCGTCCGATCAACGAGTACATTTTCCCGGACGACGTGTACACGAACCCGGCCAAGGTCCGCGCCCTGTTCGAGCGGATCACCCACGTGTGCTTCGTCGGCCACACGCACATGCCCGGCGTCTTTCTCGACGAGCCCGATTTCTACCTGCCCGACGAAGTCGGCGGGGTCTATCCTATCATTGAGGAAGAAAAAGCGATCATCAACATCGGCTCGGTCGGCCAGCCGCGAGATAAGGACAATCGCGCCAGCTACGTATACGTCGAGGACAACAAGGTCCACTTCGTCAGGCTGGAATACGACTTCGAGACGACGATGAAGAAGATTTTTGCGATCGACCGGCTGGACAATTTCCACGCGGAGCGTCTGCGGGATGGGCGATAGGCGAGGCGGTACAGAAGGTTCCGGGCCGCGATTCCAGCCGCCGAGGAATGGTATACAACGAAAGAGGCTATGAGCGTTAGAACGGTTTTCATTCTGGTCATTGTGGGTTTCTGCCTGTTTTGCGGCTGGCTCGTCATCGACTCCGGCGTCCTGCACACGCTGCACGCGCGGGCCGGCGCCGATGCGGGTGCGGCGCAGGGCAATGGTAAAGGCTGCATCCTGCTCCAGCAGACGGCAGATGTTGCAGCTCCAACAGGCGCCGCTGAGCCGAATGCACCCGGCGCCGGCGGCACTGCCGCCAAACCTCCGGCGGCGCAGCTTCAGCCGGTTCCAGTCGGTGATTTCAACGCGGTGGGCGGGCCCCTCGCCGATATCAAGATCGGCTCGGTGGACCCGGCCGGCGGGTTCAAGTTCCAGCTTGAGCTGGACTCCCGAGGCGCCGCCATCCGGACGGCCACCTTCAGCGAATTCGACGATCGCGCCTACAAAAACCCGAAGCCGCTGGTCTTCCTCTCCCCCATCCAGATCAACAGGCGACAGTCCTTCCTGCCCATGGCCAACGAGAAGCTGGAGGGAATCCTCCTGGATCAAAATCGCAAGTTCACGTTTCCGCTGGGCCGGCTGAGCTGGAAGGCGCTGGGCGTGCAGAAGCTGGACGACGGCGGGCAGGCGGTTTCGTTCGAGGCGACGATCCTGGATTCCGACAAGCGGCCGGTGCTGAAGCTGACCAAGACCTACCGCATCCATCCCGACGCGTACCTTCTCGATATTACGCTCGACTTGGAGAACCTTGCGGACCAGAAGGAGAAGGTGCAATACGATCTGACCGGCCCGGCCGGACTGGAGCAGGAGACGGGCTATCGCATGGACATGCGGAGGATCGTCGCCGGCTTCAAGAACCCCCAGGGCCAGGTCTCGAGCGTCCGCGTGGACATCAAGACCCTGGCCAAGGCGGGGGGCACGACGCCAAGCCACGAGCTCGTCTCCAAGAGCGCCGATGCGCAATTCCTCTGGGCCGCTGCGGTGAACAAATATTTCGCCGCCATCCTGGTGCCGACGCCGGAGGACGACAAGCCATATGCGGATTGGATCGCCAGCAAGCGGGCGGTTCTCTACAACCCCGGCGAGGGCCGCAAGGCCGCCAGCAGCGAGCAGACGCTCGGGCTCGATCTATCCAGCGCGCCGGCGACTCTGAGCCCGGCGGGGCAGGCCGGCAATACGAGAAATTACAGCTTCCAGTTGTATCTCGGGCCCAAGGACAAAAGCACCTTCGATAAGAATCCGCTCTACCGGCAACTGGGGTTCGTGCAGACGATCGATTTCATGACCTGCTGCTGCCCGGCGAGTATCATCAATCCGCTGGCGTTCGGCATCGTGGCGGTCATGAAGTGGATGTACGGCTTCTGGCCGCACAATTACGGCATCGTCATCATCATCCTGGTTCTCGTGATGCGCCTGATCCTGCACCCGCTGGTCAAGAAGAGCCAGGTCTCCATGCATCACATGAGCAAACTGGCGCCGCGGGCCGAGGAGATCAAGAAGAAGTACGCCGGCAACAAGGCGGAGATGAACAAGAAGCTCATCGAGCTCTACCGCGAGCAGGGGGCCTCGCCCATCATGGGCATGCTGCCCATGCTGGTGCAGATGCCGATCTGGATCGCCCTGTGGAGCGCCATCTACACGAGCATCGATCTGCGTGGGGCGCCGTTCCTGCCGTTTTGGATTACGGACCTGTCGGCGGCGGACGCCGTGGTGAGATTCCCCGCGGTCACGATCCCGCTGCTGGGCTGGACGATCCGCTCGCTGAACCTGCTGCCGATCCTCATGGGCGTGGCATTTTACCTCCAGCAGAAGCTCATGCCAGCCCAGGCCGCGGCGGCGACCAACCCGCAAATGGCGCAGCAGCAGAAAATGATGATGATCATGCTGCCGCTGATGATGCCGCTGGTCCTGTACAACGCGCCGTCCGGCGTGAACCTGTACATCATGGCCAGCACGTTCGCCGGCGTCATCGAGCAGTACGTCATCAAAAAACACATCGACCGCAAGGAGCAGGAAGAGTCCATAGGCGTGGTGGCCGCCACCAGCAAGACCGGCGGAAAAGTCAAAAAGAAAAAGCCCAAGCCGTTCTTCAGGTTCTGACGGGATTGCAGATTGCGGATTTCGGATTGCGGATCATGGATGCTTCGCGTGCCGTGCGGACAACCATCGGCAGGTTTGCGCTTGTGTCTTGTTTAACGTCGATTGCCGGGCCTATGACGGGTGGCAGCGTCAAGGCCGAAGGCCTTGGCGATGGCTCCACCGCATCCGGGGAAGGCCATCGCCAAGCTGCGCTTGACGCTGCCACCCGGACAAGACTGAACACCTGCTTGTGCACGTCGCTGCCACCTGGCGCTATTGATCTGCCGTTTGAGTCTTGATGATCTGATATGAATTACGACTTGGCTGATACGATTGTCGCGGTCAGCTCCGCGAGTGGTGGTGTTCGATCCATCATCCGCATCACGGGGCCGGAGACGGTTTCCGCGTGTGAGCAAATTTTCGAGCGCTCGCCCGGTTTCCCAATCCGCAATCCGCAATCCGCAGTCCGCAATCGTGGGGTCCTCTCCGGGTTGGTGCGCATCAGCCCGGACCTGGCCATCGATGCCCGGCTTTACGTGTTCCCTGCCCCACACTCGTACACCGGCGAGGACCTGGCGGAGATTCACATCGATGCAAGTCAGGCCGTCGTCGAGGCCCTGGTGCGGGGCCTGCTCGGCGCCGGCTTGCGGGCGGCGGGCCCCGGGGAGTTCACGGCCCGCGCCTACCTCAACGGCAAGCTCGACTTGGCCCAGGCCGAGGCCGTCAATGAGATCGTCACCAGCTCGAATCGGCTGCAACTGGACGCTGCCGAGAGACTTCTGAGCGGACGGCTGACGGAAGCGGCCGACGAAATCCGATCCGCTCTGCTGGACGTTCTGAGCCTGATTGAGGCGGGACTCGACTTCAGCACCGAGGACATCCAGTTCATCAGCAAGGAACAGGCGGTGGGACGACTGGCGGATATCCGCGACAGGCTTGAGCAGTTACTCGCCGGCAGCATCCGATACGAAACCCTGGTGGACCTGCCGGCGGTGGGGATTGCCGGGGCGCCGAACGCCGGCAAGAGCAGCCTGCTCAACGCCCTGCTCGGCTGGGAGAGGAGCATCGTCTCGGAACAGCCGAAGACGACAAGGGATGTCCTCTCCGGCGTGCTCACCACCGACCGGTTCCAATGCGTGCTCTTCGACTGCGCCGGGCTGCTGCCCGCGACACACGACCTGCAATCGCTGAGTCCTGTCGACGAGCTGGCCCAGCAGGCCGCGATTGAAGCCCTCCGGAGCTGTCATACGGTCCTGTTCTGCGTCGATCTGGCGAAACCTGACTGGAGCGAGGACATCGCCATCCGAGCAATGATTGAGCCGAGGGACATGATCTGCGTCGCCACGAAGTCCGATCTACTGCGGGATGCCGAGTTGCTGCAGCGAATCGAGGCAATGGCCGAAATGTTCAACGCCGGCTTCCTGCCCATATCGGCAAAGGTGTCACGCGGCTTGGATTCTCTGCTGGGCGCCATTGAGACGAGCCTGGTGCCACGTTCGCGCTTGCATAAGCACGTGGAGGGCAACGCAAGCGGTGCGGCTGTGACCGCTCGGCACAGGCAGGCGATCACCGACGCGATAGAGAGCCTCCGCCAGGCGATCGACGAGATCAAGCGGGGCAACGACGAGATCGCCGTGATGATGATCCGCGCCGCCTGTCAGTCGATCTCGCAGATCGAGCAGCAGCACATCGACGAGCAGGTCCTCGACCGGATCTTCAGCCGCTTCTGCGTAGGCAAATAGCCTCATCTGCCGACCGGCGGTGGGACCTGTCGGCTCGCCTGTGACAGGATTCGCGCTACGGTTTCGATGTCCGGTGGTAGGCGTCGGCGCCGATGTCGCAGACGTAGGTGCCGTCCTGCTCGGCCGTGGGCAACTGGGGCTTGCGGCAGCCGTCGGTGTCGCACCAGGCGTTGCGGCGAAAGACAAATGTCTCGGGGGCCGTTCGCGGCCCGATGTTCACGAAGACCTGAACCCGCGAGTCGTAGATCACCAGGTTGTGCTCGAAGACGCCGCCATGGCAGGGCTTGAACTGCGGGTCCGCGGTTTCTTGCAGGATTCTCAGGACCCACTTATCAGGCAGGATGATCGTGTTGTGATGCACGTGCCCGCCGTCGGCGGTGACCCAGGCGACCGGAGCCAGGCTCCCGGTGAAGCGATTGCCGGCGACGGTGATATTCTTCGCCTCGTAGTCGCCGACTCGCGGCCGGAAGTACGGCAGGTCGGTGCTGCCGCCGAGATTGACGGCTCTCTGCCCGGCGTTCCGGAACGAGCAACACTGCACGAGTACATCCGCGGTGCCGCCCTTGAGCTGCACGGCGTTGTCCTGGGAGAAACCCTCGCGCCCGAGGAAGGTGCAGTCCTCGACGACCCCTTGGTGGCAGCCGACCATATCGATTCCGGAGCCGCCCCAGGCCTCGAAATGACATCGGCGCACCGTGAACTGGTCCACACCGGACATTTTGAGCGCGTCGTGGTTGCCCTGCGGCCCAGTTCTCAGGATCGTGACAGCCTCCAGCACGATGTGATGCGCGGGCGTCTCGAACGAGCCGCCGTCATCGATATTGATCCCGTTGCTCGGGAAGGCCTCGGCTTGGATGTTCCTCAGCGTCACGTAGCGGCAATCGGCCAGGTGCAGGGCTTCGCCGCCGCCGCGGAACACCGGCGGATTGTTCGCATCGGCGCCGGCAATGACAATCGGGGCGTACTCCGTTCCGGCGACGTTCTCCAGATACAGGCCGCCCTCGTAAACGCCGGGAGCCAGCACAAGCGTCGTTCCGGGCGAAAGCTGTCGAATCGCGGCACGCAACTGCTGCGAGTCGGCGACCCGGACCTCCGCCGCGCTCGCACATGAGTGCCACAGAACCACACAAAGCGACACAGCACAAAGCGTCACGACCACACGTCGCATAGACGCTCCTCAAATCTCTCCATCGTACTCACCTGTCCACCAGCTCATCGGCGCCGATGTCCGGCTTCACGCGGGGCTGCCGATCCATGTCCTCCGTGACATCCGGCAGCGGCACGGCTTTGTCGATCGCCTCCGTCGCCGCCTGCGTCAAGTGCAGATTCCCGCCCGCAGGATCGACAAAGGCGCTCGTCATATCCTTGATCAGGTTGCCGGCGAATTCGATCCTGCTGTCCGACTCGTTGCTCATGCCGGGGCCGCTGAGCAGATTGTTGGCGACCACCAGGCCGTCATCGGTAAAGACCGTGCGGATCAGACGGCTCATTCTACTGCCGGGGTCGTGAATCGTGTTGTGCAGGATCCTGCAATCCTTCGTGTAGACCGTCACGATGCCGGCCTCCGGGGCCCGCGTGATGAAGTTGTTGCGAGCGACGCAGCGGACGCAGTGGTATTCCACGCCGTCGGCGCGATGCGGATTGCCGAGCTGCAAGCCCACGTCGCAGTCGATGATGATGTTGCGCTCGACGGTGCATCGCTGGGCGTCGAACCAGAGGAAGATGGCGCCGCGTCCCTCGCCCGTGCTGCCCTGGATCCCGACGAAGACATTGTCGCTGATGACCCAGTCGCGGGCGTACATCACGTCGATGCCCGCGATGTAGTTGCCGTTGGCGATATCGGCGGGGTCGTCGGCGAGCCGCTTCGGGCGATCGTTGTAGAACAGGCAATACTGGACGCGGCAGCCGGTCGGGCGGATCGCCTCACGGTTCTCCGGCGGGACTTTGACGCCCTTGACGCCGCGCTGCCAGATATTGTGGATAATGCAGTTGTAGATCGTCAGCTTTTGGACGTTCGTCTCGGAGTTGATCTTGAATCCGTTCCAGCGGGCGTTCTCGATGGTCAGATCGGCGATGGTCGCGCCGGAGCAGGCGCGGACGCCCAGCAGCTCTCCGTGCGGGCTCCGGGCGCCGTCCAGTACGACGCGCCGGCGTTGTCCCGAGGCGCTGCGCAGCGTCACATTGTCCGCCCGAATCTCCACGTAGCGCGGCATGAGATAGTGGCCGTCGGCGATGCGGATGGTTTGTCCCGCCTGTGCCTGCTCGATGGCGGCGACCAGCCCCTCGACTGTGGAGACATCGATGACGGCGCCTTGTGCCTGCGGCAAAGGCGGGGCGACGGGGAACCAGTTCTGCATGGGCGGATTGGGGCCTGGCTCCTGCGTGCCGCTCGCCGAGAGGGCCGCGAACAGGGTCAGAGCCGTCAGCAGCAAATGCCACAGATTCCTGCGAATTCTCATTTGGTCCATCCTGCTCGATCTATTCACCCAGGAGACAGTCGCCGGCCGTAAGCCCACAATCAGTCGCGAGCCGGTCGCCGCGCAGACTCCGGGGACCGATCGCGGAAGACCATCGTACTTCCTGTCGCGACATAAAACCAGAGACAAGCAGTTGAATTGAGCCGCCGGGTCTGGTACACTCGGGTCCGGTTGGCTGTGCTTGTCGGAACATGGACTGTATCGACCGCGCCCGGTCGGACATGACCACAGGAGGCAAGGTATGAGCGGCATCTTCGGCGTCGTATCGGAGACAGATTGTGCCGAGACCCTGTTCTACGGCACCGATTACCACTCGCATCTGGGCACGGAGTACGGGGGCATGGCCGTCCTCGGCGGCGACTTCACTCGCCAGATTCACGATGTCAGCCAGAGCCAGTTCAAATCCAAATTCTTCGAGGACTACAAACGGATGCAGGGCAACAAGGGCATCGGCGTGGTCAGCGGCTTTGAGGAGCAGCCGATCTATCTGAACTCGAAGTTCGGGCCCTTCTGCTTAGTTACTGTCGGGACGGTGGAAAACGACGAGGACCTTGCGGCCAAGCTGCTCAAGAAAGGCCTGTCGTTCAGCGAGGTCAGCCGGCGGGCCGTAAATACGACCGAGCTGATCGCTAAGCTGATCAGCCAGGGGACGGACATCGTCGACGGCATCGAGACGATGTTCGGCCGGATTGAGGGCTCCTGCTCACTGCTGCTGCTGAACCGCACCGGCGTCTACGCAGCCCGGGACCGGTTCGGCTACACGCCGCTGGTCGTCGGCAGAAACAAAGACGGCTGGGCCGTGACGCAGGAGACGTGCGCCTTCTCCAATCTCGGCTTCGAGGTCATCAAATATCTCGAACCCGGCGAGGTCGTCCTGATCAACGAGGATGGCCTGGTGCAGCAGAGGCCGGGACAGAGCAAGATCAAGCAGATTTGCACGTTCCTTTGGATTTACACAGGCTTTCCGGCATCCAACTACGAAGGCATCAACGTCGAGGTGGTCCGCGAGCGGTCGGGCCGGTTCCTGGCCAGGCGCGATAAGGATATCCAGGTAGATCTCGTGACGGGCGTTCCGGACTCCGGGATCGCGCACGGGCTGGGTTACGCGATGGAATCGGGCAAGCCCTTCCGCCGCCCGCTGGTCAAGTACACGCCCGGTTACGGCCGAAGTTACACCCCGCCCTCCCAGCAGACCCGCGACCTCATCGCCCGCATGAAGCTCATCCCCATCAAGGAGGTCATCGAAGGCAACAGCATCGTCATCTGCGAAGACTCCATCGTCCGCGGGACCCAACTGAAGAACTTCACCATCAAGAAGCTCTGGGACGGCGGCGCCAAGGAGATTCACGTCCGTCCCGCTTGCCCGCCGCTGATGTTCCCGTGCATCTTCAACCTGTCCACGCGCTCCACCAAGGAGCTGGCGGCCCGCAGGGCGATTCGCGCCCTCGAGGGCCATGACGTGACGGATGTCTCACAGTACGTGGACCCAAGCTCCGAGCGATACGCGCAGATGGTGGATTGGATCGCGCGGGACCTGGGCGTCACGACGCTGCGCTACCAGACGGTGGCCGATATGGTCGAGGCCGTCGGCCTGCCACAGGAGAAGCTGTGTCTCTACTGCTGGACGGGCCAGTGCCCCAAAGCGGCATGCCCGAGAGCGGCGTTCCACATCGCGGAGTCCCGCCTCGGCCCTCACGGCAAGCGACCCGCCCCGGAAGCCGCCGACCAGCACAAGCTCTGGCAGTAACCCTTCTACGGTTGCGGGGGGACGATGTCGAAGACGTTCGTCAGGCGCGTGATCTCGAAGATTTTGTAGATTTTCGGGTCGAGGTTGAGAATCTGCAAATGGCCGCCGGCCTCGATGACTCGCTTGTGCACTTTCACCAGCAGGCCGAGAAACGCCGAGGACATGAACCCGACATGCTCGAAATTCAGGACGAGCCTTTTGTCCTCATTCTTCTGCACGGCCGACAGCAATGCGGCCTCCAGCTCGCGAATCTGCTGCTCCTGCAGAATCGTCGCCTCCTCGAACGTCACGATCGTGACGTCCCTGCCGTACTCCACCTTGATCTTGGGCTCTTTCTGTTTCATGGCCGCTATTGTAGTCCCCGGACCGCCTTTGGGTAGCAAAAAGTTCGCCCGCCTGAACTAGGTGTACCACCAGACTGCGGCGGGGCAAGGAGGAAGGTCCGGGTGGCAGCGTCAAGCGCAGCTTGGCGATGGCCTTCCCGGGATGGAGTGCAACCATCGCCAATGCCTTCGGCCTTGACGCTGCCACCCGGCCCGACTGCCACCTTTTTGTCGTGCACCTCCAGAACTTCCCCAAAGAATGTCCCCCGAATGCCGTCGGCAGGCGTACGACCAATGTTCCCCGTGGGGGCGGATCATCGGTCGCCCTACACTGCGCCCCGAATCCGCACCCAAACACCGGCTGCACGCCTTGTGAAAAATCGCAGTATTTTTTTGTTGACACCAAACGGCCATAGGTTATGATTGCACGCGTGTCATACGGCGTGACGCCCTCGACACGGGAAAACGCCTGACGGCGTCACTACGAGCGCGCGGGCCGGAACGCTGGTTCGTGGTGTGCCCGTAGGGGCAGGCCCCCGTGCCTGCCCTCCGCCGGGACAATTGCATAGGAAGGGAGAAATCATGGCCGGACGGTGCTGTGACAATTGCGTGTATTGCGTCTGCGATCCGGAGCTGTGGAAACGATGGCTGTGGCTGGGCGAGCCGATCCTGCCGAGGTGTGCCAACCACCCCCTGTGGCCGGGCCAGATGCACGACGTTCCGGGCGTCCCCTGCCGCAACTACCGCCGCAAGCCCACCCTGCCCACAGGAGATGTCCGCATGATCCCGCTGGGCGACGGCTTCTACGCCTACGTCGACGCCGCTGACTACGAGTGGCTCAGCCGGTGGAAGTGGCACGTGTGCAACGAGGGATACGCCGCCCGGACCGAGAACAGCAAAAGGATCTTCATGCACCGCCTGATTATGCAGCCCCCGGATGGGATGTTCGTGGACCATATGGACGCCAATAAGGGCAACAACTGCCGATCCAATCTCCGCATCTGCACGCCCCAGGAGAACCAGCGCAACATGCGCAAGCAACACGGCGCGTGCTCCCAGTACAAAGGCGTCTACTACGACAAGCGAAGGGGCAAGTGGTGCGCAGAATGCCAGTTTGCAGACGCGAAACAATTCCTCGGCTATTTCGACCTGGAGGTCGATGCGGCTCGGGCGTACGACCGTGCGGCCGTCCTGTACTACGGCGAGTTCGCCCGCCTGAACTTCCCCGAAGAATGGCCCCCCGAACGCCGTGCCCAATTCCGCGTCGAGCACGCCGCGGAGAGAATAGAGGCGGACACGGACCGGAGACGCCGTAAGAAGACCCCGTAAGGGCGAATCATCCTCCGCCCGCCCATCCCCCGCCCCAAAAACGCCCAAAGCCAGGAAGCCAAAAGCCAAAACCAGGAAGTCTCGCGCAGAGACGCCGGGACGCGGGGATCGGAAACTTGCAACGAAGAGAAAATGATCAGAGAGGAAGAGGGCGAGAACGACGCAAGACGAGTAAGTTGCCGCAGAGCCCTCAGAGAACACGAAAAACTGGGACCAAATGAGGGGCCCACGGTCCAGGGGACAGCCGTAGGGTGGGCTCCACCGCTCCTTCTTATCCCCTTCTTTCTCTCTCACACAAATAATACTCATAGTCTCTGTCCCTCTGCTTCGAGTTGGACGATACTCCGGCTCAATGGCAACGATTCAGGAACACTTCGGGTCACGAGTGCGCGACCTGCGCAAGAAGCGGGGCTGGACTCAAGAGCAGCTTGCGGAAGCTGCGGGGCGTCACTGGACGTACATTGGTGGCATTGAGCGGGGTGAGAGGAACATCACGTTACAGGTAGTTGCGGACCTAGCCCGCGCGTTGGATGTAGACATCAAGGAACTGTTTCGTGGCTTTGGAAATGCAAGGGCGAAGAAATAGTATTGGGCATCCCTTGGAGAAAAGCCTCAATGCATCGGCAAGGGACATCCTTGATGCAATCAGCAGTGGATTTCGTGCACAAGTTGATGTCAAAGGGAAACTTGCTGAGTTCTACCTTTTCCGGATGTTACAGAGCCTGCAAGAGCAAGGTGTCATATCAGAGTTGCGGTGGAGTGACAAAGATGGCGAACCGGACTTCTTCCTTTGTTACGGAGCCCACCGACTGACCATACAATGTAAGAACGTGAGGAGCGGTCGGCAACGCTGCAAAGGCGCGGAAACAGGGTCCTTCCGGGTGGAACTGCAAAAGACGCGAGGCGGTATCGACTCCAGAACAGGAGAGAAGACTCGCCTCTACCGGCCGGACGAATTTGATGTGGTCGCGGCCTGCCTCTTCAACCAAAAAGGAGTCTGGGAATACCTCTATGCCGCTGCAAAGGATCTGTCACGCCACCGCAGACAGCCAGATCGATTGGAAGTAATGCATCCTATTTGTCAACCCCCCGCACCGCCATGGCGTAGCGACCTGCTGGAGGTGTTCGAAATCGTTCATGCCTCAACGGCATGATTCTTGTTTCTCTGATGAAGTCGTGCTATGATGTGGCCATAAGTTAGGATTGACACGGCATGATAGCAGGCTTCACCAAAAGGAAACCCTTCTATGCAACAGATCTTGGTGTTGCGTACCTAGGGGACGCGCGCGACCTGTTGGGGGATTTGCCCGACGGCTCCATAAATCTTATCGTAACATCTCCCCCGTACGCCCTTCACTTCAAGAAAGAGTATGGCAATGTGGAGAAGCACGAGTATGTCCCGTGGTTCTTGGAATTCGCACGGCATTTCCATCGTATACTTGCACCCGATGGAAGCCTTGTCATTGATATAGGAGGCAGCTACAACGAGGGGCAACCTACCCGCTCTCTCTACCATTTCAAGCTTCTAATCGCATTGTGTGATGAACTGGGATTCCATCTTGCACAGGAGTTCTATTGGTACAACCCCGCTAAGCTGCCTTCTCCAGCTGAGTGGGTTACGGTGCGCAAGATCAGAATCAAGGATTCTGTCGAGTGTGTGTGGTGGTTGTCGAAGAGCCCGTTCCCAAAGGCAGACAATCGGCGGGTCCTCCGCGAATACAGCAAAGATATGCTCCGCCTCATAGAGCGAGGATACAAAGCCAAGAGGCGTCCTTCCGGTCATAACATTACCGATAAATTTGGCAAAGATTTGGGCGGCTCCATCCCACCGAACCTCTTAGAATTTGGAAACAACGATAGCAATGGCTATTATCTGCAGGCCTGTAATCGAGCGGGGATCAAGCCGCACCCAGCCCGATTCCCTCCGCAACTACCCCGGTTCTTCATCGACTTCCTTACGGATGAAGGTGACCTGATACTTGATCCATTCGCCGGAAGTAACACTACGGGGGCCGTCGCAGAACAATTGCACAGAAGATGGCTCGCCTTCGAGACACAGCAAGAGTACTTGGAGGCGAGCAAATTCCGGTTTGACTCTTTGGGTGGCCACTTTGAGGATACTGAGCACGGACCGCCGAAAAAGATCGAACAGGGCTCACAGCAAATGGTCCTGTTCGATCCAGGACAACGACTTGAGTCCAGACAAGAAGTGTCCGGGGGTTGTGGAGAATCCTAGCATCGGGGGGTGCACGCACGAGCGTGACTGCGAATACGCTGGGGGGCCGGTGTCGTGTCTTTGATTGCGTGATTATCTGAGGACTTCGAGGGCCGGGGCTGGGGGCAATCGTTGGCGGGCGGGGTCATCGGCTGAAAAGGACACGGTCGAGGACGGCGGTTCGGATGAAGTCGGCGAGTCCTTTGAAGCCGGAGTTGGCGGCGGCGGTGGCGATCATGGACTTCTCCTCGTGGGTGAGGCGCACGTTGACCTGGGTGGTTCGTTTCATGGCGGCGGCGGGCTGCGGCGGTTTCCGGCCGGCCTCAAGCATCGTCGCGACCGCGACGGTCAGGGCCTGCTGCGTGGCCTCGTAGCAGTCGCCCGGCGTCTTGCCGTCGGCAAACACGGTAGGAATCTCGATGGAGGTCCCGATGTAGCCGAGGCGGTCGCTCTTTTCAATCGTGATGCGATAGTCACGGGCAATCTCCTGGGCCTTGCGCAGGATCGCCGGACTGAATGGCCCAGCCACATTACTGGCCCTTTTCCTGTTCCCGGAAGAACGCTTTGATTTTGTCGACATATTCGATATCCACTTTCTGGCCGTGAACCGGGATCAGCCAGGGCAGTTCGCCCGGCTTCATGAACACCCGGTACGGCTCCCAGATCTTCTGCAGTTTCCAGCCCTGCGATTCAAAGAGCTCCAGGACTTCGGCGAACGGCACCGATTCAGCTATTAGTCGGCCTCCTTAATGATGTTCTGCTAACATAACAACGGATTTCGGCCTATGCAACTGCAGAGGTCGAACCGCCGCTGCACCGGCGGAACATCAGGAAGCGGTGAAGCCCGGCTGAATCGATCAGCCAATATCCGAACCTCCTGACGAACTCTATTCGGATCTTCAACTTGTTCTATAGTATAGCCTACGATATACACGCGTCAACTGTTTTCTCGTCCTTGGAAGAAAGTTCTTCCTTCGGGTAGGTCGCGTCCCTCGATCGGGTCGAGGGCAAGATTTCGCAGTTGAAAGCGGCGGAGGAATCGGTGTGCGAGGCACACCCTACAAAATCTGCGATAATCTGCGAAATCTGCGGAAGAAAAGGACGGTTGGCAGTAGCCAGTAGTCGCTTGCCGGTTTCGGATCGGTGTGAATCCGTGGAATCTGTGTCGAGGAAGAGGCCTTGATAACCAGAAAGACTGTGTCTCTCGCAAAGACGCAAAGATCGCTAAGGGAGGACCGGACGCGTTGCTATTCTGTTCCTTCCTTCTTTACGCTCTTGGCGTGCTTGGCGAGAGGTAATCCCTCCGCGTGGTTCGCGTCTCTCGCGGCTAAAGACGGCAGAAGAAGCGGTGTGCAGTGCATACCCTACAAAATCTGTGTTAATCGGCGAAATCCGTGTCAAAAAGCAATTGTCGGTTCCCAGTTGAGAATCCGTGTCCGTCTGTGGAATCCGCGTCGAAAGCAAGTTGTCGGTCCTGGCGTCACTTGAGGTCGTAGCACAGGAGCAGGTCCTGGTCGCGGAGGTAGAGTTTGCCGTTGGCGATGGTGGGGTGGGGCCAGGCCATTTCCTTGGCACGGTCGGGCTGGAGGAAACGGCCTTTCTCCTTGTAGCCGGATGGCGTCGCGTCCAGCAGGACCATCGCGCCAGACTCTTCTTCGCGGCAGTACAGGGAGCCGTCGGCGTAGGAGAGGCAGCACTTCTTGATCTTGTCCTTTTCCGCCCAGACGATCTCGCCGGTCTGGAAATTCTGGCAGGCCAGGCCGCGGCTGTCGGAATAGCCGTAGAGATAGTCGCCGACTTTCACCACGCCGCCGTGATGGACGGCCATGGCTCTCTGGTTGTAGACCTGCTCGACAGAGAACTTGCCTGCGTTCGGTGTGACCTTGAAGAGTTGGCTGCCGGCGTTGTAGCCGGAAGTGACGTAGATCTGGTCGCCGTCCGCGAGGGGCGACTCCGAGTAGCCCCAGGTGGGGGGCTTGCCGCCGAAATCCTTGCCGAAATTCTTGCGCCACTGCTCCTTGCCGTCGGCGGCAGTCACACAAATCATCTCGCCCCAGGCGTTGAGGGCGAAGACGAGGTCGCCGCTGACGGTGGGCGTGCATCGCGGCCCGGGATGGTTCCACTCTGCCGGGTCCGTCGAGCCGGCGGCGCCGACTTTCGTGGCCCAGAGGATTTTGCCATCCGCGGGGTTGAGGGCGATCACGTATCCGGCGTCATCCTTGTCGCCCATAGTGAAGAGCCGGCCTGCGGCCACCGACATATTGGAGAAACCTTTGCCCAGTCCGGTCGTTTTCCAGGCCAGCTTGGGTCCGTCGGCGGGCCATTCCTTGAGCAGGCCGGTATCCGCGGACTTGCCGTCCCGGTTCGGCCCGCGCCATTGGGGCCAGTCCTTCGCCCGGACGTTCGCAGGGGCAAGACAGCTTGCGATTGAAAGGATGAGCACACAGCAAGATCTATTCATCGGTGTTCTCATGAGACTCCTCTGTTCACGTTTACGATGTCCGACCGGCAAGGGCCCCCGACTTCTCTGTCACATGTTCGTCAGGAGGCGGTATTGTGCCCGACCGGAGCGCCAGAGACAAGGAAAAAAGACGGTAGTCGGTAGGCAGTAGTCGGTTGTCAGCTCTCGGTTGACGGTTCTCAGTGGACGGGCGGTCGCTGGTTGTTCGTTGTTGGTTGATAGTTGAAATCTGGTGAATCTGCGAAATCTGCGGATCAAAAGACAGTTGTCGGTTCTCGGTTGACAGTTCCCAGTCAGGAGTCCGTTGCCCTGGGATTGATGATGGATGGTTGCGGGGGCGGGGGAGGTCAGGTTGGGAGGGGCTCGATTAAGGTCAGGGCGATGGTGATGCCATTGAAGAGAGCGTGCATGAAGATGGAGCGAAAGAGCGAGCCGCTCTTTTCGTAGGCATAGCCCAGCCCCATGCCCAGGGCAAACAGGGCCGGCCAGTGCGTGCCGTTGGTGTGGAAGGTGGCGAACAGCAGGGAGGTGAAGATGATGGCCAGCCAGGGGCGGTTCGTGTAGGAGCGGAAGGCCGTCTGGACCAGGCCGCGAAAGAGCGTCTCCTCGGCCACGGGCGCCACGACGACTGCCAGGATGACGATCAGGACCCGCAGGGGCAGTGCGCCGGACTCCGTGATGATTTCGAGGCCGGGGTGGGGAGGGATCGCAAACTGCTTGCCGTACAGAAGCTGGCCGATCTTCGTGGTGACGGCAATCATCGCGAAAACCAGCGGCCAGACCGCCAGCAGGTAGAGAGCGGCGAGTCTCAGGTCCCTGGGGATGGTCTTGAGCCTGAGTCCGAAGCCCCGCAGCCCGCGGGCGAAAGTGGTCCGGGCGATCAGAATGGCGGCGGCGGCGGCCGCAAGCTCTGCGACGGAGAAGACGAGGTTATCGAGGAACAGGCGCTGCCAGCCTGCGAACGTGCCGGCGACCCGCTGGGCAACGTCCTGGAGGATGGCGACGCCCACGAGCCATATGAGGAACGGGACAAAAGGAAGCCACGGGGCTATGCGGTTGCGACGGGGCGGTGAATCGAGCAGGGCGGTACGGCCCAGCGAGGTGCGAATCAGCCAGAGGGCAAAGAGAGCGACGCCGGCGATGAAGATCAGGATCGTCGGGTCAAAGGAGCTCGCCGATTGTTCCGGTCCGTCTGGCACGCTTTGGCTTTACAATTAACGTTTTCGCACGTATTATGACGACGTGGATGCAGGAGGCTTGCAGTTGCGGTCTCCGGCTCCGCGTAGTCAATCAATCGTAACGGTAAGTCGCGAGAAGTAAAGATGGATGTGTTTCAGATCGAAGGACCGATCAGACTCTCCGGGCACGTCGATGTCCGAGGCTCCAAAAACGCGGCACTGCCGATTATGGCGGCGGCACTGCTGGCTCCCGGGCGTTCGTCGCTTCTCCAGGTCCCCCAGCTTGCCGATATTTCCGTTTTCAAGGAATTGATCGATCAGTTGGGCTGTCGGGTGGAGCGGCTGGAGGACGGGACGCTGACGATCGACGCGACGCAGATCGACAATCCGGTCGGACCCTATGACATTGTGCGAAAGATGCGGGCGAGCATCTGCATCCTGGGGCCGCTGCTGGCGCGATGCGGCAGGGTCGAGGTTTCGATGCCCGGCGGCTGTGCCATCGGTGACCGGCCCATCAACCTGCACCTGATCGGCCTGCAACAGCTCGGGGCCCAGATTCATCTCAAGAATGGCTACGTCATTGCCGAGGCCCCGCAAGGCCTGACCGGCGCGAGCATCTTCCTCGGCGGGCCATTTGGATCCACCGTTCTCGGGACAGCCAACGTGCTGATGGCTGCGGTGCTGGCCAAGGGCCGAACGATCATCGAATCGGCGGCGTGCGAGCCGGAGATCGCCGATTTGGCGAACTGCCTCAATACGATGGGTGCCCGAATCAGCGGGATCGGGTCGCCCCGGCTGACCGTCGAGGGCGTCAGCTGGCTGCATCCGGTGCAATACCGCGTCATTCCGGACCGGATCGAAGCGGGGACCTTTATGGCCGCCGCGGCTGCGACCGGCGGGGAGTTGCATATCGGTAATTGCCGGCTTGAGGACATGATGGCCGTGGTGGACAAGCTGCGGGGCATGAGCGTGAAGGTCGAGCCCAACGGTGACGGCTGCACGGTCATCGGCGGCCCGCGCATCGAGCCGTCGGATATCACCACCCAGCCGTACCCGGGCTTCCCCACCGACCTCCAGGCCCAGTTCATGGCCGTCTTGGCCTTGGCCGAGGGCAACAGTGTCGTCGTGGAGAAGATCTTTCCTGATCGCTTTTTGCATGTGGCCGAGCTGAATCGTATGGCGGCGAACCTGCGCAAAGAGGGCCCGGCGGTGATCATCGCCGGAGTCAAGAAGTTGATCGCCGCTCCCGTGATGGCGTCGGACCTGCGTGCCTCGGCGGCATTGGTGATCGCCGGCTTGGCCGCCGAAGGGGTTACTACGGTCAACCGCGTTTACCACATCGACCGGGGTTATGAGCGGATCGAGGAACGGCTCAATCGCGCCGGCGCCAAAATCACGCGCGAAGAGGGTGGCACCGTCTGACTTGTGGCGCTCGCGAGAACCCGGCATGCGATGGGGGTGATGGACGACACGCTGGCGGGCGGTGCGACGACGGCTCATTTTCGCCGGAATCGCCGAACTGTCGCGCAGGTGGAAAGTAGAGTTTTGAGCAAGTGAGATTCGGCTGCCGACATGAGCGTCGCGGGTCGGTGTCGCGTCGATGATGACTTCTGTGGGGAGTTTTGCGAGGGGAGTACGATGAGAAAGCTGCTCAAGGCAGTCCTGTCCCTCATCATCCTGTTGATTATTCTGGTCGCGATTGGGGCCATAGGTGTGGCCATATTCGTCGACCGGGCGGCACGAGCGGTGGTAGAGAAGGCCGGCACGAGGACGCTGAACGTCGGCGTCACGGTCGGCAAGGCGGACGTCTCGCTCCTTCGCGGCGGACTCGACCTGCGGAACATCACCGTGGCGAATCCCCCGGGCTACCAGGGCCCGGCCCTGCTGAAGATGCAATGGGTGAATGTCGAGGCGGACCCGCGCTCGCTGCTGAGCCAGCAAGTGCAGATCCGGGACATGGATCTCGACGCCATCGACGTATTCGTCGAGCAGAACGGCCTGCGGAACAATCTGTACGAGGTGATCAAGCCGCTGCGGGAGCCGCACGAGCCCACCGGCAAACGCCTGGTCATCGACAATCTCAAGATGACCAACATCAGGGTGCACGTGAGCCTCCCCCCGATCACAGGCCAGCCGCAGACGACGGAGTTCACGCTCGACACGATCACGATGACCGACCTCGGCCGCAACGAGAAGATGGACACCGCGATCCTGATCGGCAAGGTCGTCCTGGCCGTCGCCGCCGGAGTCGCCCAGCACGGCGGCAACGTGTTGCCCAAAGAAACCATCGGCGAGATCTCCGGAATTCTCGATAAGGCAATCGACCTCGGCCGAGTCATCTTCGGCCCCAAGAAGCAGGACAGCGGAAGCAAGCAGGGCACCCAGGACCTCGGCACAACCGTCACCGAAGGTATCAAAGACCTCCTCGGCGGCAAGAAAAAGCAATAGCCGCAGCGCGCCCTCCGCCCACCGTCTTCCTTGAGGACCGAAGGTAGGAAGGTAAGAACGTAAGAGGGTGAGAACACAGGCCGACCATCGCCCCCCACAACAATCAGCAATCATCCATCGTCAATAATCAATCCAAAGGCCCGGATTCCACGGATTCACACCGATTTCAAACCGACCACTGCTTTTCTTGAACCACGAAGGACACGAAGAGCACGGCGCAGCCTATGGCCGCAACCAAAATTTGCGCAAGAAAACAGGATTTGAACAGGTAGTAGTACGAAGTCGCGCCGCGGGCGAGAGCCGGTAGGGTGGGGTCCGCCCACCGATCCTCCTTTTCATCCGCAGATTTCGCCGAGGGACGCAGATTCTTGTAGGGTGTGCATCGCACACCGGTTCTTCTGATCTTTGTTGCTGGTGGTCCTCGGTTGCCAGACGGGCTCACCGGTGGTATACTGCCTCTGGTGTCGGGCAAGAATCCGCCTGTTGGCGGTGGAGAATGAGACATGGATGTTGCCTATTCAGTAGATGGCGTGCCCATCCGGCTCAGCTATGAAAGATGGTATCATATCGTCGAGAACCACGACGATTTGGCGAGCACTTTTCACGAGGTTCTGGACACCGTGCAGAGACCCAAGTTGGTCGCCCGTGGGAGCCGCGGCGCCCTCAAGGCGGTGAGGAGCATGGGCCGGAGGAAGTGGATGGTGGTCGTCTACCGGGAGTTGTCCACACGGGATGGGTTTGTGATTACGGCCTACCTTCTGTCGAAAAGGCCCAAAGGAGAAGTCATATGGCGACCGTAAGCGTGAAGAAAACAGGCGATTTTGCCGGCCGGTGCGTGGCCCTGGCGATGGAGATGCTCAAACTCCCCGCCCAGCACATGTGGCTGGATTACGACAAAGAGGCCGACGTGCTTTATGTGAGCTTTCGCAAGCCCCAAAAAGCCACCGAGACGATTGAACTAGACGACGATATCCTCGTGCGTAAAGACGGCAAAGACATCGTCGGACTGACAATCCTGAACGCCAGCAGTAAATGAGCGTGTACGGAGTAGATAAGGTACGTCCCTCGGTTTCTGGTAATCATCCACATCCCTCTGCCCGCCTTTGCCAAGAGCGATCATTTTGCACGCGCAAAATGATGGTCCGGCTCGTTCCCCGACTGCCGGCAACATCTGCCTGGGGACAGCATATTCAACTCGCCGCCCAAGTCAAACAAGGGCTCCGCAGAATCAAGGGCCCCCGACCCACTCGTCAACCGTGGGATCGGCCCCAGCCACCGCTCAACAGTGAATAATCAAGACACGGCCCCCCTCCCGCGGCCCCCCTCCCGGCCTGCGAAGCCGCATTCTATACCTTGGCTCCAATCGCGTCGCCCAACGCCTGAAAGAGGCGCTCGCACCACTTGCAGTGTTTGCGCACTTCGCTGCAATCCACCTTTTCCAGCAGTTTCACCCCATCACGAGTTTTCTGGTATTCCTTGGCTGGTGTTAGGCTCGTGGCCTTCTTTAACGCATCGTTGATGTTAGCCTTCGTGCGGGTCTCGGCTTGATTTGCCGGTGGGAGTTTTCCGCTGTCGAAGTTGCCACCGAAGTGCCTCCTCAATCCCCCGGGGTCAGCCAAGAACCATGCTTCCATGCAAGTCACCATCATCTGGCATCGTTCATCGTCCGCACCCGGCGGCTTGTCCCACTTGTCACCCTCGCGGTTCTTCAGGTGTTCCCACGGCGCGACTGTGATTGCCACGGGGTCTTCTGAATCGACTAGCAGCACGTTGAATGCTTTCGGCTCGTTGGAAAGGGCGTCGACGAAAGCGTCGTAGGCTGCTCGGCGCCGCCCACAAGGAATCACGCGCCAACGGATGTGACGCTGTCGCACCGCATCGACCACCGATTTCATAAAAGCTGACATGCCGCGGCGGAATGGGTCAAGCGTCTGCGCCGTGTCTCCGCCGCCTTCGACGTAAATGGCGATATCCTTTACCACAAGTTGCCTCCAAGTTTTCCAAGGCGCCAGACCTCACCCAGGCGGTACTTCTCCAGCCAGTGCGCCAACTTCGCTCTCTCCAGGCGTCGAAGTTCAGTTCCATTCTCCAGGTAGTCACAGACCAATACAGACTCGGTTTGCTCTGTCAACGCCGAAACCAGTAAATCTGAGTGCGTCGTAACGACCAACTGCGTCTTTTCTGATACTTCGGCTAGCAAGTCCGCTAGGAGCGACATCGCGTCCGGGTGCAGCCCTAGTTCCGGTTCCTCAATGCAGATCAACGTGGCTGACCGGGGGTTCAGCAGGATTGCCAAGAGTGCCAGAAACCGCAACGTTCCGTCCGAGAGGCGAGTCGCCGGCACCGGAACACTCAACCCATCCTCATGTAGGTACACCTGCACTGATCCGGCGGAGACCTTTGTGGTTAGCCGGTTGAATCGCGGCAGGAACTTGTGCATCAGATCGTTGAATCGGGTCCACTCGTTGCGATGCTCTAAGTCGTTGAGCACGAGACCCAGATTGACAAGCTGTGGCAACAGCACATCAGTGGGCAGATTGGAAGGCTGTGCGGCCCGCAGAGCGGTCGAGCGTCCGAAGCTCCACTCGCGGAACACTTGGACGCTACCGAACCGCTTCGCGGTTGTGGTCACCTCCGGGTACAGGTCCGGGTCCTTCCTCTGTGATAAGATTGACTGCTGCGGATCAATGCTTTCTCGCCTCAGCTTCCGTTGCGTGTATTGGAGTCCCCCAATCTTGTTCTTGTGGGTTTCTCTGACATTGATTGCCGGGTGCCCCCGCTGAAACCGATAGTAGAACCGCACGTCCTTGGCACGCAGATCGGCTTTCTTCGCCTCTTCCAGCACCTCGTCGGCGATCTCCAGCCGCCCAGCGCTCTCCGTGAACTCGATCGCGTACCGCAACTCTGGCGTGTCATCGACGGGCGATAGGATCGCCTCGATCCGAGCTGCTGCTGCCCCCTTGCCGCCATGCCAGATCCAATCGTCAGGCGTGCCACCGAGCCGGATGACTCCACTGAAATCCGCCGATGTCGCACGGAGCAATTCGATTGCCTCAATGAAGTTCGACTTGCCCACGCCATTGGGGCCGATCAGCACGTTCAGATTTGTGAGCCCCACCGGCTCGCTCTGCGGCGCGAAGGACAGGAAGCCCTTTAATTGGAGGCTGTCCAACAGTTTGTTGTTCATGGCTTGCTCTTTCCTTGGGAATGCTAGGAACGGCTTCTGCTTTCTCTCTTCATTCAGTAGCTTCCGCCTGTCGCGTGTTATCCCCGAGTCTTTCTCTCAGTTCTCCGAGTTCCGTGGCCATCGCATTCATTTCGGCCTCACTACATCTATCCAGCCCAAGAGGGGCCGCAACTCTCATTCGTTGCACTCTCGTCAGGGGTGTTTCGCCGGGGACTATTATGCCGGATACGGGCGGGAGAGGCAAGGGAAAAGAGTCCGCGTGGGCAACGGCGTTGCCCATCCTACACTGATTCTTCTGCGGCCGTGGAACTCCGGGGTCAGCTTACCTATTTCGGCTCTGAATTAAGTATGGTGTCCCGAACGGCGGTCCGTTACGGGATTTCTGGGCAGAACACATCCTTGGCGATGAGCGCATCCGTTCAAATCGCCGGTTCTTGCTCTCACCGCGCAAACCTGAGAGAAACCGTCCTTTTGAGCAACTTCGGCCATTCGGGTCATCGGCCTGCAGAAAACGTGAAAAAACAGGGCTGGGAGGCTTAACGGACCGCCATTCTATGGTGTCCCCAGATATCCAAGAGATTATCCGCAGATTTCGCAGATTCAGAATGACGGATCGCCATAGATCGGCGAAATCTGTGGATCGACTCTGACAGATCAACTCACACAAAGGCACGCAGCCGCGAAGGATGGCACGACAGAAATGCCCTCCACGCTCTGTGGCTCTGTGGCTTCGTGTGAGACAAACGGAGTTCCCTATTCTCCAGCTTGTGCTTCCGGGCGGGATGGCCTACAATGATTCTGAGGGCTCAGGGAGTACCCTATGTTTTGTCAGAGGCCAAAGAAACTGTGGTGTGTGTGTCCTGTGCTGGCATCAGGCCCATCCGACGCATTCTCACTCAGAAGAAAGTATGATGTCCGGGAATTCCAAGGAGGTCCCAATGAAGCAGAGCAGCATCCTGGTCGTGGACGATACGCCGGCCACTTTACATTTGCTGCACGACATGCTCACCAAGGCGGGCTACAAGTCAACGCCCCTTTCCAACGGGGAGCTGGCGTTCCGAGCGGCGGAGATCGAGCAGCCGGACCTGATTCTTCTCGGCATTGACCTGCCCGACATGGATGGCTGTGAACTATGCCGAAGGCTGAAAGCGAATGAGAAGCTGCGGAGCATCCCCGTCATCTTTATCAGTGGCCTCGCCGAGATGATCGATAAGCTGAAGGCTTTTCAGGTCGGCGCTGTGGACTATCTGACGACGCCGTTTTGTTTCCAGGAGGTCGTGGCTCGCATCGAAACCCATCTCAATCTCCGGCGACTCCAGAGTGAACTGGAACTGCGAAATCGCCTCTTGGAGGAATACAGCGAAAAGCTTCGCGAACTCGAGACGCTGAGGGATAGCCTTACACACATGATTGTGCATGACATGCGCTCCCCCTTATGCGGGATCAGTGGGAGCCTGGAGCTGCTGGGCACCCGTGAAGACGGAGAATTGAGCGATGAGGGGCAGGAAAACCTGATGTCCGCAGCGAATGCAACCGGAATTCTTCTAGAGATGGTTTCTTCGCTGCTCGACGTGCATAAGCTGGAGGCGGGTAAGATGCAGCTTCAGCTTGCCCAGCATGACTTGCGGGACATAGTCCATTCGGCGATCGGCCTCCTTGGGAAGCGATCGGAATTCAGGGTGAAGATCCATGTCCCTCCTGTCCCCGTAACGGTTCGCTGCGATGGTGGATTGATTCGGCGTGTTGTACTCAATCTGGTGGCTAACGCGCTCCGGTTCACCCCGACCACCGGATGGGTCGACGTGCATGTCGCATCTGGAGATGGGTCGGCAAGTGTGGACGTAGCAGACACGGGATACGGTATTCCGGCTCAGTATCACAAGCAGATTTTCGAGAAATTCGGGCAGGTGGAGATCCGCGAGGAAGGACACATCTATTCTACTGGGTTAGGTTTGACATTCTGCAAGCTGGTGGTGGAAGCGCACGGGGGGAGCATCAGCGTCGAAAGCGAGGTAGGCAAAGGAAGCACTTTCAGGTTCGACCTGCCCGACTTCGCCACCGTGGCACAACGGGACGCTGGGCCGTCAGCGTGAGGTATGCGAGGGACAGCCACCGAGCTGAGCGAGCTGCACCGAGCTGAGGGTCCGAGCTGAGGGTCATCCCTTATTTTAATCTTTAAAGGAATTCCGGGGACGGCGTAGTTGTTTTGCTGTGGAACTCCTTGTCAGGCTTGGGCGGAGAAGGCGGGGTGGAACGTGACGGCGCCGCTTGGCGGCTCGTCATCGAAGGGCAGGGCGAGGAAGTACTTTTGGGGGACCGCCTCCAGGGTCAGAGCCGGGAGGTTCCGAAAGCCGAAGCGGTGCATGAGCGAAAGAATTGCTCCGGATGCAGGTTTCTCCAGGAAGACTGAGCAAACATGGATGGTACGACTTGACATCGAGCTCCTTATAGGTGCCATGCGTCTCAACAACTCGTGGCGCCTGAAACTCAACAAAATGGGGCACTGCCCACCGGTTTGTGGCGTGCTTGTGAGGAAAAGTAGAATGTCCCCATTTCTGTCTCTGCCCACCGGTTTGTAGCGTGCCTGTGAGGAAAAGTAGAATGTCCCCATTTCTGTCTCTATTTCGAAAAAAAGTGAAGAAGTCTGTAACTGGGGCTGTCCGGAGATGTCAATATAGTAGGAAAGGCACCGCGGAGAGTCGCTGTCGGCCTGTTCCAAGCGTGACACGGGACATCGCTATGCAGGTCCGGCACGAAGTCGCAGGTGGGAAATGAAGATCGCGAAACTGGTCATATTCTTGCGAGAGAACGACTTGAAATGAGGAGGAAGAAAAATGGGTAAGCCAGCGCTGGTATTCATCGTCGTACTTGCATGGGGCACGATTGCTATGGCGGCGGACATCGCGTTCTACGTCGGGGCGCCCAATAACACGGGCTGGTACGATGACCTCACGCAGTCCCGGGACGTTGAGACGATCATTGCCAAGACCGGTCATCTGTTCAACGATATCCAGAAGTTCAATGACGGCCAGTTCGGGGAATTTGGCGCCTGGATCGACAAGAACACGGATGACGGTGAGATGGACATTCTCTGGCTCAATGGCTGCATGCCGAGCGTCCTCTATCCCTACCCGAACCTTCAGCCGGATGGGTCGCGCATCGAAGCGTGGCTCGACGGCGGAAACATGGTGATCAATGTCGCCGACTGGTTCGGATACATCTCGTATGAAGGCGGCCAGCGACGAACCAACAACCTCGAATGGGGCGCCGCGAATATCCTCGACCTTTCTCCGGATATCATCTCATACCGTGACAATACCTACCTGAGCGTCACGCCGAAAGGCAGGCAGTATCTGCCGAGTCTCGAGGACACGGTCATAACGTACCGACCCGTTTTCCTCCCGGCCGTCCAGCCCCCCTGGGAGGTTGCCGCGATTTTCGCCTCCGAGAATGGCACCGATGACCCCCTCACAGAACAACTGGCTGATCCCGTGGTGATTCACAATACAGAGACGGGCGCTTACGTCGCGTTCATCAACCAGGCCGGCGGCGGTCCTGCGACCTGGATCGACCGAGGCCAAGTCTGTGCGGAACTGATCGCCAACTGGGTCATGGCGGGGTCGCTGGAAAAGGTCGTGGCCTGGAATCCCCAGCCGGCTAACGGCTCCATGGTGGATGTGAATGCCGCGGCGGTACTGAGCTGGTCGTCCGGAGCCGGTGTGCTTTATCACCAGGTGTATTTCGGGTCCGACCGAGAGGAGGTGGAGCAGGCAAATACCCAGACGGAAACAGTCTACCGCGGGGCACAGACCGGTACCATGTATCCCTTATCCGATCCATTCGTGATGGGCCAGACCGGCTACTGGCGGATCGACGAAGTGGACAAGTTGGGCAATAAGCACAAGGGCCCTGTCTGGAGCTTCGCGGTGGTGGACTATCTCGTGGTGGACGATTTCGAGTCCTACGACGACTCCTGCAATCAGATCCTCTACACCTGGCTGGATGGGCCCGGCCATGAGGGATCGCCGGCGTGCGAGAAGGCTCCTTTTGCCGGTAACGGCACGGGTTCCCTGGTGGGCCAGGGCGCGTCACCTGAGGGAAAGCGGATGGTCGTGCACTCGGGACTGCAGTCCCTGGAGTTGACGTACAACAACGCGACAGAGCCGTACTATTCGCAGATCGAGCGGACGTTCACTCCCGCGCAGGACTGGACCCGCTTCGACGTCAACACTCTGACGATCTGGCTGCGAGGAGACCCGGGCAATGCTGTGCATCCATTGTACATGGGGATAGAGGATAGTGCCCAGCACAGTAAGCTGGTCAGCCACCCGAATCCGCAGGCGGTAGCCGACAGCTACTGGCGCGGCTGGGATATCGCCCTGAGTGAATTTGCCGCCGGTGGGGTGGATCTGACGCATGTCCAGAGGATGATGGTCGTTGTCGGGGATGGGACAGCGACGCAAGCCGGAGGCAGCGGGAAGGTGTATCTCGACGACATCCGTCTGACGAAGGGCGGCAGCGCAGCGCGGCCGGTGGCTCAGTGGGAGTTTGAAGAGGGCACGGGCACTACGGCGTCGGATTCGGCGGGCTGGCACGATGGCACGGTCGTCGGAGCGCTGTGGACGCCCGGCAAGATTGGGACGGGCCTGTCGTTCGATGGCATCGACGACTATGTCGATTGCGGGACGGACAGCCTGCTGAATCCCGCCGAGATGACGCTGACCTTGTGGATCTGTCCGGAGCCCAAATCCATGACGTGGCGGTCCATAGTGGCCAAGGCGGGCAGCGGAGAGTACGAGGTGGACTATAGTGTCCAAATGGGCGGGAGGGGACAGGTAAAGGGGTCGTTCGGCGACGGGAAGGCCAGTGTGTTCGTTGTCGGAGCCAAGACCGTCGTCACCGGCGAGTGGGTGCATCTCGCCCTGACGCGGGACGCCAGTGAGCTGGCGCTGTATATGGGCGGAGGAAACCGGAGGAGTGCGGGTTGTAGCATTGAACCGAGGGACGGGGGGTATCCGCTTCGAATGGGCGGTCCAACGCCGTACCAGGGCAAGATCGACGACGTGCGACTTTATGACCGGGCGTTGTCCCCGGCGGAGATTGAGCAGATTGCGGCGGGCCGCTTGTAGGCGTCGCGGCCCAACCACGCCTGGTCGAATCCCGGCGACGCTTTGCGCATTTCCGTCTCGGACTGAGCATGGCATGCCCGGATATTCATGCGACGGCTACCTGCCTCCAAAGGCGAACATGTGGTCTTCCGCACGGAGGTAGACGTTGCCGTCGACCAGTGCCGGTGTGGCGTTGATGCGTTCTCCGATCCTATTCCGTGCCAGGACCTTGAATTCGTCCCCGGCCTTTATCACGATTACGATGCCGGGCTGCGAACAGATGTAGATATTGTCGCCCCCTGCAACCGGCGACGCATTGAAGTAGGATCTCGGTCCGAGCTTGGCGCTGTAGATCCGGTCTCCGGTTTCCGCATTGAAGCACGTGACAATCCCGCCCTCCTTGACCATGTACAGCCGTTGGCGGTAGACCAGGGGCGATGGGACCTGACCGACGCCCTCGCTCGCGCGCCACTTTATCTGCGGCTCGTTCCCATCGCCTTTGGCGCCAGCCCGGACACCAACGAGGGTGTCCATCTGCTTAGGCTGAGTTTTCGCAACTTCCGCCGTCACGCGCGTCCATTCCGCTTCGCTGAGAGCCCCGTCCCTGTCGGTGTCAAATTGTGAGAACTGCTTCTTGACCCCGGTCCAGACAGGTCCCATGCGGTATATCACGGCAAGCTCTTCGGGGATCTCCGCCCGGGTCAGGCGCTTATCGCCGTCGCGGTCGTAGCTCTCCAGAAGCTCGTTGAAATCGGGCAATTCGATCGGGTTGACAGGATCGCCGGTCATGGGCTCCGTAGCCGCAGCGAAAAGGGTCTCGTCAACACAAATGGGAGTGGCATTTGTCCGAGTCGCCAAACCGCGGACGCGCCAGCGTTCCTGTCCGTCCTTGAGGTCGTAGGACGTTAATTCCCGGCTGCCCAAAACGACAATTTCTTCCTGCCCTGCATGCTTCCAGAACATCGGTGTGCAATAACCACAGAATTTCTTGTCTCCACGTTCACGTTGCCACACCGTCTCGCCGGTGTCGCGATTCACGGCCAGCACGTACGCGCCTTTCGCCTGCTCACAATCGACTACGACCAGACCATTGGCCAGTACGGGCGAAGCCCCGGAGCCGTGCTCAATCTGGGGGACGGGAAGAGGCTTCCTCCACAACTCCTTGCCCTCAAGATCGTAAGCCAGGAGGCCGAACGAGCCGAAGTAGACGTACACCCGCTGTCCATCGCATGCAGGTGTGGGAGAGGCATAGCTGTTCATGTTGCTGATCTTCTCCATCGCCTCGGGTTCAACCGTCTGCCGCCACTTGATTTTGCCGTCTCGCCGATCGATGCAGAGGGTTTCCAGCACTTTGCCGGCACAGGCGGTGATGAAGATATTGTTCCCCCAGATACACGGCGAGGAGTGCCCATTGGGCGCCTCGGTCTTCCACAGGAGATTTCGAGACACGTCCAGCTCGGACGGATACGCCTTGTCATCCGCGGCGATCCCAAGTCCGCCGGACCCTCTGAACTGGGGCCATACGCCCTGCTCTGCGTGAATAAGGCCAGCAAGAGATAGAATGAGGATCAGCGCTGAGACGAATTGCCCTGGCTTGAAATGATGCATGCCGCACGCCTCTTCGTTTTGGACTGTCAAGGATCACTGGGAATGTATCCCGGTTTCCGTTTTGGGGCCTATCCATTTCGGAGGCAGCCAAACCACCCTGAGCCGCCATCTCGTTTCGCGACGACTGACCGCATTGCGGACCCGTCGGAGCGACAGGATAAAGCACCCCCCACAAGATTTCAAGCGGCAATTCCGGGAATGCCCCGCTCATTTCGGTCTTGGATTGAGTGCGCCGTCACGAGGGACTTGCCCCGGACCTCAACTGAAGTTGGCAGATGGCGTGCCCTGCTGGCGTTGCCTCTGGCTGGTGGCGAGGTCGGCGGCGAGGGCGGGACTGACGTAGGTTTTGCCTTCGGCGACGGCTCGCACGGCAGCCGGCAGATCGTCTATAGGGACATCCTTGAGCAGATAGCCGCGTGCCCCGGCTTTGAGCATCGCGGCGACGTAAGGCCGGGCGGCGTACATCGACAGGGCAATGACTTTCACCTTGGGCCATGTCGCGCAAATCCAGCGGGTTGCCTCCAGGCCGCTCAGGACTGGCGGCATGCTGACGTCCATGACAATCACATCCGGCTGCAACTGCGCCGCCAATTCCATGACGGCGTCACCATCAGCGGCCTGCCCGACCACTTCCATGTCCGCCTGCTCCCGCAGGATCGCACTGAGGGCCTCGCGAATCAGCGTCTGATCGTCGGCGACAACAACTCGAATAGCCATGTCCGTGTTCCTTCTATGTGCAGCAGGGGCCCCACACGACGCGCCGTATCCGGCAGCCCTGTCGTCCGGGCGTGCCTACCCTCCTACGCACGCCACGCCGCGGGGTTCACGGGTGGACAGCATGACCAGGATTCCGGATGGACAAGACGGCCCGCAGGTCGCACGGGTTAAAAGAGGAAGCCAGGTTCATCGAATTCCGGGGACGCCCTGCGAAGTAAATGCTGCGTGGGACAAGGACCAGCCTTGGCAAATCTGCCACTGCCTGTTCGTGCTTTGAATCTGTTTCGGATTTCCGGAAAGACGCCGGGCAAGGGGCGTCCGCCTGCGGCGGAGTCGTCGGGTTTCGTGCTTCGGATTTCAATGGACGCGTCCTGCCTGTTGTCGCGGAGAAATGATGTAACAAAAGGCCGATTCCGCCGTCTGTTTATCATAGGGCAGTTACTGCGATTGGGTCTCGTGGCAGAGTTGAGATGGGAGAATGCTTATGAATACCTGGAGACGTGTACGGGCTTCATTGATTGGTGTGGGGCTGGGGACAGGACTTGGTCTGTTCGGTGCATGGGCGGCGTTCGGGTGTGCGGCGGCGCCGGGTCAGCAGCAGGATCAGTCAGCGGCGAGCGCCGGGCGCATCATTCGGGAAAGCGGCGTCGTGCAGCCTGCAGAGTACGTGGAAATCCGCAACCAAGCCGACCAGCCGCTTGCTATCTTGTTCATCGCCCCGCAAGGCAAAGCCGTAAAGAAAGGCGACCTGCTGGTCGAGCTCGATGCCTCTGCTCTTACCGATAAGCGGATTCAGCGAGTCGCCCACAAGCAGAAGGCGGAAGCGGAGCTGACTATGGCGAAGGCTTCGCTGGCCACGGCCGAGCACGGAGCCGGCGCCGCTATCGAGATCGCAGAGAAAGCTCTTCAGCTCGCGGAGCTTCAACTGAAGACCTTCCAGGAGGGTGAGTATCCGGTTCAACTGAATGCCGCGCAGACCGAACTAACGATCGCCGGCGAGAGGCGTGCGATGGCCCAGGCGCGAGTGGACCTGATGAAGACGAATGTGGACGAACGCCAGGAGACCCAAGTAGCCCGACTGCAGGAGGCGCAACTCGCGCTGCTGGAGGCGCAGGCCCAGCTCTCTGCGGCCGAGAGCAAACTCAAGCTGCTCACGGATTACGTTCGCGTTCAGAGGATCGCCGAGATCGAGTTGGCCGTCGCCCAGCGTCAGTTCGATCTGGCCCGCGCCAAGGATGGGGCCTCGGAGGCTGCCGTGAAGGGGCAGGCGGCCGTGGTCGTCGCCGAGACGGACTATCGGATAGCGTCGGACCGATTGGCGAAGGTCGAGCAGAAGATCAATTCGTGCAACATATACGCGCCGCGCGACGGCACGGTCATCTACCCGAATGAGACTTTCTCCGACGATGCGGGCAAACCCATGTCTCGGCCTCACCCGGGCGCCATCGTCCGCAATCACCAGGTGGTCATTCGCCTGGCCGATACCAGCCGGCTGAACGTCGATGTCCCCGTGACGCTGCAGATCGCGCAACGCGTGACGACCGGCCAGCCCGCGACGATTCGTCTCGACGCGATTCCCGGCCGGACCATCGCCGGCCACGTCGCACAGGTGCAGGTGTTTCCCGAAGTCCCGCCGGGCGCGAGCGAGGCAGTGATCATCGTGCGAATCGACGATCCCCCCGCCGACCTCAACCCCGCCCTGCGAGCCATCGTCGAATTCGACCTCTCCCAAGCCCCCGAGCTCCAGAAGTAGCACACGCATGCTCCCACGAGCGCGAGCTTGGCACCCAGCATCGGCAGATCAAGGCGTGCTTTCTGTGAGGACTCGCTCGACATGCTGCAGCAGACGCGCAGCCCTGCTGATGCAGTCTCGCCTGTCAATCTCTCCTTCCATGTCCGGAAACGCCTCGTACCGAAAGGCTACGGCAAAATCGGTAAACTCTAATAGTGGAAGTACGAAATCGGGAATCTCCTGGCCTGCCTCCTCAACCAGGGCACCCAACTCATCCAAATCGTGAGTTCGCGGAAAAAGTACCCCCAGGCAACATAGCCAAGCTTTGAGGGCTTTCTCTACGGCCTGCTGGACGTGAAATCCGAAGATTTCATTGGAGAAGACCGCCGGGTCCTCCATGCCGCACAGTGCGCGATAATCTCGTTGGGCCACATTGAGGAGAGTCCTGGCCTGCTCACGATCTTTCATAGAGCAGCTTTCCCTCCCTGACGGCATGTGCGACGATGTGGTTGGCGGAGTTCTCCCACGCGGCAAACTCATTCTCGCTGTAGACTAGGATATCCTTGGGGATTCGGAATGGCTTGAGGGCCTTGCGGATGCGCTTCAGTTCCGACCAACGATTATGATCCGGCCCGAAGTTCCGGTCTTCGACGACGAGCAAATCGACATCGGAGTCGGCTCGCTGGCTGCCTCGGGCACGTGAGCCGAAGAGATAGATGCGGCGAGGTCCGACCTCTTGCACGATGGCCTGAACCATCTCCTCAATCACCTGTTCGGACAGACTGACCACATTCGTCTCCTTGCGTCGCCGCTTATCTTACCCACGTCAATTATACCAAATCCATCCGCCCGTGCAACGAATTCCCAGCGGCAGGAGCCTAACGTGTGCGACTACATTTCGTGGGGTCAGGCTGGTACTTTTCGCCGGATGTCCCAATACCTTTGCCACAGATGGCTCGAATGGACCGACGCCAGGGCCATCATCGCCTCGGCGTTGGGTTTGTCCCAG